>Ga0105244_10002272_pt1 | contig 14609 bp, 19 predicted proteins | sample KBSM44metaG_FD_80423 | JGI IMG/M metagenome (GOLD analysis project Ga0105244, IMG submission 80423) | Miscanthus rhizosphere microbial communities from Kellogg Biological Station, Michigan, USA - KBS M4-4 metaG | ecosystem: Host-associated > Plants > Roots > Rhizosphere > Soil | place...
CCGTGCAGTCGTGCTGCTTGGCAATGCGCGTGATGAAGTTGAAGTCGGACTCGCTGAGCTGGTCAGCCCGGGGCACGTTCGTTGAGACGTTGCACACCGGTGTCCAGCCGTTACGGGCGGCCACGTCGGCCACGATCTTGGACAGCGGCACGTCTTCCCAGCTGCCGCTACGCACGGTCTTGCCGGTGCCGCGCATGTCGCCGGCCTTGCCGCGCACTACGATGGTGTCAGGCGGGCCGGATACCTCGACCTCATCCACCATGTAACGCCCCAGGCGCACCATGGACGTCTCGGCGTAGCCCATGTAGATCTCAATGCCGGCACCGCGTTTGGGCAGCGCCACGGCGCTGTCACGGTCATCGATGCGTAGCTCAAAGTCGTCCGACTCCATGCCGGGCTTGTCAGTGGTTTTCAGCAGCAACAGGCGGTCATTGATCAGCGCGGTAATGTCTTTACCGTCTGCAACGACACGAAAGCGAGGGGTCATGGTTCACCCAGTTACCCCGCCAACGCGGGGGAATGTTGGCGGCCGTTACGCGTAACGGGGAAAAGGGATAGCCAGGCCTGGCTAATCCCAGAGCATCACAACTTCTTCAGTCGGTGCCGGCATGTCCGGCAGGACAATCAGCACACCGGCCCGGTACGGCTGGGCCTCATCGGCCAGGCCTTGATTGGCATCGAGCACGGCCTCCACGGTGCCGACAAGGTGCCCGTAGTAGTTGTTGCAGATGGTATCCAGCAGATCCCCATCAGACGTTCTGCATCTCGTCGCCATAGCGCACAAACTCCAGGGTAAAACCTTGCTTACGCGGGATGCCGCCAGCCAGCAACGCGCTTTGTTCTTCGTCAACGCTGGTCATGCACCACGTACCCAGCACATCGCCATAGCCGGTGGTCAGCGTCAGAGGCTGCAACTTGGCCCCCAGGCTGCGCAGGGTCTCAAGCTGCTTGAGACCGCCCTTGAAGCTCGGGAAGATGGCGCCCTTAAGCGTCAACTTCTCCTCCCCCATACCGATGGCCTGTTGCGCCGGCCGACGCGTCAGGCGCTCCTGGGAGGCCCAGCGAAAGGCTGACGAACGCCGCAGCTCATCAAAGGCCGCCGTGTCGAGGTTGAAGAAGTACGGCGGCTGCTTCGGATCGCGCGGCTGCATGATCATCAGATGCGGAAAGGGCTTTACCGCTTCAGGCGCCGGCGTGGCATCTACGGCAAAAGCCCCGGTCGGAACAATGCCCGCCAGGGAGGGGCTGGCCTTGCCGGCAAGGCTGTTGATAACCGATGCCGCCCGGCCGGCCTGCTCCTTCAGTGCACCCAGGCGCTCATCAATCTGAGACGCCGCCCGGGTTGCCGCGCTGTACACCGACACCACCTGGCCAACCTTCGCCTGGGCGGCCGTAACCCCACGCATAACGCGCTGTAGCTTTTCACCGACGGCCGGGCCGACAAAGGGCACACTCTCAAGCTCAGACACGGCGCCACTCAGCTCGCTGATTGCGCCGTCCACTGGCCCAATCACCCCATCGAGGCTACGGCGGCCGGTTTCGCCAGCCGCAGCCAGGTATTTCACGCTTGATTGCAACTGTTCCATGTAGCCCATAAATCCCCCAGGTCAAAGGTGCGAGTCGTCGTAGAGCTTGCGGCTCTCCAGCTGCTGAGTGATTTCGCGCTGCTGCTGTGCGATGTATGGCTGAAGCTCACGGGCAAGCTGTGCCGGATCCTTCACATCGCCCTGCACCGTCACCTGAATAGGCGCGCTGATATCAACTTTCTGCTCGATCTTCGGCGCCGGCGGCTCGGCCGGCACGGCCATCAACGAAACCGCCCCGGGCGTGCTCGATGTCGGTTGTGAGGCCAGTGAGCGCACCACGTCGCCACCCACTGGCCCCGGCGTTTTCACTGCCCCAGGCATCAACAACGGGCCGGTGCCAGCGCCCTTGGGCGCAAAGGACGCCGCGATCCCGCCCATCACAGGCGGAATGTCCTTGCCAGCATTGGCCATCATCAGCGGCCCGGCGTCCGGCATTTTCTTCAGCCCCTCATCGCCACCGAAGAATGATTTGCCTAGGTATCCGCCCAGGGCATCGCCGCCCATGCTGCCCAGGTAAGCACCCAGCAACCCACCAACCACCGTGCCGATGATCGGCACCGCCGAGCCAATCGCCGCACCGGCCGCAGCGCCGGCGAGCGTACCCGCCAAACCGCCTGCCGCTTCGCCGTAGCCTTCGGCCTTTTCATCCCGCGTCGTGGCGTTGTCGTAGGTGTCCTTGATCTTGAAACCAGCCTCAACGACCGCCAGCGCGGCGATCCCTTTCACCGCCATGCCGACCTTGCCACCCTTCCCGCCTTTACCCTCTTTGCCCCCCTTACCGCCACCATCCGCACCGCCATCCAGCCCGCCCAAACCGCCTGCAGGAAGGTTGGTCACGATGACCTTTTGCGGGATGTTCGGGTTGCCCATCAGCGATCCACGGCCGATGTTCAACAGCCCTCGGCCAATCTTCAGCGCACTCAAGGCCGCGCCCAGCGTGACAGCGCCGGCCGCGACACCGGCAATCACCGCCGTTACGGGCTGGTACTTGTTGGCCAGGTCAGCCAGTGCATAACCGACCTTGCCCAAGCCATCCGCCACCTTGTCGGTCAACGGCCGGAGGCCATCACCCAGGCTGATCATGGACGCTTCCATGCCTGCCGTGGCTGCCGACCATTTGCGATTGGAGGTCTCCCGGGCCTTGGCCGCGTCGGCCTCGATCTTGGTCTTACCGACGGTGTCCTTGATCGTGACCATATCGGCCTTGATCTTGTCGCCGTATTTGATTTGCGCGAGCAAACCCGCACTGGCGCTCTGATCGCTGACGATGTTGGCCAGGCCGGCCGCCTCAGTCAGGGCCACCATGGCCTGCTGTTCCTCGGCGCTGCCATCCGCCGCCGCCTTGATCTTGGCCTTGAGGGCCTCGATCTTCTTGGCCTTCGCGGGGTCCTGACGCTTGATCATTTCCTGGCTGAGCATGATGAAGGCGTCGACCGGATTGGCCGCCTTGCCGCTTTTCGTCGCAGCCAAGATAGAGCCGGCCAGGTCATAGCCTTCCTTGGCGAATCGCTCCTGGCTGGTGTTGCTGATCACCGCGTTCAACAGGTTGTTCATGTTCGTTGCAGCGGCCGCAGAGTCCTGCGTTTGCGAGTATTGCGACTGCAAACTGGCCCCCAGAAAGCGCACCGCCTCCGGGCCTTCCATGCCCAGGCGCTTGATGTTGCCGAGCATGGACGGCAGATACCGCGCCATGTCCTTGGGGCCAAAGGCGCCGATATCGCCCGCCGCCGCCACCTGGCCCAGCATGCCGGCCATGTCCTCTTTCTTGACCCCGGCCTCCTTGAACGAGTTGATCAAGGTGGCGATGGTTTCGGCTTCCATGCCCTGGCCGTCGATCAAGTCGGCAATTTGGCCGGCGTATTCGCTGGCCTCCTTCCACTCAACGCCTTTTTCGATCAGGCCGCCGACCGCCTTGGCGAGCAACTGGCGACTCATGCCCTTGTCATCCGCGATGGTCGAAACCATCTGCGCCATCTTGCCTTCGTCTTCAGTGCCGGCCGTATGCGCCCATAACGACATCTGGCGCACTTGCGCCTGGTAGTCGCCGGATATCTTGGTGGGAATGGCGACTGCCGCTGTCAGCTTTGCTGCCTGGCCGAACGAGTCCTTTAGCCCGTCCTTGCCTTGCTTCAATTGGGTATGGCCAAGCGCTTTCAGCTCGGCCCCACGGGCCACCTGGCCGAGCTTTTGGTACTCGTTACGCAATTTGCCGACCTCGACGCCCTGCTCCTTTAGGGTCTTGAGGTTGGACTCCAGTTTTTTCAGCAGGCCATCTGCTGAAGCGGATCCGCTGTCATGCGCCTTTTTCCACTCATCCCGCAAGCGGATGGTGTCGCCAATGGTGCTTTGCAGTACCCGGGCTTTCGAACCCTGATCACTGAGTTTTTTGATTCGCCCTTCGACGTCCTTGAAGGCAGCGCCGACGGTTGAACTGATCGCGCCACCGATAACTACGCCCAGCGCCAGATTGTTCGCCATGGGTCACTCCGAAAAGGTCCAGGCGGCTCATTCCTTGAGCCACCAGATCATCGTTGAGAAAGACATGCTTTCAATTTCGCTGGCCGAGAAAGACATTTCCCGAGCCAGCCGCTGAGCCAGTTTTCTCTGTATTTCCTCGTTAAACCCGGTCCTCGCGCACCAGGCGAAAATAGGCGGCCTGAAGGCGCTTGTAGTCACGCACGCTCAGTTCCCCCAGATCGTTTGGGCCTGCATCCGTCAGGCTGGCGAACAGGATCATTTCGCTTTGTTCTTCATCATCCGGCGCGGCCTTGGTCGCGTGGCGAACCTCGCGCACGGTTGGGGAGCGCATGGTCAGCTGATCAGTTTCGATCTGATTGACCTTGACGATTTTGGACAGCTTGATGATTGCCGAGTCCGCGCTAACGGTCAGCCATTCAGGGGTTTTGTCTGTGTTTTGAGCCATGGGTTGCTTTCCTTACAGGCCGAGGTCGCGGCGAACGCCAGCGAGTTGGTCAACGCCATTGATGACGCGGACCGCGTTAACAGGATCGATTTCAAACATGCGCACGCCACCAACTTCCAGCTTGTAGTAGCTGACGCTGACGGCGTACTTGAATTCAGCGTCGCCGCCCGGCTTCCACTCGCCCGGGTCCAGCTCAGAGAGCATGCCGCGAATGGTGGCGACCACCGCCGTGGTGGCGCCCTTCTGCCCCTTGAACGAGCCCCGAAACACACCGTTGAACGCGGTCTGATCGGCCAATCCAAAGAACTTCAGCGCTGCCGCGCGGACGCCCTTGGTGCTGAAAGACGCCTCCAGCTTTTCCATGCCCTGATCCATATCAATGGGGGCATCCATACCGCCGCCCTGGTACTCGCCGGTTTTGATTTTCATCTTGGGCAAGCTCAAGGTCGGCACGTCGCCGGCAAAGCTCATGCCGTCGATAAACATGTTCATCATGAACAACGTTTGGGGAATCATGGACATCGCGAAGCCTCCTTAGGCCTTGGAATCAATCACTTCGGTGAGCCACTGATTGGTGACTTCAACGAGGAACGTAGGGTTTTCAGCCGGTGGCACGTCGGTGAAGCGAATGCGCCAAGTGACCTTGCCCTGCTCCAACTGGCTGGCCGTGTTCAACTCATCGTCGGGGAACACTTCGAAGTTGATCACCGCGCCCTGTTTCTTCAGGTCGCGCATGAAATTCTCCAGACCCTCGGTCACGTCGCTGACGTAGGTCTTGGTGATCGAGCGGTCGACCGCCCACTTGTGCCCGTACAGGATCGCGTCCATGACGATATCTTGAGTGCGCACACGCGTAACAAACGCCCATTTGGGATCGCTGGAACAGGTCCGGTTGCCCCACAGGCGGTAGCCATCGTCGCGAATGATCGTGGTGATGTTCGCGTTGTTGAGTACGTTGGCCCGGCACGTCGCGTCGCCGTCCAAAAACTCGATAGGCCGCGTGGTGCCGGTGATGCCGACAAACTCCTTGTTCGACGGCGAGGCCCAGAACCCGTATTCGTTATCGGTCCAGGCGAACAGGCCAGCCACCCAGGCCGAGGCCGGCGCGTCGACGGTCTCGCTCAGAGCCGTGTCCCAGGTCTGCACACCCGGATCAACCAGAAACACACGCTTGCTGCCGAAGTTCTTGGCGTAGGCAATGACCGCCTCGTCGGTAGTGTTTGGACCGTCGACGATAGCCAGGCCACGCAGCTTGCCGGCGAGTGCATCCATCGACGTGGCGACCGCCTGCGTTGCGCTATGCCCTGGGGCAATCAGCAAACGGGGCTGGGCATTGAAGCGGCTCTTACCGTCCAACAGCGCCTGTAGGCCGGTACGCTGTCCGTCGGCCAGTTCGCCGCCGATGATGGCCGAGGTTTGCAAAGCCGGCGTAGCCAGTTTCTCGACGCCGCACGCCACGATCACCGCCTTCGCGCGCATGTAGATCGCCTTGATGGATTTGGTGATCGCCGCGTCTTCGCCCCAGGCCGCCACCGCTTCGCTTTCGCGGGTGATCAGCAGCACCTGGTTAGGCTTCGCCGTTGCTTTCGGCCCCGGGGTGAAGGTGTCGCAGAGACCGATAATCGAGGACGACGGCAGCGAGATGATGCGTGCGCCGGTGTCCACGTTGGTGACGGTCACACCGTGAAAGAAACTCATAGGGCAATCTCCAGAAACGAAAAAGCCCCGCATAAGCGAGGCCGTGGGTTGTTCGTGTTACGCGTAACGGAAAAGAAAACGCCCCGTCAGTGCGGGGCGTTATTGGGTTTGATCGGCAATCCAGGACGGCGCGACCGGGCGATGATCAGTCGCCGGAAAATCCGGCGATTGCGGCCAGTCGCGCAGAGCCTGCATATACACAAGCAGCGCTGCGAACTCCTCAGCGGTCAGCGTCGTTTGCTCCGAGACTTCAACCTGATCCCGGTGACGCTCGCGCAACCACATAAGCGAAGCCAGCTCAGCATCACGCCAAATCCTTTCACGCGACTCCAGATCAATTGCGGGCTCCGGGGCATCTACCAAGATCGGCAAGCCTCGCGAGTCATGCGAACGAACCTTGCCCGGCGTGGGGTTCCTGATGACGGCATCGTAAATTGCGTCGGGTATCTCAACGGCGTCAGCCGGAATTTTCCCCAATTTTTCGAGGTAGCAGCACCCGGTTTGCGCAGAGTAAAAGCGTTTCATACTGCCTCCAAGTCAGTCACCAATCGCCAACCAGCCGAACGTCAAACTACCTACAGTAGGCCCGGCGATATTGGTGTAAGTCACACCGTTGAGCCCGGTCTTATCCGTAGACACGATCTGCACGTACTCAGCGGCGGCACCGGGGCTGCTCACCTCACCAGGGCATGCGAACCGGCACGCATTTGGAAACTCCAGCGGGAAGGTCGCGAGCCTGCCGTTCGCCGTATTGGCCGTGGCCTTCCCGTATTGGACGATCCAACTGCCGAGCCAAAAAGGTAGGGTGATGTAACTATTAACGCCAAAGCTGCACGAAAATCCCCAACGCATTTTCTTAGGTGTGACGATCACATCGTCAGCCACTCCCTCCTGAGCTTGAGCCTGAGTGGCGATCTTAGCTGTACCCGCCTTCTTCTCGGTCGCCTGCACCACCAACGCTTCGATTTGCTCCTTGGTGAAAGCATCTGTAATGCCGTACCCCGCCAGGGTCGTCGGGTTGGATCCAGAAACGAAAACGCCCCGGTCATTGACCGTGACTTTGGTGTAAGTCCCTGCGGGCTTGTTCGCCGGCAGAAGCCCACCAACCGCCTCATCGACGTACTGACGTGTCGCCAGCACCACCGACGGGTCAATCTTCAGCTGAATGTTCGAGGTGCCACTGGTGATGATGTGCATCCGCACCACCTGATTTCGCCCCGATCCCTGTGCCAGCACTGGCTTGTAACTCGGCGGCGCGTTGGCCACCGCAGAAAACACACCGTCCTTGTCTTCAAGGGCCAGCTCACGCACCCACCATCCGCCCACGTCAGGCGGCAACACCACCTCGGCAATCAGCACATTGGCGTCGGTTGGTGACACCCGCAGTTGATTGATTTGGGCACGGTGGACCTGATTGACCAGCTTGGTTTGCGAAGGGTTGGGCACCGGGTCGGTGCCGTTCGCATCACCGATCAACATGTAACGCGGCTCCCACGGAATACCCAGGGCATCGCAGTTGGTTTTCTTGGCGGCCCCCTGCGTGGTGATCATGCCGCCAAAAATAGAGTTTTTATCAACCATGTGAGTACACATCCAGTTCGTCGAGGGTGTATTCGCCAACGCCCGTGCGCCCCTGGATCACCACGTCGATATCGGGGTTGGCCCAGGGGTAAACGTCAATCTCATCACCGTCATAAACAGCGAAGCCGGCATAGGCGTCCAAGCGCGTTTCTAGCGTTATGTCGAGGCCGATCAGATGCCGGCTCACGGGCTTTGCGTCGTCAATCAGGCGCTCAAGCTCACCGAACATTTCTTCGGTGATACCGGTGTCGAGTACGCCAACCCGCAAGGCGAATGTCGCGGGCAGGCCTTCGGGCACCGTTTGCCACCACTCGATCACCTCCAGCAGATAGCCAAGCGGCTCGACCACACGGCGCAGCGCGCCGATGGTTCCCTTGCGTGAGTGGATATAAAACGACGCCCGTACTGCGTTGCGCTTGGCCGCCTCGGACCAACGATCGTCCCAGCGATCGACAGACCAGGCCCACGCAAGGTGGGGCAGTAAATGAACGGGGCACGTCATGGGGTTGTAGAGCGAGCGCAGCGGGATCACGGTTTGATCCGTACTCGCCGCCTCAATGGCACGCTCCAGCTGTGTGCTATTGATCGGGAGTAGGCTTTTCATGTCACTCCCCCAGCTTGACGCTGTAACCCGTGCAGAACGCCGCCTGTGCCTCTGTAGGCGCCAGATCCTGCCAGCCGATCAACTCGACCCGCGAAACCGCTGGTACGTGGAGCTGCGCGTCTACAGCAGAGCGCGCCACCTCAACGCCCAGGCGTTTGCGTGGATTGATCCAGGCCGCCAGGCGCCTTTCAGCTTCGGCCAGCGCTACAGCGCTTTCAGGGCCCGGGCCCTTCATGTACAGCACGGCATCAATCCGATACGGCAGCACCTGGGCGCTTTGCACCGTCACACGGTCGCCCAGCGGCCGGACGTTTTCATCGTTGACGGCCTTTGCAACCACGGCCAGCAAATCGGGGCCTACTGACCCGTCTCCGTCCAGCCCCAGCACCGTTACCGTAACGCATGCCGGCGCGGGGCTTTCAGCGGACGCATCTGCCACCAGGGCCGAAGCGTTGCGGGCATGAAGCTTGTAGCTGTTGCGGGGGCCCGCAGTCGTCAGGCCCTCATAGGCCATCTGGATACGCTCGCGGTAAGCGTCGTCACTTTCGGTGATCTTCTCCACCGGTGGAACCGCGCTCAGATCCTCGGCCTGGATTACCAGGCGCGGCGTGTTGACGTTCGCCCCAAGCTGATCGAGGTCACCCCGGATCGCATGGGCCAACATCAGCGCCTTGGCCGCATCGTTCACCCGGGCACGGTCACCAATGCGCGCATAGGCGCCGGCTTCCAGCAACTTGACCACCGGATCGCTTTCAAGCGGCGCGCTCCAGTTGTCGCCCATGAACTCACGGAACACGCCGAGCGACTCCGTGTAGACCTCTTCAAAATCCAAGGGCTCAAGCACGTCCGGCGCCGGCAACTCCGACAGGTCAACGATACTCATACACTTACCTCTAGAAATACGCTGTCGCCCAGGTAGCTACCGGTGACTTGAATCTTGATCAACCCGCCCAGGACAGAGACAGCCTGCAAGCGCTCCAACTTCAAGCTCGGCTCCCAGCGCCCCAACGCCCTGCTCGCCTCCGCCTGAACAGCCCCCTTCCAACCCTCGTTAACCGGCAGGTCCACGTACCGGCGCAGCTTGCTGCCGTACTCCGGGCGCTGCCGGCGACTGCCTAGCGGTGTGCTCAGAATGTCCTCAATGCTCTGTCGAAGACGCGCGAGGCCCGAAATGGGCTGGCCGGTGTGGCGGTCCATTCCGATCATCTAGATCACTCCTGCAGCAATTCGAATTCCTCATGAGCCTTGAGGTACTCCAGCGCCTCGGCGTCCGTTGCCTGTACCGACACTTGCGCCTTGAAAACCGCCATGGCGCGGCCGCTATCAGGCAGAATCAGGGTGCGCGAGGTGTAGAGCTTGTCGCGAAACGTTGAGCTTGGCTGGGTGCCGGCGACTGGTGTTTCAGAAGTCTTGGCCATGGTTTCCCCCGGGCACAAAAAAGCCCGCACGCGGCGGGCCTGTGAAATTGAACGGCTAGTGTTTGTGGTTTGCGCTGTTGCCACCTGCGTCGAGGATCTTGCCGGCACTGGTGATATCTTGCACCGCATGCAAAGCCCCCGTGACCGATACGTCTTGCGTTACGGATAACGACCCTTCGATAGCCACGTCTGCAATCAACTTGACGTTGGCCGTCGTGACCGTCACTGCGTTATCCGTAACGACGGCCTCAGTCGGCCCGACCTTGATGCTCACCGTGCCCGAAGGCACGGTGATCGTGTAGCTGTTGGCCTCCCAGTCATAGACCAGGGAGCCCCCATCATCAAAGCGCCACACCTCGACGTGATCGCGGTTATCCGGCGAGGCACCGGCGCCGCCGTACAGCCCCGGGACAAACGTGCCCATACCGGCCTGGCCGCTGGGGTTGAACAAAATCCCCTGCTCGCCCAGGCTCGGCGCCCGCCAGTGGCGGGCCTTGCCTGCGGCCTGGCTGTGCCAGCGCACCCAGGCACTGACCCAATCGCCCGACTTGACACGCACGGCCGGGGCCATCAGATCCACCCCGACCACCACGCACGGCATGATCATCGCCGCGATCATGCGGTCATGCTCGCCCTCGGCCCAGCTCATGGCGCTCCCCCAGGATTATCATCGTCCCGGTAGGCTTCCAGGTTGAGTTTGAGCATGCTCGGTTTCTCCTCGGGAAAAGGCCAAACCTCAACCCCCAGATAGACCTGGTGAGTCCACTCAACGACCCAGACGACATAGCCATCCAGCTCAGGCTTGGTCCAATCCTGGGTCGCCCGCACAAATTGCGCGACGTTGACGTCAAGTCCCCAACTTTGCTGTCGGAGCAGCACCGCCAGCTGCGACACCAGGTGCACGGCCTGCTCGTGATGATTAGGCTTGATCGGGTCAACAATCACCCGGGCCTCAAACTTACAGATCAGGCTGGATTCACCGGTACCGGTATCGATGCCCGGCTCAAATTCGGCCATTTCGAGGAACACAGAGGGCAACAGGATGCCTCGGTTTTCCACTATCTCCGGCCAAAACACCACCGACTGAATGCCCGAAAGATGCTCCGCGAGGTGTTGCTCGATAGCCTGGTATAGCTGGCTCAGGCTGAACGGTTCATCGGACATTAGCGCTCCCCTTCAGGTACTTCTGCAGTTCGTAATTGAGCTCTTGCTCGAGGATCACCAGCAACTGCTCATCAGCGCGCTTGATCCAGGCATCAAAGTGCGGGCGGGCTTGTTCAAGCGAGACCTTGGCTTTGGCCAAGGGAAAGCGATTGTCGCTTTCCTCGACGAAACCACTACGGCGCCGGCCCTGAGTCGCCTCGGGGTAGTCATCACTGTTGAAGTGCTTGCTGGCAGTACGGATCCAGATATCAGCGCTGCTACCGTAGACCTTCTTGTAAAAAGCCCCCTGGTAGCGACGCCCCGCCACCGAAACACCTCTGCTGGACTGACGCGCCCGACCGATCCGGCTGGCCTCGATGGCGTTTAGGCCGAACCACAGCTTGCCGCGCATTGCACCGCCACTGGTTGGGTAGGCCCGCAAACGCTGCCGGACCGCACCAATGGCGATGCGCTCTTGCTTACCCACTGCCCTGGCAATGTGGGTACGCAGCCACCCGAGGGTTTTGTTGATCGCTCGCCGCTGTGCAGCGGCTGCTGCCTTTGGCACCAGCCGACCGAAGCCCTGAAAGCGCTGCAGATCTGCGAGCGACGGCTGAATGTTGATCAATCCACCGTCGCGCTTCTGCTGTGCGTAGCTGCCGACACTCATGGACGTTTCCTCAAGATCAGGGCCACCAGGCCATCACCACCGGGCTCCAGCTGCAGCAGGTCATATTCCCCGCCGCCGTCCAGAACAGGCAGATCGACAGTGACGCGCAGGCCTTTGCTCAGGCCGTCAGAATCACGCACGCGAATTTCAAAGCGCGGCTCTCGGATGGCCGTTTGGGTTTTGCCAAACTTCGGCGCCGTCCATGGCGCCATGAACATACCCAACAGCGGCTCGGCGCGGCCTTCGATCTGGGCGGTGTCGCCCAGGGTTTCGAAGACCACGTCGTCGATGCCCTCGATCAGATCGCGGAAGGCCACGGTCACATTTCCAGCAGGATCTGCGCCAGTGGCCGCGTGCACATATGCAGCGGGTTGGATTGGGCTTCACCGGCCACGCCCTTGTTGAACGCCAGCGGCTCGATCTTGCTGTAGTACGGGAGGCCCTGGGTGTTGGCCGTTTCCATGTAGTCGGCCGGTGCGAACGACGAGATGTACAAATCAGGCACGCCCTCGGGGATCAGCAGAGCCTTGTCGTCGTGGACAAACGAAATGCCCGCGACCTTGCCGCGATAGCGCTCCCAGACGATCCCGCCGAACTCGAAGCTTTCACGGGCATCGCCACGCAAGGATGCAGCTTGCATCGTGTTGAGGTAGGTCTCCTTGACCGACTTGTGGACGATCAGCTTGTTCCAGAAGTTCTTGCCGCAGAAGGCGCGAGATCCAGTGCTGGTGATGCTGCCCAGCGCATCCTCTTGCATGTCGAGCGCTTCGCCGGCGCGCACACGCAGCTCAGTGTCCGGGTTGCCCAGGCCCATCGGCAGTTTCTTGCGCTGGACGCCGAAGGTTTTATAGATGTCCAGCAGCACGGTCTTACCGTCAGCATCCAGCACCTGGCCGTTCAACGCCCCCATGCGCTGGAATTCGTGGGTGGCATCCAACTGGCGGCGCGCTTTCGCCAGGCGTTTGTTGACCACATCCTGCACCGCCTGCAGCTCACTGCGCGTACCGAAAGCACGAATGCCCTGGATCTCATCAGCCTTGATGGTGAAGCGCTCAGGCAGGTGCACGGTATTGAATGGGATCAGTTGACGCTTGGTCGCGGCAACTACTAGACCCGAAGTGCCACGCTCACCCGAGGGGACCAGGGCCAGGGTGTCGCCGTCCTTTTCGATCTGCACCGTCAGGGTGTTGATGCCCTCTTCACGGAAAAGACCCAGGCTGCTGATGCGGCCCGGCAGGTATTCCTGGTCATTGATTGCAGCGGTCAGCGAGGAAACACTGAAAGCATCGTCTTCAAAAATGGCGATCTCGGCCATGGGTACTCTCCAGAAACTAAAAATCCCGCACTCGGCGGGATGAATTAAGTGGGGATCGCCTTAACGGACGATGATGTGATTAACGCCCAGTGCCTTTTCAGCAGCGGGATCGAGCCCGGTCAAATGCGCTTCGCTGACCTCGGCCAGCCGCACGATGGCACGGCCGCGACGGACAACGTCCGATTCGCCCAGCGGGCCATAGAGGATCGCAATAGCGTTCTCGGAGCCGTCCTCGGCGGTCGGCTGATACGGCGCGAACTCGCTGGTGGCCGTGACCAGACCGAGGATCTGACCCGGCTCCAGGGCGGCACCGGCAGCGACGTTGATCGCTTCGCGGGAGATATTGCCGGCACCTTCGGACAGCAAAAACTCGCCCGCGTGCATCGATTCAATTTTCATGCTTTTGCTCCTTTCGAGTTGCCGTTCTGCGCCGCCTGACGGGAAGCCCAGATCGATTGAGGGTCGGCCTGCTTGGCCTGGATCTTGGGGGCCGGGTCGTTGTCCAGCGGCAGGCTGTTGTTGATTTCAAAGGTGCCGCCGCTGCTCACCAGTTTGTCGAACAGCCGCGCGCGGACTGCAGCTTCATCCAAACCGGCGGCGACGAACTCAACGGTCAGCTCTGGCAGACGTGCCGCGACACAAAGGCCGTGCAGCGCTTTTGCATTGGTCAGCGCAGCCTGGATCACCGCTTCGCTTTCGAGATTGGTGGCGGCCAGCAGTGGCTCCACCAGGTTGCTGATGCCCGCCGCCGCGCAGCCTTGCGTGACCATCAGCGCCAGTTTTGCCGCGTCCACCACGGGAGCCAGCGCCGGGGGTTCGTTCGGCTCGAGCGGCTCGGCCTCTAATTCTTCATCCAGCTGGGCGAGCAGTTCCGATGGGGCATGTTGAAACCGCTGCAACACGCTGCCCTGGCCGAGACAAGCGCTGACCTTAAGCCCATCGCCCACTTCATCGGCCAGGCCCAGTGCCAGAGCTTCGTTGGCCGTGAGCCAGGTTTCAGCGTTGACCATACGCCGCAGCTCGGCTTCGTCGATGTCCGGCGCCTTGGCTTTGTAAGCCGCGATAATCGCTTCCAGGGTCTGGTCCAGCACATCGGCAACGCGGCGAAAGTCTTCGGCATCGCCACCGGTGAAGGTATACGGATTGTGAATCATCAACATCGCGTTGGCAGCGATCACCACCCGATGAGCGCCGCACACCGCGACACTGGCAGCGCTGGCCGCCAACGCATCAATGCGCCCGGTACAACGCTCGCCCAAGCGCGACAGCGCGTTGTGGATCGCAAGGCCGTCGAACAGATCACCGCCGATGCTGTTGAACGCAACGATCACCGGAGATACTCCGTCATCAATGGCGTGCAGCGCTTGTACGAACTGATTGGCGGTGATGCCCCAGGCGCCAATTTCGCCGTAGACGAAGATCTCGATACTGCGTTGCTCGGCCTCGCCGCTGGCCTGGACGGTGTACCAGCTCTTGTCTGCGACCGTTACCTGCTTGCCCGCCTTGTCATAAACACGAGGTTTCGCTTTTTTGCTCATGGTTGTTCCTTGTCATCGATCGTCTCGATGGCTTCAAGAGTGCTGTAGTTGAGGCCGAGGCCCGTGGCTCTGGCGAGGTCGGCGGCGTTCTCCGTGTCGACTGTTTCCGCGTCGTAACCGGTGCGCAGCACCA
>Ga0105244_10002279_pt1 | contig 14569 bp, 10 predicted proteins | sample KBSM44metaG_FD_80423 | JGI IMG/M metagenome (GOLD analysis project Ga0105244, IMG submission 80423) | Miscanthus rhizosphere microbial communities from Kellogg Biological Station, Michigan, USA - KBS M4-4 metaG | ecosystem: Host-associated > Plants > Roots > Rhizosphere > Soil | place...
GTGGAGTACCTGCACTCGGACGTCGACACCTTGAGGCGTGTGGAGCTGCTCCGGGAACTGCGCATGGGTGTCTTCGATGTCCTGGTGGGCATCAACTTGCTCCGGGAAGGCCTTGACCTTCCGGAGGTCTCCTTGGTGAGTATCCTCGACGCCGATAAGGAAGGCTTCCTTCGTTCCTCCACGTCGCTGATCCAGACCATCGGCCGTGCCGCCCGTAACGTGTCGGGCCAGGTCCACATGTACGCCGACCGGATCACAGACTCCATGGCGCACGCGATTGATGAGACCAACCGGCGCCGCGCCATCCAGGTCAAGTACAACACTGAGCACGGCATCGACCCGCAGCCCTTGCGCAAAAAAATCGCTGACATCACCGACCAGTTGGCCAAGGAAGACGCAGATACCCAGGAGCTGCTCAACAACAACCGGCTGGCCAAGGGCGGCAAACGCGGTAAGACGTCCGCGAAGGGCGCCGCAACTGTCCGGCAGGACGGCCTTGCAGCAGCGCCGGCGGAGGATTTGGTGGGCCTCATCGAACAGCTCACGGAACAAATGCATGGTGCCGCCGCCGAACTCCAGTTCGAGGTCGCAGCAAGGATCCGTGACGAAGTCAAGGAGTTGAAGCGCGAATTACGCCAGATGCAGTCCGCCGGTCACGCCTAGGGTAAGGTTTAAGCCACGTAGGGGAGTATCCCAAGCGCTAGGTTCGTCAGCACGCAAGGCATGGTTGCCTCGCCGGGCCTAGCGGGTCGCCATGTCAGAGCATCAAACGCTCCAAGGCGGCCGGAGAGACTTACACCGTTTTCCCGTACCCTGCGAAAGGCCCTTTAATGGAGCTCCCTGTCTGGTTCGAGGTCGGCTCGTTTGTCGTCCTCGGAATTATCCTCGCTGTCGACCTGCTGTTGGTCGTCAAGCGCCCCCACGAACCCTCGATGAAGGAAGCCGGCCTGTGGGTCGCTTTCTACGTGGCCTTGGCCATGGTGTTCGCCGGAGCCATGTTCTACTTCACGGGCCCCGAGTACGGAAGCCAGTTCATTGCGGGCTGGGTGACTGAATACAGCCTCAGCATCGACAACCTGTTCGTGTTCATCATCATCATGGCCCGGTTCGCTGTGCCCCGTAAGTACCAGCAGGAAGTGCTGATGGTGGGCATCATCATCGCCTTGGTGCTCCGAGGTATCTTCATCGCCCTGGGCGCCGTGGTGATCGAACAGTTCAGCTGGGTGTTCTACATCTTCGGCGCTTTCCTTCTGTGGACCGCATGGAAGCAAGCCAAGGACTCCGGTGAGGATGAGGAAGAAGGGGCCGAGAACCCCTTGATTGCCCGCCTTCGCAGGGTGCTTCCCATGTCTGAGAAGTTCGACGGCGGCAAGTTGCGGACCACTGTCAACGGCAAGAAGGTCTTCACCCCCATGCTGATCGTCTTCGTGACCATCGGCCTGACCGACCTCTTGTTCGCCGTGGACTCCATCCCCGCGATCTTCGGCCTGACCCAAAGTGCCTTCATCGTTTTCACAGCCAACATTTTCGCGTTGATGGGCCTTCGTCAGCTCTACTTCCTGTTGGGCGGACTCATGACCCGCTTGGTCTATCTGAAGCACGCCTTGTCGGTAATCCTGGCGTTCATCGGCGTCAAGCTTGTCCTGCACGCCATGCATGTCAACGAACTTCCCTTCATCAACGGCGGCCACCACATCGAGTGGGCTCCGGAGATCCCTACGTACGTGTCGCTGGCGGTCATCGTCGGTACCATCGTCGTGGCCGTAGTGGCCAGCCTTCTCAGCCCCGCAGCACGCCAGGCCAAGATTGATGCCCGGCTTGAGGAAGACGCACGAAAGAGCTTGAGCGAAGCTGAGTAACTTCATCGAAAGTTGTAGTCTCATGGGGTGATGACTACCTCCCCAACTACGGCGCTGGACCCACAACGGGTTCAGCGCCGTAGTGTTTTCCTGCTCAGTGCGTCCCAGCTCCTCAGCGGAGTTGGCAATGGAGCGACGCTTTCCATTGGCTCCCTGCTGGCTGTTGATCTGTCCGGCTCCGAGGCATGGGCAGGTTCCATCACTACCGTGTTGACCCTGGCGGCCGCCATTGCCGCCCTTCCGCTGGCGCGGCTGGCCGAAGCACGTGGACGCCGGGTGGGTCTGGTCACCGGCTTGGTAGCTGCCATGATCGGGGCACTCCTGTTCATAGTCGCCGTGATGGCCAGGTCATTCCCCGTCCTGATACTGGGGGCAGCCTTCCTGGGCCTGGGCACTGCGGCAAACCTCCAGGCGCGGTTTGCTGCCGTAGACCTCGCCGAGCCCGAACATCGCGGCAGGTCCCTGTCCACAGTGGTCTGGGCCATCACCATCGGAGCGGTTGCCGGGCCGAACCTCATCCAGCCAGGTGCCTTGGTGGGACAGGCTCTTGGATTGCCGCCCATTGCAGGCCCTTTTGTCTTTTCCGCGGCAGGGCTCTTGCTGGCGGCGCTGCTTCTGTTCCTGGGGCTCAGGCCGGATCCCTTGTTGCTTGCCCGGCGGCTGGCATCAAGCGCCAACGGTTCGGGCGGTACCGGGAGCATCCCCGTCAGGGGCACTGTCAGGTCCGGCCTACGGGCCGTTCGTTCCTCCCCGCAGGCCCTTCTGGCACTGGCCGCTGTTATCGCCGCCCACGGGGTCATGGTGGCGGTCATGTCCATGACGCCTCTTCACCTCCAGCAGCTGGTGGACGGATCCCATGCCGGCCACCACGGGGGAACCACCGACAGTACGGATGCTCTGGTGATTATCGGGGTCACCATTTCGCTTCATATTGCCGGCATGTTCGCCTTGTCGCCGGTGTGGGGATGGCTGACGGACAAGGCCGGCCGGCCGCAGACCATTGCCATCGGGCACGGCCTGCTGCTGGTGGCCGTGTTCATCGCCGGCTTCGGGCAGCACGAACCCACGCTTGTCACTGCAGGATTGATCCTTCTGGGCCTGGGTTGGTCCGCAGCCACCATCGCTGGTTCGACGATGCTGGCTGAGAGCGTCAGCCAGGATGAGCGGGTCACCGTCCAAGGAGTCTCGGACACCTTGATGGGCGCTGCGGGGGCAATCGGGGGTGCCACCTCCGGCCTACTCCTCGCGTGGATTGGCTACCAGGGCCTCAACGTGGCGTCCAGCTTAGTGGCTGCAGCAGTCCTTGCCCTGACTCTGGCCATGGCTCTTCGGCGCCGCCCGGGCGTGAGCAGCCGCTGAAGCTCAGCCAAGCGGTCAGCGTGCGCCACGGACCATGCCCAAAAGCCGTTTGAAGATGCCTTCACCATCTTCCGCGATACCGTCGTGGTGGAAATCTGACGTTACCCATGCTTGGAGCCCGCGAACGGCCGCAGCGGTTTCAAGTGACAAATCGTGGTCCACGTAGATGTCATCCTTGTACACAGCCGCAGCCACGGGAACCGGGTTCGCGGCCAAGGCGGCGGTGTCGTACAGCGGCTTCCAGTCTTTGCGGGCGGCAAGGATTTCCGCTACGTCGCGCAGGGGTGCGAGGGAAGGGTCCTGTTCGAAATACCAGGGATAAACCATTTCCCCGGTGAGCAGCGGCTGTTCGGCGCCCGGCTCGAACTCCGGATAATCCTCCAGGACCCGCCACGCCGCCCAGTTGGTTGCCTCGCCCTGGCCATAGATTGATTCATGCAGCACAGCGTAAAGGGGGTTGGCAGCCCTGCTGACAAGGCTTCGTACTTGCTCGAGGAACACTTCTGAGAGTCGCTCCCCGTCCAAGGTGTCGATGAACGCATCCTCCAGCAGATAGTGGAGCGAATCCACGCGGGTGTTGCCTCCCAGGAACGATCCGACCATTTGGAACCGTTCCGGGGTCAACCGCTCACCGCTTGCCAGGAACTCGGGAGTCTTTTCCAAGTGCCGGACGATCCGCGTGACCCGTTCACGGTCTTCCGGGTACCAACCGAAGTATTCGGCGTTCCGTGCAGCAACGCGCTTGAAGGTCGCCTGGTAGACCCGGTCAGCGGGTCCTTCCAAGGGAGCCAGGCCTCCGGTGATCAGGACCTCGCGCAAACCCTCCGGCGCGAAGGACAGATAGGTCAAGGCACAGAACCCGCCGAAGGATTGGCCCATGACGGTCCAAGGACCAGAGCCAAGGACGCCACGGATGAATTCTGCATCGGCAACAATCGAATCGGCCCGGAAGTGCGTCAGGTACTCAGCCTGGGCAGCAGCGTCGCCACGAAGCTCCAGCGTTTGCCGTTCAACGGGGGTGGAAAGACCGGTGCCGCGTTGGTCGAGCATGAGGATGCGGAAATCCCGCGCGGCTGCCTTCATCCAGCCGGCCAGGGAGGTGACCCGGTTCCCGCGTCCACCCGGACCTCCCTGCAGGAACAGCAGCCACGGCAGCTTGGACGCTTCTTCCGCGGTATGCGCCGTAGAGGAGTACTCCCGGGCAAAAACGGTGATCGTTTCACTGGTGGCTTCGTTGGCACCGGGGGAATGCACCAGGGGGACGGTGAAGTAGTGTTCAACCGTGCGTACGCCACGGAATTCGTGGCGGTTCAGGACGGTGTGTTCCGGCATTGAGGAGTACGTTTCAGCCACGGGCAAACGATTCCTCTGACTGTCCGGCCTTCGTGCCAAAAGCTTCCAGGGCCTCTCCGGTGAGGCGGAAAGTGGACCATTCCTCCATGGGGAACGCGCCGAGTTTTTTATAGAAATGGATGGACGGTTCGTTCCAGTTCAGGACGCTCCATTCCACACGGGCGTAACCACGTTCGACGGCGGTCGCTGCCAAGTACTGAAGAAGCGCCTTCCCATGGCCCTCACCACGGGCGTCGGGTTCGACGTAAAGGTCCTCCAGGTAGATGCCGTGGACGCCTTCCCAGGTGGAGTAGTTCAAGAACCACAGCGCGAACCCCTGCACGGTGCCGGCAGCGTTTTCCGCGATCGTGGCAAAGACCCGCGGGTTCTCGCCAAACAGCACCTCCGTGAGCCTTTCCGGGGTGTTCTTGACGGCGTCCGGCTCCTTTTCATAGATCGCCAGATCGTGGATCATGCGCAGGATCGCGGGGACATCGTCAACAGTGGCTTGGCGGATAACACTCATGCATTCGAGCTTACTAAAGGAAGCCCGCCTTACTGGCTCCACGCCACAGGGGATGTTCCATACCGCACAGGCGGCCGGCGATACTGCAGTTGCACGCCGTCCACCAACAGCGGCGGCCCCACGAACCGCAGCTGGCCATACGCACTCGGGGTCTCCCGATACGCAGGTTGGGGCAGCCGGGCGGCCTTTACGTCAGCTTGACGGGCCGGCAACCTGAACAGTTCCTCGGCGGTGCGTGCCAGCGACAAAGCCGCCATTCCTCCTGCCCCTGTCCTCAACCTCTCTGCCAACAGGGCCAGTACGGCAGCCGCCACTCCGTAGCCTGTGGCGTGGTCCAGGGCCTGCACCGGCAGCGCACCTGGCTTCCACCCGTCGTCGTCCAGGTGCCCGTATTCTTCGGCGATGCCGCAGGCCGCCTGTACCAGGCTGTCGAAACCGCGCCGTTGTCTCCACGGCCCCGCGCTTCCCCAAGCCGACAGGGTCGCCACCACGAGGTCCGGCTTCCCGGCCAACAGGGTTTCAGCTCCCAGGCCAAATCTGTCCAGGCCGCCGTTGCGGTAACCCGTCACGACGACGTCCGCGGTGGAGATCAGGTCTTTGACGGTCTCCAGTCCGGCAGCGTTCCCCAGGTCGGCCACGGCAGATCGCTTATCGAAACCGCCATCCACGAAAGCCTCCTCCAATTCCGGGAGGCCCGGAGGATCGATCCGCAGGACATCGGCTCCGAGCGCTCCGAGGAGCCGGGTCGCCGTCGGGCCTGCAATGACGCGGGTCAGGTCCAGAACCCGCAGGCCGGTGAGTGGCCGTTCAGGGTCCTTGGATGGCTTCCACGCGGCTGAGGCAGAAGAAACTGGTGAGGTGGTTGACGACATCTGCAGGGCGGTTGGTGGGAGAAACCGGATCCACGGTTCATCAGAGAGCGCGCGGTGCATGGCGGAGGAGACCCATTCGCCACGGCGTCGGACCGCCGTTGCCACGCCCCGGTTGGCGTTGATGGCATCCTCGGCGTCCAGGGAGGTCATGGTCAGGAGTGCGTCGTCCACGTCCTGGGCGCTGTTCGCGCCCATCGCTTCCATCAGCCGCGCTGCGTGGTGAGGGTAGTTCGCGTGAAGGCGGATCCAGCCGTCCGAGGTCCGCCGAAAACCCGACGCCGGTGCGAAGCCCTGGGGTTTGGTGCCCGCGATCCGCAGGTGCGTCAGCGAATCGAACGAAGCAGCCACCGGCTCAGATGACGCTGAATACCTGCCCGCACAGCCTGTCAGGGCTTCCAGGGCAGTGGCTGCTGCCAACACTGAACCCAATGCAAGGCCCTCGACATCCAGCGCACCTTCCCACCAGCTTCTCAAACCCGGCAGGATCATCGGGGTCACGGGGGTTACCGAGCGCAAGGCCTCCAGGCTGCGCAGGCTGCTGGTCAGGTCGGGGACGGGTTCCATGGCTTCTTCGGGCTAGAGCCTGTTGACGTCGGTCACGCGGACTACGGCTGTGCCACTCTCATCGGACGCCGCCAGATCCACTTCGGCCGAGATACCCCAGTCATGGTTTCCCGCGGGGTCGTCGAAAATCTGTCGGACCTTCCACAGGCCCGGCTCCTCCGTGATAATCAGCAAACCGAGTCCACGCGCGTCCGGGCCGGTCCCGATGTCATCGTGTTCGTCGAAGTAGTCGTCCAGAACTTCTTCCCACCGCCCGGCGTCCCAGCCGGCGTCGGCGTCGAGTTCTCCCAAGGCACTGGAATCCTCGTCTGCGAAAAGTTCAACCCTGCGGAACATCTCATTCCGGACCATCACCCGGAAGGCCCGGATGTTCGAGGTCAACAGTGGCGGCGGGGGAGGAGGCGCATCGTGCGGTGTCGGAGCCAGCCCGGAGGTCAGTTCCTCCCATTCGTCCAGCAGGCTCGAGTCAACCTGACGCACGAGTTCTCCGAGCCAGGCAATGAGGTCTTCAAGATCCTCGCGCAGCAGGTCCTGGGGAACGGTCTGCCGAAGTGCCCGGAAACCGTCTGCAAGGTATCGCAGGACGATGCCCTCCGAGCGTGCCAGGCCGTAGAACTGCACGAACTCGCCAAAGTTCATGGCGCGCTCGTACATGTCCCGGATGATCGATTTTGGTGCGAGTTCGAAGTCGCCAACCCACGGCGCAGCTTTTCGATAGACCTCGAACGCCTCACCAAGAATCCCGGCCAACGGCGTGGGATAGGTCACTTCGTCCAGCATGGCCATGCGCTGCTCATATTCGATGCCGTCCGCCTTCATGGCGGCAACAGCTTCCCCGCGGGCCTTCTTCTGCTGTGCGGAAAGAATCTGGCGCGGCTTCTCCAAGGTCGACTCAATGACTGAAACGACGTCCAGTGCGTAGGAAGGCGACTCCGGATCAAGCAGTTCCAAGGCTGCTAGAGCGAAGGGGGACAGCGGCTGGTTGAGGGCGAAGTTGGCTTGGAGGTGAACCGTCAGCCGAACCGACCGTCCTTCAGCTTCCTGCTCGTCCTCGGGGATTCGTTCAACAACCCCGGCAGCCAACAGCTCCCGGTAGATCCCCAGTGCTTTCTTCATCAGCCGAAGTTGTGCAGGGCGGCTCTCGTGGTTCTCGCTGAGCAACCGCCGGGTGGCTTGGAAGGGGTCGCCCGGACGCTCCATCAGGTTGAGCAGCATCGCGTGCGTAACGGTGAAACTGGACGTCAGCGGCTCAGGAATGGACTCGACGAGCTTCTTGAACGTGGGTTCGCCCCAGGACACGAATCCTTCCGGGGGCTTCTTCTTGACGACTTGCCGCAGCTTCTTCTGGTCATCACCGAACTTGGCAGTGGCCTTGGCCATGGCCTTGGTGTTCTCCACCACGTGATCCGGCGCCTGCACCACAACGGTGCCTGCGGTGTCGTAACCGGCGCGGCCGGCACGACCGGCAATCTGGTGGAACTCCCTCGAGTTAAGAGACCTGGTGCGTACGCCGTCGTACTTGCTCAAGGCCGTCAAGAGCACCGTCCTGATCGGAACGTTGATGCCCACGCCCAGGGTGTCCGTGCCACAAATGACCTTAAGCAGCCCGGCCTGGGCAAGCTGTTCCACCAAACGGCGGTATTTTGGCAGCATGCCCGCGTGGTGGACTCCGATGCCGTGGCGCACCAGCCGGTTGAGTGTCTTTCCAAAGCCTGCCGCGAACCGGAAGCCTGCGATCAGTTCGGCGATACGATCCTTCTCGGCCCTGCTGCACATGTTGATGCTCATGAGGTTCTGGGCACGTTCGATGGCTTCGGCCTGGCTGAAGTGCACCACGTACACGGGAACCTGCTTGGTGGAGAGCAGCTCTTCCAGGCTCTCGTGGACCGGGGTCAGCTGGTAGTAGTAGTGCAGCGGAATAGGCCGCTCCGCGGAACTTACCGTTGTCGTAGTCCGGCCGGTCAGTTCCGTGAGGCCTGTTTCGAAGCGGGAGACGTCGCCAAGGGTGGCGGACATGAGGAGGAACTGGGCCTGGGGGAGTTCCAGGAGCGGCACTTGCCACGCCCAGCCGCGCTGGGGATCGGAGTAGAAGTGGAATTCGTCCATGACCACCGAGCCGAGTTCGGCCGCTGACCCTTCGCGGAGGGCTATGTTGGCCAGGATTTCCGCTGTGCAGCAGATGATGGGTGCATCCTGGTTAACGCCGGAATCACCGGTGATCATTCCCACGTTTTCCGCACCGAAGATGTCGCACAAGGCAAAGAACTTCTCCGATACCAGCGCCTTGATGGGCGCCGTGTAGTAGCTGCGCTGGCCACGGGCCATGGCTTCGAAGTGGGCGGCGATGGCCACCAGGGACTTACCGGAACCTGTGGGCGTAGCAAGAATCACGTTGGCGCCGGAGGCGAGTTCCATGATCGCTTCATCCTGGGCCGGGTACAACTGCAGGCCACGGCTTTCAGTCCACTCGACAAACCGCGTGTAGATGTCATCCGGGTCCAGGGGACCTGTGGCGGTGGAACCAGGAAGCTGCTCAAGAAGTTTCATTGGTTTCCAGCTTAGTGCCCGGACAGTTTAGGCTCAGCCCAGCAGTGTTGCCCGGCTCCAGGAGGCTTTAATGAAGTGGAATCCATCCAAGTACGCCGAGTTCGGCAATCATCGGGACCGTCCGTTTCATGACCTGGTGGCGAGAATCCAAGCCGCTAAGCCCGGCCACGTGGTGGACCTGGGCTGCGGCCCTGGCAACATGACTGCCACTTTGGCGGACCGCTGGCCCGCGGCACACGTTGTTGGGATTGACTCGTCGCAGGAAATGCTGGCCAAAGCCGCGTCATTGACGGGTCATTACAGTGGGCTGTCCTTCAACCAGGGCGACATTGCTGAGTGGATGCCGGACAACGATGTCGACGTCGTGGTGACGAACGCTGCCCTCCAGTGGGTCCCCGGGCACCAGGAGATGCTCGCCGCCTGGCTCGAAGCGCTAAGGCCAGGCGCTTGGTTTGCCCTGCAGGTCCCGGGCAACTTTTCGTCGCCCTCCCACGCATTGATGCGTGAACTCGCCGGTTCGCCGCGATGGCGGACGCGACTGGATGGGGTCCTGCGGCACGATGACGCGGTGGGCAGTCCCGCGGACTACTTGGGCATAATGCTCGACGCCGGATGCTCGGCTGACGCATGGGAGACCACCTACCAGCAGGTACTTACGGGGGAGGATCCGGTGCTGGAATGGGTACGGGGCACAGGACTGCGACCCGTCCTTTCCGCCCTGCCCGCGCCCGAAGCCGACGCCTTCGAAAAGGAATACGCAGCCATGCTGCGCCAGGCCTACCCGTCGACGGCCCACGGTACGGTGTTTCCGTTCCGCCGTATTTTTGCGGTGGCGAGGAAGCACGCGTGAGCCGACATACATTTATGACCGGCCAGAGGAACACGCCCCCTCATGTCTTGTCCCATGGTGGTGCCGCTGGTCTAATTCTCGGCATGGACCATGGATGCAATCCGGATCTGCCGCCGACGGTGGCGCACGTGCCTGCCAGGAGCTCATCATGACGCCCGCAGGGGATTTCCCCGGGAGCTGGCGACCCAACGCCGGCAGTGCTGTGGCGCTCTTTGAACAGTTGAGGCTCCGCATCATCGAACTCGCAGATTCAGGCGTTCTCGCCGTGGGGTCGAAACTGCCGCCCGTCCGGAACCTGGCAGGTGTACTGGACGTGGCACCCCATACAGTCGCCCGGGCATATAAGGAGCTCGAAGCAGCCGGCGTTGTCGCTACCCGTGGACGCAACGGGACAGTAGTGTGTGCCCGCGATGACCGTTGGGGGGCACTGGCCGAAGTTGCCGCCCAGTACGCAGCTGCTGCCAAGGCCCAAGGCGCTTCCTTCGCCGAGGCAGTGCAGCTTTTCGCTGCCGCTTACGACGCCGATTGATACCGATCGGTAGCATGTGAGGCACGACATGGAAATTCGAAGAAGTTTTCGATTAGCATTGGTGGGTGCCCAAAGCCTTAGCTGAAGATACAGCCATCGATTCCCTGAACAGCGCTTCCGTCGTTTCTGATAACAAGCCAGCCAAGCCGGATCTGTCCCGCCTGGTGGTCAAGGGAGCCCGGGAACACAATCTGCGCAACGTGGATCTCGACCTCCCACGCGACGCCATGATCGTCTTCACCGGACTCTCTGGTTCCGGTAAGTCCTCCCTGGCTTTCGACACCATCTTCGCCGAAGGCCAGCGCCGGTACGTCGAATCATTGTCGGCGTATGCACGCCAGTTCCTTGGTCAGGTCGACAAGCCCGACGTTGACTTCATCGAAGGTCTCTCGCCTGCGGTGTCCATCGACCAGAAGTCCACCAGTAAGAACCCGCGTTCCACTGTGGGCACCATCACCGAAATCTACGACTACATGCGCTTGCTGTGGGCGCGCGTTGGCCGCCCGCACTGCCCGGTCTGCGGTGAGCCGATTACGCGGCAAACACCCCAGCAAATCGTCGACCAACTCCTGGAGTTGGAAACCGGCACCCGCTTCCAGGTCCTCGCTCCGGTCGTCCGCGGCCGGAAGGGTGAATTCGTTGACCTCTTCAAGGAGCTGACGGCCAAGGGTTACTCCCGTGCCCGGGTTGACGGCGAACTGGTCCAGTTGAACGATCCGCCCAAGTTGGGCAAGCAGTACAAACACACCATCGAAGTCGTTGTTGACCGCCTGGTGGTGAAGGAAGAGATCAGCCAACGGCTCACGGATTCCGTGGAGACTGCACTGGGCCTGGCCGAAGGCCGTGTGCTGGTTGAATTCGTGGACCTGGACGCTGAAGATCCCGCACGTATCCGTGCCTACTCCGAGAATCTGGCGTGCCCCAACGAGCACCCTCTGGCCATCGACGAGATCGAGCCGCGATCCTTCTCCTTCAACAACCCGTTCGGTGCCTGCTCTGCCTGCAGCGGCATCGGCACCAAGTTGGAAGTCGATGAGGAACTGATCGTTCCCAACCCGGAACTTTCGCTGGGCGAAGGCGCGATTGCTCCGTGGTCCCTGGGTACAGCTACCACGGAGTACTGGAACCGCCTCCTTGAAGGCCTCGCACACGAACTCGGCTTCTCCATGAAGACCCCGTGGGAGAAGCTCCCCAAGGATGTCCGGAACACGGTACTTCACGGCAAGGACCACAAGGTCGTAGTCCAGTACAAGAACCGTTTCGGACGTGAGCGCAAGTACAGCACCGGCTTCGAAGGAGCCATCCAGTACGTTCACCGGAAGCACGGTGAAACGGACTCTGACTGGGCCCGCGACCGGTACGAAGAGTACATGCGCCAAATTCCTTGCCCCGAGTGCAACGGAGCCCGCCTGAACCCGGCATCGCTGTCCGTACTGATCAACGGGAAGTCCATCGCCGAGGTGGCCGCGCTCCCGATGCGGGAATGCGCAGAGTTCCTCGGAAGCCTGACGCTGACCAACCGGGAAGCCCAGATCGCCAACCAGGTTCTCAAGGAGATCCAGGCCCGCCTGACGTTCCTTCTGGACGTTGGCCTGGAGTACCTCAATCTCGAGCGCCCTTCCGGCACGCTGTCCGGCGGCGAGGCCCAGCGCATCCGGCTGGCCACGCAAATCGGCTCGGGCCTGGTCGGCGTCCTGTACGTCCTGGATGAGCCCTCCATCGGCTTGCACCAGCGCGATAACCGACGCCTTATCGAGACCCTCACACGGCTTCGGGACCTGGGCAATACGCTCATTGTGGTCGAACACGACGAAGACACCATCCACGAGGCCGACTGGGTGGTGGACATCGGACCCGGCGCCGGCGAGCACGGTGGCCAGGTCGTCCACTCCGGTACCTACAAGGAACTCCTCGAAAACACGCAGTCCCTCACCGGTGACTATCTCGCCGGGCGCCGGAAGATCGATATTCCTGCCAAGCGCCGCAAGTACGACAAGAAGCGGGAGCTTAAGGTTGTTGGCGCCAGGGAGAACAACCTCAACAACGTTGACGCTACGTTCCCCCTCGGTCTGTTCACTGCGGTCACGGGTGTCAGTGGTTCGGGCAAGTCCACCTTGGTCAACGAGATCCTGTACAAGGTCCTCGCCAATAAGCTCAACGGAGCCAAGCAGGTAGCCGGACGCCACCGTTCCGTGGCCGGCCTGGAGCACCTGGACAAGGTAGTGCACGTCGACCAGAGCCCCATTGGCCGTACGCCGCGCTCCAACCCCGCCACCTACACGGGCGTGTTCGACAACATCCGCAAGCTGTTTGCGGAGACCACTGAAGCCAAGGTGCGCGGGTACCAGCCCGGTCGTTTCTCCTTCAACGTCAAGGGTGGCCGCTGCGAAGCCTGTTCCGGCGACGGCACGCTGAAGATCGAAATGAACTTCCTGCCTGACGTCTACGTTCCGTGCGAGGTCTGCCATGGGGCCCGGTACAACCGCGAGACGCTGGAGGTCCACTACAAGGGCAAGACCATCGCGGACGTCCTCAACATGCCCATTGAAGAAGGTGCGGAGTTCTTCGCCGCATTCACTCCAATCGCACGGCATTTGAACACCCTTGTGGACGTTGGACTTGGCTACGTCCGGCTTGGCCAGCCTGCCACGACACTTTCCGGCGGCGAGGCCCAGCGCGTAAAGCTGGCTGCGGAGCTCCAGAAGCGTTCCAACGGCCGCAGCATCTACGTGCTGGACGAGCCCACCACGGGATTGCATTTCGAAGACATCAGGAAATTGCTGATGGTCCTCCAGGGCCTTGTGGACAAGGGCAACACCGTCATTACCATCGAGCACAACCTGGACGTCATCAAGTCGGCGGACTGGATCGTGGACCTTGGCCCCAATGGTGGTTCCGGCGGCGGACGAATCGTCGCGACCGGAACCCCGGAGCAAGTAGCGAAATCCACAGAGAGCCACACTGCCACCTTCCTGGCTGAGATTCTGGGTTAGAAGTATTCCGGTAGCGGCATGCGAGTTTCAGGCATGCCGCTACTCGTGAGAAACTAACCCGGTGACTCAAACTAAGGTGCCCGTAATATTCGATCTGGACGGCACCCTTGTCGATCCTGCCGGCGGTATCACCGGAGGCATTTCGCTCGCCCTCCAGGAAATGGGCCTTCCTGTTCCGGAACAGGCCGTATTGAATTCCATGGTGGGTCCCAAGCTCAGTGATTCCCTTCTGCATTTGGCTGGCGTTCCCGGCGAATTGGTGGATGAGACCATTCACCGTTATCGGCGTCACTACAAGGAAACCGGTATTGGTCAAAGCCGGCTTTATCCGGGAGTCTTCGACCTCCTGGAGTTCTTTGCCGAAAGCGGCCGCCCCGTAGCGGTAGCCACGCAAAAGCCACAGTCCATTGCGCGGCTCGTCCTCGACCACCACCGGATCGCGGACTTCTTTGTTTCAATCCGTGGTGCTGCTGATGACGAGTCCGCGAAGGCAAACACGGCACCGGGGAAGGTCGCAATCGTCGGGGCAGCCCTTGCCGATCTGCATTCCCAACCAGCGGTCATGGTGGGGGACAGGCATCAGGACGTCGCCGGGGCGATGGCCAACGGATTGGACTGCATCGGCGTCAGCTGGGGTTTCGCACCTGCCGGCGAACTTGAAGAAGCGGGCGCCGTGGCTGTTGTCAGCACGGCCCTTGAACTGCGTACGCGAATTGAAGAACTTGATGCTGTCCGTGCGGCGGCCCTTAGCGAGGTACAAAACGATGGCAGTCTTTGATGCGATCCGGTGGACAACCCGCGGACTGATCTCGTCCACATGCCGGCCAACAGTCATCGGACTTGAAAATGTCCCCAAAAGCGGACCTTTCATCGTGGCACCAAACCACCTTTCCTTTCTGGACAGCGTGATCGTCCAGGCCTTGATGCCGCGGCCCGTTGCGTTCTTTGCCAAGGCCGAGTACTTCACCACCAAAGGTGTCAAGGGCGCCGTGATGAAGTCGTTCTTTGAAGCCGTGGGTTCAATTCCCGTGGAGCGCGGGGAGCAGGCGGCCAGTGTGCAGGCACTCAAGACCCTCCTGGACATCCTTGAAGCCGGGAAGGGCATCGGCATCTACCCCGAGGGCACCCGCTCCCGGGA
>Ga0105244_10002288_pt1 | contig 14546 bp, 12 predicted proteins | sample KBSM44metaG_FD_80423 | JGI IMG/M metagenome (GOLD analysis project Ga0105244, IMG submission 80423) | Miscanthus rhizosphere microbial communities from Kellogg Biological Station, Michigan, USA - KBS M4-4 metaG | ecosystem: Host-associated > Plants > Roots > Rhizosphere > Soil | place...
CGGCGCGAAGATCTACGCGGAAATCGTTGGCTACGGCGCGACCTCCGACGGCTACGACATGGTCGCCCCAAGCGGCGAAGGCGCCATCCGCTGCATGCAGATGGCCATGTCCACCGTTGACGCACCGATCGATTACCTGAACACCCACGGCACCTCGACTCCGGTCGGCGACGTGATGGAAATGAAAGGTGTGCGTGAAGTGTTCGGCGACAACGCTCCGGCCATCAGCTCCACCAAGAGCCTGTCGGGTCACTCCCTGGGCGCCGCCGGCGTTCACGAAGCGATCTACTGCATGCTGATGATGGAAGGCAACTTCATGGCGGGTTCCGCCAACATCGACGAACTGGACCCGGAAGTGGCAGACATGCCAATCCTGACCAAGACTCGCGAAGACGCCACCATCAACACCGTGATGAGCAACAGCTTCGGCTTCGGTGGCACCAACGCCACGCTGGTACTGAAGCGCTGGCAGGGTAAGTAATACCCGCCTACGCCACACATAAAAACGCCCCGACTGGTTCGGGGCGTTTTTTTTGGCCAGGTTTTATCTACGGCCAGACAGCCCTTGAAACATGAAACATTTGTCATGGAACTCAACAGCCTGCGACTGAATGTCGCGTATTTCGCGGGCTGCAGCACTTTCTCCGTTTTTGAAAAAGTCCGTTACCGATTTCAGTCGTTTACTTAGCCAGCTAACAAAACTTATAACAAAGGCCTGCACACGCCTTGCTGCAGATAACAGAGATTGGAGCTAGCAGATGACTGTAAAAGTAACTGAACGCGACGATTCACATATGTCCCATGAAGGCATCGCCGCCGGTATCCGCATCTGGGATGTACATCAACAAGACCTGCTGGTCGGGATGTTCCACTCCGAGACCGAAGCCCACCAATACAAGGCCGAACTGGAATCACTGGAGCAGCAACGCGAAGCGCGTTCTGCATAACCACCGCATTGAAAATGACAAACCCCGCCATGAGCGGGGTTTGTCGTTGTTGCAGCTGCTAACGGCTTACCACATCAGATCGTCAGGAATCTGATAGGCCGCGTACGGATCGTCTTCGGTGCTGACTTCTTCTGTCTTCACATTCAGCTGCACGATGCGCTGTGGGTCGCGCTCCTGAATCTTCAGGGCCGCTTCACGAGGGATCACTTCATAACCGCCAGCGTGATGCACGATCGCCAGGGAACCGCTGCTGAGCTTGTTGCGCATCAGGGTGTTGACGGAGATACGCTTGACCTTTTTGTCGTCGACGAAGTTGTAGTAGTCCTCGGTGTTCAGCTTGGGCAGGCGCGAGACTTCGATCAATTGCTTGACCTGGGCGGCTCGGGCCTTCTGCTCGGCCTTCTCCTGCTGCTGACGGTTGAGCTCCTGATCGCGCTTGACCTTCTCGGCCATGGCTTCCTGAGCCGCACGCTGCTGGGAGTCATCGAGTTCGATCTGGCCTTTGTGGGCCAGACGCTGTTGTTTCTGTTTTTCTTTGCCGACCTGTTTGGCCTGCTTTTGGTTGACCAGCCCTGCTTTGAGCAACTGGTCGCGAAGGGAAAGGCTCATGGTGCTTACTCACTTAGGCAACAGCTCAGCCGCAGCTGGGCAAATTCTTTTCCTGACGTTTGGCTTCGCCCCACAAGGCGTCCAACTCTTCGAGGGTGCAATCTTCTATGGGACGGTGGGTGTCGCGCAATGCCTGTTCGATAAATCGGAAGCGTCTTTCAAATTTTGTGTTCGCGCCACGCAGTGCGGTTTCCGGATCGACCTTGAGGTGACGCGCCAGATTGACCACGGAAAACAGCAAGTCGCCGACTTCATCGGCAATCGCCGCCGAGTCATTGTCGGCCATGGCTTCGAGCACTTCATCGAGCTCTTCGCGAACCTTGTCGAGCACCGGCAAGGCGTCCGGCCAATCGAAACCGACCTGCCCTGCGCGCTTCTGCAGTTTTGCCGAACGGGACAACGCCGGCAGTGCCGCGGGTACGTCATCGAGCAAGGACAACTGCTCCGGCGCCGAAGACTTCTCGGCGCGTTCTTCGGCCTTGATCTCTTCCCAGCGTTGCTTGACCTGCTCTTCATTCAGACGCGGGACGTCCAGCGGCGCGTACAGATCCCCGGTGGGAAATACGTGAGGATGACGGCGGATCAACTTGCGCGTGATGCTGTCGACCACGCCAGCGAATTCGAAGCGCCCTTCTTCCCGAGCCAGTTGGCTGTAATAAACCACCTGGAACAACAAGTCGCCCAACTCACCCTGCAAGTGATCGAAATCGCCGCGTTCAATAGCATCGGCAACTTCGTAGGCTTCTTCCAGGGTGTGCGGGACGATGGTGGCGTAGGTTTGCTTGATGTCCCACGGGCAGCCGTACTGCGGGTCGCGCAGACGGTTCATCAGGTGCAGCAGGTCTTCAAGTGAATACATCAATCAATCTCTGCGAGAACCTGTGGGAACCTGGCTTGTCGGATCGCCGCACCGCCGCGATCCGACAAGCCAGCCCCACAAAAGCTTGGCGGCCACAAAAAAGTGAACGCCTTACGGTGTGCGGTTACGGCGGGTTTCGATGATGTTCGGCAACTGGGAAATACGCCCCAGCAACCGCCCCAGCGCATCCAGCCCCGGAATCTCGATGGTCAGGGACATCAACGCAGTGTTGTCCTCTTTGTTCGAGCGGGTGTTGACCGCCAGCACGTTGATCCGCTCGTTGAGCAGCACCTGCGACACGTCACGCAGCAGACCGGAACGGTCGTAAGCGCGAATGATGATGTCCACCGGATAGGTGAGCACCGGTACCGGCCCCCAGCTGACCTGGATGATCCGCTCCGGCTCGCGCCCGGCCAGTTGCAGCACCGAGGCGCAGTCCTGACGGTGGATGCTCACGCCACGGCCCTGGGTGATGTAACCGACGATGGCGTCCCCCGGCAACGGCTGGCAGCAGCCGGCCATCTGGGTCATCAGGTTGCCGACGCCCTGGATCTGGATATCGCCGCGCTTGCCCGGTTTATAGCCGGTGGCTTTGCGCGGGATCAGCTCCAGCTGTTCGTTGCCGCGTTCCGGCTCGACCAGTTGCTGCGCCAGGTTCACCAGTTGCGCCAGGCGCAAATCGCCTGCGCCCAACGCAGCGAACATGTCCTCGGCGGTCTTCATGTTGGCCTTTTCGGCCAACTTGTCGAAATCCACCTGCGGCAGGCCGAGGCGATTGAGTTCGCGCTCGAGCAAGGTTTTACCGGCCGCAACGTTCTGATCGCGGGCTTGCAACTTGAACCAGTGAACAATCTTCGCCCGCGCCCGCGACGTGGTGATGTAACCCAGGTTCGGGTTCAGCCAGTCGCGGCTCGGAGTGCCGTGCTTGCTGGTGATGATCTCGACCTGTTCACCGGTTTGCAGGCTGTAGTTGAGCGGCACGATGCGCCCGTTGATCTTGGCGCCGCGGCAGTTGTGACCGATTTCGGTGTGCACGCGGTAAGCGAAGTCCAGCGGTGTCGCGCCCTTCGGCAAGTCGATGGCATGACCGTCGGGAGTGAAGATATAAACCCGGTCCGGCTCGATATCGACCCGCAGCTGTTCGGCAAGGCCGCCGATATCGCCCAGCTCTTCGTGCCACTCGAGGACCTGACGCAGCCAGGAGATTTTCTCTTCGTAGTGGTTCGAGCCAGACTTGACGTCGGTGCCCTTGTATCGCCAGTGCGCGCAAACCCCCAGCTCGGCTTCTTCGTGCATGGCGTGGGTGCGGATCTGCACTTCCAGTACCTTGCCTTCAGGGCCGATTACCGCGGTGTGCAGCGAGCGGTAGCCATTCTCTTTCGGGTTGGCGATGTAGTCGTCGAATTCTTTCGGGATGTGCCGCCACAGGGTGTGGACGATGCCGAGCGCGGTGTAGCAGTCGCGCATTTCCGGCACCAGCACGCGAACGGCGCGCACGTCGTAGATCTGGCTGAACTCCAGACCCTTGCGCTGCATTTTACGCCAGATCGAATAGATGTGTTTGGCCCGGCCGCTGATGTCAGCCTCGACGCCGGTGGCCTGCAACTCGTTCTTGAGCTGGGTCATCACATCGCTGATGAAGCGCTCGCGATCCAGCCGTCGCTCATGGAGCAACTTGGCGATCTGCTTGTACTGGTCGGGCTCGAGGTAACGGAAGGACAAGTCCTCCAGCTCCCACTTGATATGACCGATACCGAGGCGATGAGCCAGCGGCGCGTAGATGTCGAAGACTTCACGGGCGACGCGGTTACGCTTCTCGTCATCGGCGGTTTTTACCGCACGGATCGCACAAGTGCGCTCGGCCAGTTTGATCAGCGCGACGCGCACGTCGTCGACCATGGCCACGAGCATCTTGCGCAGGTTTTCCACCTGGCCTTGGGTGCCCATCACCATGGATTTACGCGGACTCAGACTGTCGCTGATCGCCGCCATGCGTTGCACGCCGTCAATCAGTTTGGCGACCACCGGGCCGAAGCGCTGGCTGACCGCCGGCAACTGGATCTGGCCTTCGCGCACGCCGCGGTACAAGACTGCCGCGACCAACGAATCCTGATCGAGTTTGAGGTCGGCGAGAATCTCGGCGATCTCAAGGCCGGTGCGGAAACTCGAGGTCCCTTCGGACCACAGGTTTTTCGCCGCATTGGCTTGTTGTTCGGCCTCGCGAGCGAACTCGCAGGCTTCTTTCAAGGCTTCGCGATCCAGTGCCGTATCGATACTGACCGCGTGATCGAGCCAAGCCTCGAGATTGATACTGCCGTCAGTGTTGATCGGCTGGTGTGCTCTCACCTGTACCATCTTGCTTTACCTTCCCTACGACGCAGATTCAATGCGTCAAATCGCTGACCTTCATTGTCCGGGCGCCCCGCCGGGCTGATGCGTGGCGGCACGGACGGTCAGTCGGACCAGACGAGCCATCCTAGCTCGCTTCAAATAACGCCATGGCCTCGACATGCGCCGTTTGAGGAAACATATCGAGAATCCCGGCACGTTTTAACCGGTAGCCCTGCTTGATCAATTCGACCGTGTCGCGCGCCAGAGTTGCAGGGTTGCACGACACATAAACCAATCGTTCGGCACCCAGGGACGCAAGCTTGCGCACCACCTCGAAAGCACCGTCGCGAGGTGGGTCCAAGAGTACCGCACAAAAGCCTTCGCTGGCCCATTCGGCATCAGCCAAAGGCTGGGATAAATCGGCCTGAAAAAATTTCGCGTTATGCAAATTATTACTAGCGGCGTTCGCGGCGGCCCGCTCGACCATGGCCTGCACACCTTCCACCGCCACCACTTCACGAACGGTCCTGGCCAGCGGCAAGGCAAAGTTGCCCAACCCGCAGAACAGGTCCAGAACCCGCTCATCGGCTTTCGGCGCCAACCATTCCAGCGCCTGAGCGACCATCGCTTCGTTGACCCCGGCGTTGACCTGGATGAAATCTCCAGGCCGATACGCCAGGTTCAAGTCCCACGGTTCAAGGCGATAGCCCAGGGTCTGATCGGCCTCGACCGGTTGCGGCTCGCCGTCGCCATGCAGCCACAACTGGGCCTCATGGAGCGCGCAGAATTGCTTGAGGATCGTCATATCGGCTTCGGACAACGGCGCCATGTGCCGCAGCAATACCGCCAATGACGAACCGCTGAACAATTCCACATGCCCCAGTGCCTGAGGTTTGCTCAAGCGCCGCAGCATATCCGGCAAGCGGGTCATGATCGGTTGCAAGGGCTGTACCAGCACCGGGCACTCGTTGATGGCGACGATGTCCTGGCTGCCCGCTGCGCGGAAACCGACTTCGAGTTTTTTCGCCTTCATGTCCCAACGCACCGCCACCCGGGCACGACGCCGGTAGCCGAATTCCGGACCGCTCAATGGCGCAGCCCACTCTTCGGGTTCGACGCCGGCAACCCTCGACAATTGCTCGGCGAGCATGCGCTGTTTCAGGGCGAGTTGTTCGTTGTGGGGCAGATGCTGCACGCTGCAACCACCGCAGCGACCGGCATGGGCGCACGGTGCCGGGCGGCGCAATTGGCTGGCCTGGAACACCCGCTCGGTACGCGCCTCGACCACTTTACCGTGGGCACCCAAGACCCGCGCCTCGACCTCTTCACCGGCCAAGGCACCGATAACGAACCAGGTGCGACCTTCAAAAAATGCGATACCGCGACCGTCATTAGCCAGGCGCTCGATGGTCAAACGCTGCTTTTTGCCGGTCGGGACTTGCGGGGCCTTGCTGCCGCCCGTGGGCTGAAAGCGCAGGCCTCTCTCTTGCTTGGCCATCAGTTGGGCGCGTCGAAAATGCCGGTCGACAGGTAACGGTCGCCACGGTCACAGATGATCGCGACAATCACCGCGTTTTCAACTTCTTTGGACAGGCGCAGCATCGCCGCCACTGCACCGCCCGAAGACACGCCGCAGAAAATGCCTTCTTCGCGCGCCAGACGACGGGTCACGTCCTCGGCCTCGCTTTGCGCCATGTCGACGATCCGGTCCACGCGATCAGCCTGATAAATCTTTGGCAGGTATTCCTGCGGCCAGCGGCGGATGCCCGGAATTGCCGAGCCTTCCATGGGTTGCAGACCGATGATCTGCACGTTCTCGTTCTGTTCTTTCAGGTAGCGCGAGACACCCATGATGGTGCCGGTGGTGCCCATCGAGCTGACGAAATGCGTGATGGTGCCCTGGGTCTGACGCCAGATTTCCGGACCGGTGGTGGTGTAGTGCGCCTCGGGGTTGTCACCGTTGGCGAACTGATCGAGCACCTTGCCACGGCCTTCGGCTTCCATTCGCTGGGCGAGGTCGCGCGCGCCTTCCATGCCTTCTTCCTGGCTGACCAGAATCAGCTCGGCGCCATAGGCCGTCATCGCGGCTTTACGCTCGGCGCTGGAGTTGTCCGGCATGATCAGGATCATCTTGTAACCCTTGATCGCGGCGGCCATGGCCAGGGCAATCCCGGTGTTACCCGAAGTCGCTTCGATCAGCGTGTCGCCGACGTGGATCTGCCCGCGCAATTCGGCGCGGGTGATCATCGACAGCGCCGGACGATCCTTGACCGAACCCGCCGGGTTGTTCCCTTCGAGCTTGAGCAAAAGCGTGTTGCTGGTGACGCCAGGCAGGCGCTGCAAACGGACCAGCGGAGTGTTGCCGACGCAATCGGCGATGGTTGGGTACTGCAAGGTCATGGCGTATTCGCAATCCGGACTGCGGGGGCGCCTATCATACCGGCAAACGTGCGCAGGCCATATCACGCAAAGTAAGGGGCTTATGGCTTATGGGAATAAGCAGTTCACTCCTCTTCTCCTTGTGCAATATTCAATGCATAAAACTCATGCAATTTGGCCTGCAGCAGCTGTTTGTCCGGAAGCTGGACCTGGTATTCAGCGATCAACGCTGGCGACAGGCTGCGGTTAAGGGCGTATTCGACCACTTCGTCATCCTTACTGGCGCAGAGCAACACACCGATGGCCGGGTTTTCGTGGGGTTTGCGCTCCTTGCGATCCAGCGCTTCCAAATAGAAGTTCAGCTTGCCCAAATACTCCGGCTTAAAACGACCGACCTTAAGCTCAATGGCTACAAGACAATTAAGGCCACGGTGGAAGAACAGCAGGTCCAGGGAAAAATCACACCCACCCACTTGAAGCGGATACTCGGAACCGACAAAGCAGAAATCGCGGCCAAGCTCGCTCAGGAATTCTTTGAGGCGCGCCATCAACCCTTTATGCAGATCAGTTTCGGCATGGCCACCCGGCAGATCGAGAAACTCGAGCATGTAGGCGTCGCGGAATATCTCAAGCGCTGCCGGGTGGGCTTGTCTCAGCACTGCTGAGATTTTTGCTGGTTGGGTCACGCTTCGTTCAAACAGTGCGGTTTTGAACTGACGCTCTAGTTCGCGCTTCGACCATTTTTCCTGAACTGCCAAACGCACGTAGAACTCCCGCTCTTCCGGCCGTTTACTCTGGCTGAAAATGATCAGGTTATGCGACCAGGACAATTGTCGCACCAGTGGTGCGACTTTCTCTTCAGCGTGATAAGTCTCATAGAACTGGCGCATGCGAAACAAGTTCGACCGGGTAAACCCGCGCAACCCCGGTTGAGTCTGAGCCAGATGCTCAGCCAGTTGGCTGACCACAGAATCGCCCCACTCAGCCTGTTCCAGCTTGCGGCTGATGTAAGCACCGACCTGCCAATACAGCTCGATCAACTGGGTATTCACCGCCTGCATGGCCTGCTGTTTGGCATTTTGAATCAGCGCAAGCACTTCATTGAAACGGTCGTCGTGTGCGTTGCCGGGGACGCTGGATGCATTCATACCGAACTCCTGGAGGACGAGGAAAAACGCGAGTCTATTCCGTCAAGCCAGGCTTAAGATGTCGGCGATACCCTTTAAGAAAGGTCGTACAAAATAACGGGAACGCTCCGGCAAAATCAGCAAGCCTCTTCGCGGCCGGGGTTGATCACGCAATTTGTGGTCGACACATATCAATTGTGGGAGCGGGGGCGTCATCATTGTCGCCATGGAGATCAGCCAATAACAGCATATTCAGCCGTAAGCCCCGCCCTGCGTTCTCCGCCCAAAGCCGCCCGCCCTGCCGCTGCACCGCATTCCTCGCAATGCTCAACCCCAATCCGAACCCACCCTCCCCCGGCCGTGAACCGTCGAGCCGGATGAACGGCGAGAAGATTCGCTCAAGATCCTCGTCAGCCACCCCACCGCCCTCGTCCTCCAGCCACAGGTGCCAAAAGTCGCCATCACGCCGGCCATCGAACATCACGACACCGCCCTGCGGTGAATGACGAATGGCATTGCGCAGAATGTTTTCCAGCGCCTGGGCCAGGGTATTGAGATGGCCGCGCACCCAGCAGGAGGCATCCACCGCACAGTGCAACTGACTCGCCGGCCAGCTGCTTTCATAGCAAGCGTTTTCCGTGAGCATTTCCCACAAGGCCTGGACCTGGATCGCTTCATCGGGCAAAGACGTGCGCTCGGTGTCGAGCCAGGCCAGTTGCAGCGCATCCTCGACCAGGCGCTGCATGCCGTCGACTTCCCGGCTAATGCGCTCGCGCAATTGCTCCAGGTCCTGCTCGCTTTCGCAGGCCACCCGCAACCGGCTGAGCGGCGTGCGCAATTCGTGGGACAGATCGCGCAGCAGTTGCTGTTGCAGGACCACCGTGCGGCCCGGCGCGTCAGACCACTTCATCGACCGCACTCAATACGTACCCTTTGCCCCAAACCGTGCGCACTTCACGCTCGGTGTAACCGATGGCCTTGAGCTTGCGGCGAATCTGGCTGATGTGCATGTCGAGGCTGCGGTCATGGGGCGCATAACCGCGCTGCAATACCTGCTGATAAAGGAACGCCTTGCTCAACACTTCATCGTCGTTGCGGTTCAGCGTGTCCAGCAAGCGGTACTCGCTGCGGGTCAGGCCGGCCGCGTACTCGCCCCAAAAGACCTCGCCCAGTTCATCGTCAAAACGCAGGCAGTCCGTCGCAGGGGGCGTCGGTATCGGCACTGGTCGACGGTCGAACGCCACCCGCCGCAGGATCGCTTCGATGCGCACCCGCAACTCGGCCATGCTGAAAGGCTTGGGCAGGTAATCGTCGGCCCCGAGGCGAAAACCACTGATGCGATCCGCCTCGGCACCCAGCGCCGACATCAGCACCACTGGCGTGGAATGGCTCTGGCGCAATTGGGTCAACACCGCCAGGCCATCGAGCCCCGGCAACAGAATATCCATCAACACCACATCGAAGGCCTGCTGGCGCGCAATCGCCAGGCCTTCCTGCCCGTTCTGGCACCAGGTCACCTGAAAACCGCAGCGCCCCAGATGCTCATGAACATAAGCACCGAGCACTGGATCGTCTTCGATAGAGAGGATGCGAGGATGGCCAATCGCGATGGGAGTCATGAGTATCTGCAAATAATTCTCAATTGCTGATTATTCAAGATTGCCTCTCCAGGGGCAACCCAAGGTTTGTCTCCCTGGACCAAAGCATTGAACTGACCGACGAATGACGACATCAATTTTACGAAGATTGCCCGCATGCAAATCGCTACACTGCGCAGGTGGCGCGTGCCGGACGCATGTGCAGGTCAATAAACAGCTGGATGCAGGAGAGATGCGTGCTCAAGAAACTGGGAATTAAAGGCCGCGTGCTGTTACTGACCCTGTTGCCGACCACCCTGATGGCGTTGGTCCTGGGCGGCTATTTCACCTGGATGCAGCAATCGGACCTGCAAGCCCAGCTCATGCAACGCGGCGAAATGATCGCCGAACAGCTGGCACCGTTGGTGGCCCCGGCCATGGGTCGCAAAGACAACGAGCTGCTGGAGCGCATCGCCACCCAGTCCCTGGAACAGACCGACGTGCGCGCGGTGACCTTCCTCGCCCCCGACCGCACGCCGCTGGCCCATGCCGGCCCGACCATGCTCAATCAGGCGCCCCTGGGCAACGGTTCACAGTTGCTGCGCCGCAGTGGCAATGACGCCACGCGTTACCTGCTGCCGGTGTTCGGCAAGCACCGCAACCTGGCTGGTGACCTGATCCCCGATGAAGCCGACCGCCTGCTGGGCTGGGTCGAACTCGAACTGTCCCACAACGGCATGCTGCTGCGCGGCTACCGCAGCCTGTTCGCCAGCCTGCTGCTGATCGGCGGAGGCCTGGCCGGTGCGGCGCTGCTGGCGTTACGCATGGGCCGAACCATCAATCGGCCATTGAGCCAGATCAAACAGGCCGTGGCACAACTCAAGGACGGTCACCTGGAAACCCGCCTGCCGCCCCTCGGCAGCCAGGAACTGGATGAACTGGCGTCCGGCATCAACCGCATGGCCGGGACGCTGCAGAACGCTCAGGAAGAATTGCAAAACAGCGTCGACCAGGCCACCGAAGACGTGCGTCAGAATCTGGAAACCATCGAAATCCAGAACATCGAGCTGGATCTGGCGCGCAAGGAAGCCCTGGAGGCGAGCCGGATCAAGTCCGAGTTCCTGGCCAACATGAGCCATGAAATCCGCACGCCGCTCAACGGCATTCTCGGCTTCACGCACCTGCTGCAAAAAAGCGAACTGACGCCGCGCCAGCTCGATTACCTGGGCACCATCGAAAAGTCCGCCGACAGCCTGCTGGGGATCATCAACGAGATTCTCGATTTCTCGAAAATCGAGGCCGGCAAACTGGTGCTCGACCATATTCCGTTCAACCTGCGCGACCTGCTGCAAGACACCCTGAACATCCTCGCCCCGGCCGCCCACGCCAAAGAGCTTGAGCTGGTGAGCCTGGTTTATCGCGATACGCCACTGTCGCTGGTGGGCGATCCGTTGCGACTCAAGCAGATCCTCACCAACCTTGTGAGCAATGCGATCAAGTTCACCCGCGAAGGCACCATCGTCGCCCGGGCGATGCTCGAAGAAGAGCATGAAGACAGCGTGCAACTGCGCATCAGCATTCAGGACACCGGCATCGGTCTGTCGAACCAGGACGTGCGCGCCCTGTTCCAGGCCTTCAGCCAGGCCGATAACTCGTTGTCCCGACAACCCGGCGGCACCGGCCTCGGATTGGTGATTTCCAAACGGCTGATCGAACAAATGGGCGGCGAGATCGGCGTCGACAGCACGCCGGGCGAAGGCTCGGAATTCTGGATCAGCCTGAGCCTGCCCAAAACCCGCGACGACGCCGAAGACCTGCCCGGCCCACCGTTGCTCGGGCAGCGGGTGGCTGTCCTGGAAAACCATGAACTGGCCCGTCAGGCATTGCAGCATCAACTGGAAGACTGCGGCCTGAGCGTCACGCCGTTCAATACCCTGGAAAGCCTGGCCAATGGCGTGACCGGCGCTCACCAGACCGATCAGGCAATCGGCTTGGCGGTGCTCGGCATCACCAGCAACGACATGCCGCCGGAGCGCCTCAACCAGCACATCTGGGACCTTGAACACCTGGGCTGCAGAGTGTTGGTGCTGTGCCCGACCACCGAACTGACGCTGTTCCATCTCTCGGTGCCCAACCCCCACAGCCAGCTCCAGTCCAAACCCGCCTGCACCCGCAAGCTGCGTCGGGCCCTGTCTGATCTGGTCAACCCGCGCCAGCAGCGCAGCGACCCCGCCGAGCCGGTTTCCAGCCGCGCGCCGAAGGTCCTTTGCGTGGACGACAACCCGGCCAACCTGCTGCTGGTGCAAACCCTGCTCGAAGACATGGGCGCCAAGGTGCTCGCGGTAGAAAGCGGTTACGCCGCGGTCAAGGCCGTACAGAACGAGACTTTCGATCTGGTGTTGATGGACGTGCAAATGCCCGGCATGGATGGGCGCCAAAGCACCGAAGCCATTCGCCAATGGGAAAGCGAGCGGCATTGCACGCCACTGCCGGTCGTGGCCCTCACCGCCCATGCGATGGCCAATGAAAAACGCGCATTGCTGCAAAGCGGCATGGACGACTACCTGACCAAACCCATCAGCGAACGGCAACTGGCGCAAGTGGTGTTGAAATGGACGGGCCTGGCGCTGCGCAATCAGGGTCCGGAGCGTAATAGCGATAACAACAGCGGTCATGAACTGCAGGTGCTGGACCACGAAGAAGGCCTGCGCCTGGCGGCCGGCAAGGCCGATCTGGCGGCGGACATGCTGGCCATGCTGCTCGCCTCCCTGGAAGCCGACCGCGAGGCAATCCGCGTGGCTCGTGAAGCCAACGACCAGAACGCCCTGATCGAGCGGGTCCATCGCCTGCACGGGGCAACCCGTTATTGCGGCGTCCCGCAACTGCGCGCCGCCTGCCAGCGCAGCGAAACCCTGCTCAAGCAACAGGACCCGAAAGCCCCCGTCGCACTGGAAGAACTCGAACGCGCCATCAATCGCCTCGCGGCCCATGCGCGCATCAATGCCTGATGCAGCGCAATAACGCAGGAGGGCCTGAACGCTAAGCTTAAACCCTATGGCAGCTGCCGAAGGCTGCTACGGGGTTTGAGACTTCCAGGAGGACAGCATGCGCACGATTCTTTTCAGCAGCCAGACCTACGACCGCGAGAGTTTTCTCGCCGCCGGCCTGCCCGCCGGCATCGAACTGCATTTCCAGCCGGCACGACTGAGCCTCGACACGGCGGCGCTGGCCGAGCATCACGAGGTGGTCTGCGCCTTCATCAACGATGACCTCAGCGCCCCGGTGCTTGAACGCCTGGCAGCGGGCGGCACACGCCTGATCGCCCTGCGCTCGGCCGGTTACAACCATGTCGACCTCCCGGCGGCGAAGCACCTGGGGCTGACGGTTGTGCGGGTCCCGGCGTACTCGCCCCACGCCGTGGCCGAACACGCGGTGGCGTTGATCCTGGCGCTCAACCGCCGTCTGCACCGCGCCTACAACCGTACCCGCGAGGGCGATTTCAGCCTGCACGGGTTGACCGGCTTCGACCTGGTGAACAAGACCGTCGGCGTGGTCGGCACCGGGCAGATCGGCGCGACCTTTGCGAAGATCATGCACGGCTTCGGCTGCCAATTGCTGGCCTATGATCCCTATCCGAACCCACAGGTCGAAGCCCTCGGCGCGCGCTACCTGAGCTTGCCGCAACTGCTGGCCGAGTCTCAGATCATCAGCCTGCATTGCCCGCTCAACGAGCAGAGCAAACATTTGATCAACCGCGAGTCACTGGCGCACATGCAGCCCGGCGCGATGTTGATCAACACCGGGCGTGGCGGTCTGGTGGACACGCCGGCGCTGATCGATGCGTTGAAAGACGGTCAATTGGGCTATCTGGGGCTCGATGTCTATGAAGAGGAAGCGCAGTTGTTCTTCGAGGACCGCTCCGACCTGCCACTGCAAGACGATGTGCTGGCGCGCCTGCTGACCTTTCCGAATGTGATCATCACCGCACACCAGGCCTTCCTCACTCGCGAAGCCCTGGGTGCGATTGCCGCGACCACATTGCAGAACATCGCGGCCTGGGTGGCCGGTTCGCCACACAATCAGGTCGAGCGCTGAACGGCTCAGGCCTTGGACAAGAGGATCATCAGGCCCAGCCAGCCGAAGCCCAGCAAGCGCTGCCCCGTTGAATGCCCGCGACGCAGCAGGAACCAGACAAAAAACGGCGGCAGAAAGAAAATCATCAGTTTCAGCCAGAGTTCCACCGGACGCGGTCCATTGAGCACCGGTGCCGGGACCTCAGCCTGGATTTCGGTTTTTCGTTTACGCCCGAAGGCGGCCGGGGTCACCCGAGGCACACTCTCATTGCTCGGCAAACGCCCGAAAGAAAGCGGTGCTTCCACAGGCGCTGCCGTCGAAGTAGCCGCGTGCACCGTTGCCGCAGGCGCACCGCAATGAATGCAAGCAGGCGCCGTGGAGCTGATGCGTTGCTTGCACTCGTAACATTCGATCAACGCCATTTCTGTTCCTTAGAGATGCAAAAGTGGCAGTTTGCCATGGATTAGCAGGCAATTTGAACCTGATCGAAGGTCACATGCCCACGCCATGCTGTGCTGATGCCCGTGCTAGCATATCGCGCATATTTGGAGGACCCATGGTCGAACACGATTTCCGCTACAGCCTGATGAACCCGCAACACACCCTCACCGAATGCCGCGCCCTGGTGCCGGGGCGTTATCAA
>Ga0105244_10002290_pt1 | contig 14534 bp, 14 predicted proteins | sample KBSM44metaG_FD_80423 | JGI IMG/M metagenome (GOLD analysis project Ga0105244, IMG submission 80423) | Miscanthus rhizosphere microbial communities from Kellogg Biological Station, Michigan, USA - KBS M4-4 metaG | ecosystem: Host-associated > Plants > Roots > Rhizosphere > Soil | place...
CCGCACCCGAACACGCTGGTGGTGACCATCTCGCAAAGCGGCGAGACGGCCGATACGCTGGCCGCGCTCAAGCATGCGCGCTCGCTGGGCATGGAGCACACCCTGACCATCTGCAACGTGTCCACCAGCGCCATGGTGCGCGAATGCAAACTGGCCTACATCACCCGCGCCGGCGTGGAAGTCGGCGTGGCCTCGACCAAAGCCTTCACCACCCAGCTGGCCGCGCTGTTCCTGCTGACCCTGTCGCTGGCCCAGGTCAACGGTCGTTTGAGCGATGCGGAAGAAGCCGAGCACCTGAAAGCCATGCGCCACCTGCCGGTGGCGATCTCGGCGGTGCTGGCGCTGGAGCCGCAAATCATCGCCTGGGCCGAAGATTTCGCGCGCAAGGAAAACGCGCTGTTCCTCGGCCGCGGCATGCACTACCCGATCGCGCTCGAAGGCGCGCTCAAGCTGAAAGAGATTTCCTACATCCACGCCGAAGCCTATCCTGCGGGCGAACTGAAGCACGGCCCGCTGGCGCTGGTGACGGAAGAAATGCCGGTGGTGACGGTGGCGCCGAACGACGTGCTGCTGGAAAAACTGAAATCGAATATGCAGGAAGTGCGCGCGCGCGGCGGCCAGCTGTACGTGTTTGCCGACGTCGACTCGCGCATCACCTCGGGCGAAGGCGTGCACGTGATCCGCCTGCCGGAACACTACGGCCTGCTGTCGCCGATCCTGCACGTGGTCTCGCTGCAGCTGCTGGCCTACCACTCGGCCCTGGCACGCGGCACCGACGTCGACAAGCCACGCAACCTGGCCAAGTCGGTGACGGTGGAGTAAGCCCACTTAGTTCAGGACACTTCTTGTGACGGGTAAATAGAAGTGTTCTTTAGCGATGAAATAGAAGCGTTGGTTCCTGGAGGGGTAATGCCGCCGGGAGCCCGCATAGGATCGGCTTTGGAACGCTTTTATTTACGCGCTAGTTTCCGTGGCCCACGCAGGGGCTTGGTTACCCGTCCGCGCAGCAATCTTGGGCTACCGGCGGGCGGTCCCTGAATGATCCTGGCTGGCTGAACGAAAAACTACGTAAAGACTAAGATTTTTCTATACCTACTAACTCGCTTTTAATGAGCGAGCTGCCGAAACTAAGTCTTTATAGTCGATGCAAAAGTCGAGACTTGGGCTGCGCAGAATAACTAGGCAGCGAAGAAAAAGGGGAAGACTCAGAGTGCCAGAGAAAATTTGCATCTCCAGGGTCTTTGCTGTAAATCCAGCGCCCAGCAGAACCAGCCGTTGAACTAGCTCCTCAATATCCATCGGCGGGATTTGCTCTTATTCAAAGACATCTTGCCAAAAACGATGGAGAGCTTCTCAGCGCTTGGCTTCCACCTATGGAGGGAGTCGAAGTTGGCTGCGTTCGTGAAGGTGCTGGAGAAAATCTCGAGGACGCTGCGCGCAACGCATTGATGCAGTGCGCGTCCCTAGCTACTCACATCTCGCAGGAATCAGACAATCAAGACCCCGAAGTTAAAGCTGCTGAGTCATCAGGACGGCTTGAATCCATGGTGAAAGACATAGTCATCGCCGTACGGCCGGAGTTGTCCAAGTTCTTTGGAGTGAATTTCAAAGTATCTGAGAAAGCACGCGCGGCCCATATCGGTTTTGCGGGGCATCGGCTCGTCGCAAATTTCGGCCTTCTCGTACCAGGGAAGTTATCTCCTTTGGTGAACAACGCTAAAGCAAAATTGTGGGACCTAAAACAGCTTAAGTCAGGTGCTATGGATGGCTTCTTTGCTACAATTAACACGACGGCCTTCGAACTACTGCTTCATCGGCCTTACGACAACGACCCCTCCTATACTGAGCGCCAAATTAATGCATTAAATGCTGCAGCCCTTGAGCTAGAAGAAGAGGCAGATAAAGTCGACGTTCGGTGCAGACCGATGTACTCGACTTCGGAAATTGCAAAGTTCGTCCTGGCTAATGAGACTGCTTAGAGTTGCTAGGAGTTGGATTTGTCTTTAGGAGATTTATGAACCAAAAGTTTATAAGATTAGCCCCCCTAACTGTGGACCAGCGCGTAAGGCTTGCAGTGGCCGCTACAAATTTCTTTTCGGTGCAGGACCCCGACGAAATTTACAGAATTCTAGGAAAGAGTCGTCAGAGCAATACCGTCCAGCCTCTCTCTGGATTTGAATTTCTCACCTATCTGGATGCGAAAGGAATTCTGCCCGAAGCTCGAAGGTACCAGTACGTTATTGGTCGTCTTCTGGATGCCTTGGAAACCACTGGGTGGCTAACTTTCATGGGTCTTAGTCCCTCGACCATACTGCCCAAGACGTATTATTCGATGAAACAAGCAACAAGCATCGAAGGTCGGGGGTTATATATGTTAGCCCAACCTTTGGGAATTGACTTTTTATACAGCTTGATTAATCCTAACATTATTCACATCACGGGCACATCAAACGGCGACGTCCACGCAGGTACAGGTATTCTTGTCGATAAAAACGTTATTTTAACTTGCGCACATGTTATAGACGACATGCAGCTTGACGAATCTCTGACTATAAGAGGGATGTCATACCAGACAGTAAAAAAGATAACTCACCGGGAAATTGATGTGGGTCTAATTTATTTAAAGGGGGAGGTCGAAAACAACATCAGCTCACTACCCTTTGTTGAGCCACAGATAGGAATGAATGTCGCAATTTTTGGATATCCAAAAATACCTATCGCCAGAGCTGCGCCCCTAACTCTTCAGAAAGGTGAAGTGACCTGCGCAGAGTTATATACTGTCTTCAGCCAACGTCTATTTTTATTTTCCGCGATTGCGCGGCCTGGAAATAGTGGTGGCCCGATTTTATCGACAAGTGGCCAATTTTTAGGATTAGTGTCGCAGGATGTGACCATGCGCGATAAACCAAGAAAGAAGAGTGAAGATTGCTCCAACGAATCGCAAGGGGAAAATCCAACTGTCAAAGACTCTGCACGAGATGAAAATGATAGTTGGCCTACGTTTTCCCCCCATTACTGTGGGATTCCGACTGGCGAGGTCGTTAGAGCCGTACGAGAACTGGACCCGACAATTGTTCTTCCTGTGGAAAACTATCAGTAGGCGGATATTAACGTTATAGAAGAAAATCCATCCCAAATGTGCCAATTACAAAAGCAAAAATAGCAAATTTCTTCTTTTTAGTTAAAATCACGCACTAATTTAATTTTCATAAATTAATAAGCAATAAGACCAGTGAGATATTCGACTGCCTCATTATTTTTTTCTAAGCCATGATAAAAGCTGGAGCGCCACGCGTTTGGAGAATGGCACATCACGGCCTCCATCTCGGTCAACTGTTTTAATCGCGCACGCACCTGGTCTGCGCTAGGAATAGTTCCTAAATAAAGTTCGGGTCTGTTAACGAGAGTGGTCCACAGATTTATAAGATACTGCTCGATTCCTGCAGGTAAAATAATATTTTCAATATGCCAAGCGATGACCTCAGCTATCGCACCTTCCACATCGTGAGGAATGGGCCGTAATCGAGGCGCGTTCCAGTCGGGTTCGATAAGGATAGTGATGACTCTTTGATTTAGGAACTCATCAAAATAAGGATGTACGGGGCGCTCATCTTCGACATTGCCACGGACAAGTGCTTTCCTTACAGTGTTACATCGATCACACGCGGGTACTAGATTAGGTGCAAAGAATGAAAATTCAGAATAAGTCTGCTTAGGAAGGTAATGATCAAGTGTACCCAGGCTGTCACGTCCGCAAACAGGACAGGCACCGTCGATTGCCTTGCGCATTTCACCAATGAACTCAAAACCTTTGGGTGGGAAATTGTAGAGATGGTTAAGGGACAAACGCACTTCATTGAAAGACCCATCTTCTGCAATCTTCCATGGATTACCTTGCTTTTGTTGGTATTGGACGTAGCGAGCTTTAATCTGCTCCGCTCGCAGTGAAACTGCAAGCTTGTGTTTCCCGTTTTTTCCTAACGAATCAATACGATCCGCATCCTCTAGAGCGGGCATCGGGAGCTTTCTCATGCGCCACTCTCGAGTCGTTGTCGCATCAACATAAAAGCATCTGAACTCAATTCACCACCAAACTGGTTTAGTGCTTGATCAAAGGTGATTTCACTATCAGCAGCGCGATCAACTATTTCCAAAAAAAGATGATGGTGTAAGTCGTCGCCAAAGACCTCATTTGATACCACGCCCACATTTGCCCCGAGCGTTTGGAGTAGTGGCTTGGCAACGATGAATTCATTGTCCTCGTCGGTACTAAGCACATGCACTTGGGCATTTTGAACTTCTCGGACAACAAAAGGAGAGTGAGTAGTCACAATGGCTACTGAACGTGTGCCCGTCAGGATTTGGTTGAGCACACGCATGAATCTGGAAATAAGATTTGGATGCAAGAAGTTCTCAGGCTCGTCTACCGCGAAAACCGACGATGGGCCAGCATTTGCCAAAGCAAACAATATGAAATTAAAAAACGCACTTTGACCCAAGCTAAGTTTGCGCTCGACGTTCCCATTGGCAAAGAAAACTAGGTCTCTTGTGAGGTCAATATTAGCTATACCTTGAAGGCGTCCTTGCTCCCCAGCAGGTTGCAACCAATGGCTCAAAGGAGCAACGCCCAAGCGTTCGTCAGGCTCTGACGTCTTTATTGGTGCCCACAGTCGTAAGTCAGGAAATTCTTCATCCAATATCCCACTAAGAAAGTGAAGAGTACGATTGCCCTGTTCGTCGTGGGAACGACAGATTTCTGCAAACATCGCGGTGTTTGATACTCGCTTGTGTGCGCGACCACTATTGTCAAGCGAGAAAGTTCTGATGCGCGCAGCGCTTCGGTTCTTTGTTTTAGGTGCAAAAAGGGGCAGCGATTGTGAATGAGCGAATGCGAGAACTTGATTGACCAGCGGCCGAGGATCAAGGTCGGCCTGACGACTGTCGCGGTCCGCCAGGGCGCGGGCTAGCTTAGCAAGAGCAGTTGTTTTTCCGCAGCCGTTTTTTCCGACTAGGACAGCAATTCGGCCACGAAAACGGTTAGCTCTATTGAACTGAAAATCGAACGAAAATCGTGGACCGGTGCCTTTAAGCATCGCTGAAAACTGGTTGCACGCATCGGCGCCGGAGTCTCTACCAAACAACTCATTAGTGCCGTTTCGCATTGCGAAATGTCCCTCGCTCGTACGAATCATTGCATAATTAAACACCTGCGATGCGAAGAAGTCCTTCCAGTCCGGTACATCTTCACTGCGGTCACGGAGCACCGCGATATCGTTGAGGCTAAGGAGAAGATCGTATCCCCGCTCTGCCCCAATTAAGTTTCTAACCAAGCCGTAGAGTTTGGCCTCACGAAGTAAAGTAGCGAATGCTAGCCCTAATTCACTTAGCGGTACGCCATTCGGTCGATCTTCAAGCCGTTCCTTGAAAAAAGGCTCTATTTTTTTAACGCCATAAATCGCCATTTTTCCGTGTAGCCACTCTACATGAGTAAGGCTTACTCGGAAGCCAACAAGTACCTGAATCTGATATCCAAAGTCATTCCAGCTGTCCCCAGTCGGGACAACCACGGGATTGTAATCAGAGGCCTCTGCCGCCTTCATGTTCAGAAACAGCGCCGGAGTAGCAATCTTGGGTTGCATTTTTTTCTTCATCTATCATTTGCGCGTTAATTTATCTAGCCCATCAGACTAGTTTTCATTTTTCGATATTTATCGTCAGTCTCTAGGTGGCTCAGCCAGAGGCTGTCGAGTCGCCCTCAGTACGTACGATTTGTTCTGCGGTCCAATTCGAACTCAAGACGCACAGTTTTAGCAAAAGCCACCAAGCATAAAGCACGTCGCCGCCGAACATTTGTTCATCGGATATCAGGCCGTGAGCGACCTCATTTCGCAGATTAGTACCCAACTGGTCTACAAATATATCTTCGAATTCGAGAATTCCTGCGGCCCCAAACGCCTGCTTAGCCTCCTCCATTTTCAGCAAAACCCCCAGAGACTTTTCAGGTTGCAGCCCTTCCGGGTCGAACATCGCGGTATCGCCACCTCTCTGCTCAATCACGTGGCGAACTAAGGCTTCTATTTGTGGCGGCACCATATGGGCAACGATTAGCATGTCGCCTTGGAACCCTGCGACCAGAACGCGAATAATGCTTTCTACATGCCCCGGGGGTACCCAAGGGCTATGTTGGATGTGCGTCAGTACGTCAAGCCGGTCGGGATTATGTTCCCGCAGAATAGTCGAGCGCATCGGATTAACGAAGGCTTGAATTATCAGGTCTCTTTTGGTTCTAGCATGGCGAAAAAGCCGAAACCGCAACCCATCATCCCCGAGGTCCTCTTGGGCGTTTGCAAGCGGAGGGGCTTTGGCCACAACCCTACCTCGTGAGTTGATAATATCGCTGGAAAACATGCTGCTCATCACAGCGACACGCGCCTCGTTCCGAACCAGTTCCATTAACTTCTCAATTGCTGGTGCATTGCTTACATGACAAAGAGCCATCAATGCTTCTCGGAGCGGCTTGCCGCTCGATTTAGCTACAGCCTTTTCGATTAGCTCCTGGATATCGACTGTCGTAGATACTGCTTTCAGTTCCTGAAGTGATAACTCTTGCAGTTCGAGCAGGCGTGCATGTAACTCATCCGCACGCACCTTTCCGCCAACAGCTTGCCGCATAGCGTTGAATGCCTGCGCCATTATTGACGCACCAGCCATTGCCCCTCTGCCTCCGTCCCCTTGAGTGGCCGCAAGCTCGGCTTCGGACGCCAGAGCCTCAGCCGCAGCGCGTGACGCTTTAGCAGCCGCATCTTCATCACCTGACTTGCTGTAGCAGCGTGCTGCTAATTCAAAGTAATCTTTAGCAGTCCAATAATCTCTTCGGTGAATCGCCACGAGTTTGCTAGACACTTGCGAGCCGTTGGAAATACTGCTTTTCATATTCGACCGGTGACAAGTCATTGCTGAAGCTATGCCGGCGCTTTGGATTGTAAAACATCTCGATGTAATCGAAGACATCCTGCTTCGCATCGTCGCGAGTGCCGTAGGTTTTTCGTCGAATCCGCTCTCGTTTCAGTAACTGGAAGAAGCTCTCCGCCACCGCGTTATCGTGGCAATTCCCCCGCCGGCTCATACTTTGTGTGAGGCTATGCTCGTCCAGGAAATCGCGCCAGTCGTAGCTGCTGAACTGACTGCCCTGATCAGAATGAACCATGACCGTATTCTTCGGCTGCCGTCGCCAGACCGCCATCAGGAGCGCGTTCATTGCCAGTTCACGATCGATGCGTGAACTCATCGACCAACCGATTACCTGACGCGAGAACAGATCAAGGACGACGGCGAGATAAAGCCATCCCTCATAGGTACGGATGTACGTAATGTCCGTCACCCAGACGCGATTAGGTTCCTGCACGTCGAACTGGCGCTGTAGATGATTGGGCGCCACCAGCGAAGGCGCACCGCCACGTTTATATTTGCGCTTGGCGTAGCCGGTTTGTGAACGAATCCTGGCCGATTGCATCAGCCGGTGGACCCGGTTGATGCCGCATTGCTCTCCGAGTTCACGCAGATCGTCGCTGACCTTGCGGTAACCGTACACGCTGCCGCTCTCGAGCCAGGACTCTTTGATGGGCACCAGCAGGCGCTTGTCTTCCCTAGCGCGCTTGCTCTCGGGATTCAGGCGCCACGCGTAGAAACCGCTTGGATGTACATCGAGCACCTTACACAGCCGCCGCACCGCGAATTGGTCCTGGAACTGAGCAATTAAGGTGTACCTCACCCGGACGTCTTGGCAAAGTACACCGCGGCTTTTTTCAAGATGTCGCGCTCCTCAGTGACACGTTTCAATTCGGCCTTCAACCGCCGCATCTCGTCGCTCTGCGCATCGACTGCTTTGCGCTCTTCCTCGGGCACACCGTAACGTTTTACCCAGGCGTACAGGCTGTGGATGCTCACGCCAAGCCGCTCAGCGACTTCGCTGACTGGATGCCCTCGCTGCGTTACCTGTTTGACTGCCGCGATCTTGAATTCTTCCGTGTATCGTTTGCCGCTCATAATCACTCCTTTAGCTTGGAATTATGGCTCAGAAGTGTCTACAGAACTCGTGGCGATTCAAAGGGCCGGTTTGCACCGGCCTTTTCATTAGACGTGTATTGAATCCCTTATTCATGTGCTGGCACGGGGCAATCCTGCAAGCAAACGAACACTACTTTAGTCAGTAAGGGTTTGTGCTAGCGTTTCAACGATGACACTTCTTGTTTTCGAAGATGTACTTTCCTTCAATCTTCATAGCCACTGAGACGTAACCATCGTCTTGGAACGAGATGAATGCTGCCGGGTCTACGTTCTCGCACCTATGATTCGAGTGGTACTGTGTCGTCACGAGCGCCTCTTGGATATACAGCATCGGCACAAACGAGCCCACGCGCGCGATGGCAACACCTGCCATCACCACGAAAATGGCAATCGCGCCTGTGCCAATGGGCCTCAAAACGAACTCGAATGAGCCAGCAATCTTGTCCCACCATGGGCGGTACTCCGGTGGATGGCGGCCGGTAATCAGACGATAGGCCATATTCTCCACCTTCTTCTGCAGCAATGGGGTTGCTGCGCCAGTCAGATTACGGAATAACGTTATCGTCCCAGTGCCTAGAATCATCACTACTGATTGCATCACCATCACTACCACAAGGAAGCCTGACACGACCAATGCCAACGAGAACGGATATACAACCGCTGATGTGAGACGTACGAACTCGGGCATCTTACCTGGGTCGGCCTGTGAGACGGTGAATGCGAGGTGATTGGCAATTACGTTGGACGTGAAGATTGTGGTTGTGCCCAAGAATCCAACTATGGCAATGATTGCGCGCTTGGCCAACTTCGACTCAAGTAGGTACTTCAATCGTGTATACCAGTCGGTAATGGTTGCTGCGCAAAGCACGATGCCCGCCACACTCATGCAAATGAGCCCTACAGTCATCCAACGAAATAAATGGGCCATTGGTACCGCGCAGCAGAAGGTTGCACAGACTGAGTACAACGCCAAGGCCGTAGGTGATGGAAGGTAGACTTTACGCATCTGGCGAAGCCTGCGTACCATGGACCACTTGTTGTACCAGGTCGCCTTGCGCACCTGACCTACTGCATGCCTAACGACGCAGCAGAAGAGGATGAAAAACAAAACTGCCGCCGACTGCGTTGGGAAATAAGCGAAAAACTTGAGAATCAGAAATGCGGTGGCGAGAACGATGAAAAATCGGACAAAAATCTGTGGGTTCAACGTTAATGCCTTTTTCGAAAATGAATTTTCTGCGGCATAAGAATGCACACCGCACTATATCTTAGCCTTGGGCCGCTCAATGTCTAGTTGCGCTAAGGGTAAGCATGGCTTTGACCCAACCCCGCTCGCACACTATAGCGAAATCTCAGCGCGAGGTCAGAGCAAGACGCATCATGCAGACGGAAGCATCTGGCCCGACGGACTTTCTTTTACCGATCATTTTCCTCGGGCCGCAGCGTCAGGACGCGCACGCCGTTGCGGGTGACGGCCACGGTGTGTTCGAACTGGGCCGACAACTGGCCATCCATGGTGACGACGGTCCAGCCGTCGTCTTCGGTATGCACTTGGTGGCGACCCTGGTTGAGCATGGGCTCGATGGTGAACACCATGCCTTCGCGCAGGATCAGCCCGGTGCGCGGACGGCCCCAATGCAGCACCTGCGGCGGCTCATGCATTTCCCGCCCGATGCCGTGGCCGCAGTAGTCGCGCACCACCGAGTAGCCATGGCGGCGCGCATGGCGTTCGATCGCGTAGCCGACATCCCCCAGCTGCGCACCAGGGCGGACGGCGTTGATGCCCTTCCACATCGCGTCATAAGTCGTTTGCACCAGCTGCCGCGCCGGCTGCGACACCCCGCCCACCAGATAGGTCTTGCTGGAGTCGGCGATGTAGCCGTTCTTTTCGAGCGTGATGTCGAAGTTGACGATATCGCCCTCCTGCAGAATATCCGAGGCCGACGGCACGCCGTGGCACACCACATGGTTGCGCGAGGAATTCAGGGCGTAGGCGTAGCCGTACTGCCCTTTGCTGGCCGGACGCGCCTTAAGCTCGTTCACTATGAACGCATCGACCCGATCGTTCAGTTCCATGGTGGACATGCCGATCAGGTCGAACTTGTCCAGATAGCCAAACACACTGGCCAGCAGCTGGCCTGATTCGGCCATCAGGGCGATTTCCTCCGGCCGCTTGGTCATATCGCGGCCGTCCTCAGCGCTTGCGCATCCACCCCGGCAGCACGCAGCTCGCGGCTGACGATCTCATTGAAACTCTGCGTCGGATTCATCTCGCACAGCATGCCGATCTTGATCCAGAACGCCGCCTGCGCGTTGATGGAACGGCAGCTGACGGCGCTTGCTTTGCGGATCTGGTCATGCAGATCTTCGTCGATGTTGACTATCCCCATATCTACTCCAATATACGAAACGTATACGAAGTATATATTATCTATTTCAGCTGCGCGATTTTATGCAGCCACGTAAGCGGCCAGTTCGTCCGGGGTCCCCATCGGGAAAGCTTCTCTCAAGTAGCCGAGGAAGGCGGACACGCGGGCGCTCAACAAGCGCCGCGACGGGTAGAGAGCCCACAGCGCGGTGTCGGCGCCGTCGATATCTCCCCAGGATACCAGGCTGCCACGGGCTAAATCATGCATTACCAGTGACAACGGCAGGCAGGCCGCGCCGACGCCCTGTCTGACCGCGTCGCGGACCATGAAGTGGGATGACAGGCGCAGGACGGTCGCTATCGCGATACTGGATTTCCCGGCTGAGGTGGTGACATTCCACGCTGCAGGCTGTTCACCCATGCCACGCAAGACGACTGGAACGGGCGAGTTGTCGTCCGGGGATCGCAAATCCGGGTGCGCCACCACCACCAGCCGGTCCCGCAAAAAGATCCGCCCGACTAAATTCTCATCCGGGTCCGGATTCACCCGAATCACCAGGTCATACCCTTCGTTGACCATGTCGACCGGGCGGTCTTCCGTCGTTACCTCCAGCCTGATCTCGGGATACTTCTTCGCGAACCCGGCGGCCAGCTTTCCCATCGCCGCCTGCGAGAACAGCAGGGGGGCGCTGATCCGCAATCTGCCCCGCGGGTTCTCGCCGCCCGAGGCAATCGCGGCGGCCGCTTCGTCCACCTCGGCTAGCAGCACCCACGTCCGCTCGTAGAGCGCCCGGCCTTCCTCGGTCAGTTTCAGCGAACTTCCGCCGCGCTCGAGCAGGCGCAAGCCAAGGCTGGTCTCCAGCTCGGCGACGCGGCGAGACAGCGTCGCCTTGGGGCGCCCGGTGGCGCGCGCGGCCCGCCCAAATCCCCCGTGCCGGGCGACGAGATTGAAATCGGTCAGTGCAAGCAAGTCCATGTGTTCCACCATTGAGACGATGTGTCTCGTTTTGCTGTCTATCGGATCATACCCGATACATCTACCATGGACTTGTCTTTCAACCCAACCAAGGAAAAATATCATGACCATTCTCGTTACCGGCGCCACCGGCCGCGTAGGCAGCCAAGTCGTTAAACAACTCGTCAAGCGCGGCGCCAAGGTGCGCGTTCTGCTGCGCGATCCTGCGAAGGCCGACTTCCCGGCCGACGTGGAAATCGTCCAGGGCGACCTTCTTAATCTCGATGCGCTGCGTACCGCGTTCACCGGCGTGAACACGCTGTTCCTGCTCAACGGCGTGGCGGGCGATGAATTCACCCAGGCCCTGATCACCCTGAACGTTGCGCGCGAAGCCGGCGTCGAGCGCCTGGTGTACCTGTCCGTCATGCACAGTGATCGCTTCGTGAACGTGCCGCACTTTGCGGTGAAACTGGGCGCCGAGCGGATGATTGAGCAGATGGGCTTCAGCGCCACCATCCTGCGCCCGTCCTACTTCATCGACAACGAGCACATGATCAAGGACGTGATTTTCAACTACAAGCTCTACCCGATGCCGATCGGCAGCAAGGGCGTTGCCATGGTCGATACCCGCGACATCGCCGAGGTCGCAGCGATTGAACTCATCCGCCGCCAGCAGGCGCCGGGCAAGCTGCCGACCGAAACCATCAACCTGGTCGGTCCCGACACGCTGACCGGCCCCGGCGTGGCCGCAATCTGGTCCGAGGTACTGGGACGCCCGGTGGCCTACGGCGGCGATGATCCGTCGCCATTCGAGCAAAACCTGGCGGGCTTCATGCCGAAGTGGATGGCCTATGAGATGCGCTTGATGGCCGAGCGCTACGTCAGCGACGGCATGATCCCCGAGGCCGGCGACACCGAGCGCCTGGTCAAGATCCTGGGCCGTCCGCTGCACTCCTACCGCAGCTTCGCCGCGGAAATTGCCCCAGCCGCTTGAGGGAATGAGGCCAGTTCACTCCGGGATCGGCCGCTGCACCAGGAACAGGTACGCCATCGCCCCGGCAAAGGCGATGGCGGCGCCGGTCAGCAGGGCTGGGACGAAGGACCAGCTTTGTGCGATGTAGCCGGTCAGCACCGGCGCCAGCGCGCCGCCGAGGAAGCCGCCGAAGTTCTGGATCGCGCCCAGCGAGGCGATCCGGCTCGGCGGCGCTGCCACCGTGGCCAGCGACCAGGCGCAGGCCGAAGCCGCATTGGCCAGGAAGATCACCAGCGCGATGCAGGCTACCGCCAGCACATTGCTTTCCACCAGCGCCGCCGGGATGGTGAACGCCACCATGCCCAGCGTGGCCAGCACCACCGCGTTACGGCGTCCCGCGATCGGCGAGGCGGCGTGTTTGACGATGCGGTCGGATGCCCAGCCCGCCACCAGCGCGCCGGCAAAGCCGCACAGGAAGGGAATCGCCGCCGCCACACCGGCGTAGGCCAGGTCCATGTGGCGCTCGGCGCGCAGGTAGCCCGGCAGCCACGTCAAATACACCCAGTTCAGATACACCGAGCCGAAGAAGCCCAGCATCATGCCCCACGTGGTGCGATGGCGGAACAGCGCGCGCCAGGCGGCGAAGCTGGTTTTCGGCGCTGCATCGGTGCTGTCTGGCACTTCGAGGTAGGCGCGTTCTTCGGCATGCATTTGCGCGCGCTCCGGATCGCGATACGCGAGCAGCCACACCGCCGCCATCACCAGCCCCAGCGCGCCGGTGACGAAGAAGGCCCAGTGCCAGCTGGTGGCCAGGATCAGCGGCGGCAGGCACAGCGGCGCCAGCGCCATGCCCAGCGGCGAGGCCGAATTAAAGATGCCGGTCGGCGTGCCGCGCGCACGCGGCGGGAACCAGTTGCTGACGGCACGCGCCGCCGACGGGAAGTGCGGCGCTTCGCCGATGCCCAGCGCAATGCGCGCCAGCACGAAGTAGCCGAAGGTCGAGGCCAGTCCGCCGGCCGCCTGCGCCAGCGACCACAGCACCAGTCCGCTGCCGAGCAGCCAGCGCGGCCCGATCTTGTCGACCAGCGCACCGACCGGCAGCTGGCACAGCGCATAACTCCACGAAAACGCCGACAACAGCAAGCCCATCTGACCAAGCGTCAGGCCCAGGTCGGCGCGGATGAATTCATTGGCGACGGCCAGGGTGGCGCGGTCGAGATAGTTGATCACGCCGCAGATCACCAGCAGCACCAGCGTCAGGGTCTGGCGGCCGCGGATGCGGGCGGGAGGGGCTAGTAAAGTTGTCATGGCGGCGAGTATAAACAAAGCGCCGCGCCGCCGGGCCTTTTACTCCGCCGCCAGCCCAAGGTAGCGCGCGCCGAATTCCGGCGGCGGCATCGGTTTGCCGAGCAGGAAGCCTTGCACCATTTCGCAGCCGGCCGCGCGCAGCCAGTCCAGCTGGCGCTGCTCTTCCACCCCTTCGGCCACCACGGACAGGCCGAAACCGTGGGCCAGCGCCAGGATGGCGTGGATCACGGTCTCGCCGCGCTGCGGCAGCAGCTGCACGAAGCTGCGGTCGACCTTGAGCTGGTTGATCGGGAAGTTTTGCAGGTAGGCCAGCGAGGAATAGCCGGTGCCGAAGTCGTCGATGGACAGCCGCACGCCCAGCGCCCGCACTGCCTGCATGAAGGCCACCGCACCGGCGACGTCTTCCATCAGCACGCTTTCGGTCAGTTCCAGTTCCAGCCGTTCCGGCGCCAGCCCGCTCAGCGACAACGCACGCCGCACATCGTCGATGAAGCCGGGCTCGCGCAGCTGGCGCGCCGACATATTGACGGCCAGCGTCAGCGGCGGCGCGCCGGCGCGGTCCCAGGCCGTCACGTCCTCGCAGGCACGGTGCAGCACCCAGCTGCCCAGTTGCACGATCAGGCCGCTGTCCTCGGCGATCGGGATGAATTCGGCCGGCGAGATCTGTCCTTGTTCGGGATGGCGCCAGCGCAGCAGCGCTTCCACCCCCACCAGCGCGCCGCTGCCGCAATCGAACTGCGGCTGGTAATGCAAGGCCAGCTGCTGCTCGGCGATGGCCAGCCGCAGCTCGCGCTCGAGCACGGCGCGGCGCTGGGTGGCGGCGGTCATGGCCGGCACGAACTCCGCCAGGCAGTTGCGGCCGC
>Ga0105244_10002291_pt1 | contig 14532 bp, 14 predicted proteins | sample KBSM44metaG_FD_80423 | JGI IMG/M metagenome (GOLD analysis project Ga0105244, IMG submission 80423) | Miscanthus rhizosphere microbial communities from Kellogg Biological Station, Michigan, USA - KBS M4-4 metaG | ecosystem: Host-associated > Plants > Roots > Rhizosphere > Soil | place...
CCGAATTCCGGGGTCAGGGTGCTGACCTGGTAACCGCGGGCTTGCTGCGAGCGCCAGATGCTTTCCCAGTGCTGCTGATGGAAGGCCAGTTCCCTGGCATATTCCGGCGCGGCAGGGTGCGGAACCTGCGGCCCCTGGTCGTAACCGACCCGTGCCTGGATATGGTGAACCCGCTCGACGAAAGCGCTGAGGTCATCGGCCGGGTCGTTCAACAGACGCTCGCAGGTCACCACCCAATGGCTGATGTCACTGGTGAACAACAGGTCGGGCAGTTGCCGGATCAACTCCAGGGTCACCCAGGGGTTGAACAGCGAACGCGAGCGGTGAGTTTCGAAACTGCAGACCTGGCCGTGCTTGCGCGCCAGCTCCAGCGCCTGGCCAAAAAACTCCACTTGCTGCGGCAAGGACCAGCGGTCGTTGCCCGCCAGCACGTTGACGAAACGCGGGGAGAGATCAGCGGCCAAGGCCAGTTTGTGGTCGAGGTCAACGAGGTGCACGGCAGGCGTTGCCGACTGCTCCGGCAGCACGTCGTACGCGGTGAAGACAGTGCTGATATAGCCCACGCGATTGGCCTTCAGAAAGGCAGCAAACTCGGCCCGTTCACGGGCGTCCAGTGGCAGGCGTGCTTCCATGCCGTCAAAGCCCGCTTGCAGCAACTCTTCGAGTGCCTGAGCCTTGCTGGCGGTGTAACCCCACAGCGTGCGAAAAATTTCCAGCTTCATCGGTGATCCTCAAAAATCCCAGGGCCTACTGCAAAAGCACTTCGACGGCACCCGCCGATCAAGCGGCGGGTTCGCTGTGGAGCCGATGTTAGGCACAGGCGGAGCGACGAAAGAATCCGAAAATTCAAATGAATACTTCAGGTATTCAATAACCAATAGCTGGCTATTTATCTGGCTTGCAGGCGGGGGGGTTACAGCCGAAGACCTGTCTGCGTTGGGTATTAGCGAGGAGTGCCGGTATTACGACATCATTTTGAAGGCTGCCAAGCGACAATGGGCCGTGGCTCTGTGGCCGAGCAAGGCGGCGCACTTGAGTCCATCGCCGGCAAGCCGGCTCCTACAGGTATTACGCGATCCTTTGTAGGAGCCGGCTTGCCGGCGATGATCGTTAACGATAACGCGTATGAACTGGATAAACGCGGCGCACTGGAGTCCATCGCCAGCAAGCCGGCTCCTACAGTTTTCCGTGGTGTCGAACTAGCGACGATAGTAGCGGTCATCGTCGTCGTAGCGGCGATGGCGCTCCCAGTCGCGATGGCGTTCGGCTTCTCGACGGGCTTGTTCTCTGCGCCATTGTTCTCTACGCCACTGATCCCTGCGCCAGTCGTCCCGGCGCCAATCGTCTCTACGATCGTGCCAGCGGCCGTCATGCCAATAACGGTCGTCATGGGCAAGCAACGGGCCTGGTTGCTTGCCGGGCATAGCGGCCAGGGTGGGCCAGGGGTTGTCGGCGGCCTGGACCGGGGTCTGGACGGCCACGACCTCAGTGGCGAGCGCAGGGGGCGAGGTCTTCATCTGTGCTGCCGATGCCGAGCCCACCGCCGCGAACGCGAACAGGCCGAAGAGCACCATCCGTGGGACATGGAATTTCATGAGCGAATTCAACCTCTGATTGACAATTGGGCGTGTGGCACCTGGTTCGCGAAGCCTTCGTGCTCGCAAAGTGGATGTGCCTGTCCACATAGACCGATTAATAGGAAAAAGTTCTAGGGAGCCGCTGCTTGATAGCCAACGGTGTCCGTTTTCGGCCCGAGGATTCTTGCGCAGAGCGCGGCGCGGTCGCGGATGGGAGAATCGAAATGAGTGCTGCACAAATCCATTTTTTCACCAGGCGCATTTCTCGCACCCGCGGTTGATTGGCTCAACACCCATCTGCACGGGTTGTTCAAAATCATCAGCCAGGTGATCGAGGCGGTACTGGGCGGTGTCGAGGGGAATTCCTCGAGCTGGGCCAGGCCATTGCTGCGTCGCCGAAGTCGATCCTGTTCAAGATCGAATTGATCCCCTGCGTCACGGTTTTCAGCTTGCTTGACCGGGCAGCGGTGGTATCAGGATGATGGGCTTCTCAACGTTGCAAATGACGCCTTCCAGAACGTGAAAGAGTGGATCGAAGATTGATCGAAAGACGCCAGTTTAGCGGAGGCATGAAGGGGAAAAATCTTCGCTATGTGAATGACAACCCCAATCAGCCGGCGCAGATGGTTCGAGCAGGATTCCTCCTGCTCGAGCATTTCTCCCTGCCAGCGTTCACCCAGGCGCTGGATACGATCGTCACGGCGAATCTCCTGCGGCCCAGGCTGTTCTCCTCCCGCACGTTCGGCTTGAACGACGGCGAGGTCGTCAGTGATCTGGGCCTGGTCATCCGCCCGGATGCGCGTATTGATTGTCTGGCCCTTCAGGACCTGGACCTGCTGGTGATTTGTGGCGGCTACAGGACCGAGCTCAGGGCGTCCGATGAGTTCATCCAGTTGCTCAAGACCGCCGCGGGTCTGGGCATCACGCTCGCCGGGCTGTGGAATGGCGCCTGGTTCCTGGGGCGCGCCGGGTTGCTCAGCGGTTACCGCTGCGCCATCCATCCCGAGCATCGTCCCGCGCTGGCCGAGTTCTGCAAGGCGACACAGGTCAGCAGCGAGCCTTATGTGATCGATCGGGACCGGCTGACAGCCTCCAGTCCTTCCGGGGCGTTCCACATGGCCCTGGACTGGATCAAGGGACTGCACGACAAAGCTCTGGTCGAAGGCATCGAGGACATCCTGGCGTTTGAAGAGTCGCGCTACCGGCGCATCAAGCCGACAGAAAACATCTGTTTGAGCGCACCGCTGCGCGAGGTGGTCAAGCTGATGGATGCCAACCTCGAAGAACCCCTCGAGCTGGAGCAGCTGGCGGCCTACGCCGGCCGCTCACGCCGCCAGCTCGAACGCCTGTTCAGGGAGCAACTGGGCACTACACCGCAACGCTATTACCTGGAGCTGCGCATCACCGAAGCGCGTCGGCTCCTGCAGCACACGGAGCTTTCCCAAGTCGATGTGCTGGTGGCCTGTGGTTTTGTGTCCCCCAGCCATTTCAGCAAGTGCTACAGCTCCTACTTTGGCTATCGCCCGTCGAAGGAAGTCCGGCTGGTCAAGTAAAGGCACCCCGAATATCCATTTCATGATCGGTCCAAAGGCTATTAGATTGCAGCTTGCAGGGGAGTCGCCCGTTTAACTGAAGGACACGACATGACGTACCGAACAGGTAGAGAAGCTTTTTTCCACGGCGTACGCACGCTCATCCCGCTGACTCCCGGGGTCATTCCGTTCGGTTTGATCACCGGGGTCATGGCGATCGAGATGGGCATGTCGCCCGGCATGAGCATGGGGATGACATTGCTCTTCTACTCTGGCTCCGCTCAGCTGGTTGCACTGCAGCTCCTGCAAAATGGTGCCTTGCCGGTGACGGTGGTGGTCACGGCCCTGATCATCAACTTGCGCTTCATCATGTACAGCGCTTCGTTGGCCCCTTACCTGCACCACTTGCCGCGTCGCTGGACGTGGCCGGTGTCCTACCTGCTTTCCGACCAGTCCTATGCCCTTTGCACGCTGAAGTTTTCCTCGGGAGAACTGGGTCGGTTCGCGCCGCATTTTTATGCCGGTACAGCCGTTGCCATGTGGCTGACCTGGCAGCTGTCAGTGTTCGCAGGGGTTTACCTGGGGGCAAGCATTCCCGAGGCGTGGTCGTTGAGCTTTGCCGTGCCGCTTTCCTTTCTGGCGCTACTGGTTCCGGGCATACGCAGTGCGGCGAGCCTGGGGGCCGCAGTGACAGGGGGGCTGATTGCAGTGTCAGCCGTAAAGCTGCCCTACAACCTTGGCTTGGTAACCGCTTCCATCGGTGGCGTCATTGCAGGGTTGCTGATTGAAAACGCTCGCAGGAAAACCTCGGGCAGTGCTTCAACCGGTAACGTCGAGAGGGAATCGCAATGAGTGATTGGGCTTTGTGGGGGATGTTTCTGGCGGTCGGCATTGGCACCTTTGTCATGCGCCTTTCCTTTGTCGAGCTTTATGGCCGGTGGCGAATTCCCCCGCTGCTGAGTCGGGCATTGATGTACGTGCCGGCCAGCGTGCTGGCAGCCCTGGTGTTACCCGCGGTGGTGTACCCCGGCGGGCAGGGAGCGTTTGTGTTCGCCAACCCGCAGATACCCGCAGCCATTATCGCGGCGTGGATCGCCTGGAAGACGCGAAGCACCGTCCTGACGCTGGCTGTGGGGATGGCGGTGCTGTGGGGGTTCAAGTTCATCGCTGAGTAATCTCCCCGCGTCCATGCGGGTTGCGCTTACAGCGTGCCGATGCGCTCGAGTTCGCGCTCCAGCGCATCGCGGTCAAGTTGTGCAAAGGGCAGGGCGAGCAATGCCCGGCAGCGCGTTTCGATGTGCGCCAGGGTTGAGTGGAACGCGGCCGATACCGTGGCTTCATCGCCCTTGATGTCCGATGGGTCTTCCAGGCCCCAATGGGCCTTGAGTGCCGTCCCGAAGTACACCGGGCACGCCTCGCCGGCAGCCTTGTCGCAGACCGTGATGACGATGTCCGGCAGGTTGGTTTCGAACGCCTCGTTGCCTTTGCTGCTCAAGCCGTCGATGGCAATGCCGGCCTCTTGCAAGGTGCTCAGGGTGCGCGGCAGCACGCGTCCCTTGGGGAAGCTGCCGGCACTGATGGCTGCAAAACCTGCGGGGGCGAGATGGTTGAACATGGCTTCGGACAGGATGCTGCGACAGCTGTTGGCGGTACACATAAACAGAACGCGCATGGTGGCTCCTCTTTGCAGTCGCACAGGGTTAAACGCTCAGGCGCAGGGCCAGGGCAGACAGGGTGATGAGCAGGATCGGCAGCGTCAGCACCACGCCGACCCTGAAGTAGTAACCCCAGGTAATGCGGATGCCCTTGCGCTCCAGCACATGCAGCCAGAGCAGGGTGGCCAGGCTGCCGATGGGGGTGATCTTGGGGCCCAGGTCGGAGCCGATGACATTGGCGTAGATCATGGCTTCACGCACCACACCGGTGGCGTCGCTGGCCTGGATCGATAATGCGCCCAGCAGCACCGTGGGCATGTTGTTCATGGCCGATGACAGCAACGCCGTGAGCAGGCCGGTGCCCAGCGCGGCGCCCCAGATGCCGAACGCTGCCATGTGGTTCAGGGCCATCGTCATGTAGGTGGTCAATCCGGCGTTTTTCAGCCCGTAGACCACCAGGTACATGCCCAGCGAAAAGATCACCACGTGCCAGGGCGCTTCACGCAGCACCCGGCGGGTGGAAATCACATGCCCGCGCGCCGCCACGGCGAACAGCAGCGCGGCACAGACCGCGGCGATGGCGCTGACCGGAATGCCCATGGGTTCCAGCGCAAACAGCCCGATCAACAACAGCGCCAGGACCACCCAGCCGACGCGGAAGGTCAGCGGATCACGTACGGCCCGGCGTGGATCCTGCACGTCTTCCAGGGCGTAGTGCCGGGGAATGTCACGCCGGAAAAACCAGTACAACACGGCGAGCGTGGTCGCCACGGCAACGAAGTTGACCGGCACCATGATGGCGGCGTATTCGCTGAAGCCCAGGCCGAAGTAGTCCGCCGAAACGATGTTGACCAGGTTGGACACCACCAGCGGCAGGCTCGCCGTGTCGGCAATAAAACCGGCCGCCATGACGAACGCCAGGGTAGAGGCCGGCGAAAAACGCAGGGCGAGCAGTATTGAAACGACGATGGGGGTCAGGATCAGGGCTGCACCGTCATTGGCAAACAGCGCCGATACGCCGGCGCCCAGCAGTATCGTGAAGACGAACAGGCGCCGCCCGTCACCCTTGGCCCAGCGCGCCACATGCAACGCGGCCCACTGGAAAAAACCGGCCTCGTCGAGCAGCAGGCTGATGATGATTAGCGCGATGAACGTGGCGGTGGCGTTCCAGACAATGGCCCACACCAGCGGAATGTCGTGCAGCGTCACGACGCCGGCGAGCAGGGCCAGAACGGCGCCCAGGGAAGCGCTCCAGCCGACGCCCAGGCCCTTGGGTTGCCAGATGACCAGCACCATGGTCAGCAGGAAAATGCCAAACGCAATCAACATGTGGAGTCTCTCGAGCAATGAAGGTCAGCAGCAGACGGAGGTGTTCAGAGGGCGGTCGCCCATCGTGTTCAGGCGAGCGATGTTGTCTTCGAGCCAGTCGGCGTTTGCCAGCAACGTGGTCTCGAGCACGTCGCGGACCCACGCCGGCAAGTCAGGATTGAGCCGGTAGTACACCCATTGCCCCTGGCGGCGGTCCAGCAGCAGGCCGCATCCGCGCAGCTGTGCCAGATGACGGGAAATCTTCGGCTGGCTGTCGTCCAGGGCACAGACCAGCTCGCACACGCACAGCTCGCCTTCGCGGGTGATGAGCAAAGTGGCCCGGGCGCGGGTTTCGTCGGACAGGCACTTGAATACGGCGGCAGGATTGAGCATTGGCATGGTTCGATACATGTGGTTATTCGAATATACGTTTTTCCATATGTACTGTGCAAGCCGGCGGGACTCAGGAAGGCAAGGCTGATCAGGTATGAGGTAGACTCGAGGCGTTTCGGCACAAGACAAAGGAGAGGCGAGGAATGGAGTCGTTTAGCGTTCGCGAGTTGAAAAAGACTGACACTGAAGCCTTGTTGGCTTTCGAAATCCGCAACCGTGAATGGTTCGAATCGCATATCGATGCGCGCGACCCTGCGTTTTACTCGTTGCAGGGCGTCGCCGAGCATATCGACAGCTATCTGACCGGCCTGGCCATCGGCGCCTGGCACCCGTTTGTCATCGAGGATTGCAGCCAGGCAATCATTGGTCGAGCCAATCTGAAAAGCATCGACCTGGCGACGGGCTCCGCTGAAGTGGGTTATCGAATCGATCAGCGTTCGTGCGGTCAGGGGCTGGCGACACTGGCGCTGAGGCATCTGATCCAGCAGGCAAGGATGCGTTGGGGGATTACGCAACTGGTTGCCTTTGCCTTCAAGGAAAACCTGGGCTCAAGAAAAGTCCTCGAGCGCTGCGGATTCCAGCTTGAGCAGGCCGCTTGTCACGAAAATACGGGCAACGAAGACCGGTTCGTCCTGTCGATATAGACAAGATCCCCCGGTCAGTCCTGCTGCGCTTGATCTGCAGGCACCTCTTTCCAGCTGTCGTCCGGATCAAAGCGCTTCATCGACTGCGCGAGTTTTTCGCCGCCGGGGCCCAGGTCTTTTTCGAACACCTGGCCTTCATGGCTGATCATGAAACTCATCACCCCGGTGTCGTTGTATATCGCCGGCCAGGCGATCAGGGCAAAACCGCGGCTCATCTTGTCGCCGATGAGGTAGCTGTAGGCGCCACCCGGTGCCGAAGGCCCCTGGCCATTGAGGATGCGGAAGCGGTAGCCATGCCACTCTTCTTCGTCAATCGCCTTGCCGAATGAAGGCCCCAACGGGCTGATCTGGTCGCTGTCGTCTTCTGCCCAGTAGAGCCCGTCGTGCTTGCCGGGGGTGCTGACGATTTTCTGCGCATATTCGAGTGCGCCATCACCGTCCCGATCGACTGCTGCGTAGTCCATCTGCGCGTCGTGATAGGCCAGCACCGATTGCACCGCCGCCAGTTCATTGCGGCCGATCTGGCGTGCGCGGATCTCGGCACTGCCGGCCTTCATGTCGAAGCGCCAACCGCTCGCGACTTTTACCAGGGGAATAGGCAGTGTCCAGTTCTCGGGGCCGACTGCGAGGATGCCCTTGCGCTCGCCGCTTTTTTCAATGTGGTGCTGCTCGCGGTATTGCTGCAAGAACGCATCGACGTCCTTGCGCTGCACGCCTTCACGCGGGATGTAGTTGTGCCAGTTATCGCCCAGCAACTCGGTCAGGCGTGCCTGGTCGGCCTGTTCCGTGCCCAGTGCCTGGACAAAGGCCTCTGCGGCCTTTTCCGGGGTTGGAAAGGCCTGCTGGGCCGTCGCCAGGCACGACCACATCAAGCCGGCAGCTACCGCGAGGACATGAGGCCGCAAGCCCGTGAATCCTTTCATTCGAGGATGGTTTTTCAACGACGGCCCCCCCTTTGACGTGCTGGTGGACTGGACGGCCGACTGATCTGGTGACCGGCCGCTCGCGAGGCATTGGGGCGATGGGCGGAGGCCTGGCTGGCCCGGCCACGATTGGCCTGCAGGTTGGCCTGGGACGGCGAGCGTGCACCGGCGAACGCATTGTTGCGGGCACTGCCGGCACTGGCGGCCGGCCGTTTGTTCGTCGCCTGTCGTGTCTGCGCCTGACCCTCTCTGCGCTGATTCAGCTGAGCGCTCTGGTTCCTGGGTTCCTGACGGGCCTGGTTCCTCGGCTGCTGATTCTCCCGGGTGTTTCTGGCCGGGGCCTGGCTTCTGTCGGCGGCCCTCGGTCTGTCTGCACCGGCCTGCGAGCGATTGGCCCCCGCGTTTGCGGACTGGAGCTTGCGCGTTTGATCGCGGGCTTCGAGGTTGCTGGTGGCGGGTCGTTCGATGCCGTGCCGGTCCATCGAACTGCGGGCGTTTTCACGTGCCCGGGCGCGCTGGGCGTTGTCTCCGCGATAGGCTTCGCGCTGGTTGGCGCCGTTCAGTTGCCGGCCGTACTGCGCACGGCTCGCATTGTCCCGATAGGGCACGCCATTGCGATGCACCGGGTTGTGCTGCCATTTGTTGTTATTGATTCGGTTGTTGGCATTGATGTTGTTGTAGCGATTGACGTCAATGTCGATGTCGTTGTTGCCCCAGTCACATTCCCCCCACAACGATCCCACGATCGCCACGCCGGCGCCGAACGCCAGTCCGGCCATCAGCGCCTGGCCAGGGTAGTAGGCCGGTGGCGGTGGATAGTACGCGGGCGGCGACGCCGGGTAGGGCCAGGTGCCGTAGGTTGTAGTCGGGTTGTACGTGGGGACGTACACCACCTGCGGATCGGCAGGCTGAATGATGATGGTGGAAGTGCTGGCGGCGGGGGCAGGCTCCGCAACGGGAGCTGAAGCCGTGGCCGCGGGAGCGGGTGCAGGGGCGGGTGCGGCAACGTTCTGAATCGTCACGTTCTGATATTGGTTGCTCTGCAGGTTGCCGGCGGCCTGTGCCTGGCGACGCAAGCGTTGCGCGCTTTCCATGACATCGTCGGGTTGCGCCAGGAAGGCATCACCCAGGCGTTGCACCCACACCGGATCCTGCCCCAGGGTTGCCAGTACCTGCGGGAAGGCCACCAGCGCTTGCACGCTCGGGTCCCAGGGCTGGTTCGCCACCTGCTTGACCGCATCGTCACCCTTGGCGTCCGGGTGCGCCTTGGACCAGCTGACCGCCTCGCCGACTTCCCCCGGGTAGGTGGTGGCCATCAGTACCTGTGCAAACAGTGGGTCCGGGTAAAGGGCGATGGGCGCGAGCATCTGGTCCAGCTGTTCCTGGGTGAACACCGGATCCTTGGCCACCGGGGCGACGGGCGCGGTATTGTCCGCCGTCGCCTGGGCCGGAGCGGCGGGTGTGGCAGCGCTTTCATTCGCAGCCAGTGCCAGGCTGGAAGATCCGCTCAACAAGAGTACGGCCGACAGCGCATACAGTAATGGAATGTGCATTGCACCCCCCACGTGGTCAGGCAGGCTTGAAATGAATGGAGCAATCCCTTGCAGTGAAAGCCGACTTTGCAAGCCACAGAGCCCGGCCTCGACACCGCTTCCTAATGGTAGCAGCAGATTTCAAAGACCCCGTCCGGCTTTGAAAGGGTGTGATGGCGGTCCTGTTTCCGATCAAGGTGCACTGGCATCGCTTTCGTGTTCTTCGGCAAATGCCATGAAGACGTCGAGGTCCAGCACATCCAGCTTGATCCGCGAGATGAACGCGGAGAACGCCAGGTTGGCGGCCAGCAGGCGCAGGTCAGAGGCCCAGGCCGGCAGGTAGGTGGGACCCTTGAGCCAGCCGGACTCGAACAGCGGCGCCAGGCGCACGGTGTCCGCCAGGCTGAGGCGCCCGGCAAACAAATGCCCGACCAGTTCCGGCCGGTTATCGCGGATCGCTATGCGCAGCAAGGTGTGGACGCCGAGCAGCCCGGTCAGGTAGGCGGCATCCTTGGTGAACGCCGAACCACCGCGCAGGTCGGCGCCGCGGAACACCCGTTGGGTTGAGCGGAAGGACTCTTCCTGTGTCTGCCCGGCCGCCAGGAAACCTTCGAACACCTGGATGAAGTCGGCGCCCTCCAGCGCCTGCTGGACGGCGAGCACGCGCAGGGCCAGGCGACGCAGGCGGTTGATGTCCATGCTGCCGGTGAACAGCTCGGCCAGGGTGGCAATGCCTTCCTGGGTCTGGGTGGTGCGGGGCGCGCCCAGGCCCAGGCTCATGAGGTTGGGCTGCCGTGCGCCGTTCTGTGCGGTGGCGACGTGCACGAAGGCTTCGTGTTGCAGCAACTGGTTTTTGTCCAGCTCCGTGAACAGCGCGCTGGCCCGCAGGCGAATGCGGCTCGAACCGGCGATGGCCTTGGCGGCCAGGTTCGGATCGAGCACGACGGTGATCTGGCCGACGCCGAAGAAGCGGTCCAGTTCCGGTTGAATCCAGGCGGCGAAGGCCTTGGCCGGAATCTCCGCCGGGCTCGGTGGAATCCGCGCGCCGCCGAGCAGGGCGTCGGTGGTATCGAGGAAGAAGCGCGCGGCGTCGAGCATGCTCAGTTGCAAGCGCGTGTAGTAGAAGTCCGGGCGCCGGTACAGCGCGGATGAATACTGGGTAAAGGCCGGCGTGCCAATGGCTCCGAGCATGTGCCCGGCGGTGGCATAGCTGCGCGCGGTCATGGCGAGGTAATTCCCGGCCGGATGCCCCACATCGCACTGGCTGATGAAGCTTTCCAGGGCGGCGATGTCGGCGCTGTGGTCGCGGGGCTGCAACTGGACCCTGGGCAGTTCGGCACGCCCGCCGCGCCATTTCGCCAGGAAGTCTTCCTCGACGCCATCCGGCCAGGACAGGGCATCGAGCACGCGGATCTTGCGGGTCAGGCCGGGCAGGGCGGCATCGAGTTCGGACAGGGCGGCGCTCATGGACAGTTCCTTGAGGGACGAAGTGACGTTACAAAAGCTTAGTCGCCGCGCGCGGTCATGTGGGGTGCTGGCGAGCCGCTCGGGCGAAGTCGATGAGTGCCTGTCGACCTGCCGTCAGGCGCAGGTCTGAAGCGGCTGGATTTAACGAGTTGCGCAGGTTTTTACTCCATCACCGGCGCCGGCTCTTCATTGGCCTGGGTTTTTGGCGGTTTGATAATCAGCAACAACGGCATGACCGCCAGTGACAACAGCATCAGCAGCTTGAAGTCGTTCACGTAGGCGATCCAGCTGGCCTGCACGTTGACCATTGCGTCCAGGGCGGCGCGGCCGGAGGCGGCCATCGGGTCGAGGTAGCTCTTGATCAGCCCTGCGTCGAAGGCGCGGTTGAAGGGCGTGATGTAGGCGCCGATCTGCTCGTGGTTGGCCTGGATGTTCTGGGTCAGCAGCACGGTGACGATGGAGATGCCGACGCTGGAACCGACATTGCGCGAGAGGCTGTAAAGCCCGGTGCCTTCGGCGCGCAGGGAAGCCGGCAGGGTGGCGAAGGCCACTGTGGTCAGCGGCACGAACAGCATGCCCAGGCTGGTGCCCTGGATGAAACCGACCCAGATGACGGTTTGCATCGATACATCCGGCGTCCAGCCGGTCATCAGCCCCATCGACAGCGCTGACAGTCCCAGGCCCGTCAGCAGCAACAGGCGGGTATCGACTTTGCCCAACAGGCGCCCGGCGAGGAACATGGTCAGCATCGTGCCCAGGCCACGTGGGCCCATCACCATGCCGGCGGTCAGCACCGGGTAGCCCATCAGGGTTTGCAGGTAGGGCGTCATCAGCGCCAGTGAGGCCAGGTAGGTGATGCCGACGATAAAAATGAAGATGACGCTGATCGAAAAATTACGGTCCTTGAACAGCTGCGGGCTGATGAAGGGCGTGTCGGTGGTGAAGGTGTGGACCAGGAACACATACAGGGCGACAGCGGCCACTATCGCTTCGACGAGGATTTCACCGGAAGAGAACCAGCCCAGTTGTTCGCCCCGATCCAGAAACAGTTGCAGGGCCATGATCGCCACGCTCAGCGAGCCGAAGCCGAGCCAATCGAGGCGGCTCGAGGTGTCGGTGGTGGTTTCGCTGACGTAATAGACGATCCCGGCCAGCGCCAGCAAACCAATGGGCAAGTTGATGAAGAACACCCAGCGCCAGCTGAAATTGTCCGTCAGCCAGCCGCCGAGCATCGGCCCCAGCACCGGGCCGACCATGACCGACACACCGAACAGCGCCATGGCCGAGCCGCGTTCCTTGAGGCTGTAGATGTCCAGCAGTATGCCCTGGGACAGCGGCACCAGCGCCGCGCCCGCCAGGCCCTGGAGCAGGCGGGCGAGAATGATTTCTTCCAGCGACTGCGCCAGCCCGCAAAGGATCGACGAGACCACAAAACCGACAATCGCCCACAGCAGCACGCGTTTGCGCCCGAAGCGCCGGGCCAGGAAGGCCGACGGCGGCGTCATGATCGCCGCGGCGACGATGTAGGACGTCAGCACCCAGTTGATCTGGTCCGAACTGGCCGAGATGCTGCCTTGCATGTAGGGCAGGGCGACGTTGGCGATGGTGGTGTCGAGCGCCTGCATGATCACCGCCAGCACCACGCAAGCGGTGATCATGCCGCGATGGGCCACCGCTTCGCTCGGTGCCTCGCTACTCATGGGGGGCGGCCTTGCTCGCCAGCAGGCCCGAGAACATAGGTGGCAGGCCACGGGCCGAGCCGGTGTCGATTTCGGCCTGCACACTCATGCCGGTGCGCAGCGGCGGTTTTTCCCCGGCATCATCGATGCTGATGCGCACCGGAATCCGTTGCACGACCTTGACCCAGTTACCCGTGGTGTTTTGCGCGGGCAACAACGAGAAGCTCGAACCCGACGCCGGGCTGATGCTGTCGACGGTGCCGTGCCACTGCACGCCGGGGTAACTGTCGACGCTGATCTCGACGGACTGACCGGGTTTCAGGTGGGTCAGTTCGGTTTCCTTGGGAGACGCAGCCACCCACAGGTGATCGGCCGACACCAGGCTGATGCCCGATTGCGGTGGTTGCAGGTAGGCGCCGACCTGCAGCGAATCGACGTTGGTCACGACGCCGTCGAACGATGCCCTGTCCACCGAGTTGTCGAGGTTGCGCTGCGCCTCGTCGACGGCAGCCTGGGCGATCAGGTACGTGGATTGACGTTCGACCGGGGTCTCGATGTTTCCGCCCAGTTGCGCCAGCACCATCTGCGCGGTAGCCCTGGCCACGGTGATTTTTTGCCGGGTGCTGTCCAGCGCGTGCTTGGCATCGTCGTAGTTGGTCCTGGACACCGCCGAGACGCTGAGCAGGGTTTGCTGGCGCTGGAAGCTGGCCTGGTAGTAGGCGAGGTCGATTTGCGCCTGGTCGATTTCGGCCAGCGCTTGCTTGTAATTGGCCTGGAGATTGAGGATCTGGTTGCGCACGTTGCTCAACTGCGCCCTGGCACTGGCCAATGCGATCTCGAAGGGCTCCGTCTTCAGGGTGAACAGGACTTGGCCCTTGACCACCCGCTGGTTGTCTTTGACATCGATCGAGGCGACCAGGCCCGAGACATCGGTGGAGACGCCGACACGATCAGCCTGTATGTAGGCATTGTCGGTGGAAATGATCTGCCCGCCGGTGACATACAAATAGCCGCCGAGCACCAACGCGATCGGTAGCAAGGCAAAGAGCGTGGTACGCACGAACTGACGTCTCTCAAGCATGACGATGCTCCTGTTCTTCAACGGGAAGACTGCAGGCTTCGATCAGGTTGGACCTCATGCGCTTCATCATCTGCAACAGCAGTTGTTCCTCCTCGGCAGAGAATCCGCACGTGGCTTCCTGGCGGGTCGTTCGGCCCATGTCTCGCATCAGTTGCAGCAGTGGGTGGGCCTGCTCCGTCAGGAACAGCAGGGACAGGCGTCGATCCGTGGGATGACTGCGACGCTCGATCAATCCGCGTTCGGCCATCTTGTCCAGCAGGCGCACGAGGGTGATCGACTCCAGTTCCAGTAAATCCGCGAGGCCCTTCTGATGAATGCCCTCGTTGGTCGACAACATGGCCAGCACTTGCCACTGCGAGCGAGTGAGGCCGACATGCCGCGCGCGTTGCTCGAACCGCTTGCGCATCAGCCGGGCGCTGTCGTGCAGGGCAAAACCAAGGGTCAATGGGTCGGTCATGGTGATATCTGCTGCTGGAGAGTTAGCTCATCATAGTTGAGCTTGTAATTAGTCAGCTATCTATATTTGCGGAGTAATTGAGGTGAATCGATTCTCTGGACGCGGCCCGCCGCCATCGCTGGCAAGCCAGCTCCCACAGGATTGGCGGGTATACAAAAATTCTGTGAACAACCGCAATTACTGTGGGAGCTGGCTTGCCAGCGATGAGGCCCTCACATTCAACATCAATGTTGCCTGTCATTCCGCCATCGCTGGCAAGCCAGCTCCTACAGGATTGGCGGGTA
>Ga0105244_10002297_pt1 | contig 14512 bp, 14 predicted proteins | sample KBSM44metaG_FD_80423 | JGI IMG/M metagenome (GOLD analysis project Ga0105244, IMG submission 80423) | Miscanthus rhizosphere microbial communities from Kellogg Biological Station, Michigan, USA - KBS M4-4 metaG | ecosystem: Host-associated > Plants > Roots > Rhizosphere > Soil | place...
GAATTAAGTCATGGCTAAAGGTGTTCGCGAGAAGATCAAGCTGGTTTCTTCTGCTGGTACTGGTCACTTCTATACCACCACGAAGAACAAGCGTACTAAGCCGGAAAAACTGGAACTGAAAAAGTTCGATCCAGTTGTCCGTCAACACGTACTGTACAAAGAAGCTAAAATTAAATAATTTTAGAATCTTTGATGAAAACCTCGCTTCGGCGGGGTTTTTTCGTTTTAGGCTTTTAGTTTGGAGGAGCGATGCCAGAATTACCTGAAGTAGAAACCAGTCGTCGTGGTATTGAACCCCATCTGGTGGGTGAAACTATCCTGCATGCCATCGTGCGTAACGGGCGCTTACGTTGGCCAGTCTCCGATGAAATCCATGCTCTAAGTGATAAACCCGTCTTAAGCGTGCAGCGTCGCGCTAAATATCTGCTTCTCGAACTGCCTGATGGCTGGATTATTATCCATCTTGGTATGTCGGGTAGTCTGCGCATTCTTCCTGAAGATTATCCTGCGCAAAAGCATGACCATGTCGATTTGGTGATGAGCAACGGCAAAGTCCTGCGGTATACCGATCCGCGCCGCTTTGGTGCCTGGCTATGGGCGAAAGAGCTAGAAGGTAGTAATGTGCTGGCGCATCTTGGGCCCGAGCCACTAAGCGAAGCGTTTTCGGCTGAGTATCTGCGTGAAAAGTCTGCGAAAAAGAAAATGGCAATAAAGCAGTGGATTATGGATAACAAGCTGGTGGTCGGTGTAGGTAACATTTATGCCAGTGAATCGCTGTTTGCAGCAGGCATCCATCCTGATCGCACCGCCCAGTCACTTTCCCTCACAGAATGTGAAATTCTGGTCAAAACCATTAAAGCGGTACTGTTACGTTCGATTGAGCAGGGCGGGACAACGCTAAAAGATTTTCTGCAGTCGGATGGTAAACCAGGCTATTTCGCTCAGGAGTTGCAGGTTTATGGCCGGACAGGTGAACCTTGTCGGGTTTGTGGCGCGCCAATCGTTACCAGTAAACATGGGCAGCGCAGCACGTTTTATTGCCGCCACTGCCAACACTAAATTTTTAGCCCGCGGATTCCTGTTTGAGTTTGCCCAGCAGCGCTTTGCAGACAGCTTCAGGCAGGAAGTGCGCAACATCGCCCTGGTGTCGAGCCACTTCTTTCACCAACGATGACGAAACAAAAGACCACTCTTTCGAAGGCATCAGGAACACACTTTCAAGTTCAGGCATTAAGTGGCGGTTCATGTGAGCCAGTTGCATCTCATACTCAAAATCTGCCGCTGTGCGTAACCCTCTGACCAGAACGTTAGCATTTTGCTTTTTAGCAAAATTCGCCATCAGATCGCTAAAACCGACAACCTCAACGTTTGGCAGGTGTGCAATAACACCTTGAGCCAGCTGAACTCTTTCTTCCAGTGTAAACATGGTCTTCTTGTGCGGGCTATTCGCAATAGCCAGAATCAAGTTATCAAACATCATCGAAGCACGTGTCACGATGTCCAGATGACCGTTGGTAATGGGATCAAACGTACCAGGATAAATCGCCAGAGTGGTCATAGAGTTTTGTTTTCCGTGTAGCCTTGATTCAGCGCCCAGAGTTCAGCGTACTTATTAAACGTATACTGCGCATTGACTACCGCAAGTAACCAGCCCTGCTTACCATCAAGAAAGCCCGCTCGCAACAGCAGTGTTTTACAAAAAGCGCCCAATGTGTGGCCGAAAATCCCTGCAATGGAGACTCGTTTGCCGCGTTGGTGGCGCTCCTGTGCCCAGGCTGTCGCATAATTTAACTGTTTACGTTGGAAACTGGCGAAATCACGGCAGGTCAAATGGAGCAAATCCCCTTTGAGCGGGATAACATTTGCGCCGGGTGCGTCGAGAGATTCATGCACCTGGTTATCATTATAGTGGTAGCGTGAACGGGCATAGAGGCGTGTCACGCGATCCGGATACCATCCACTGTAGCGCATAAAACGGCCAAGGAATAAGTTGCGGCGCGCAATACTGTATACCGCCTCGGGCTGAGGATTATCTAACACGGCTTTCAGCGCACTGACCAGTTCCGGCGACACGCGCTCATCAGTATCGATCATCAGAACATAGTCATGACTGGCGTAGTTTTGTGCCAGTTGACGTTGCTTACCAAAGCCTTGCCAGTTTTCGTTAATGAAAACTTTCGCGCCAGCCTGAAGGGCTATTTCAACGGTGGAATCGGTACTTCCCGAATCCAGTAAAACCACTTCATCTGCCCACGCGACCGAAGCCAGGCATTCTGGCAGCACGTCTGCCGCGTTTTTAGCGATCATGACCACTGACAAACGATTGGGCATTAGTGGCTCCGTTGCGGCAGGTACGGTTGCAATAATTGTAGTAAGCGTTGCAGAGCGCCCTGATTCTGGTGAAGGACTTCCACAGCATGACGGCCGTAGTAAAGACGGTAATCTTCATCGGTGAGGAGGGTAGTGATTTCACTAACCAGCGACGAGGCATCTGTGACGGTAATCAATCCATCCGCACGCTGCAATCTGGCGCAAATATCTTTGAAATTGAAGGTATGTGGACCCATTAAAACTGGTATGGCATGAGCGGAAGGCTCCAGTGGATTATGGCCTCCGCGTTCAACAAGGCTGCCGCCGACAAAAGCGAGATCGGCAATTCCATACAGCATCATCAATTCGCCCATTGTGTCACCAATAACGACCTGCGTGCTGCTGGACGGTTTTTCACCACTGCTGCGCATGATGTAACTGAACCCAGCCTTCTGAGCCATATCCCGAGCATCTTTGAAACGCTCTGGGTGACGAGGAACAAGAATGAGCAGTAAATCAGGGAACTTGGCCAGCAGCTGACGGTGAGCATCCAGAATAATGCTCTCTTCACCATCATGGGTGCTGGTGGCAATCCACACTTTACGATGCGGAGCCCATTGGCGGCGAAGTGTAATCGCACGTGCGGCAAGCTCTGGAGTGACAGAAATATCAAATTTCAGGCTACCGGTGACGGTTAACTGAGAGCGTTTCAGACCAAGCTCAATGAAACGGCCGCCATCTTCATCATTCTGCGCAGCGATCAGGGTAATTTTGCTCATCAGACGACGCGTGAATTTGCCCAGTTTTTTATAACCCTTTGCCGAACGGGCAGAGAGACGAGCATTGGCAATGACCAGTGGGATTTTACGTTGGTGTAATTCGTTGATCATGTTGGGCCACAACTCAGTTTCCATCACGATCACTAATTTAGGGCGCACGGTATTGAAAAAGCGCTTCATGGCGCAAGGGAGATCGTAAGGCAAATAAACATGATGCACATTTTGCCCAAATGCCGACTGCGCTCGTTCCGAACCTGTTGGAGTCATTGTTGTAACGGTAATCGGAATGGTCGGGTAGCGATGGCGTAGCGCGCGAACTAACGGAATGGCCGCCAGCGTCTCGCCTACGGACACTGAATGCAGAAGAATACCATCGGGTTCCACTTTTCCACGGCAATAGCCGTAGCGTTCCGCCCAGCGTTTACGATACGCGGGAGCTTTACGGCTACGGAGTAACAGTCGCAGCCAAACAAATGGCTGAATAAGGTAGAACAAGGCGGTATACAACGATTCCAAGCGAATTTTCCGTATTTTCATTATCGGCGGGCAAATTCTAAGCATTCGGGAAGCTTAAAGCTATTGTTTTGGTAACATCACGAAGGCATTGCTTAGGATTAAGATGAGTTAATACTTGAATTGTAGTAGTAGCGGGCGGTATGCGACCACCCGCTTAGGAGCGGTTTATCAACCGGGTACGCGAGTCGCTTTCTTCAGTTTCAGATAACGACGGCCCAGGCGCCAGCGTAGTCGGAATCCGCGGGCATTTTTCCAAATCAGACGCCAGATACCGCGATCAAAAAACTCCTGAATGATCATCTTCTTCTTATGCGGATCTTTCATATTGTTGAAAGTATGCAAGATCCCAAGACCTTCTTTAGCGATTTGCCAGTTACAGGCTGGGATATTCTTTACCGCTTCCGGATAACGCTGGTTAATGGCATCCAACATTTCCAGTATTTTCATATAATGACGAGCTGAACGAATCAGGGTGTCATCAGTATCGGGTTTATGGGAGACCGAGGCTGAATGGATGTAGTAATCGTAGTATTGCTCGTCCGTGTATTGAACACGATCCGCCGCAAGTAACACTTCCGTTGTCCACGGAATGTCCTGATGGCGCAAGCCGGGTTCAAAGATAAATCCATGTTCGCGAATAAAATCATGACGATACAGGTTAAGCCAGGTCACATGCAGAAACTTGCGCGAATCCAGCGCACGTTTAAGCCACTGAGGGCCACTCAGGACGTCGGTCGACTGAAGTTTGTCTCGTGGAAAGATAGGACGTGAAGGTTTCTTATTGTTTTCGTAGACGTAATTGCCATTACATGTCACGACATCCAGCTTATTTTTTAATGCCAAATCAAGCAAGTGGCGATACATGCCGGGCTTAAAGTCATCATCGATATCCGGGAAGGAAAGGTACTCGCCCGTTGCTACCGCAAGCCCGGTATTACGCGCAATCGAAACGCCCTGATTTTCCTGCTCAATGATTTTCATGCCAGAAAACTTGCTGCGCCAGGCCTCTATAATCGCCATGGAGCCATCGGTTGAACCATCGTTCACCATAATGACTTCCATGCCGTCGATGTTCTGGGCTTCAAGACAGGCAAAGAATTTCGCCAAAAAAGATTCGCCGTTATAAACAGCAACGACAACGCTAAGGAGTGGACGTGGATTCTGTTGCATAAAATTACCTGGAAATATTGTTATCTTTCTTCCGTTGCCAGAGACAAGTACTGCTGGCAGATGGCACCAATGCTATATGACTCAATGGTCGTGGTATCAATAACGGGTGGATTGTTATAAATATCCAGCATGGTGTCCGCAAATTCCTGAGCGCTCATACCTGAAAGGCCACGAGCCAGTTCACCGGTAAGAATCTCTGCCGGGCCGCCTGGGCAATGGGTACTCACTGCAGGTGTCTGGCAAATCAGCGCTTCGACCAGTACGTTGCCAAACCCTTCGCAATCGGAGCTCAGCAGCAGCATACGCGCATTGGCAATCCACGGATAAGGGTTTGATGCGAATGGTTTTAGAATCACGCGGTCGGCAACACCCGCTTTTACGGCCATTGCTTTTATTTCAGCGATACGCTCGTCACTGCCGTTACCCATCAGGACTAGTGGCGCCTGAATTCCACTGAGTGCATAAGCACTGATCAACCGGTCATGGCGTTTATGCTCATGGAAGCGGCCAACGTGGATTAAATAGTCCTGCCCAGCCATTTCACACGGCTCTTTGGCTTTTAAATAAATGCCGTCGATGTCGAATGGATTATGGATAACGGTGCCATTAGACAACGTAATATCGAATGCTTTCGTAATGTCTTGCAGCACCGCCTGAGATACGGCGACGACATTGCTATTCTGGTAAACGCTTTGAATTTTCTTACGTTTTAGCCAGCGAGAGAAACCCTGTCGATGCTGAAGATACGAGTAAGAGAACATGCCATGGACGCAGTACCAGAGCTTCTCACGCGCAATTGATTTGGTATGGGCAACAATGCGGTCGGTTTTATGCAGGTGAGAAAAGATGAGGTCAAAATTCCCTTTTTTCTGCGCTTGTTCTACTGCGCTATCCAGCAGCGCTGCTCGGCGTGACAATTCAGTCAGCTTGCGCCAGGGTTTTTTACAGGTATCCAGAACGACCTGATAATCAACGTCTTCCGGGATCTCATAATCACAGACGCGACGTAGCGAAAAAACGGAAACCTGATGGCCCATTCCGACTAAACCTTTGGATAAGGTCAGTACGGTCTTCTCAGCACCGCCGCCAGGTAAACCATCAATAATCATTAGGATACGCATCGTCTAATCCAGTATGTTTTGATACAGCGAAATAAGTTGCTGTGAAAGTTTTTCCGGTGTCGCATCCCTGACGCGTTCGCGAGCATAGCTCCCCATTTTCTCATCCACAAAGCGTGAAGATATAGCCATTACCGCTTCTGAAAGTTGCGGGATATTGAGTGCATCACAAACGTATCCGTTTTGTCCGGTTGTTATAAATTCAGCCCCACCACAAGTGGTGGAAGTAATAACCGGTAAACCACATGCCATTGCTTCAAGAATCACATTGGGAAATGGATCATATAGTGTTGGCAGTAATAGTCCATCAGCGGCCTGATAGAAAGGCAGCGTATTTTTCTGCATTCCCATAAAGCGTATCCGATTCAGGCATCCCAGAGATTGTGCCAGTTCTCGATAGCTTTTCTCGGCTTTATCTTGTCCGACGACAATCAGATAGCGATCGGTTTTTGCGATGGCCTTGATAGCACTGGCCAGCCCTTTACGCTCAAATCCTGAACCGACAAACACCAAAGTTACTGCGTTTTGCGGGATAGACATCTCATCACGCAGCTTCACACGCTGTTCTGCATTTGCCGGAACGAAGCGGGAGGAGTCAATGGCATTATAGATGACATGTATCTTATTAGCAGGAATAGAGAAATCTTCGATAATTTCTCTTTTAACCATTTCCGCATTACAGATGACGGCTTTTAGCTCAGGAGCCTGATACATCGCCCGTTCAGCCTGCATCACATAACGATGGTATCGGTCGAGAAATAGCCACTTTCCACGCCATGCGGGTAAAATTCTTGCGCGTTGCATTAACCATCGGCGGTGAACACCATCACCCGCGCGATAAATGTCACAGCCCGCGATACGTTCATGGCTTTGAACAATATCGAAACTCTCGCGTTGCCATAGCGATCGTGCCGCCTCGGCAAAGCCTTTTTCACGGCTGATTCGACCAAGCTTCATCGGATCGCAAATATGAATATGCCAGTTATCCTGGCGCTCACCTTGCCATTGCCGGGTGATAACGTTGAGTTCCATGTCATGGGCGCTTAACGCCTCAAGTGCGCGTGAAACGAAACGCTCAGCGCCACCATCGGGACGATATTTTTGGCGGACAATAGCCAGACGGCAGCGCTTCATAACAACTGTTTCCTTGCAGCAGCGACAACAATATCGACCGGGATAGCATCGAGATAACGTTCTTTTGTGTTGGTATCAATTTTGTCAGGGTCTGGCAGTTCACCAAAATCTCCTGCCCAAATAACTTCACCGACAACGTCCCAGGGGCTCCAGAAGGTCAGTTTTGAAGGGCCAAATAGCGCAATGCATGGCGTTTTTAACGCAGAAGCCATATGCATGGGTACAGAATCAACACCAATGAAAAGCTTCGCGTGATCAATCAACGCTGCTAATTGACGCAGGGTTAACTCGCCTGCCAGGGAATGAATGCGCTCTGATGGACATAACGCACGAATTTTTTCAATCATCGCTTTTTCGTTTTTATCCGGCCCTGAGGTTAACACCAGGGTATGCCCGTCTTTTTGCAAAGCGGTGATTGTTTCAGCCATTTTCCCCTCATCCCAGCATTTGAAGAACCAGCGGGATGTGGGTTGCACCACAATATAAGCACCTTCTACCCTATTGCTTTGCAGCTTCGTCTGTACCGAATGCCAGTCGTCAGGCTGATAGCTCATCGTAACGTCCCTGACAGGCGCAATATTCAGTGGAGTAAGAATGGATAGGTTTTGTTCCACAGTGTGCTGGGTCTGGTGACCGGACACTGAAGCAAGCTGAGTGTGGCAATGTTGCCAGAACCAGCCGCGGCGCTTATTGAAGTCGAAGCCGATACGCAAAGGTGCGCCGGTAAAGCGAGAAACAATGGCGCTACGCCACTGATCTGCAAGATTGATAATCAGGCTGTATTTTTGCTCGCGCAAGGTTTTGAGCAATTGCCATTCTTTGCATAAATGCTGACGAGTACCCAGTTTGCGCCATTTACGGTCAATTCCATAAATATGATGAATGAATGGATGCGCCGCTAGCATGTCTCGCGTTTCTTCATAGAGCAGAACATCGATTTCTGCTTGTGGCCAGGCTTGATGTAATGCGTTGATCACGGGAGTCGTGAGCAACATGTCACCATGATGGCGCAACTTTATCAGTAATATACGAGCAGGGGGCACAGCCGTGAGATCATTCAAAGCGTTATTCATTATCATCTTTAGGTGATTAACCAAAGAGTGATTCTAATAGACCTTGAGTATGGTTGCTACATTTGTGCTCAGGAGTGAGAAATTTGAACGTAAGCGGTTTGCCCTTATCTGGCAGGCTGCGTAACATGATGTGAACATCTTTATCTCAGAGACGGAAATGACCAAACCTGCATTCATCATCACCATTGATACCGAAGGCGATAATCTCTGGCAAAACCACCGACAAATCAAAACTGAGAATGCGCGCTTTTTGCCTCGCTTTCAGTCTTTATGTGAAAAGCATGGGTTTAAACCGGTTTGGCTAACCAACTATGAGATGGCTGTGGATCCGGTTTTTATCGAGTTTGCTAAAGATGTGATTGCACGTGGCCAGGGTGAAGTTGGCATGCACTTACACGCGTGGAATAGCCCGCCCGATCACGATTTAACCGGTGATGACTGGCGATGGCAGCCTTATCTCATTGAGTACAGTGATGAGATCATGCGCGAGAAAGTGGTTTATATGACCACTTTGCTGGAAGAAACATTCGGCACAAAAATGCTTAGCCACCGTGCAGGACGTTGGGCATTTGATAGTCGCTACGCCAAATTGCTGGTGGAGTTGGGTTATAAAGTTGATTGCTCTGTTACGCCAAGAGTGAACTGGCAAAATGCGAAAGGCTCTCCAGCAGGCATTGGTGGAACGGATTATCAACATTTCCCGAGCCACGCTTATTTTATGGATCTGGATAATATTCATCAGACAGGAAACTCAGCATTTCTCGAAGTTCCGATGAGTATTCAGTATAAGCACAGTGCTTTAATGAATAGCATTAAACAAAATTATGATCGGTTGCGGGGTAAGTATCGCAGCCCTTCAGTTAACTGGCTGCGTCCATCCGGCGGCAACGCTGAGCAAATGATAGCGGTAGCCGAAAAAACCTTATCTCAAGGTAATGATTACGTGGAGTTTATGCTTCATTCATCTGAGTTTATGCCTGGCGGTAGCCCAACATTTAAAGATGAAGCAGATATTGAGAGGCTTTATCAGGACCTTGAGACATTATTTTCCTGGCTCGCTGAGCGAACCAGGGGAATGACGTTGGCAGAGTACTATGATTTTAAAAAAGCCGGGTTATAACCCGGCTTTTGTTACAACACTTCTTTTTGTTTTACTGGCAAACTCATCCCACATACGCCAATCACGGCTACGTAAAACAATATCGCTTCTGAACTTAACAATAAGACATCACTTAAGCCATAGACAATCAGCCCATTCATCGTGAACAATAATGGAGTATTACGTTCGCGTATAGCCACCCAGCATAAACTCACGTAAAGCCATAATAATGCCAGGCCACCCAATATTCCTTGTAAAGATAATATCTCAATCATCTCATCATGTAGATGTACAGAGATGAACACCATTGAACTTCTGTATTGCGGATGTTGAGAAGTAAATTGATCTGAGTAATTGAATCGAGATTGCATTGATTGCCCAAGTGGGGCATTGACGAAATTATTAATTCCCACGGTCCACATTGAGAAACGGGCACCCAGAGAAGTGCTATCTTTTCCTTCCTGATAAAGATTCACTTCATCATAGGTTTGCTCTATTTTAGGTTGAATGTAATTTTTATACAGAATGAAAATGGAAAATATCGCGACGATTAAAACAACCACCATTGATTTAAGATGGATTTTCTTGAAGTAATACGTCGTCATCACAGCAATAATGAGCAAATGAAGAATGATTGAGGCTCGAGTGCCGGTTAAAATAATCACCACAAACGACAACAAAATCGATATTGCTGCGATTATGTAGCATGCGGGTTTTTTCTGCAAATACAGAAAATAAATAAATAGCATGCTGAGTGTCGAGTATATATATGCAGAAATGGTAGCTCGATTAATGGCCATTTCAACACGCTGCATTCCATGGAAAGACTGCCAGAATGCATAACAAGTCGCTGATGCAAACGCTATACCTATGAGGGCGAGCATAACATTTTTATATTTTATCGCTTTTATATAGTGCTTGAAATGGGTCAGATAAAAGACCAAAAACCCACCAAGCACCAACTTTTTGCCGGCACCAAGTTGATCACTATAGGCATTATAGCCTGTAGCATCACGTCCAAGCCATAAGAACCATATCAATTTAATAATACCGATCAGTATTATCGGATATGCAGTGTTGAATTTCTTAAACGAAATATTTTTCCGCTCAACAATCATCCCTGCAATGCTTAAATATACCGCAATGTAATAAAAATCTTTTTGTCTTCCATTACTTAATAAAGCAAATGCAATTGAAAGAACAGCAAAAATAAATATAGCAATATACAGGCGAGATTTTATTTTTTCCATAATGTACTCAAAGATTTTCTCTTATAACTTAATCGAACATAGCGGTTAATAAAAAAACCTAAAGAATGAGACTGCAAAACATGTTTCTTAACGATGTCTTTTTGCTCTACATTTGTCAGTAACTGATTATATTTAAGATAAATGTCCAGCCAGTGACATAATATTAGATGGTTGAATTTACTGGGTAGATCATTTTCCATTTTTACTGTGCAGACTAGTAGGTTGTTTATTTTATCTGTATCTAGCGCTGACGATAAGCTACCTTGTCTTTTAATATAGTAATAATGGCTGTCAAACTGAAAATAAATATTAACAGCACCCGTTAACATTCGTGGGAATACATAGAAATCTTCATAACATGTCATTGCAGGGATTTCATTCTCGAGATAGATGGTCCGTTTAATAAACTGACCAATCAGATGAGCCTGTAAATCTTTATGTATGAGGAAACGGGTAATTGCTTCGTCCTGGGATATTTTCTCAGGATTCAGGCCGGACCATTGGCGGTCTATTTTAGTGAGATCACGAATTTCATGTAGTCGTGTCAGCAGCATGTCAGGCTGATTTTTTCGTAAAAAAGAAAGAATCGAAGGTAAGCTGTTTGATTTTACTATGTCATCACTATCTAGCATGGTGATGTATTCACCATGAGATAGGGAAATACCATGCTGGCGAACCAGTCCGACATTTTTAAAATTAACTGCAGAGAGGGTCACTTGTGCATATTGTTGGGCAATGCTTTCTAATTTATTTTGAGTAGAATCTTCAGAGCTATCATTAATTATAATGATTTCAGACTCGTTAATCTCTTCACCTAGTGCATCGATCAAGCTATGAAACGTAGCATCAATGGTTTCTTCGCAATTATGTGCAGCAATGATGATGCTTAGAAGTGGTTTATCAGCCATAACTTACTCATTAAAAGCAAAACACAGAATTGGTTTAATGTTTGATGATTTCATTGTGTTGTGAGTTGTGAGTTTTGAATGATGAAATCACGGATGGTATTGAGATCGTTATCGCTCAATGCAAACATCTCTTCTCTTGAACGGTCGAAATAATAAGGTGCTTCAAAGATATACGATTTCTCATATTCTTTGCTTCCAATCAGTAACACGTTTCCCAACGGTCTTTGCTCTGCAATGCAGCATGGTCCGTAAATAAGAACAATAGGAACGCCTAATGCATCGGCTATGTAAACATTTCCAGAGTCTGATGCAATATAGAAATCCATTTTGCTAATGGCAAAAGGCACATCTTCTAATGGAAGTTCACCCACAAGGCTCACAATATCTTCCTGCGCACCGACTTCACGGTTGAGATCATCTAACCAGACTTGTTCGCTTTTGGGACCAAAAACGTAATAAGTACAATTCAACCCCTCTAACACATCAAAAATTCTCTTCCAGATTGCTGAAGGGATAGTTTTTGATTTGTTTCCTGCAGAAATACTCAGACCTATTTTGGTTGAGTTTTGATTATCCAGTGAGTCTGGATAGGTCGAGGGTTTTCTTAACGGCAAGGTGGCATGCTTGGGTGCATCCTTCCAGGTTAAGTTTCGATCTGCAAGCTTAAGGTAATCGTCTACGGTTAATTGATCTTTGCGATGTTCAACAACGCCGTTCGCCGTCAGGTAAAACAATGCGTGATACCAACGGCGAGTGTAAGTCGAGAGGAATTGCTTGTTTGCGGCATTACAGACTGCAGCAAAGAATAGATTAGTGCTGTTAGGTTGTAACAAATAGATATTTTCGTAGCGATTCAGCAATGTGAATGCCAGAAGAAACTTACGCCACAGGCTCTTTTTATGTACTTCGATAAGAAAAATAGTGTCGATAGTTTCATCATATTTTGCCAACGGAAGAACGGTTTTGCTGATTAACACATCACTATGCTTCAGATAGCCGAGCAAAGGCGTAACATTGACGAAATCCCCTATTTTTGCCGTTTGAATCATCAAGTTTCGGCCTGTTTTTTTATAAAACAGTTTTCCGAACAACTTGAACGGGAGAAAAAGGATAAATAGGAATAGATAGCTCATTAATCGTTATTCTGCTGCTATGTGACTGATTTTCTGAAGTGTGGTAAACGTATCTGCAGCGGTTATGTTAGCCATGCTTTTCTCTGCGCCTCGTAGTTCGTGCTGATTTTCGCCGTAACCACCAATCAAACCCGGATCGGTAGGGCCATATAACGTAATGTTCGGCCGGTTAAGTGCAGCGGTCAGATGGCTCAGTCCAGTATCGACTGAAACGACAGCTCTGGCTCCCGCAAGCTGCTTGGCGACCTGTTCAAGCGACAAGCGCGGCAACACCTCAACATTATCAAATCCGTCAGCCAAACGGATTGCTCGTTTGTGCTCGTGTTCCGCACCCCACGGGAGTTTAATACGTAAGCCCGTTTCATGCATTAATTGAATAAGACTTCGCCAGTGTGATTCCGGCCAGTGCTTTTCGTCGCGAGTCGTTGCATGCAGAAAAATGAAATATTCCCCGCTATCGCCGGGAGCTGTAGCCAGGAAATGCTGCGCAATAGCGTAATCCCCCTGAGTTACAGGTTTGTGATAACCGAGGCTTTTGGCAAATAACTCACGGGTGCGTTCAACGGCATGTTGTTGCTTCGCAATGGCGTGGCGACGATTGTAGAACAGGCTCGCCAGGGGTTCGCGGGCACTGTTCCAGCCCATACCATGTTTTATCCCGCAGGCTTTTCTTGTCACCAAAGCAGCGCTTTTTATCAGCCCCTGGGCATCAATGACGGCATCGTAATTTTCGGCGCACAGTGCCTTGTAGAAAGCGGTTCGCTCGGCCTTTACGGGGGCTGAAAACCAGCTCTTACGCCAACGACGAATCGCGACGGGAAGAACTTTATCAACTGCAGGATGCCAGCTGGGGATTTGTGCAAAACCTTCTTCAACCGCCCAGTCGAAGCGGATGCCAGGAATGGCATGCATTGCATCTGTCAGTGCAGGCAACGTGTGCAAGACATCACCCATTGACGATGTTTTGACGATTAATACCCGCATTGCGCTTCCTTCTCCGCCAGTAGCAGGGCGGTTAGCTCATCCATAACACGCTCGGGCGTAATATCAATCAAGCTTTGATGATAACCTTCCGCCGCATCGCCCTTACGGACTTTGTGATAGCCGCTAATAAGGCGGATAACTCGCGCCTTATGCGAAAGCGGTGGAGTAAAGTCCGGGCTGCTCGGGCCGTATAAGGCAACCAGCGGACGATTAAGAGCTGCGGCAACGTGCATCAGCCCTGAATCATTGGACACAACAGCCTGGCATGCCGCAATTAAAATAACCGCTTGCTCGAGTGCGGTGTCACCAGCCAGATTGCGGCAATGAGCCTGTTGCTGCGTGGTCAATGCGCTAACAATATCATTGCCCGCTTCTTTATCTTTTGCCGAACCAAACAACACAACCTGATAGCCATCATCAATGAGTTTGCCCGCAAGCGTCGCATAGTGATAATGCGGCCAGCGTTTGGCTGGACCGAATTCGGCTCCCGGGCAAAAACCAATGATCGGCCGTTGTGCATCGAGACTAAAAGCCTGACAAGTTTGCATTTTTTCCCCGTCGTTAACCTGCAGCTGTGGCCACAGCAACGGTTGGGGAAGATCTTTTGCAGACTGCATTTTGCCTTTGTCATAAGCCAAAGCAATGTAACGTTCGACCATTAATGGCCAGGCTTGCTTGTCCAGAATGCGCACATCATTGAGTAACCCGTAGCGCATTTCACCGCGCCAACCGGTGCGTTGCGGGATATTGGCAAAGAACGGAACCAGTGCAGACTTAAATGAATTTGGCAGCACATACGCCTGATCGTAACGATTAGCACGCAAGGCGTGACCAAGACGACGACGTTCTCCAATTTCCAAAGCACCGTGCCCTAGTGGCATCGACAGCGCCTCGTTAACTTCCGGCATACGTGACAGTAATGGACGGCACCATGCCGGTGCCATCACATCAATGATTGCCTGGGGATAGCGCGCTTTGAGCGTGCGATAGAGACTTTGCGACATCATCATGTCGCCCACCCATGACGGGCCAATCACC
>Ga0105244_10002298_pt1 | contig 14511 bp, 18 predicted proteins | sample KBSM44metaG_FD_80423 | JGI IMG/M metagenome (GOLD analysis project Ga0105244, IMG submission 80423) | Miscanthus rhizosphere microbial communities from Kellogg Biological Station, Michigan, USA - KBS M4-4 metaG | ecosystem: Host-associated > Plants > Roots > Rhizosphere > Soil | place...
CGGGCCGAGGGCTGTTCCATGGGTAAGGGAAAATGGCGTCGGTCATTCGCAAACGCCAGCGTAAACACTGCTGCACACCGATTTATCATTAGCTTCAGCCAACAAATCGAATTGGGCTCCGCCGCGAGTTGTTAACGCCCAGTCGCGATAGGTCTCTATGCCATAACTATCAACAGTAATGACTTCGATGCGCTTTTCGGCTCGACGTGGGTCGTGCGTAGATGGGAAAAACGTTGAATTACCGCGACGTGAGCATTCCGCTACGAGTCTTTCCCATTCAGCGACTCTGCGAATTTCTTCTGGCCAACGCTGAAAAATCTCTGCCAGTTCAGATTTGCGGGCGTGAATGCAGGGCATACAGCCGACGCGGCTGCAACCTTGTAAGTAAAGAGGATTGGGTTTAATTCCATGCCGTTTTGCAATGGCAAATACATCTTCGTGTAGCCAATTTAGAATCGGCCGATACACGTGCAGGCCAGGGGTGTTATCTGCATCCTCTTCCCATTCTGGCAGCAACGCGCGTGCTGGTGACTCCTGGGCGCGTACACCTTGCCAGCTTATGACCTCGTCGTATTTCTCCAGGGCAGGGACAATAACCTGAGTACGTACAGGCTCGTGCTTCAGGTCAAATGTACAAAAACGGGCCTTAGTGGAGGGAAAGCGGCCCTTCCAAATGCACAAATCGAGGAAAGGAATGCCCGTTGGCTTTAGAACTTCCAAAGCTTTCTGCACACGTTCTGCCGCCTCATCTGGTGACATCCCGCATTCTTCCACAAGAGAGACAGGCCATTTTTCGGCTATGAACTTCCGTTTCCCTTCAATCTGACGCGTGAAGTCAGCTTTAACCCGGGTGACCTTTCCCAGTCTGGCTTCAAGATAATCAAGGTAATCCATTGTCTGCTGATGCTCATGACCCGTATCCGCAAAAACAGATATATGAGGAACGCCATTTTCAATAGCTCTTAACCATTGAGCCAGGCTGTCTTTGCCGCCCGAAATGCTGATGGTGTTAATGGTATTTTCAGCAAAACAACGTGGATCGATATTGTTCATGGGCGCACCTCAGCATTAACGGCGGGCCTCGGAAGCTCTGCATAATCAATACCCACCCAGACCGGGTAGCTCCGCGAAACGGCAATGATTTCCTTTGCGGCCTTGCCGCTTCCAGCTTCGATACCTATGCTGCGTGGAGCATTGATGCGATGGAGGGCAAACGTGCGGTAAAGCGATGATGTGAGAGGGGTATCTGCGTTAGATGCGATGACCGGATAACCTTCTGATGCTCGGCGTTCAAGAATGGAGGCCAGGTGATACTGCTCATCGTCACCGAACCCGCTGGAGTGGTATCCGCTAAAGGTTCCGTCATACGGCGGGTCGCAGTAAATCACATCGCCAGGCAGCAACATGTTTAAGGTTTCTTCAAAACTGGTGCAGATAAACGTGGCGCGTTGCGCTTTTTCGGCAAAGGCACGTATTTCCTTTTCAGGGAAATAAGCTTTTTTATAATTTCCGAACGGAACATTGAAACCGCCGCCCCGGTTATAACGACAAAGCCCACGATAACTATGGCGGTTCAGATAGAGGAAATAGACAGCCCGGTGCAAACACCCCAAATCGTTGTCATAATTGAACGCTTCACGGGCGCGGTAATAGCTTTCTGCAAGACTATGGCTACCGAACATTGCGCGGGCCAGCTCGATGAATTTGTCCGTGTCGCTGCTGATGACACGGTACATATTGATCAGGTCAGGATTGATATCTGCAATGAGGTATGCCGGATAATCAGTTGCCATCATCACGGCACATGAACCCGCGAACGGTTCTATCAGGCGTAAGCCAGCGGCAGGCAGGTGCTCTAACAATTCCTGCATAATGGCGGTCTTATTGCCCGCCCACTTCAGAATGGTGCTCATTTCGCACCACCTTTAACTGCTTCGTCATAAGCTGATCGTGGCACCCAGAGGATAATCCCCACGGTGTCACGCGCATCGATAGCGTTTGATACATCTACGCATTTTGTGGCGAAGGTGATTTCTGTAATCTTCTCCTTGCCTTTTAATCTGGCCGATAAGATCACATTCGACAGCAAGTGATAGCGTACTCCATCATCGTGCAGCATTGCTGTAAGTTGCCCGAGTGCGCTGCTCTTTGAATCTGCTGACTTCGCTGGCTGAATCATTTGCAATGCAGTTTCGGCACTTGCTCTGTCCATGAAATCCATCAACGCATCGCTTGTGCCATCGGCATTCTGGCGATAAACGGTCCAAAATCTGGCCTCTTCATCGCTCACGCGGATGCATTCATCACCGTCATCAACGACGCCAGAGATGAAAAAAACTTGTTTGATTAAATCCACCCCGTTCATAGCCCACCTCTGTAATGTTTGCTTTTCAGTTCGGTTACGGTCTGGCTGGTCACGCAGGTGTCGACGCCAGGCACGGCAATGCGGCGCGCTTCAGGAATGGGCGCACCGCAGCTGTCGCAGAAAAAAAGAGAAACCGTAGCAGGATTGCTGCGGGCGTTTTTTATATGGCGCTCGCGTTCTTCTTGTTCGCGCTCCTGTACCTGATCCATTGCGTCAGCCATCAATGCGTCTCCATCGCTTCGTTGCGGATTTTTTCCGCTTCCTGCCGAAGTAGTTCAGCGGCAAGACGAGGCTGCATTTCACGGGAAACGATATGTGAGGCCATAACCTCCAGACGTGCCGCCATGACGTCAGCACGCCCCCGACGTTCTTCCATGCGGGCCTCCGTCAGAATTGCATTTAACCCGGCATCATCCGGGCCAACTTTAGTTTTGAGAGTTTCGATATTACGCATTTTAATTACTCCAGATTTTGAGCAAATAAATACCCGGCGGGTTTACGCCATAATTTCTTTGCGGGTTAACTACTCAGTGATTTTTTTGTCAAACTCAGAAATAAAGCGCGGGATGATTGTTCCCCAACGAGATATTTCATTCATTGCTTTTATAATTAATAAACGCTTACTTTCATCGAACGATTCAAACGGCTCCCCTATATCGCGCTCCTGAAAAGTACCGGGGTTGCTGCGGTTCGCCAGAGTCAAAACAGTGAATTTAAAATCACTGCTCATTTTGTTAAACGTGCGCAGGGCGCGGTTATTAGTTGCCGACAATTGTTTATGAAAACGATTGATGCACTCTGCACCCGTCATTTTTTGTGTCTGCATATCGGCATTATTAAATGCACTCACATCCGTTTTATTTGGCGCGGGTGTAGAGCTGTTGTTCATAACGCCTCCAGAAAAACTTTAAAAGCCGGGTTGATAACGACACTTTGGCTTTGGACTGCAATTCATTTAACAATGCGGACTGGTCGCGGCACGGGTGCCAGGGTTTACCATCCGTTCCCATTATCCAGCCGTTGCCATAATGCGGGGCTGGGGACTGGCGCACGAGAAGGGAAGCGAAAGACGGGCCTTTATCCATTCTTACGTCCTCAGATCAGACCGAACGAGGCACCGAGGCCCGTCATGGTGTCTATGGCGCTTGCCATTGCCGGGTTAGATTTCAACCGGGCATCTACCGCCAGAGCTGTTAGCGCGAGGAATCGCATACCTGCGTTGGCGTTTTCGACAATCACCTGTCGCGAAATATGGGTAAGTCGTGAAGCGCCAGCGACGTTTGCTGCAACCTGTCCGATCTGCGCGGTCGCCTGCATCACGTAAACGGGCAGCTTCTCTTTAGCCACTTCGTTAACCGGCACACACGGTAAGCAGTGAATTTGAGCCAGAAAGCCGTCAACCAGCGTAGGGTCTTCAGTCAGGTCAGTCAGCAACATGATTTCTTCAGGATAAAGACGGTGCTGACGCTGATCCGGGTTCAGCTTGTTACGCAACGTTTGTTCGTTCATGCCTGCACTGCGGGCCAACTGCGCGATGTTATGGCGCAGAGCAAATGCGCGACAGGCTTCTGCATAGTGCGGTTGTTTGGAAACTTGAAAATCAAACATGTTGGTATCCCTTTCAACTTGCATAATCGAGATGGTTAAGCAGCAACGTAGCGGCAGTTAATACCTTGCTGTAACAAGCGACCACGAAAAGCCACCATGTTGATACGAGCTGCGCCACCATCCTTTCTGCGCGGCATGAGAAGAAGATCACCGTCAGCAACCATCTGTTTTACTGTGCGGATGCTGTACCCATAGGCCACGGCGAACTCTTCATAGGTCATCAGATCGGGACCTGACGGGATTGCAATTTGTGGAGTCATAGGGGAATATCTCCGGTTAACTGTTGTTCTGGTGCATTGGCGTGCATTTGTTGAATTATGGGCAAGCATACTTGCTCAAATGGGAGGGGTCAACACTCTAAATGAGCAATATTAAAAAAGTGGTGGGGCAGGAAAAGGGAAGTCCAAAGGAAATTATTGAACGCATGAAACTTGCGTATGGGGTGTCCAGCAATGTTGAACTCTCAAAATTGATAGAAACCCCTGTTTCAACAATGAGTAACTGGCTTTCACGCGACAGTGTTCCGTTTAGATATGTGTATGAGTGCGCGCAGGCCACAGGAAAGGATGTTGATTGGCTTTTGAATGGAAAACTTGCAAATGCAAGCTATAGCGAGTTGGGTGCTTCAGGTTTCACTGGTGATGAGTCGATTTATGGCCGCATCTTACAAAGTGGTGGGCAGCAGCTCCTCCAGCGTCTTTTGATGGCATATGGTTTTACCATGCAAAAACAGCTTGGTGACTTGCTGGGGTTGTCATCAGGCACAATCAGCACTTGGGTAAGACGAAATCATTTCCCAGGGGATGTAGTTGTGGCTTGTGCTTTGGATACTGGAGTTGATTTACGTTGGTTGGCAACGGGCGAGCAACCAATAGCTGGGGGCTTGAGATTAGATGCAGAGTTGCCACCCAATGTCATTTTAGTTCAAAGAAAATCTCTACTAAATGGCCGACTTGAGCTTAAAGGGAAGACGTTTATTGATACGACAATCATTCCTAATGCCACAAGTGATTGCGAGTTGATCACGAAAGACACAGTTACATGGTGCGTGAATGCCAAAGAGGACATGCTTGTTAACGGATTATGCCTCTTAGATATCGATGGAATGTTGGATATATATAACATTACACGATTGCCTGGTGGAAAAATTAAAGTTAAATCCACTATAGGCGATGAGTTTGAGTGCAGTTCTGATGACGTTACTTGTCGTGGTGTTGTAATAAAAACCATAAATTAAGGGATATTGTTATGATTAAGCGCTTCTCACTCTGCCTTGTCTTTTTACCTTTTGTTTCTGTCGCCTCTCCTCAGCAATTTAAAAACGTTGCGACGTTAATGAGTGAATATAATGATTACTCACCTGATATTGGAGCATTCAAGGTTCTCTCTGAAGAACCTCTAAAAATACAAATTTCCCCGAAGGTGATGAAAGGTGAAAATGATGAATCAATTAAGATGGCATCCTATAAGGCATCTGTTTATGCAGCTTATAGAACGTTGTTACAAACTCCAGCCAAGAGTGTAAGCATCACAGTGGTTCCTCTTTCATTTGACCTTTCTAAGCATGAAAAATCTTATCTTACTGGACAGAAACTTTCATTTTCCCTCACTAAAGAGCAGGCCTTAAAAATAGCAGGCCGGGCAGGGGGTACGAATAGCCCTGATAAAATCATTGGTTCAGACGGCTACGAGTGGACGGATAGTTTTAACTCCTGTTGTTATCTTGAGGCTGGCAATCCTGGCCTTGAAAAGTTCGTTAAAGATTTAATTAAATAAACTCATGGCTATCAAAAAGCTTCCGACAGGGGAGTGGCAATGCGATTTCCGTCTTAATGGAAGGGACAGCCGTCGGGTTCGTAAAAGTTTTGACACGAAAGGCGAAGCTGTAGCCTACGAGGCATATTGCAAAGAAGAAGCGCAGGACAAACCATGGAAAGCAGATAAGGAAGATCGCCGCAAACTGAGCGAGATTATCGAGCTTTGGCATAATCTCCATGGGCAGGCTCTTGTTGCACATAAATCGCGTCTCGCAAAACTTCATATTATCTGTAATGGTTTGGGCGACCCAATTGCTTCCCAACTGACCGCAAAGGATTGGGCGCATTATCGTGATAAACGCCTGCGTGGCGAAATCGATAACGGGTATCACAAAGACCCGGCTGACTGGATAGCGAAGCCGATAACGGTAAACCGCGAGCAACAATATCTCGCGGCGGTCTTCAATGAGCTTAAGCGCTTGGGTGAGTGGAAACTTCCGAACCCGTTAGATGGTGTGCGCGTTTTTAAAGAAGCAGAAAAAGAAATGTCCTGGCTTACGCCACAGCAAATTGTTCAGCTGTTCAAAGCCTGCGATCAGTACGGAAAAGAGCACCTCACTACGATTGTGAAAGTTTGCCTGGCAACCGGTGCGCGCTGGAGTGAGGCCGAACGGCTAACACGTTCCCAGCTCTCACCCCATAAGCTGACCTTTACCAAAACGAAGGGTAAGAAAAACAGGACAGTGCCGATCCCTCAATGGCTTTATGACGAATTGTCGCCAATGCAGGGGCGCTTATTCCGTCCCTGCTATCAAGAATTTAAAAAGATGTTCCGTCTAACAGATATCGTGCTGAGCGAAGGGCAAAAAACCCACGTATTGCGACACACGTTTGCTGCTCACTTTATGATGAACGGCGGCAACATCCTGGTGTTACAAAAAATCCTTGGGCATGCCAACATCCGGGAAACCATGAAATATGCGCACTTTGCCCCTGACCATCTTGAAGAGGCCGCAGTGCTTAATCCGATAGCTGATAGAACATTAATGCTAAGTGTTTAGGCATTTTTAAAATTAACATATATACCTAAGTAAGTATTTTTGTGTGGCTAGTCAATGCTTATCATAAGAAAATAACTATCCTAGAATCTCTATTACCTACTTTGGGAAGGGAAGCGAAATGCTCACACATTCTTTTGAAGACTTGGCCCAATCTTTTCGAGTGTTACTTGAGTCTAATTATTCTTTTCATCGGCTTCTGCATGTAGACAGAGCGGAAGCTATTGGGAACTTAGAGGCGGGGTTAAACACTCAACTTAATGCTTTTCATAACATTTATGACAATATGCTCCAAAACAATTTACCTCCAGATTGGTATACAGTCCCAGAGCTACTGACGATGTTAGTGATTCGCAATGCAAGACATCATAATAAAGCTAACCGTATCAGGACTCTTTACAACTATCACAGAATTGAATCTGAGAACCCTATAGTAGGGCGTAATTACTTTTACGTTGACTTCCCGAACTCTTCGGAGGAAGAAGGCGGTGATTGTTTTGATGTCCCTATCTCGTGGAGTGACTTAGATTCAATGCTGAAATTACCAAAGAGCGAATCTAGACTTAGGCCAGAGGCATGCGAGAAAGTAAGAAGCTACCTTAATGCCGATTCTTTTGAAGCGGCGGCGATAGATGAAGGTTTTGCCTTAAAAGACATTTTCATTAATTACGTACCGTTATCGCTCAATGCAGGGATCTCTCTTTTCCCACATTTATCAGGGCATGTTTCACCTAACGATGATTCGGTTGAAGCAAAGTATTTTCTTTATCATTTTGAACATACAGCACCAGCATTGACCAATACCCATGAGCATGATGGGATTACATTTGCTTTACCAGAATAAGATCTCAAACTAGATGTGTAAGTTTGTAATTTTACTTTTGTCCACGTTCTGACCACGCAGCATGTATTTGATAGCACTTGGATGCACTAAGGATACCTGTAACTAGTTGTTTTATATAAAAATACTAGTGTTGTCAATGGTGTCCCCAGAAAGCGTCTTAACTAAGATTCGCTTTCGCGACATCCTGAATAAAAGGGCTGGCCTGTGGGCTGGCCCTTTTTTATTTCCTCTGGCCGAACCTGTTAACTTCCTCGCCATAAATCGTTTACACTACCGACGCTTTAACGGGGGATATGTGGCGGACAAACAGCATCAGACAATCTGGCAACGCACGGCGGCAATGTCCGCGCTGTTTGCGATCCTGCTGATCGTCGTCGCGCCGCTAATCTCCGTTGCCCTGCAAAAAGATCCGATGAGCGTGATGCCGGGTATGCATCATGACATGAGTTCGATGTCGATGACCGGGCACCATGATCACGAAATGATGCCTACTTCCGTTCCCGTGGATCATGCCGAAGCCTGCGGTTACTGCGTGCTCCTGGCGCATGTTCCTGGGCTTATGCTCGCACTGGTCGTGCTGCTCTCGCTTGTTCAGCAACGGATTTGTGTGCGGGTTCATCGTCCGGTGCTCAGGCACTGGCGTTTCTTCCCCTGGCTCTGGCCTGACACCCGCGCACCGCCTCACCCGTCTGCTTTTTTCCATTGATAAAGAACTGTGCTTTAGCGCAGTGAAACCTTTTGCTTTCGGGAAACAAAAGTATGACGACCTGCACCCCGCGCGCGGCCTGGATAACCCTGCTGCGTCGCTTTCATTTTTATATCGGACTGTTTGTCGGACCGTTTATTTTCGTCGCAGCCCTGACCGGCACGCTATACGTTGCCTCGCCACAACTTGAGCACGCCTTATATAAAGACGCCCTGACCGGTTCTACATCCGGTGAAAATCAGCCGCTGGCTTCACAGGTCGCGATTGCAGAACAGGTGACCGGCGGTCATTTGAAAATCTCTGCCGTGCGGCCAGCACTGATTGCTGGCGAAACCACACGCGTCATGTTTGCCGATCCGCAACTAGGGGAATCAGAAAGCCGCGCAGTGTTCATCGATCCGGTGACGCTCAGCGTGAAAGGCGATCTGACGGTTTACGGTACCAGCGGTATCTTGCCGTTTCGCCAGTGGATTGACTATGCGCACCGTTCGCTGCTACTGGGGAATCCGGGCCGCATTTACAGTGAACTGGCAGCGTCATGGATGTGGGTAGCGGCGTTGGGTGGCATTGTTCTCTGGTTTTACACCCGACCCAAAAGGCGTATTAACAACAGGGTACAAAAGACCCGTCGTTTACATGTTGGCCTGGGATGGGGATTGCTGGCGGGAATGTTGCTTTTTTCCGCAACGGGGCTCACCTGGTCACAATGGGCGGGGGGAAATGTCGATAAGATGCGTGCTGCGTTTGGTTGGTTGACCCCCCAGGTCAACACGCTGTTGAGTAAAGGAACGCAAGCCCATGATCCGCATGCTGACCATCATATGCATCATGCAGGCATGACGATGCCTGTTGAACATATTGAATTGCCACTCTTCGATAAGGTATTGCAGTCTGCACAGCGTGAAGGAATCCGCGCTGATAAGCTGGAAATTCGACCGCCGCGTGATGCCTCTCGCGCCTGGACGGTTACAGAAATAGACCGGTCCTGGCCAACCCGCGTGGATGCCGTGGCGGTGGATGGTGCTTCCCTGCAGGTTATCGATCATACCCGGTTTGAGGATTACCCCCTGATGGCTAAACTGACGCGCTGGGGCGTCGATTTTCATATGGGTGTGCTGTTTGGGCTGGCAAATCAATGGGTCCTGATTGCGTTTGGACTGGCGCTTTGCGTTGCGGTTCTGCTGGGTTATCGGCTCTGGTGGTTACGCCGTCCGCAGGGGGCGTTGATAAATCCCGGGGAAACGCTGAGCCAGAGCTGGTTAGCTCTGCCGCTGTCGGGCCGCATCGTCACGCTCTGTATCGCCATGATCTTTGGCGCAGCGTTGCCGATAATGGGGGCAAGCTTGATTGCATTTTTATTGGTGGATGTTATTCGTTGGCGTCAAGCCAGGCAGAGGACAGTTCAGCAGAATGCGTGATGAAGGGCGGGGAAACCCGCCTTTTTACTTAAGCCTCACCAGGAGGACTGGGCGCGGCGGTTTTTAACCTGATACATATTTTTATCGGCCAGCTCAAGCAAGCTGTCCGCAGTCACATGCTCCCACGTCAGGGCATAACCGATGCTGAGGGTCATGATTACCGTGCTGCCGTTATGCAAATCGATAGGCCTGGAGAATTGTGATGAGAGGTGAGAGGCAATACGCTGGACCTCGGCATCCGAATGTACATCAGCGAGGATCATTGCAAACTCATCACCGCCGATGCGGTAGGCTAGATGGTGCCCAGCGCCAAACTCCATCAGCCTTCTGGCTACTTCAATCAGTACGCAATCCCCGGCGGCATGACCCCATGTATCGTTAATGCATTTGAAGTTATCACCATCCAGGAAAAGCAAGGCAGAGCTTGCACGTGACGTCGCTTCCTTCATCAACGTTGCGATATTGCTACGAAATGCAGAACGATTCGCGAGGCCAGTGAGCGGATCGTGCAGTGCGGTGCGCAACAGTTGGGCATTCTTCGCCTGAAGGCTGAGCTGCCACTCTTCCATTTCATCCAGCAGACTATTGAAATCCTGGGCAAAGAGATGAAATTCCGCGATACGCTCATCACTCACTCGGCGTGAGAAGTTGCGGTTAGTGCGCACGTCGTGCACCACGTCAGTCATATTTTGCAGCGCCTCCGCGATACCATTATGCAGGCGTCGGGTGATGAGAAAGGCGATGCCGGAGGCGAAAATAATGCAGCCTGTCAGAACCATTAGCGACAGGAAGATGTAATGACTAATCAGATTATCAAAAGCGCGTAACCTGATTTCACCCATATAAAAACCATTGTGCAAAATTGGCTGGGTGACGGCAGAAGGCAAAAGCCAGCGGCTCAGGAAGCCGTTAAACAGGGAATGGGTGTCATCCGGGGACCAGCTCCAGCCAGCAACCGGTCGCTTGTTGCGGTCCAAAACTTCGGCTTCGGAGAAATAGCCTTGTTGACCGAGGGCCGTTAGCGTGTTTGCTGCGGCGGCGTCATCGCCGAAAACCAACGCGGTTTCCAGGCTATGGCTCATGGTCATGGCCGTAAATTCGAGGTTTTTCTGGGCATACTGTTGCAGGGTAAAAACGGACGCAACGCTCAACAACAGCCAGATGAGCGTCATCGTAATGATTACGCTTATCAGGCTTATGCGCCGCATTCGGCTTATAAATGTCGGGCGAGCCAATATCTTATTCATCCTTGTTCTTCCGCGCAGGCATGATGTGCCGCCGAATCATTCCCTCTAACAGATCAAAAGCCCATTCGTGGCAGAGTAACATTGTTGCCTTCGCATCCTGTTGCGCATATGGCGAGGATTATATCGGGCTTATCAGGCTGCGAATTCTGCCTTATTCACACTTCGCTCATTCATTTAATACGCCTCGGGCACTCAACGACAATAATTCTGAAGAATGTGAAGGGCCGGATTAAATAACCAGGAGCCGATGTGTCGGGCGAGAAAGACAGAATAACGCGCTGTTTGGTGGCTATACGGGAATGTGCCCAGTGCGTAACTGTACTATTTTGTTTACGATTTTAAGCATAAATTTCACCAAATTTGCCATGTGTAAATAAAACTGTACGTAATATGGATTGATATCTTTACTCGTTATGATATTGTTGTGCTCTCCTCGCTGAGGATCAACTATCGCAAACGAGCTATACAGGATCGCCATCATGCAAAAAGACGCGCTGAATAACGTACATATCACCGATGAACATGTACTGATCACTCCGGATCAATTAAAAGCCACCTTCCCGCTCACCGCTGAGCAAGAAGCGCAAATCGAGCAATCACGCCAGACCATCTCCAACATTATTGCTGGACGCGATCCGCGCCTGCTGGTGGTATGTGGCCCTTGCTCGATTCATGATCCAGAAACTGCGATTGAATATGCCCGTCGATTTAAAACCCTTGCCGCAGAGGTCAGCGATAGCCTCTATTTGGTGATGCGCGTCTATTTTGAAAAACCCCGTACCACCGTCGGCTGGAAAGGGTTGATTAACGATCCCCACATGGATGGCTCGTTTGATGTTGAAAGTGGTCTGAAGATTGCTCGTCGTTTGCTGGTTGAACTGGTCAGCATGGGCCTGCCGCTGGCGACGGAAGCGCTTGACCCGAATAGCCCACAGTACCTGGGCGACCTGTTTAGCTGGTCCGCGATTGGTGCTCGCACGACTGAGTCCCAGACTCACCGTGAAATGGCATCAGGCCTCTCTATGCCGGTTGGGTTTAAAAACGGTACTGACGGTAGCCTCGCCACCGCGATCAATGCCATGCGTGCCGCTGCTATGCCGCACCGTTTTGTTGGTATTAACCAGGCAGGGCAGGTTTGCCTGTTACAGACGCAGGGTAACCCGGACGGACACGTCATTCTGCGCGGTGGTAAGGCGCCAAACTACAGCCCGGCCGACGTGGCTCAATGTGAAAAAGAGATGGAACAGGCGGGACTCAAACCTTCGCTGATGGTAGATTGCAGCCATGGTAACTCGAACAAAGATTACCGCCGCCAGCCTGCAGTGGCTGAGTCGGTTGTTGCACAGATTAAAGACGGTAACCGTTCAATTATCGGCCTGATGATTGAATGCAATATCCACGAAGCCAATCAATCTTCCGAGCAGCCGCGTAGTGAAATGAAATACGGTGTCTCCGTCACCGATGCGTGTATCAACTGGGAAACCACGGAATCCCTGTTGCGCGAAATCAACAACGATCTGCGTAGCAGCCTTGCGGCACGTCTGGCTTAAGAGGGTGTTATGGTTGCAGAGCTGACCGCATTACGCGATCAAATTGATGAAGTCGACAAGGCGTTGCTGGAGCTGCTGGCGCGCCGTATGTCGCTGGTAGCGGAAGTCGGCGAGGTCAAAAGTAAGTATGGCCTGCCAATTTATGTTCCTGAACGTGAAGCCTCAATGCTGGCTTCGCGTCGCAAAGAAGCCGAACTGCTGGGCGTACCGCCGGACCTGATTGAAGATGTCCTTCGTCGGGTAATGCGCGAATCCTATTCCAGTGAGAATGACAAAGGATTTAAAACCCTGTGCCCGTCGCTGCGCCCGGTGGTGATTGTCGGTGGCAACGGGCAGATGGGGCAGCTTTTCTCGAAAATGCTCACGCTTTCGGGCTATCAAGTGCGCATCCTTGAAAAAGACGACTGGGCGCAGGCACCGGAGATTGTTGCGGATGCGGGTATGGTGATTGTGAGTGTACCTATTCACATTACCGAGCAAATCATCGCTGAGCTTCCGCCACTGCCGGAGGATTGTATCCTCATCGACCTTGCCTCCGTCAAAAGCGGGCCATTGCAAGCCATGCTGACCGCGCATAAGGGGCCGGTACTTGGGCTGCACCCGATGTTTGGACCAGACAGCGGGAGCCTGGCAAAACAGGTTGTTGTCTGGTGTGACGGGCGTAATCCGGAAGCGTATCAGTGGTTCCTGGAACAAATTCAGGTTTGGGGCGCGCGACTGCATCGTATTAGTGCCGTTGAGCACGATCAGAATATGGCGTTTATTCAGGCGCTTCGCCACTTTGCGACCTTTGCATACGGGCTACATCTGGCGGAAGAGAATGTTCAGCTTGAACAATTGCTGGCGCTTTCTTCCCCTATCTATCGCCTTGAGCTGGCGATGGTTGGACGTTTATTCGCCCAGGATCCGCAGCTTTATGCAGACATTATTATGTCGTCGGAAAACAATCTGGCCCTAATTAAGCGCTACTACCAACGCTTTGGCGAGGCGATTGGTTTGCTTGAGCAGGGGAACAAGCAGGCGTTTATCGACAGTTTCCGCAAAGTGGAGCATTGGTTTGGTGATTACGCCAAACGCTTCCAGAATGAAAGCCGCGTTTTGCTGCGTCAGGCGAACGACAGCCGTCAGTAAGTCAGATTGCCGTATATACTGAGAAGCCAGCGGGGTGCCGCTGGCTTTTTTCTTTTTAAGGGACAGGATATGGCTGAATTACAGACATTATTTGATTATACCGGGCACTTGCCGGAATGCCCGACCTGGAGCGAAGCGGAACAGGCACTCTGGTGGGCCGATATTCTGGAAGGGGAAATTCATCGTTATCATCTCGCTTCCGGCGAGCATAGTGTGCTCTGTTTCCCCGAAGAGGTGGGCTGTTTTGCGTTGCGTGAAAAAGGCGGATTTATCGTCGCTATGCGTAATGCTATCTGGCTGGCTGACAAGCGTGGGTTATTGGTTCAAAAAGTGTGCGACAACCCTTCCAACCCTCAGCTCGCACGTTTTAACGATGGTGGCACCGATCATCTTGGGCGTTTCTATGCTGGTACTTTCTGGAGCCCTGGGGATTACAACGGTGCGCTATTAGTCCGCATCGATAACCACCTGGCACCGCGTGTTATCCAGGGTGATATCAAGGGCGCAAATGGGCTGGCATTCAGTCCGGATAAGCGTTGGATGTACACCTCTGATACGCCGAATGGCGTAATCTATCGCACGCCGCTTGATGAAAATGGTGAGCCCGGCAGGCGTGAAACGTTCCGCCAGTTTACAGCCGGTGAAGGCATTCCTGATGGGGCGGCGATGGATGAAGAAGGATGTTACTGGAGTGCACTCTTTGACGGCTGGCGCGTTGCTCGCTTTTCACCTCAGGGGCAGCAGCTTGAGGAGTATCACCTGCCGGTTCGCTGCCCGACGATGGTCTGTTTTGGCGGTGCTGATATGAAAACGCTGTTTATTACCAC
>Ga0105244_10002308_pt1 | contig 14496 bp, 12 predicted proteins | sample KBSM44metaG_FD_80423 | JGI IMG/M metagenome (GOLD analysis project Ga0105244, IMG submission 80423) | Miscanthus rhizosphere microbial communities from Kellogg Biological Station, Michigan, USA - KBS M4-4 metaG | ecosystem: Host-associated > Plants > Roots > Rhizosphere > Soil | place...
GATCCCTGAAGTACAGCGCCTTGCACGCCATATCCATGAACGCTATCCGGAACAGGCAACCGCGCTCATTGAGCGCTGGATGCCTGAAACGGAACGCTATTCAAACGCCTGATTAGTTAGCCAAAGATTGGCAACATCAGGTACATCTTGATAACCAGTGCGTTGACGATATCAATAAAGAACGCGCCAACCATCGGAACCACCAGGAACGCCATGTGCGACGGGCCGAAACGCTCGGTAATTGCCTGCATATTGGCGATTGCCGTTGGTGTTGCTCCCAGGCCAAAACCACAGTGCCCTGCGGCCAGTACCGCTGCATCGTAGTTTTTCCCCATCAATCGGTAGGTCACGAAAATCGCATACAGCGCCATAAAGATGGTTTGCACTGTCAGGATCGCCAGCATTGGCAACGCCAGTGAGGCCAACTCCCAAAGCTTCAGGCTCATCAGTGCCATGGCGAGGAACAGCGACAAACAGACGTTCCCCAGCACCGATACCGCACGTTCAAATACCCGATAGAAACCGAGCAGCGAGAGGGTATTGCTGAGGATAACCCCTACAAACAATACACAAACGAACGTTGGTAATTCAAAGCTGGTACCTTGAATGAGATGCGCCGCAAACTTGCCCACGGTAAGACAGATAGCAATCATCGCGATGGTTTCAATTAACACCATCGAGGTGATCATGCGCCCTACTGCCGGTTTTTCGAAAGCGGTTGGATCAATGCTGTCGTCCGGCGTGCCGTCTGGTGTGGATGAATGTTTGACCAGGTAACGTGCAACCGGCCCACCAATCAAACCTCCCAGAACCAAACCAAACGTTGCACAAGCCATGGCAACTTCGGTGGCATTCTGGAAGCCATAACGTTCGCTAAACAATTTACTCCACGCAGCACCCGTACCGTGGCCGCCAGACAGAGTAATAGAACCCGCCAGTAAGCCCATTAATGGATCAAGGCCTAGCAGGCTCGCCATACCAATACCAATGGCGTTTTGCATCACCAGCAAACCCACCACCACAATCAGGAAAACACCGACCACTTTGCCACCTGCACGCAGGCTGGAAAGGTTTGCGTTCAGGCCGATAGTGGCAAAGAAAGCGAGCATCAATGGGTCTTTAAGACTCATATCAAATTCAAATTCCCAACCGACACTTTTTTTAAGTACGAGTAAGGCAAGGGCGATTAACAGACCACCCGCCACGGGTTCAGGAATAGTGTATTTTTTAAGTAGCGGTATGGTGTGGACCATTTTTCGGCCCAGTAATAACACGAGAGTCGCAGCAACAAGGGTAGAAAGAGTATCGAGATAAAACATTGAATTGCTCCTGTTTGCGCATATTTCTCACAGACGCTTTTAATTTATCCTTCACTGGATTTTCAGATTTTAGAAAAATCAGCAGCTGGATTTTAACCAAAAAGGAGTCAAAAGTTATATAAAAAGCTCGTTATATATGCTTTCTATCTTAAGAAATTATGTTAGCAAACGTTTGCTTTTACCATTCAGTCCGCTAAAATCACCGTTTTTTCACCAAGGGATAATTCTGATGTCTGTTAATGCTGTTGAGTCTGAAGGTGCGCAACCGATTGCTCAGGCTCGTTCCAGTGAATTGATTTACCGCCTCGAGGACAGACCTCCTCTCGCACAAACTCTTTTTGCTGCCGGTCAGCACTTGTTAGCGATGTTTGTTGCGGTGATCACGCCTGCGATGTTGATTTGCCAGGCCCTGGGACTTCCAGCCGAAGATACCCAACACATTATCAGTATGTCGTTGTTCGCCTCAGGTGTTGCATCGATTATCCAGATTAAAGCCTGGGGCCCGGTAGGTTCCGGGCTTCTGTCTATTCAGGGCACCAGTTTTAACTTTGTTTCTCCGCTGATTATGGGCGGCATGGCGCTGAAAAATGGCGGAGCCGACGTTCCGACCATGATGGCGGCCTTATTTGGCACCTTGATGCTCGCAAGCTGCACCGAAATGCTGTTATCGCGCTTCCTGCACCTGGCTCGTCGCATCATCACCCCGCTAGTTTCAGGGGTTGTTGTGATGATTATCGGCCTTTCTCTGATTCAGGTTGGCCTGACGTCTATCGGCGGCGGCTATGCCGCGATGAGCGACCATACCTTCGGCGCGCCGAAAAACCTGCTGCTGGCCGGTGCAGTGCTGCTGGTTATCATTCTGCTTAACCGCCAGCGCAACGCTTACTTGCGAGTAGCGTCACTGGTTATCGCCATGGCAGTGGGATATGCACTCGCCTGGGCGATGGGCATGCTGCCTGACGCTCCACCTACAGCAAACACCGACCTGATTATGGTGCCAACTCCGCTGTATTACGGTCTGGGCATTGACTGGAATCTGCTTATCCCGCTGATGCTGGTCTTTATGGTGACGTCCCTGGAAACCATCGGTGATATTACGGCAACGTCTGACGTTTCTGAGCAGCCGGTTTCTGGCCCGCTATATATGAAACGCCTGAAAGGCGGCGTGCTGGCAAACGGCCTGAACTCCTGTGTTTCCGCCGTGTTCAATACTTTCCCGAACTCCTGTTTTGGCCAGAACAACGGCGTGATTCAACTTACCGGTGTTGCCAGCCGTTATGTCGGTTTTGTTGTGGCACTGATGCTTATTGTTCTCGGCTTGTTCCCGGCCGTGAGCGGTTTCGTACAACACATTCCTGAGCCGGTATTAGGCGGGGCGACTATCGTGATGTTCGGCACCATCGCCGCATCGGGTGTGCGTATTGTCTCCCGCGAACCGCTGAACCGCCGCGCGATTATGATTATCGCCTTGTCGCTGGCAGTCGGTATGGGTGTGTCTCAGCAGCCATTGATTTTGCAGTTCGCGCCTGAGTGGCTGAAAACCTTGCTCTCTTCCGGTATTGCTGCCGGTGGTATCACCGCTATCGTGTTAAATCTGATTTTCCCGCCTGAGAAAAATTGATGTACCTCACGCGCTGGTGATTTGTTAGTCCCGGCGCGTGTTCCCCCTCCTGACAATCCGATCCTTGAGCTATAACGGTAAATGGGGCATAACTCCCTTACCGAAACTTCATGGGATGGAAGACAATGAAATTTCTCGGAAAGCTAATTGTTGCGTTATTGGTTGTTGTACTGGTTGCGTTAATCGCCTCGTACCTTTTGCTACAAACTCGCTGGGGAGCGACCCAGGTCAGTAGTTGGGTCAATGAAAAAAGTGATTACACCTTCTCTTTCGAAGAGATGGATCACCGCTGGGCATCACCCATGCACATCGGTCTGACGAATGTCACTTTTGGTCTTAAAGGCCAGCCTGCCACGCTGGTTGCGCAAAATATTGATATCGGCCTGAGCTCACGGCAGATTTCAGAGCCCATGCACTTCGACAAGATCCTGTTGCAAAACGGAACCCTAAATATCAGTCCGAATGCCGCACCGCTGCCATTCCAGGCGGACATGCTGCAATTAAACGATATGGCACTTAACAGCCCCAATACGGAATGGGATTTACATGCGCAGCGCGTCAACGGTGGCGTAAAGCCATGGCAGCCAGAGCAAGGCAAAGTTCTGGGTAAGACCGCGGATATTCAATTCAGCGCGGGCTCAATGACGCTCAACGGCGTTCCCGCCACCAACGTCCTATTGCAGGGTGCGATTAATAACGAACAGGTGACGCTCTCGACCATTGGTGCGGATATGGCTCGCGGTTCGCTTACCGGCAATGCCAGGCGTCTTGCAGATGGCTCCTGGCAGATTGGTAGCCTGCGTTTGAACGACATCCGTCTGCAAACGGATAAATCTATTAGCGATTTCCTGGCTCCGCTTTCCACCGTCCCTTCGCTCAAAATTGATAGTCTGGAAGTGACCGATGCGCGGCTGGAAGGGAAAGGCTGGGCGGCCACCGATTTAGACCTGAGTTTGCGCAACCTGACGCTGGCAGATGGCGGTTGGCAAAGTGATGACGGGCGACTGTCGATGAATGCCAGCGACTTTATCAATGGCGATTTGCATCTTAATGATCCGATTGTGAATATCGATTTTAATGCGCAAACCGCCAAGCTACGTCAGTTCACCTCGCGTTGGGAAAGAGGAATGGTTCGCGCTTCGGGCGAATGGTTACGCAACGAGAAAAAACTGGCACTCGATGAGCTGGTTTTTGCCGGGATTGAATACACGCTGCCGGAAGACTGGAAAGCTCGTTGGATGAAGCCGCTGCCGGAATGGCTGCAATCAGTGACGATTAAAAAGCTGTCGGCGAACCGGAATCTGGTTATCGATATCGATCCGGCCTTCCCATTCCAGTTCACCGCGTTGGACGGTACGGCAAATAATCTTGAAGCGGTGCGCAACAGTCAGTGGGGGATCTGGGGCGGTAACGCCACGCTGAATGCCTCTTCAGCTACCTTCAATCGTGTCGATGTGCGTCGTCCGTCCATTTCGTTGACTGCCACAGAGAGTCAGATTTCGATTACTGAGTTGAGTGCGTTTGCGGGTGAAGGGATGCTGGAAGCGACGGGCGCCATTTCGCAGGCTCCGCAGCGTAACGTGGCGGTGAATCTTCGAGGGAGAGCAGTGCCAGTAAACGTGTTGCAACAATGGGGATGGCCCGCGTTGCCGATACAGGGTAATGGAAATTTACAGCTTTCCGTCACGGGAAATCTTGCTGCGCAAACACCTCTCAAACCGACGGTGAACGGTACATTGCAAGCCACCGGAAACGATGGCAAACAAGTGCAACAAACTATGCAGAATGGAGAAGTTCCCGGCGCTTAAGCGCCGGAGTATTACTCTTCCTCATTCCCCCCCTCTTCGAGAGGGCCAAAAGGTTTAGCTGGCAGCACCAGATAGACCCCTTCAAAAACAGCGCCCTGAGTATCATCGCCGAAAAGCTCAACTTGCAATGCAACGCGAGCTTTGCGGCCGCGCGCCAGGCGGTCAAGATCGCCACTGAGTGAACCCAGGTCGGCAATCGCTCCCGGCCTTCCGGTGATCGGGCTGCTATATCGAATGTGTGCGTCGGCGAGAATAATCGTGCCGCCGAGATGACGCTCGCGCAGCATCAACCAGATCAATCCCCAGCCCGTCAGCGTGGCCAGAGAAAACAGGCTGCCCGCGAATAACGTCTGATGGGGATTTTGATTGCCAGCTTCCGGCATGGTGGTAATAAATTTCTGCCCGGTGTACTGCAGGATACGCACACCCATTTTTTCACTTAATGGAATATGCTGATACCAGGCTTGTTGTAGCTGCCCGCACCAGTCAGCCCGATGGAGAATGTCATCCAGCGAGGCAACCGGTTTAATCATCAAATAATGGCGAATAGGTGTCGTTGAAGGCGTGGTGATTTCGCCCTGATTCTCAAAGCCCAGCTTGGCAAAAAATTCGACGGCATCTTCACGTGCGCTACACACCACACGCTTGACCCCTTCCTGGCGCGCGACAGACTCAAGCGTCATCGCGACCAGCGTGCCCAGCCCTTTATCTTGTACTGACGGGTGAACCGCCATAAAGCGGATAGCCGCTTCGTTATCGGCATTTATGTACAAGCGGCCAATGGCAACAATATTTCCTTCTTCGTCCACCACCATTTGGTGATGAGCCATGGCATCCCAGGCGTCACGCTCGGAGCCTTTGGGTTGATGCAGAGGCTTGCGCAGCATCTCCCAACGAAACTGGTAATAGAGCTCAAGCTCTTCTTCGGTTTGCGGTACGCGAAGGTGATACATACATGTACTCTCTCTTGTTACGCGGGACCGTAAATGATGTGGACTCAGACCTGTAGCCAAAACGTCACCGGACCATCGTTGGTCAGGCTCACCTGCATATCTGCGGCGAAGCGTCCTGTTTCGGCTACGATGCCTTGTTGTCGACAGCGTTCAACAAAGTATTCATACAACTCTTCAGCAAGTTGTGGTGCAGCACCACCCGAGAAGCTCGGACGCATACCGCGTTCGGTATCGGCGGCAAGAGTAAACTGTGAAACCACCAGCACACTGCCACCCGCTTGCTGAACATTCAGGTTCATTTTGTCGTTTTCATCGCCAAAAATACGGTAACCCAAAACCCGTTCACAAAGGCGATTCGCTTTCTGTTCGTTATCTTCTTTTTCGACACCCAATAACACTAAAAGTCCTGGGCCAATTTCACCCGTCACTTCACCCGCCACGGTGACGCGAGCGTGGGTGACGCGCTGAATTAATGCAATCATGGTTCTTCCAATTCTTCCTGCTGTGATTCGATGCGAAGTTTTCGGTAATCGCCGAGAGTGACAGTAATTTCGGCGCCGAGCAATACGATACACCAGGTCCAATAGACCCAGACGAATAAAATGGGGATCACGGCTAACACGCCGTAAATCAATTGGTAAGAGGGAAACATGGTGATGTAGAGAGCAAAACCTTTTTTGCCCAGCTCAAATAAAAGGGCGGCCACCAGCGAGCCAATCAATGCATCGCGCACCGGGACACGGGTGGTTGGGACAATGCTGTACAACATCCAGAACGACAGCCAGGATAGTAGCAATGGGAAAATCCGCAACACGATATCAATCGTGCTGTTAAAACCCGTCGCCCAGCGCAACGAGAGCAGATACGAGCTAATTGCCAGACTCGCCCCAGCCAGCAAAGGCCCGAGCGTTAAAATCATCCAATAGACCGCAAACGAGTAGATTTTTGGCCGGATGCGCGTGCTGCGCCAGATGGTATTGAGTGCACTATCGACGGCATACATCAGCAATAATGCGGTGACAATCAGCCCGCAGGCTCCCACCGCCGTCATCTTATTTGAGTTAGCAACAAACTGTTCGATGTAGCGCTGGATGATATCACCCGTGGCGGGCAGAAAGTTTGAGAAGACAAAATGCCGCAGCTGAATGCTGACATCGGCAAACATGGGGAATGCCGCAAACAAAGCAAACACCACCGCAACCAAAGGCACCAGCGAAAGCAATGATACGTAGGCCAGGTTCCCTGCAAGCGTGGTCATATTGTCCTGGTCGATACGGTGCCAGAGCAATTTTCCCCAGGCAATACAGGGGCTGAGTTTGTGACTCATTTTGCGACGAGCGTCTTTTATCATAGGCCTTTTGCGAAGTAGCCAGGCACCGTGTCTTTTCCGGTCACCAAAATGCTGGTGATACCCAACTGTTGAGCTCCTTTAATATTATCGGCGTTGTCGTCAAAAAAGACCGCTTCACTCGCAGGAAAACCTTCTGTTTCGAGGAGTTTTTGATAAATCTCTACATCAGGTTTACGCATGCCCATTTCCTGAGACAGGTAGATTTTATCTGCCGCCTCAGCAATTTGCGGATACTCACCTGGCCAGAAATAGGTGTGTAAACGGTTAGTATTTGAAAGCACAACAACGCGATGCCCTTGTTCGCGAAGTTTGTTCATCACCGAAATGACGTCAGGGCGTAAACCGACAAAGATAGCCTGCCATCCGGCAGAAAATTGGTCGAAGCTCAGGGCCATGCCCATCTCTTCACAGACCGTTTCAGCAAACTCTTCATCACTTATTTGCCCACGCTCGTGACGCTTGAACGCATCCCCCATCACAAAGCTTTTTTGCAAATTCGCTAGCGGTACGCGGCTGTAATCGCTCCATACCCCCATCACGCGATTGAAGTCGATATCAACAATGACGTTGCCTAAATCAAAGATATACAGCATAAGCCTCTCCTTTGCGTATGGACAAATAACTGTAGCGGGTATCGTGGAAGGTGGATAGTGCGGGTTACAACGGGGCATCAACGAATGCGAGCTTGATCGATAATTTATGAGAAGGGTGTAAACGGTGGATGTCGCTACGCTAATCCCTGCTACAAGTTCGAGTCGTAGGTCGGATTAGCATAGCGACATCCAACACGGTCTAACTCTCTGACACCACCACTTCAATTTGCTGCTGCTTAAGCAAACTTTGCAGGCGTTCGTCCGGTTGCAGGTCGGTAAACAGCGCAGTGATTTGCCGGGTATTGCCGATCTCAACTGCCGCAGAAGCGTGGAATTTGGTGTGATCCGCCGCCAGCAAAACATGGCGGGAATGCGCCATCATCGCTTTCACCACGCTGACTTCGTTGACGTCAAAATCCAGCAGCGCCCCATCTGGCTCAATCGCTCCTACGCTGGTTATCAGATAATCCGCGCGAAACCCTTCCACAAACGTTGTCGCCGCAGGGCCAACAATGCCACCGTTATGAGGCCGTAACGTGCCGCCAGGCACCATCACTTCAAATTGCGTGTTTTTATAAAGAATATGCGCCACCCGCAAGCTATTGGTAATAATGCGCAGCCGATGGTGGTTCGCCAGTGCGCGCGCAACATGCTCAACGGTAGTGCCAATGGTGATGAAAATCGTCGAACCATCAGGGATGTAATCCGCGATGGCTTCAGCAATCGCTATTTTTTCGTGGGTCATCGACACTTCGCGTTGTTCGAAGGCCACGTTGAACACGCTGGATGCACGCCCCGCACCACCATGATGGCGAGTGATCAGCCCTTGCTCGCTCAGCTTACGAATATCCCGGCGTATCGTCTGTGTTGAAACCTCCAGCAGTTGTGCCAGCTCATCAATATTCATATAGCCACGCTCTGCAATCAGTTCTAATAACCGATCATGACGCGGATTACCGGTTAACTCGGTGAGACTCATGGGGCATCCTTCTCAAATGTTCGCTTCTGGCATTTTATACAAAAAGTGACATGAAAGAGTCAGTTTGATCACAGTCAGGGATTCCCGCTCTCCCACCTGGACGCGTGCACTTCAACGCGGCGACGGCGTTTGCGAAAAGCACAGCCTCATAGATCTCAATGCCTTGCGCCAGTTTTACCGCCAGTGCGCCGTGGAAAACGTCTCCGGCTCCGGTGGTATCCACCGCTTCAACCCGAAATCCAGCATGATGCTGCAAGCGGGACTTTTCCAGCCAGTAGCAGCCCTTTTTTCCCTGAGTAACATACACATGTCCATTTGTGAGCGTTTGTGCGTGTTTTAGTGCCAAGAGAGGATCGCTCTCACCGCCGCACAGGCGTTGCAGCCCTGGTGCCGAAAACGCGGCGTGGTCAGCCAGCGCCACCAGCGGGGAAATATCCTGCGGCGTTATATCGGCATCGAGCACCGTGGTAACGCCCGCCTCACGCGCCAGTGTGAATGCCGTTTGAGCGCCCTGATGCCAGCGCACATCAGCCAGGACCACATCGTATACAGAAAAATCAATCTCATGCAGCCAGCTTGCGTCGTCGGGGAGTTCCGGGCTGGGGTAATTAACGATAATCCGCTCACCCTGCTCTTCAACCAAAATGGCAGATTGAGATGAGTTTGCATTCTGACAACGGCGGGCGAAGGCGGTGTTAACGCCCCAGTTTTCCAGCTCATCCAACAACACTCTTCCGGTGGAATCGTCCCCCACTCGGCCGATGAAATCGACTTGTGCGCCCAGCCTTGCTGCGGCTACCGCCGCCGTTGCCGCAGGGCCGCCACCCACTTCGCGGTAGTGCTGCGCAACAAATTTCCCACCGCATTCAGGTAAGCGATTGAGGTAGTAAAGCCGGTCCTGAACTGCAATGCCTACGCACGCTATTCGAGTCATTCTGATTTTCCCTGTTCTTTTTTTCTTCAACCGAGCAATAAATCGCCACCGATCACATGGCTCTTATTGTAATTCCCTCAATTGTTAAAAGAGTGACAGCTGTCAATTTTTTAACCACAAATTACAAATACGATCAAAAACAGACAGAAAGTGACAACCTAAACAGTCCAGGAGGAATGAGCATGTCCAACGTCGCATTTATCGGTCTGGGCCAAATGGGCGCTCCGATGGCAAGAAATTTGATCAAGCAAGGTCACCAACTTTGGGTGTTTGATTTGAACGCGCAGGCAGTTGAAAGCCTGGTTAAACAAGGAGCAGAGGGTTGCCAAAATGCTGCCGACGCCGCGCAACATGCGGAGTTCGTGATAACCATGCTGCCAAACGGCGATCTGGTTCGTGAAGCGTTATTGGGCAAAAACGGTGCCTGTCAGACGCTAGCTAAATCCTCGCTACTCATTGATATGTCGACCATTCATCCGCTGCAAACTGACCGCCTGATAACGGATCTGGCATGTCAGGGGTTCTCGTTGATGGATGTGCCTGTAGGTCGCACGTCCGATCACGCCATCGCAGGCACGTTGCTGTTGCTGGCTGGCGGCACCGCTGAACAAGTCGCCCGCGCCAAACCCCTCTTAATGGCGATGGGTTCTGAGCTTATCGACACTGGCGGGCCTGGAATGGGGATTCGCGTCAAGCTCATCAACAACTACATGAGCATCGCACTGAATGCGCTTTCCGCTGAAGCCGCCGTGTTATGCGAAGCGCTGGGGCTTTCTTTCGACGTGGCATTGCAGGTGATGAGCGGCACGCCCGCAGGCAAAGGCCACTTCACCACTTCATGGCCTAACAAGGTGCTGAAAGGCGATCTCACACCCGCTTTTATGATTGACCTTGCCCATAAAGATTTGGGTATCGCGCTTGATGTCGCCAACCAGTTACACGTTCCGATGCCTCTGGGTGCGGCGTCCCGCGAAGTCTACAACCAGGCGCGTGCCGCCGGACGCGGACGCGAGGACTGGAGCGCCATTTTAGAGCAGGTACGCACGAGTGCCGGGCTAAACAATCCCTCTTAAAAACTTGATAAGGATATAAAGCATGAATCATTACACCCTCAAAGATATCGCCCGGCCTTCTGGTGGCTTCGCGATGCTGGCGGTCGACCAGCGTGAAGCCATGCGTTTAATGTTTGCAGCTTCTGGCGCGCAGACTCCCGTTACAGATCCGGTTTTAACGGATTTTAAAGTGAACGCGGCAAAGATTTTATCGCCGTATGCGTCGGCTATCCTGGTCGATCGGCAATTCTGCTACCCGCAGGTGATTGAGCAAAATGCGATTGCGAAAAGCTGCGCAATGATTGTCGCGGCGGATAAGTTCATCCCCGGCAACGGCATTCCAGTTGATAGCGTAGTGATTGATAAAAACATTGATCCGCAGGAGGTAAAACGCGATGGCGGCAAAGCACTCAAACTTTTGGTGCTGTGGCGCAGCGATGAAGACGCAAACCAACGCCTTGAAATGGTGAAAGAATTTAATCAGATGTGCCATACCAACGGGCTGTTGAGCATTATCGAGCCGGTAGTTCGCCCTCCTCGCCGTGGCGATAAATTCGACCGCGAACAAGCCATTATCGACGCGGCAATTGAGCTGGGCGATAGCGGTGCCGACCTCTACAAAGTTGAAATGCCGCTTTCGGGTAAAGGTTCGCACAACGAGTTGCTCGCCGCCTCACAAAAGCTCAATGAGCATATCAATATGCCGTGGGTGATCCTCTCTTCAGGCGTTGATGAAAAACTATTCCCGCGCGCAGTCAGCGTGGCAATGACGGCGGGTGCATCCGGATTTTTAGCCGGCCGCGCGGTCTGGTCGTCGGTGGTTGGCTTACCTGATACGGAATTGATGTTACGCGATGTAGCGGCTCCTAAGCTGCAGCGTTTGGGTGAAATCGTCGACGAAATGATGGCTAAGCGCTGAGGAGCGGGATGATGAAATGGTTTAACACACTGAGCCACAACCGTTGGCTGGAGCAAGAAACCGACCGTATTTTCGACTTTGGCAAAAAATCCGCGGTACCAACCGGGTTTGGCTGGCTGGGCAATACCGGCCAGGTGCGCGAGGACATGGGAACGCATTTGTGGATCACCGCCCGCATGCTGCACGTTTATTCGGTGGCTGCATCCATGGGCCGCCCAGGCGCATATCAACTCGTCGAACATGGCATTAACGCTCTCAATGGTGCGCTGCGCGATAAGCAATACGGCGGTTGGTTTGCCTGTGTGAATGACGAAGGCGTGCTTGATGCCACTAAGCAGGGCTACCAGCATTTCTTTGTGCTATTAGGTGCGGCCAGTGCCGTGACAACCGGCCATCCCGCAGCCCGAAAGTTACTGGATGATGCCATCGACGTGATTGAGCAATATTTCTGGAGCGAATCCGAGCAGATGTGCCTGGAGTCGTGGGATCGGGCATTCATCCAGACCGAAGACTACCGTGGCGGCAACGCCAATATGCACGCCGTGGAAGCTTTCCTGATTGTTTACGACGTCACGCACGATCGCAAATGGCTCGACCGCGCACAGAGAATCGCGTCAGTGATTATTCACGATGTGGCTCGCAAAGGTGATTACCGCGTCAACGAACATTTCGATGCTAACTGGAACCCGATTCGCGATTACAACAAAGACAATCCTGCGCACCGCTTCCGCGCTTACGGTGGCACGCCTGGCCACTGGATCGAATGGGGCCGGTTGATGCTGCATCTTCATGCCGCACTTGAAGCTCGCTTTGAAACCCCGCCCGCCTGGTTACTTGAAGACGCCAAAGGCTTATTCCACGCCACTGTCCGCGATGCCTGGGCGCCTGACGGTGCCGATGGTTTTGTCTATTCCGTGGATTGGGACGGCACGCCAATCGTACGTGAACGAGTGCGCTGGCCGATTGTTGAAGCCATGGGAACCGCTTACGCCTTGTTCACCGTCACTGGCGATGCGCAGTACGAAAGCTGGTACCAGAAATGGTGGGATTACTGCATCACATATCTGATGGATTACGAAACCGGTTCATGGTGGCAGGAACTGGATACCGAGAACAAAGTGACGACTAAGGTCTGGGACGGCAAGCAGGATATTTATCATCTGCTGCATTGCCTGGTGATCCCAAGGCTGCCGCTGGCACCGGGATTAGCGCCTGCTGTGGCGGCTGGATTGCTGGATGTGAATGCGCAGTAAATTCCCCTCACCCCGACCCTCTCCAAAAGAGAGAGGGGGGCATAAAGCGAGCTAAAAAAATGAATACCCTACAAAACATAACGCTTAAAACATTCGATAACGGCTTTTCACTCACGTATCAACAACGCCTGATTCTCTCTCATTCGCCGGAAAATCCATGCCTGTGGATTGGTGCAGGCACGGCCGACATCGAGATGTTCCGTGGCAACTTCAGTGTCAAAGACCAGCTAAATGAAAAGATTGCGCTGACGGACGCCACGGTTATCCCCAACGGATCGGGTTGGGATGTGCGCTTCACGCGCGGCGATACCATTAACGCCACGTTGCACATCGGCAGCGATGCCGCAGGCCGTCTGGAGCTAAAACTCAACAACGATTCCAGCAGCCATAACCGAATCTGGCTACGCCTCGCCGCTCGCGAAGAAGATCATATTTACGGCTGTGGCGAGCAGTTCTCTTACTTTGATCTGCGCGGTAAACCCTTCCCGCTATGGACCAGCGAACAAGGCGTCGGGCGCAATAAGCAGACTTACGTTACCTGGCAGGCGGACTGCAAAGAGAACGCAGGTGGCGATTATTACTGGACGTTCTTCCCACAACCAACGTTCGTCAGCACGCAAAAGTATTACTGCCATGTGGAAAACAGCAGCTACATGAATTTTGATTTCAGTGCGCCGGATTATCACGAGCTGGCGATCTGGGAAAATCAGGCGGTACTGCGATTTGAATGTGCCGATAGTTATATCTCTCTGCTGGAGAAACTCACCGCACTGCTGGGCCGCCAGCCAGAATTGCCGGACTGGATTTATGACGGCGTGATTTTGGGTGTGCAAGGCGGTACTGAAGTTTGCCAGCAAAAACTCGACGTAATGCGCCAGGGCGGCGTCAAAGTGAATGGGATTTGGGCGCAAGATTGGTCTGGTATTCGCATGACATCGTTTGGCAAACGAGTGATGTGGAACTGGCGCTGGAACGGCGAGCTTTATCCACAACTTGATGAGCGCATAAAACAGTGGCAAGACGAAGGCGTGCGCTTCCTTTCGTATATCAATCCTTACGTGGCAAGCGATCGCGACCAATGTGCAGAGGCATCCAAACGCGGCTATCTGACCAAAACGCATAGCGGCGAGGATTACCACGTCGAGTTCGGTGAATTTTATGCCGGCGTTATCGACCTGACCAACCCCGAAGCTTACGACTGGTACAAAACGCTCATCAAACAGAATTTGATTGAGTTTGGCTTTGGTGGCTGGATGGCGGATTTTGGCGAGTATCTGCCGACCGATACCGTGTTGCACAACGGCATAAGCGCCGAAATCATGCATAACGCCTGGCCTGCGCTGTGGGCAAAATGTAACTACGAAGCGCTACAAGAAACCGGCAAGCTGGGGGAAGTGCTGTTCTTTATGCGCGCCGGTTACACCAGCAGCCAGAAATATTCAACGATGATGTGGGCGGGCGATCAGAACGTGGACTGGAGCCTGGACGACGGGTTGGCGTCGGTGATCCCTGCGGCGCTGTCGCTGGCAATGACCGGACACGGCCTGCATCACAGTGATATTGGCGGTTACACAACGCTGTTTGAGATGAAGCGCAGCAAAGAGTTGCTGATGCGTTGGTGCGAGTTTAGCGCCTTCACTCCGATGATGCGCACGCACGAAGGCAATCGCCCTGGCGATAACGTGCAGTTCGATAACGATGCCGACATTATCGC
>Ga0105244_10002309_pt1 | contig 14495 bp, 11 predicted proteins | sample KBSM44metaG_FD_80423 | JGI IMG/M metagenome (GOLD analysis project Ga0105244, IMG submission 80423) | Miscanthus rhizosphere microbial communities from Kellogg Biological Station, Michigan, USA - KBS M4-4 metaG | ecosystem: Host-associated > Plants > Roots > Rhizosphere > Soil | place...
ATCGACGTGAACGTCAGCATCGGCACCATCTTCAGCGTGCTGAAGAAGCCCGACGACCACCCCGGCGTGCAGGAAAGCGACTTCCTGCAGGCGGGCACGCAGCAAGTGGCCGCCGGCTACTGCATCTACGGCCCGCAGACCACGCTGGTGCTTACCGTGGGCAACGGCGTGGCCATGTTCACCCTCGACCGCGAGCAGGGCAGCTTCGTGCTGACGCAGGAAGACATCCAGATTCCGCCCGACACCAAGGAATTCGCGATCAACATGAGCAACATGCGCCACTGGGACGAGCCCGTGAAGCGCTACATCGACGAATGCCTGGCCGGCAAGGAAGGCCCGCGCGGCAAGGACTTCAACATGCGCTGGATTGCCAGCATGGTGGCCGACGTGCACCGCATCCTGATGCGCGGCGGCGTCTTCATGTACCCGTGGGACAAGCGCGAGCCCGAAAAGGCCGGCAAGCTGCGCCTGATGTACGAGGCCAACCCGATGAGCTGGCTGGTCGAACAGGCCGGCGGCGCGGCCACCAACGGCAAGCAGCGCATCCTGGACCTGCAGCCCACCAAACTGCACGAACGGGTGAGCGTGATGTTGGGTTCGCGAAACGAAGTTGAGCGCTTGACCCAGTACCACGCCGAGAAGGCCTGATTTCTTGGCTATAATCTGAGGCTTCGCCGGTGTAGCTCAGTCGGTAGAGCAGCTCATTCGTAATGAGAAGGTCGGGTGTTCGATTCATCTCTCCGGCACCAATACAGATAAGGCCCCGTAGCTATCAAATCGATAGCTACGGGGCCTTTTTCTTGCGCGATGTAACGGCCGATGTAAGAGGATTTAGAGGCATGACCATGTTGCTGTCGCTCTCCCCGCCGATTCCTTCTCGGAACGCGCTCGCGCACCTTCTCAAACTTCTAGCCCCTGCCCTCGTTGCCGCGGTCACGGGCTGGTGCGCCAGTACCTGCCCAAAGGTGCGGATCTATCGATCTACAGCCAAGTAGATTTGGACGCGATCTCCATGCGCTTGAACACCAGGCCTCGAAAGACACTGGACTACGGGACGCCTGCAAGTAGACTTCAGCGAGCCGTTGCAGCGACCGGTTGAATCCAAGGCAGCGTTTTTAGGATGTCGCGCTCCTCGATCACACGCTTGAGCTCGGCCTTCAGCCGCCGCAGTTCGTCTGTCTGCGACACCCGCGCCTGCCGATCACCGGCCGGCATTCGCCGGGCCTTGATCCATTGATAAAGACTGTGCTGACTCACGCCCAGCCGGGTCGACACATCGGCCGCCTTGTGGCCGTGCTCGGTGATCTGCTTGACCGCTTCGGCCTCGAATTCTTCGGGATCTCTGCTTACTCATGGCACCTCCTATTGGGCCTCGGGTTTGAGGCTCAGAGGTGTCTAGAAAACTCGGGGCGATTCAATGCCCCGCCACAGCCAGTCTCGCGCCACCACTTTACCGGTGCGCCGAAAGAGTTGCAGCGCGAAGCTGTATTGACGCGGTTGAAGTGCGACCTCAATTCCGTTGATCTGCACACATTGTCTATCCCCGTAGAAATGGCAAGCCCCCACACTGCAGCGTGATCGGGCACGGCAACGACGAATGAATCTTCCGCACGCTGGCCAGGCGCGCGAATCAGCCAATCCAATTCGTCATCGGTCACTCGAGAAACATCGACGCCGAACCTGCAGCCGGACTTCGGATCGCGCTATTACGGGAAACCTCAATGCGGTCGCGTCATGGATCGACTTCTGCTCTCCATCCGCCATTGCCCTCACATTCCGCCGCTTCCTGTGCAAACCTGTGTTGCGAACTGAGTCACGCCGCGCCATCGAGCTCAAAGCTGGCCAAACTTCGTCACCAAGTCACCTTCAATTCGGTCATACCGATCAGCGCGTCGTAGACCTCGGGTGCAACGTTGATGCAACCACCCGTGATGCCACGGCGCCCGGCGGCCGGGCCGCGTAGGCGTTCGAGCCGGTGCTGCGCCGGGTTGCCGAGCCAGACCCTGTGCACAGCGAAGACCTCGCGAGCCGTCTCCTTGAACTGCAGGACATCGCCGCCATAGCCCTCGGCCTGGACGATCCGCTGCGTGAGCGGGAAGGTGCCCACGGGCGTGTCCTTGCCGACCAGCGCCGGGTGACAGGCGCCCTGGAAGCAGATCATTGCGGCCGTGAGGCTGACGGTGGCGAGGGCCATGCTTACTCGCGGATCGGCTTGGCTTCGACCAGCTTGACGGTGGGCTCCGCCACGGCCATCAGGCAGTCACGGACGTAGAAGCGGCTGCTGATCTGCTGGAGCTGGCCGCTCTGCGCCGCGCCGCCTTGCGCGCCGTTGCCGCTGGAGCCGTAGCCGCCGAGCGAGAAGCTGCCCGACGAGGACGTGCCCAGGATCGCCGCGTACTGCGTCACCTGATGGCCGAAGAGCTTCCCGCCGATCTCGACGAACGGCTGGTCTGCTGGCTCAATGTCATCGTCTTCGCCTTGTTCCACGTCGCTCTGCCCGCCGAGCACACCGAAGCGCTTGCCCATGACCGGCCGCCGCACGACCCGGACGCGCGGGCCGCAGGCCATCGGGGTGACGATCATGTTCGCGGCAGCGAGCGGCGCGGCGGCCTGTCCGTGAATCACTGGCGCCCAAACCGTGGTGCGCTCCTGCACGGTCGTGTTCGACACTGAAAGGTTGCCGCCGCCTCCAGAGCCAGCCGCACCGGACGAACCGCCAGCATTGACTGTGACGTTCGCGACACCGCCGGTCCCGCCCGCGCCGCCCGCGACGGTGTTTGTGTTCGTGCTGTTGTTGGCCTGCTGCTGGCGTTGGTTGCCGCCCGCGGCGGTGCTGTTGCTCGTGCTGGTCGCCTGACTCGGGTTGCACGGATCGACCGACACGGAGACGGGCGAGTAGCTGGAAGTGTTCGCGTTCGCGGTCGGGTAGTTGTAGTTGTAGGAGTCCGAATACTGCGCGAGCGCAGGGAGGGCGAGTACCGCGAGAAGCGCGGCAGCGAGAAAACGAGAGAGTTTCATGATGGTGGTGGCCCTGTTCAATTTGGGTCAGTTGTTACCGCCGCTTTGATTGCCGCCGCCGTTGTTACCGCCGCCGCTGTTACCGCCGCCGCCGCTGGTCACCGGGTTAGGGCATGTGGTTTGCGCGACGGCAACCGACAATCCAAGCGTGAAGACGACAAGAACGGCGATGAGAGTCTTTTTCATAAGAGTGCAAAAAATCGATTAATGAAATTGCGAGGTGAGAGTTCGAAGAGTCAATGGAGCGCACTTCGCCACTGCTTGCGGTGGCGACCTGTTTCGGGATGAAGCCGGGTGTCCAGGCTTGCTCAGCCCACGAACGCAACCCGCATCCGTGTGCCAGAGGTCTTAAGCACGGGCCGTCCGTACCTACAGGCGCTCACGACAGGACAGGGCAGATTGTTGAAGACGGCAGGCATCCGTAGTGCGTGAACTAGTGCCCGCGTGAAGCTTTCACACATTTCGTGATGAAATCGAATACGCTTTGGCAATCAAAGTGTGAGCAACTTCATTTGCTTGGTCATCATCTTGCCGACCAAGTTGACAGCGAGTGCCATTTGACGTGTGATCCCGCGCATGCCTCCGCACTCCAGTCGACCGAAGAACCGCAGGACTCTGTCGATCGACCTGGAGCAGATTCGACGACAGCTTCGATGGCAGCCTTCGGTGGCGGGAAGCGAAGTACTGGGACCTCTGGAGGGGCTCTATCGGGCCGAAGATCATCGCTATCGTCGGGTCGATGACGGAACGCTGCTTCACGTCATGGACTACGAGACGCTGCTGCCCTACGAACTGAAGATCGAACGTGCGGACATGGTGTGCGTGCAGATCATGCTGGCGGGCACTTACATGCGACGGAGTGCCGTTCGATCACAAATCGTCGAGTCGTCCATGACTTCCATCTCCAACCTACCCGAATCTCTGTCGGTGACCAATGCAGGCCAGAAGCTGCAAGGGATCTGGATCGCCTGTGACAGGCGGCATTTCCTCTCACGCTACGGTCTGCAGCCTGACATGGTGCCTACCGACTATGTGCCTCTCTTTCAATCCGCGCGGGGGATGCCCGTCGCGATCGAGCTCGCAACTCAAGGACCGAACATCGTTGCTGCGCAGGAGATTCTTTCGTGCCGGATGAAGGAGCCCCTCAATAGTCTCTACGTGGCGGCCAAAGTAACGGAGATCCTCTGCAATGTCGTCGCTCAACTGCATTCGATGGCCGGCGCGAGAGGCCCCGGCCGCATCCACACGTGGGAAGCTACTCAACAGGCCATCGGGGCCGCAGCTGAAATTTATCGGCGCACGCTCAGCAGCCCCCCGACCGTCGACGAGCTGGCTCAGAAGGTCGGGCTCAATCGCAACATGCTCACAGCGGGCTTCAAGGCGCGCTTTGGGGCCACGCCTAATGCCTTTGCCCACGCGCTGAGAATGCGGGAAGCGAAGACACTGCTAGACGGCGGCCATCTTTCGATCAGCGACATTGCCAGGAGCGTGGGGTACAGCAGCTATGCCAGCTTTGCCCATGCGTTCCATGCCTACTACGGAGTGCCGCCAAAGAAACCGGCAGTCTGACATGGCCACGGCAGCGGTGACGCGGCGGGTGCTGACGTTGAGCAGTTGGACCGCTTCGGCCCGGGAGACTTGAGGGGCTGCAAATTTGCAGAGAGCGCATGCTAGTTGCCGGAAGACAGCCCCGCACCGATCTTCGCCAGCTTTGCCGCTACTGCCGCACCCTGCGACTCCGTCAGGTGCCGGCGATGCGGGTTGAGCGACACCACGAACCGATCGAAATGCAAATAGTCTTTACACAACCGTCAACAACTTCGATCAACTTTTTTGAAGTCCCGTGGTGGCCACTCAGCCCATTCGACAAGCTCGTCAATGCGGCCTCTATCGCGCGCTAGCCACGATCGCAATCCCCCGAATCTGCCCTGCCCCCGGCGCACGCTCCGGCTTCGCATAGTGCGCCGGCGCAAACCGGTGCAGCAGTTCCGCCTCCTGCACTTTCGCGGCTTCGAGGTTCGCGAGCTTGACGTGGCCGAAGCCGCGAATCGACAGCGGCAGTGCCGCGATGCGCGCGGCCGTTGCCTGGTTGCCGGCCGAGAGTTCGCCGGCCATCGCATGGAACAGCCCGTCGAAATGCGCGATCAGCTCGCGCTCCGTCCGCCGCTCGCCGGTGCGGCCGAAGGGATCGAACGCCGTGCCCCGCAACCGCTTGCCATGCGCAAGCCAGCGCATGGCGGGCAGCATCCAGCCACCGATGCGGATCTTGGCGGGCGCATGCCCGTTCGCGGCACGCGAGACCAGCGGGGGCGCCATGTGGAATTCGAGCTTCAGGTCACCTTCGAACTGCTCCGACAGCTTCTTCACGAACTCTCCGTCGGTGTAGAGCCGCGCCACCTCGTACTCGTCCTTGTAGCTCATGAGCTTGAGCAGGCTGCGCGCCGCGTTGCGCGTGAAAGGCAGGCTCGCATCGCCCCCCGCCAGCGCGGCTTCGCGCGCACGCAGGCTGCGGATGCGCGCTTCGAAACGGTCTGCCCATGCGGCGTTCTGGTAGCCCGTCAGGTGGCGGCGTGCATCGGCGATCAGCACGTCGAGCGGGCGCTCGTCGGCCTGCGAAGCGTGTGCGTCCGTAGGCGCTGCGCGCAACTGATCGAGCGCCGCAGGGTCGCCCGCCGCAAGCCGCCCCAGCGAGAACGCCGACTGATTGGCCGCCACGGCCACGCCGTTCAGCTCGATCGCATGCATCAGCGCCTCCAGGCTCAGCGGCACCAGGCCGCGCTGCCATGCATAGCCCGCCGCCACGATGTTCGCCGCCAGCGTATCGCCGAGGAATTCTTCCGCGAGGCTTTGCGCGTCGAAGGTCTCGACCTGCTCCTCTCCGGCGACGAAGCGCATCTTCTCCAGCAGCAGGTCCACGTGCAGATCGGCATCGGGGTTGCGCAGCGACTCGGCCACCGGAATCTCGTGGATGTTCGCAAGCACGCGCGTGCGTCCGTGCCGCACGGTCTGCAGCGCATCGGCCGACGCACCCACCACCACGTCGCAGGCGAGGATCGCGTCGGCCTGCTGCGTGTCGATGCGCACCTGGTGCAGCCGCTCGCGCGAATCGGCCAGCCGCACGAAGCTCAGCACCGAGCCGCCCTTCTGCGCGAAGCCCATGAAGTCGAGCACGCTCGCGGCCTTGCCTTCGAGGTGCGCGGCCATCGCGATCACCGAGCCGACGGTCACCACGCCGGTGCCGCCCACGCCGGTCACGAGCAGGTCGTAGGGCGCGGTCCACACGTGCGCATCAGGGTGCGGTAGTGCGGCCACGCGATGCAGGAAGGCGTCGCGCCCGGCGGCCAGCGCGCCGCTCTTGCGGCGCAGCTTGCCGCCCGTCACGCCCACGAAGCTGGGGCAGAAGCCCTTGGCGCAGGAATAGTCCTTGTTGCAGCTGGTCTGGTCGATCTTGCGCTTGCGGCCCATCGGCGTTTCGTGCGGCAGCACGGCCACGCAGTTGCTCTGCACGGCGCAGTCGCCGCAGCCTTCGCACACAGCTTCGTTGATGAACAAGCGCTTGGGTGGATCGGCGAGCTCGCCCTTCTTGCGGCGGCGGCGCTTCTCGGCCGCGCAGGTCTGTTCGTAGATGAGCACGGTCACGCCGGCCATTTCGCGCAGCCGGCGCTGCACGTCGTCGAGCGCGGCACGGTCGTGGAACTCGGTGCCTTTCGGAAAGCGGTCCTTGATGTCGTCGTACTTGCCGATGGCGTCGCTGACAACGACGACCTTGCTCACGCCTTCGGATTCGACCTGCCGCGCAATGGCGTCCACGCTGATCGCGCCGTCGACAGGCTGGCCACCGGTCATCGCCACCGCGTCGTTGAACAGGATCTTGTAGGTGAGCGTCGCCTTGGCCGCCACGGCCTGCCGGATCGCGAGATAGCCCGAGTGGTAGTAAGTGCCGTCGCCCAGGTTCTGGAACACGTGAGGCGTCTTCGTGAACATCGCGTGCGAGATCCAGTCGACGCCCTCCCCGCCCATCTGGATCAGCCCCGCCGTACTGCGGTCCATCCAGTTGGCCATGAAGTGGCAGCCGATGCCGGCGCGCGCGGTCGAGCCTTCGGGCACCTTGGTGCTGGTGTTGTGCGGGCAGCCGGCGCAGAAGTACGGCACACGTTTGACGGCGTCGCTCGCATTGCCAAGCAGCTCGGGCGGCGTGAAGTCGCGCACGTGCTGCAGGTGGTCGCCCAGGTCGTGGTTGTCGGGGAAGTGCACGGCCAGCCAGTGCGCGACCAGTTCGATGAGCCGCGAGGGGCGCAGCTCGCCGAGCGCCGACACCAGCGGCTGGCCCTCGCGGTCGTGCTTGCCCACGAGCACGGGCCGGGCATCTGCGGGCGCGTTGTAGAAGATGTCGCGCAGCTGCGTCTCGACGACCGCGCCCTTCTCCTCGACGATGAGGATTTCGTCGAGCCCTTGCGCAAAGGCCTTGATGCGCGTCTGCTCGACGGGAAAGCTCAGGCCGATCTTGTAGAGCCGCACGCCGGCGCGGGCCAGTTGCTCCGGCGAGAGTTCGAGCCGGCGCAGCACTTCCATCAGATCGTGGTGCGCCTTGCCGCATGTGACGATGCCCACCTTCGCGCGCTCGCTCACGATCACGTGGCGGTCGATGCTGTTGCGTCGCGTGAAGGCGGCCACGGCCGCGAGCTTGTCTTCGAGCCGCGACTCGATGCGCAGCGAAGGCAGGTCGGGCCAGCGGTAGTGCAGGCCGTCCGCTGGCGCGCGATGGCCGGTGGCGGCGCGCACGGTGTCGGCGTCTTCCCAGGCCTCGACGCGCGCGTTGACCACGTCCAGGTCCACGGTGCCCGCGCTTTCGACCACCTCCGACAACGCCGCCATGCCGACCCAGGCGCCCGAGTAGCGCGACAGCTCGTAGCCGTACAGCCCGAACTCCAGGTACTCGGCGATGCACGAGGGCTGCATCACCGGCATCCGCCAGGCCATGAAGGCGTGGTCGCTCTGGTGCGGCATCGACGACGACACGCAGCCGTGGTCGTCGCCCGCCACCACGAGCACGCCGCCATGCGGCGACGAACCGTACGCGTTGCCGTGCTTGAGCGCATCGCCCGCGCGGTCGACGCCCGGGCCCTTGCCGTACCACATGGCGAACACGCCTTCGACGGTGCGCTCGGGGTCGGATTCGACGCGCTGCGTGCCCAGCACCTGCGTGGCCGCCAGCTCTTCATTGACGGCCGGCACGAAGCGGATGCCCGTTTCCTTGAACCGTTCGCCGGCCTTCCAGATCGCCAGGTCGACCATGCCCAGCGGCGAGCCGCGGTAGCCGCTGACGAAGCCCTGTGTGTGCAGGCCGCGCTGCGCATCGCGCCGGCCCTGCATCACCAGCACGCGGATCAGTGCCTGCGTGCCGGTGAGGAAGACCGAGCCCGAAGGGGCCCAGAGGTTGTCGGAAAGCTGGTAGCCGGGCCGCCTGAGTGCGGTCGCGTTGTGTGGGGCGTTCATGCCCGGAATTGTTCTGCGGCACCCCGCGGAAGTGCTTCTTCAATACACTGGCGCCAACCCTTGTTTGAAGAATAATCTTCTCGGAGTTCGCCATGAACGTCGATTCTCTTTCTCTTGACGAGCATTGCCTCAAGATTCTTTCTGCACTGCAGCATGACGGCCGCCAGACGGTGCAGCAGATTTCCGAGGCCGTGGGCCTGTCGCCCACGCCCTGCTGGAAGCGCATCAAGGACATGGAGACGGCCGGCGTCATCCGCGGCTACACGGCGCTGGTCGATCCCGAACTGGTGGGCCTGCACGTGTCGGCCGTGGCCGAGGTGAACCTCGACCGCCACAGCGAGGCGATGGTGCAGCGCTTCGAGGAGGCGGTGGCCGCGAGCCCGCAGATCATCCGCTGCGTGTCGGCGACGGGGCCCGCGGACTACATCCTGAACGTGACCGTGCCGGACATGAAGCACTACGAGCGCTTCCTGCACGAGGTGCTGTTCAGCCTGCCCGGCGTGACGCACGTGCGCTCGAGCATCGTGCTGCGCGAGATCAAGTCGGAGACGGCGCTGCCGCTCGACCACCTGCTGCCTGGCAAGGCACGCGCCGCTGGGTCGCGGCGAAGCTAGGACTGCATGAACGGCTTGACGCAGCCCGGCGGGGAAGGCTACGCCATCTTCCCCGCGTCATGAGCCTGGCAGTAGGCCTTCCAGTCGTTCTCGACTTGCGCTGCGCACTGGTGCGCAGCGTCCAGCAGGTCGCGGCGCCACGACCTGGCCGAGGTGCCGAAGTCGATCAGCTCGTCTGCGATGGCCGAGCCCTGGCGCCCCGAACTGCGCAGGTGCGCCCAGGCCATGAGTTGCCCCATCTCTTCGATCACGCCGCTGACCTGGCCCAGTCCGGTGCGGCGCACGTCGAGGCTCACCCGGTCCTCGCTGGGCTGCAGGTCGCGCAGCACGTAGGAAGACTTGCCATCGACGATCGGATGCAGGAAGGCCATCGACACAGCCTGCATGCGGCGTTGGATTGCCACCACGCGATGCGCCTGCGACGGCCATGCGGGCTGCCTGATCTTCAGGTGCGGCACGAGCGACGACGACGTTGCCTGCTTCAGGTCGAGCAGGTAGTTGCCGTCGGGCGAGCCCTTGCCTTCGACCAGGACGACGTAGCGCTCCATTCCCAGGCTGCCGGTGCCGGCGATGCGCCGCGCCACGTCGAGCACCCTGAAGAAGCCCGGGTTGTCCTGCGATGCCGCAAATGCGTCGATCAGCCTGGCCGCTCGCTCGCGCCCGGCCCTGTCGGCCCGCAGCGCGTGCTCGCCGTCGCGGCGAATGCGCCGGCCGCCGTTCTTGCGTTCGGTGCGCTTGTCGAGAAAGGCGGCGCGCGTGCGGGCCTTGAGCGTCGCGAGCAGTTCATGAACGAGGCCGCTGGCGGTGTCGCGCTCCACCCAGCGGGCTTTGCCGAGCGCCAATGCACCGGCGTAGCCTTCGAGAAACACCTTGCACAGCGCGTTCGAATCGTCGGGCGTTGCGCGCAGGCTGCCGCCGGCCACCAGGATGCTCGACAGGAAGCGCACCAGCTCCCACGTCACAGGCGCCAAGGCGGCCTCGTCGAAGTCGTTGAGATCGAAATAGGCGAGTCGGTTGTCGCCCTTGTAGCTGCCGAAGTTCTCCAGATGGGCATCGCCGCACAGCCAGGCCGCCGGCGCCTTGGTGAACAGCGCACCGGCCGGCAGGCGGTCGTAGAAAAGGTGGCAGGTGCCGCGCAGGAAGACGAAGGGGTTGGCGCGCAGGTTGGCGTACTTCATCACCAGGCGCTCGGGATCGCGCCCGGCGTTGAAGCTGCGGATGGTCTTGGCGACGTTCAGCATGGCGTTGTTCGTTTCCCGCTTGAATGAGCGGCAGATTCTCGGCCAACGCGTGCCGATACCCGGCTTTGCTTGCCGGGCGCGCTTTTTTTCAGGGCATGTCGGGCCCGCCCATGCCGAGCGAGCGCAGCACGGCCGCCGTGCGCGTCTCGACGCCCAGCTTCACGTAGACGTGCTCCAGGTGCTTGTGCACGGTGCGCGGGCTGATCGCGAGCAGGGCGGCGATCTCGGCGTCGGTCTTGCCGCGCGAGAGCCAGTGCATGACCTCGCCCTCGCGGGGCGTGAGGCCGGGGGGCGGTGCGTTCATGGCCGGCGCATCGGGCAACGGCGCCTCGGTGCGGCGGGCCAGCCGATAAAGCAAGGCCACCGCCACCGCATGCTCCAGCCCCACGCGCCGGCAGTAGTCGGCCTGCAGTTCGGCTTGGCGAAATTCGCGCCGGCCCGGTGCCTTGGCGACGTGCAGGGTCGTGCGCAAGCCATTGCTGCCGGCCTCGCGATGCCGCACGGGCGAATGCCCGGACTCCAGCTGCTCCAGCAGGCGAAGTGCGCTTGCGCAATCGTTGCGCGTCAGGTGCGTCATGGCATGCCCCTTTCACGGCACATACGCATTGCTGCGTATGGCGCCTGCATGCATCGAGACGCAGGATGCTCGCAGGCCCTTGCCGCCGATTCAGTATAGGCAGGCAAGCGCCGCGTATGCCGCCGGCCGGCGAAGGGGATACACATGGCTATCGACGAAACACGGCTTAACGCGTTCATGGGTAACTTCGTCCATGACATCGGTGCCGTGATGCACGCAGCCACCATCGTCGCAGGCGACCAGTTGGGCCTGTACAAGGCGCTGGCCGGGGCCTTTGCCTCGGTGCGCAGGCGGGCGAGCGAGACGCCCTTCAACCTGATTTTCGAAGCACGTCCGTGAGGACATTCCAGGAGCTGCCATGTCACGCCAATACATCGACTGCCGCGAGTATCCAAGCACGATGAACTGCAGTGTCGCGCTGTCCGCAGACAGCGAGAGCGAACTGCTCGATGCCGCCGTCCAGCACGCAGTGGCCGTCCACGGCCACACCGACACACCCGAATTGCGCAAGCAACTGGCGAGCATGTTCAAGACCGGCACGCCGCCGGTGCAGGCGCCCGCACAGAAGGCTCCCGCCTGAGACGATCCTGCGCAGATCCGAGCGCCGTTTCGCACGGCGATGAATACCTTCGGGTGCTTGCAACGAGCACCCGTCGATGAAAACCGAGCAGCCCGCTTGAGTGCTGCCCTGCCCGCCGAGCGCGCTTTCCGAAGTCGCGCTATGGTTCGCTGCCACCACGGCGAACCAGACAAGAAGGCGGGTCCATGATCGATCTCAACATCAACGGCCAGTCCGTTGCCCTCAACGCTCCCGACGACATGCCGCTGCTCTGGGCACTGCGCGACGTCGTCGGCCTCACCGGCACCAAGTTCGGTTGCGGCATCGCGCAGTGCGGCGCCTGCACCGTGCACCTCGACGGCCAGCCCGTGCGTTCATGCGTGCTGCCGATCGGCACCATCGGCAAGAAGGCCGTCACCACCATCGAAGCCGTTTCGCAGACACCGGCCGGCAAGAGCATCCAGAAGGCCTGGCTCGACGTCGACGTGGTGCAGTGCGGCTATTGCCAGTCGGGGCAGATCATGTCCGCGGCCGCGCTGCTGCAGCGCACGCCCAACCCGAGCGACGCCGACATCGACATGGCCATGTCGGGCAACATCTGCCGATGCTGCACCTACTCGCGCATCCGCGCGGCCATCAAGCAGGCCGCCACCGGCAAGGCCGAGGTGCTGCAGTCGGTCGTCGCGATGCCTGTCAGGAGCGCATCGTGAAGCCGGCCGCCGTGGGTGCCGTGGGTATCAGCCGGCGCGGCGCACTGCAGGCCGGCGGCCTGGCGCTGGCCTTCACCTGGGTCGGCGGCAGCAAGGCCTTTGCCGCCATCAGCCCGCGGCAGCAGCCCGCCGACGCGGCCGCTGCGCTGGTGGATGGCAACCCCGCCTTCGCGCCGAACGCTTTCATTCGCATCGACGCCGATGGCGGCGTGCGCCTCGTGATGCCGATGGCCGAGATGGGCCAGGCCATCTACACCGGCTCGGCGATGCTGCTGGCCGAGGAACTCGGCGTCGAGCTCGACCAGGTGCGCGTGGAGCATTCGCCGCCGAACGAGGCGCTGTACGGCATGCCGCTGCTCGGCGGCCAGATCACCGGCGGCTCGACCAGCACGCGCGGCACCTACGGCGTGCTGCGCGAGGCCGGCGCGGTGGCGCGCACGCTACTGGTGAGCGCTGCCGCCGCGCAGTGGAAGGTCGATGCTGCGAGCTGCACGGTCGCGCGCGGCGTGGTGAGCCACGCGCCGTCCAACCGGCAACTCGGCTTCGGCGCGCTCGCCGGTGCGGCCGCCAAGCTGCCGATGCCTGCCAAGGTGGCGCTAAAGGAACCGAAGGATTTCAAGCTCATCGGCCAGCCGCTGCGGCGCGTCGATTCGGCCGGCAAGGTCGACGGCAGCACGCAGTTCGGCATCGACGTGCGCCTGCCGGGCATGAAAGTGGCGACGGTCAAGGCCTGCCCCACGCTCGGCGGCGTGCTGGCCTCGGTGGACGACAAGGCGGCGCGTGCGATTCCCGGCGTGATCGACGTGCTCCGCATCAAGGACGCGGTTGCGGTGGTGGGCGAGCATTTCTGGGCTGCGAAGCGGGGTCTCGATGCATTGAACGTGCAGTGGACGCCGGGGCAGAACGCCGCGCTCACCACGCAGCAGCTGCGCGCGGCACTGGCCGGTGCGCTGGCGAAGGACAAGGCGATCGTCGGCAAGGAAACCGGCAAGCGGCCCGAGGGCACGCTGGTGCAGGCGACCTACGACCTGCCGATGCTGGCCCACGCGACGATGGAGCCGCTCAACACCACAGTGCACGTGCGGCCCGGCGAGTGCGAGATCTGGGTCGGCACGCAGGTGCCAACGCGCTGCGTGAGCGCCGCGGCCAAGGTCGCCGGCCTTGCGGAAGACAAGGTCGTTCTGCACAACCAGTACCTGGGCGGCGGCTTCGGCCGTCGGCTCGAGACCGATTCGGTCGAGCAGGCCGTGGCCTTCGCCAAGCAGGTGCCCTACCCGCTCAAGGTGGTGTGGACGCGCGAGGAAGACATCCGCCACGACATCGTGCGGCCGATGTACCACGACGACATCTCGGCCGTGGTCGACGGCGAGGGCCAGATCCTCTGGTTCGGCGACCGCATCTCGGGCGGCACGGTGCTGGGCCGCTGGGCTCCCGCCTTCATGGGCAAGGACGGCATGGACGGCGACCTGATCGAATGCGTGGCCGAGCCCTGCTACGACCTGCCGAACCTCAAGGTCGAATGGGTACGGCACGACATGCCGGCCGGCCTGAACGTCGGCTGGTGGCGCGGCGTGGGGCCGACGCACAACCTTTTCGTGATGGAGAGCTTCATCGACGAGCTGGCGCACCGCGCGAAGAAAGACCCGGTGGCCTACCGGCGCGCCATGCTGAAGAAAAACCCGCGCACGCTCGCGGTGCTCGACCTGGCGGCAAGCAAGATCGGCTGGGGGCAAGGCACGCTGCCGGCGCGTGTCGGGCGCGGCGTGGCGGTGGGCGATGCCTTCGGCAGCCGCGTGTGCGCCATCGTCGAGGCCGAGGTCACGCCGCAGGGCGAAGTGCGCATGCGGCGCGCGGTGGTCGGGCTCGACTGCGGCATTGCGGTGAACGCGAGCTCCATCGAGGCGCAGATCCAGGGCGGGCTGCTGTTCGGGCTGAGCTCGGCGCTGTTCAGCGAGATCACGGTGCGCGACGGCGCCATCGAGCAGAGCAACTTCCACGACTACCGGATGCTGCGCATCAACGAGGCACCGCCGATAGAGGTGCACACCGTCAAGAGCGGCGAGGCCCCCGGCGGGCTTGGCGAAGTCGGCACCGCCATTGCCGCACCGGCGCTGGCCAACGCGATCTTCGCGGCAACGGGCGTGCGCCTGCGCGAGCTGCCGGTGAACCGCGCGCTGCTGGCGCAGGACAAGGAAGCGCTGAAGAAAAAGATCGCCAGTGCCGAACCCAGTGGGCCCACCGGGCTCGGCGAAAGGAGCGCAGCATGAAGCGGCTTCTCAA
>Ga0105244_10002312_pt1 | contig 14490 bp, 13 predicted proteins | sample KBSM44metaG_FD_80423 | JGI IMG/M metagenome (GOLD analysis project Ga0105244, IMG submission 80423) | Miscanthus rhizosphere microbial communities from Kellogg Biological Station, Michigan, USA - KBS M4-4 metaG | ecosystem: Host-associated > Plants > Roots > Rhizosphere > Soil | place...
CACCCTCAACGTCAAGATAAGGACGAAGCGGCCTGTTGTTCAATTCTTCCTCGGGATACGTCTCACACACCATCGCATCGTAACCATGCTTCGCTGCATCAATGAGCAGATAGCGTTCCCCAGTAACCGCGTGTTCTGCATAAACCAACAACGGTGTCATATCATGCCACATAATCAGATCATCTTCATCCAGGTCACCATAATAAAAAATATGAAACTGATCATGTCCATCGCCGGTTTGCAGTTTTCCTTGCCATTCCACTTCATGTGTTTTTTCTGCCGCCACGCTCTTTGTCAGCCCTTGCAGATATACAGGTCCATGCTCTACACCATACATATTCATCATTTTGCCTCCACTTTGTTCATTCGAATTGTGACAACCTTATGCTCATCATCCACGGTCAATTTTACATCAATGCCCAGCTTTTCACGAAACAACGCCGTAATATTCAGGTAGGGATCACGTGCGGCTTCCGTGCCGCGATTGCTAGACCGGCTCATGCCTTGATGAATGATAGACTTCACCAGCTTATCGTCCCCTTTACCCGTTTGTTCATAGGTATAGATTATCTTTCCCTCACGGTCCAGCAGCGTGATTACCGTAACAAAGTCATTCGCATTGGTATATTTGTTTTCGCTTCGCACATACACATGATCGCTCTGCGAGTAATCGATTTGACCTGCTAAATACGGGTTGTTTCCACCCGGTTGAACTTCGTACTCCTTATAAGCCAATTGAAACAAATACTGTAGACCGCTCGTGTCAATACGGTAATACAGCTGGCGGTCGTCTCCTCGTTTGTCCATTGCTGTATATCCGTTGATCAGCGGCCATGTCTGATAAGATTTACCTTCGACATCCACAGCAACGGCGTAGCCTGATAACACCTTTTCTTTTTGAAATACACCATACGTCTGCATAATAAAATAAGCAGGTATGCACATCATGGCAAACACAAACAGAAAAACACTAAATTTAATTCGCTTATTCATCTTTTTTCCCCTGTTCCTGATGATAATCATTTATCTGAAGTTATGCTGCATCTTCGTTAACACGCGGGTTACAGCTTCCCTGTTCTTGGCCTCCTTGATGTAGACAGGAATACTGTGAGATGCAGTCTTCTGAGATCTGCCTCCATATTTCACACGTAAATCAGCCGATACATACTGCAGAAGATAATTGAGATGTTTCCGATTGACCGCCCAGATCTGTTTGCCTCGAATGTGGTCCAGAAAATAGAGTTCCAGACCAAAAAGCGGGTCCCTGCCCTTTTGAATTTCGTTGTAATAACCTCGACTGACCTGCCTTTTGTGCAGTGTAGCTCGATTGTTCGCCCCGCAGTGTGGACATGTAATATGGACTAGCGGATGAGGGGTCATCTTCTCATCTGTTACCAGCACCGTAAACCACCGCTCACATACTGTACAATATCCCTTAGCTGCATACTCGTAGTCAGCTTCTTTGACTGCATGAGCGTAGCACTGACTACATCTCCACTGCACTTTTCCATTAGAGCGTTCTATGTAAGCGTACCCGCCGCATTCTGGACATTTGACTTCAACTCGCTCTCCCCGGTAAAGCACAGAATAAAAGCTGTATTTGTATGCCCCTTCGTCTTCGAAACGTTTCACATTTACCCTCTCCTTTCATTGAACCTTACGCTGAAACAGTCGTTTATCCCACATTGTTCCAAATGAACCGTTAATAAAATTATATGAAACTCTTAACCCAAGCACAACAAATGCTGGCGCATTGTCTAAAAATAACGCCCTTGGTCCTACACAAATGTGTGCTTCATCACACCGATGATCCCATCGATATCGTAATCTGGACTTAGGAGATTCCTGAAATATTACTTGCACAAGTTCGTTTTTGTGAAAATCATCACTTGCTAATTGAAAGGTTGTGAATCTATGCTCTCGTTTCCCAACATTTATAAATACACGCTGATCCTGACCATCTTTACTGCTGCACTCTCTCATTGCAGTTCGACAAGTCCAATTCAGCAGAGCCAAAATGAAGAAGCCTTTTCAAGCACTGCACCCAGCCAGCCGCCCGTTGATCCGGTTATTCGCAGAGATGGCCAAACCGTATATATCGAAATGACCTCCCAAGTGACAGATATTGAAATTTCAAAAGGTGTCATCTATAACGCCTGGACGTTTAATGGAACGTCACCTGGCCCAGTCCTGCGTGTGAAGGAGGGCGACACGATCGTTTTTACGTTGAAAAATAAAGATATGCGCATGAATCACTCGATGGACATGCATGCCGTTCACGCTTCTCCGAGCAGTAAATTCATTGATGTCATGCCGGGGGAAGAAGGTACTTTCACTTATCCGGCCTCCAATCCCGGCGTATTTATGTATCACTGCGGTAGCAAACCAACCCTAGCTCACATTGCCAACGGCATGTACGGAATGATCATTGTTGAGCCCAAAGCAGGATATCCTTCGGATCACCTCGTTGATCGTTCGTATACCCTTGTGCAAAGCGAATGGTACAAAGAGCACGATTACAATTCTTTTGTTAACGGGGAACCTGAGTATGTTGTTTTTAATGGCAATACCTATACTCTAAAAGAACATCCGCTACTTGCCAAAGTAGGAGATACCGTTCGCATTTATGTTAGTAACGCTGGTCCAAATGAAGTCTCTTCCTTCCATGTCGTAGGGACGATTATGGATCGTGTATACAAGGACGGCAATCCAAGAAACATCGAGTATGGTATTCAGACCGTTATGCTACCTGCCAGCGGAGGAGCGGTTGTCGAGTTTACCGTCACTGAGGAAGGTGACTATCCCATCGTAACCCACCAATTCAAACATGTAGACAAAGGTGCTTCTGCCGTGCTCCGTGTCACGAAAGATGGTAAAAATCACGGTGGTAAGACCATGGCTCATTAAATATACAAAGAGGTGACTAAGAAATGATCTGTACCCATGGAAAAAACGATGCCTGTTTCACCAAAGTTTCGCTTTTTCAGCATCTGGACCCTGCGGACGCTACATTGCTGACCTCGCTTCTCCATACCCAAAAATATCATAAAGGAGAATATATCGTGCAAGAAGGCGAACGTTCAGACACCCTCTTTGTGATACATCAGGGCAGTGTAAAGCTCTCCAAGTATAATGAGAATGGTAAAGAACATATTATTCGCTTTCTGTTCTCCGGTGATTTTTTCGGACAGAATTCATTACTGCATCAGACACCGCATCAATCGAATGCGGAGGTTCTTGAGACCTCGTCGATATGTTCTATCCGCAAAGAGGATTTCGACCAATTACTTGAGCAAGACCCCAAACTTGCTTACCATTTCCTGCTTGCCATCACCCGTCTGCTCAATGAGACCGACGAGTGGAACAGCTCCCTCAGCGCTATGACGACGGAGCAAAAAATTGCAAAGCTTCTTCTTGATTTCCATAACCGGAATCATGCCAACCCTGAGATCCGACTGCCTGTTTTCAAAAAGGATATAGCCTTGCTCTTAGGAATTACTCCAGAGACGTTAAGCCGGAAATTAAACATAATGCAACATCAAATGCTGCTTCAAGTAAACGGCAATGAGATTCGGATTCTGCAGCTACAGGAGTTGAAAGATATGATCTCCTGATCGATTCGTCTGCTCGCATATGTAAACTATTTAACCCAGGTTGTGAGTATCGTCACAGTGAACGTCTGATTTACAGTATAAAGTGAATAACAAGAAAAGAATTTTCAGGAGGCTAACCTTATGACGACTACCGTTGTTAAATTGGACAAACAACTCATTATGCATAAAATGCAGGAGCTATGCTCCCTATTGTTACAGGATGAAGGCTACAAAGAGATGCGTGAGATGATCGACCAATTTGCCGCAGATGAACAAGCGACAGAGCAGTATGAACGCTTCATGGAGAAACATCAGGCCCTTGAAGAGAAAGAACGTCAAAATATTGAGTTGCTCGAATCCGAGATTAAAATCTACGAAGAGGAAGAACGTGCGCTTTACGATCATCCGCTGATTCGCAGATTTATTTATGCACAGCGTGAATTCAGTCAATTGCATCAGCAGATCAGCAACTATTTTACAAAATCCGTTGAATTGAATCGGCTACCAGAAGCCAAAGAACTAGGTAAAGAAGCCTGTGGCTGCGGTGGAAGCTGCTCGGGTCATTAATTTCAATATAAAGTTGAAACTCCATCATCAATCTATAAGAAAAGAGTATCCCATTCAGAATTGAACTGATTAGGATACTCTTTTGCTTTGATAGATTCAGACTTCGGTTTGATGCGATAAGAGTTTTATATGATGTTTCAGAGTACACCCAAACTAAATATCCAGCAGCAAGGACACCAGCAGTCCCATCGATGCGATCAACCCGACCACAGGCCCTCCTTCTTCAAAAGCCTCAGGCATCATCGTTGAACAAAGCATAGCTATGATACCCCCTCCGGCAAAAGCGCCAATCGCTGCTCCGATCTCTTTCGGAAGCTGTTCCAGAAATAGATACCCGCCCATTGCGGCAAGGGCAGAGATCAGCAATACACCAAGCCACATCAGTAGAATTTTGCCTTTGCTATATTTGCTATTTTTCAGTCCTGCCGTACTGGACAACCCTTCAGGAATATTGCTGACAAAGATCGATACCACCAGCACCACACTGACACCTTTACCTGCTAGCAAACTGGCACCCAGCATGATCGATTCGGGAATGGCATCCATCACTGTGCCTGCAAATATGCCGAGTCCACTTTGCTGGCTTGAATCTTTTTTGCTGGAACGTTTCCGATCGGACCCGCCTTTGGCCGAGATGAGCCAATCAAACAGGGTATACACCACAGCTCCTGCGGTAAAACCGACAGCAGTTGGCAACATGCCTCCATCATTCAATGCATCTCCAAGAAGCTCAAACGTTGCTGCACCAATCAGCGTGCCTGTTCCAAAAGCCATAATCCAACCGATAACCCTTTTCGGAATCTTCATGAATAATGCGGCAAGAGCACCAATTACAACCGCTGAGGCGGAGATGCCGCCCCACATCAATGCAGTCCACATTCGGGTAGGCCCTCCCTTTTTCCAGATCGTTTTATCTCCCATTAACCCGGCGTGACAGATTAAAAACAATCACCTGTTTCAATAGATTCTATTTTCAGACTGCGCTGTATGCTAAAGTAAGCAGCCCCGTCAGGAGCTGCCTCATGTCATGCCGTATCTTGTAATATGATCTGTTTCCGCTAACCCGCCAGCTTACTCGGCATCCGGATAAGGATTGATCTTCTGGATCGTTCCGTCTTCGTTGTATTTCAACTCGGAATATTTAACGCAGCGTTTATGGTTGACGCCTTCCGACAGGGAGCTGTCGTGATAGAACAGATACCACTTGTCTTCGACTTGCACAATGGAATGGTGGGTTGTCCAGCCGATAACCGGAGAGAGAATCTCACCCTTGAACGTGAACGGCCCCATCGGGTTCTTGCCGATCGCATATACGAGCTTATGCGTGCTTCCTGTAGAGTAGGACAGGTAGTAATAGCCGTTATATTTATGCATCCATGGGCCTTCAAAATATCTCCGTCCCTCATCCCCAGCCAGAATTGGATTCCCATCTTCATCGACAATGGATATCTCGACAGGTTTATCCTGGAAGGACAGCATGTCGTCGCTGAGCAGGGCAACTTGTGGTCCAAGCGCCGGCTGGTCAGGAGCCGGTCCTTCTGCATCTGGTACGAAGCTTCCGGTCTGCCATTTCTCCAGCTGGCCGCCCCAGAGTCCGCCGAAATAGATGTATGACTGATTGTCATCATCCACCAGTACGGCCGGATCGATACTGAAGCTGCCTTCCATGTAATTCGGCTGCGGCGTGAACGGCCCTGCCGGAGACTCTGATGTTGCCACACCCAGACGGAAGATGTCGTCATGATCACGTGCCGGGAAGAACAGGTAATAGGTATTGTTCTTATAAGCAGCATCCGGAGCCCAGAGCTGCTTGGAAGCCCACGGAATATCTCTCAGATGCAACGCTTCGCCGTGATCGACTACCGGGGAATCGAAGTTGTCCATCGAGAGCACATGATAGTCTTCCATTTTATACTGGTCACCGTTATCGTTGCTCGGCTCGTCATGATCGAGGTCATGGGAAGGATAGATATAGATTTTGCCCTCGTAGACATGGGCGGACGGGTCCGCAGTGAAGATGTGGGTTACAAGCGGCTGGTGGGGCTTAGGTAAATGTTGTTGGTTCATAAGGCATCTCCTTTGGTATTGGAATAATAGAATCCTTCATAATAAGCAGGACTAGCGTTCTTTATACCGTTGCCCGAGGCGTGAAGTTCAGAACTAAGACCGTCTCCATCATGAGATGGTACTGCTGAGGCACGCGAACATGGGAGGCCCCTCATCGTCCAGCGTGTAGGACTTCCTGCTCGGTCCGGAAATAGCGCTCAAATATCCGGCGATTACGGGATTACGGTAATTCATTGAATGCAGCGTACCTCCCTCTGAAATCAAAGCAAGCGCTTACAATATCTAGTGTAATTGTACTAGATCCGCTTGTTTTTTCCTATACTCATACTTAAGATCTTCCCCCAAAAAAATGTATATTTCCCCCTATCCGATTATACTGGAAATAAACACCTATTGCTCGCGTTTTACTTACTTGGTGAACATTTTTTGGTCGATGTTGGTTATAAAAACGGATATATGCTTTATTGCTTATTCCGGCGTCAACCTTTGGCAGTCTGTCGTGGTAGGCATAAAACGTTAGAGGACTGATCGCTGTAAACGATCTGTCCTCTAACGTTTTTTTGAATAGCGACTTCAATGGGAATATGTTCTTGTCCCTGGGCATGTCTTCATGGTTAGTAAACGTTCAGCATCATTCCATGTCAATCCGATGACGATGTGACCTATGTCACCTGATGTGGACTTAAATCACGTTATGATAACATGATGTGATTTATAGCAGGATAAACCAGAGCAGGAACTGCACCGCTCCAATGATCTCAATGATGCCCACCTTCATAGGACGCAGAGTTTGACCTGCGTATCGGAACGCTCTAGCAGCAGAATAGACGAAGGCCAGCCCCATCCATGGATACCCAACGATAGCCGGAATGAATAACAGTATAACATGCACAAGACGTGACAACCTGATCCAGCGAGGATTGTTGCGTTCCCGAAAGACAGATTTCACAAAGAACGTACTTCCTGTAAAATGTAAAAAGGAAAATAATACAACGATCAACATGCCATAATCCCATTCACCACTGCCAATTAAATAAGCTGCTGCTCCGCCAAGGGAGAACACTAACATCGCACAAAGGTCATTGGTCAGTGACCTTTCTGCCTTATGTCTCACATGCCAGATGTTAACCAGGAGTAGGCCTACGAGCATAGGACCAAACCATAACAGCGAGGATTGCCCAACGACGGCCGGTATGAGACAGACCAAAGCTACCGTGCCGTATATGGCGGCCCATGTGTACAAGCGATGCCGATTCGCGTTTCGTTTGAGCGATTGTAACAAAGGATATGCGGTCAGATATAGGCCAAGCCAGGCTATGAACAGAGGTACATGAAGCCACTGGGGACTACTTGCCGCCACACCGACGAGGAAAGGCACACTAACCATCGCCCACCCACCGTGCTCATGAGGGATAACGATTGGTTTTAGATTCGTACTTGCATTGATTTTCAATTCAATCATAACCTCCTATCCGATTTACCATTACAAAATTAGAGCTTTAGAGAGGATGAAACTCGTATGACTCGGGTAAATAAAGAAAACGCAGCTGAATTTCTGCAGCAATTCCCTATATTTCAGGATCTCAGCCCTGAAGAGTTGAAACAAGTTGAAGAAATCGCCATATCCCGCAGCATCAGCAAAAAAACAGTGATCTTTAGTGAAGGCAGTGAAAAAGAAGCGGTCTTCTTCATCCGTACCGGCATTGTCAAAGCGTACAAAACAGACGAGAACGGACATGAACAGATTGTCTCCTTTCTCAAAACAGGAGATATGTTCCCACATACCGGATTTTTCAATGCGCATCCATATCCCGCTACCGCTGTTGCGATTACGCCGACAAGTCTGCTAGCGATCCCTGTCCGTCATTTTGAACGGCTCATGCTCAGCACACCTTCCATTGCCATCAAAATTATGCGTGTACTTGGCGATAAAATACGCGAATTACAAGATAAGTTACAAGTGCTTTCCGGTCAGGATGTGCGTAATCGTGTACTCTCCTTTCTTCTCATGCTGGCAGAGCAACATGGTCAGCAACAAGCAGATAAAATTGTCATCAATCTGCCCATGACCCACCAGGAATTTGCCAATTCCATAGGAACGACAAGGGAGACAGCCAATCGACTGCTGAACCAGCTTGCGAAAGATGAATTGCTTGAGGTTGATCGTAGTCGCATCATCATTCATAACCTGCAGGCTTTAAAGGAACAACGAGACGCCTGAGCATAACGATAAGCCGCTGCATGCATTTTGCTAATTCTTTCTTCTTATTTCTTACTTCTTACTTCTTACTTCTATCAGAGTGTGGAGACTGCCACTTGTGCAAAAAGAGACCTTAACTACTGTAAATCAAGTTAAGGTCTCTTGCTGTATGTTGGATCACTTTTTCAAAACCTGTTCCGTTTATGTGATTTGCTCAGGCAATCGTAAGATCGGGTTTACTCATGTCACTGAACATACCGGCGTAATATTTGACTTCCCCAGCTTCATTACGAATTGCTGTAATACTAAGCCATTCCTGATAGACCTCACCGTTTTTCTTCCGGTTCCAGATCTCTCCCTGCCAGTATCCTTTGTCACGCAGTTCCTGCCACAACTGATCATAGAACTTTTTATCCTGCTTGCCTGATTTCAGCATGCTTGGCTTCTGTCCTACCGCTTCTTCAGCTGTATAACCTGTAACTGCCGTGAAGGCTGGATTCACAGAACGAATAACACTGTTCGTATCTGTCACCAGAATCGCTTCAATTGTATTCTCCAAAATGCTGGCAGACAGTTGAAGTTTCTCCTGATAGAACATCCAGATGACAAGCACGAGACTTACCAGTGCAATCTGGGATAACGCCATGAATCCAATCGCATAATGCCCTGTCATACTGTACAACAGTGTCAGCATCAATGGAGGGAAGAAACCACCCAAACCACCCATAGCTGAGATCATACCATTCGCGATCCCTGCTTGTTTGACGAAATACATTGGCACCAATTTGAAAATCGTACCGTTACCTGTCCCCGCGCAAAGCGCAACTGTCAGACAGCCTACTGTATAGATATAGAAGGATGGCGCGAAGGATAACACAATGGCTGCTACCGTCAATCCGCCAAATACAAACATTAATATTTTGAACGGATTAAATTTATCACCCAGCCATCCGCCAACCGGACGCATAATTGTTGCGACCAGGATGAACCCTGCGGTGCGAAGTCCGGCATCAACCTTATCCATCTGGAAATTGGTTACGAGGAAGTTCGGCAAGTAGACGGTGAACGCCACGAATGAACCAAACGTTAGGAAATAAAAAAGACACAAGAGCCACAGTTTATTATTGCGTGATACATCTTTTAGCTGCTGCATCAGAGGAAGGGTGACACGTGTTTCTTTTTTGTCTCCCAAAACAAAGTTGAGTGCCGCCATACCAATTAAAAGAATACTGTAAAATAATACGGTTTTGGACCAACCCACCTGAGCAGCAACCAAAGGAGCACCAAACGCCGAAAGCGCCGTACCCAAGTTACCAATACCATAGATCCCGTTAACAAAACCGTGACGCTCTTTGGGATAATACTTCGGTAATGAGGTTACTCCAACAGAGAACACAGCTCCACCGATCCCGAGGAAAAATCCCCCAATGACCAGATCACTGAAAGATGTTGCGCGGCTTACCCACCATACTGGAGCGAGTAACAATACAAAGCTGATCATGAAAATGTTACGTGCCCCGTATCGGTTCGTCCAATACCCAATCGGAATACGGGCAATCGAACCGATCAATACCGGAATAGCCGTTGCCCAAGCCAGCTGTGATGACGTAAGTACGATGTCTTCTTTAATGAAAGGCATGAGTGATGACAGAATCACCCATACCATGAAACCGAGAATCAGACTTGCGGTTTGCAAGGGCAGTTGAACTTTACCTTTTTGCTGCATTTACATCGCCCTTTCCTTATGTTGTTCTTGATTCTGATTCGGATACACGGCTCCGTCTCTTCTGCGATACAGCACGTAGCTACGTCTGAGATATCCGAGAGGCATACTCAGCATGTGAACGAGACGTGTGAATGGGAACACACAGTACAGCACAAATGTAAGCAAGATATGAACTTTGAAGTTCATTGGCACAGTTTGCATTAGAGCCGGATCAGGTTGGAAGACCAGAAGTCCACGCAGCCATGGATTAATCGTTGTACGATAATCAAACCCACTGTGGTTTACCGCATTAGCGGATGTTGCCAGAATGCCAGTTACAATAACAATAATCAACATGGCGAGGGCCAGCCAATCCCCAACGCTGCTTGTTGCGCGCACTCTACGAGCCGTATAACGGCGTACCAACAGAATAACCAAACCGGCAAATGCAATAATTCCTGCCGGTAATCCGCCGAACACAGCGCCCATATGATAGGCTTCGTCACTCAGACCAATCCAGTGGTAAAATTCGATCGGTACTAGCAAACCGGCAATATGTCCGCAGATGACGGCGAAAATGCCGATGTGGAAGAGTAAACTTCCCCATCGCAGCATACGTTTCTCCAGCATCTCACTTGATTTGGATGTCCAACTAAACGGATTGGTTACATATCTCCAGATGGTCGCTGTGATACAAAACACGATGACCATATACGGGAGAGCACCCCATAACATTAATTCCAGTGTACTCACCGACTGCCCCTCCTCATCAGCTCAACGATCTCGTTCAGACCGCCAAGCGGTTGTTTCTGTTCTTCTTTGCTTGGTTCAGGTACGTCCGAAACAGACGGCTCGGGCATCACCTGTAACATCAGCGTAAGGAGCGGCCCGTATGGACTGTTTTGTCCTGCAATACTTTCGGTCATCGATACCAGTGCTTTATGGCAACTGTCCAGAACTCCAATGGCATCCTGCTCCGGAGCCTCGGCAATGAATTCAAGCACCATGGGCAAGTAATCCGGGAGTTCGGTAGCTTCCATATAGAAACCAGCCGCTTCATATCTGCGTTTCAAATCAATCAGTGCTGGCCCGCGATCCCTCTCATCGCCATGCAAAGCATACGTCAGATAGAGATTCGATTTTTTATCAAAGTCAAAAGAACGAACATACGCGTCTTGCCACCGTATGGCATCTAGAGCCTGAGCACTACTGATGAAAGTTAACACGGTCTGCTTCACTTCTTCATCAGAGATCGAAAGAACAGCTTCCTGTACGCCTTGTAATCCCTCTCTCCACTCGGTATCCGGATATTGCAGCAGATAGGAGATCAGTTTGCAGACCATTCGTCTTGTTTCCGTGTCGTACACCGGCTTAACGATTGGTTCTGGATCGATATCAATTGTCATCGTTGTTGTCTCCTCTCCTATGAGAATACGCCGCAAGAACCCGGGCCGCCTGCAAAGTCAAGACCGCAGCTGCCTTGTTCACTGAAGAGATCCGCCACTTCCTCACGGTGAGCTGGTGGGATCACAAAACGATCATCGTATTTCGCGATAGCGAGCAGACGATACATATCTTCAACTTCCTGCGCACTCATGCCTACCATATCCAACAGGTCGGACTCACTTGTTTTGCCGGTTTGCTTGTTACGCATATGAATACGCATTACAGCCATTTTGCGCAGTACTTCACGAATACGTCCTGTATCTCCAGCAGTAAGCAGGTTCGCCAGATATTCAACCGGAATACGCATGTTATCAATCGCCGGGAAAATATCGTTTGCTTCGAGCGAGCTTCCTTGGCCTTCTACCCGGTTCGTGATCGGGCTTAGCGGCGGAATGTACCATACCATTGGCATCGTGCGGTATTCAGGGTGCAGTGGAAGTGCGATCTTCCAGTCAATCACCATTTTGTAGATCGGGGACTGCTGCGCTGCTATAATCCAGTCCTCTGGAATGCCTGCTGCCCGTGCTTCACGGATGACTTCAGGATCATTCGGATCAAGGAAAACATCCATTTGTGACTCATACAGATCCTTTTCATTCTCAACCGATGCTGCCGCTTCAATGCGGTCTGCATCATAGAGCATCAGACCGATGTAACGGATACGTCCGACACAAGTTTCGGAGCAGATCGTTGGCAGACCCGCTTCAATCCGCGGGAAGCATAGTGTACATTTTTCGGCTTTGTTCGTCTGCCAGTTGAAATATACTTTTTTGTAAGGACAACTGGATACACAGAATCTCCATGCACGACAAGCATTCTGGTCAACCAGTACGATACCGTCCTCTTCCCGTTTGTACATGGCACCTGATGGACAAGAGGACACGCAAGACGGGTTCAGACAGTGTTCACAGATTCGCGGCAGGTACATCATAAATACCTGTTCAAAATCCATTTTGATCGATTCCTCGACACCTTTCATGTTCGGGTCTTCCATCCCCGTTATATGAGCACCGGCGAGGTCATCTTCCCAGTTTGGACCCCATTCGAGGTTCATGTACTCTCCCGTGATTTGGGATTTCGGTCTTGCGACCGGCTGGTGTTTTTTCTCCGGACTGTTGGTCAGTTTTTCGTAATCATAAGTCCAAGGCTCGTAGTAGTCGTCAATCGTTGGTTGATCCGGGTTGTGGAAAATGTTAAGCAAACGTCTGGCACGTGTACCGGATTTCAGCTCCAGCTTGCCATTTTTCATCTCCCAGCCGCCGCGATAACGCTCCTGATCCTCCCATTGTTTCGGATAACCGACACCCGGTTTCGTTTCGACATTGTTAAAATACATGTACTCTGCACCTGGACGATTCGTCCAGGTGTTTTTGCATGTAACGCTGCATGTATGGCATCCGATACATTTGTCCAGGTTCATGACCATACTGACTTGTGCTTTAATCTTCAAGCCAATCCACCTCCTGCAGTTTTCTAATGATGACGTTCAGGTCACGCTGGTTGCCTGTCGGGCCATAATAGTTGAAACCATAACTTAACTGGGCATAACCACCGATCATATGCGTTGGTTTCACGTGAATACGAGTCGGACTGTTATGCGTACCACCGCGTGTCTGTGATATTTTCGTACCCGGAACGTTAATGTGACGGTCCTGAGCGTGATACATAAAGGCTACTCCGCGTGGAATCCGGTGCGTAACAACTGCTCTTGCCACAACGACCCCGTTACGGTTGAAACATTCGATCCAGTCATTATCCACCAGGCCGGCGTCCTCAGCATCTTCATGATTCATCCAGATCGTTGGGCCACCACGGAACAATGTCAACATCGGCTGTGCATCATAGTACATACTGTGAATGGACCACTTGTTATGCGGTGTCATGTAGTTCAGTACGATTTCTTTGCCGCCCTCGATCGGACGTTTGCTGTTTGGATGGAACGGTGTATGTTTCAGAATCGGTTTGAAGGTCGCCAGTGTCTCACCGAACTCACGCAGCATCGCATGGTCGATATAAAACTGTTGTCTACCCGTCAATGTCCGCCATGGAATCAGACGCTCTACGTTGGTTGTAAACGGTGAATACCGCCTTCCGCCTTTTTCCGATCCGCTGAATGCAGGTGATGTAATGACTGTTTTCGGTTTTGAAGTAATCTCATCAAATGTGAAACACTCCTCCGAGCGCTCTTCTGCCAGATCCTTCAAATGCAGTGCCGTTTTCTTCTCAAGTGACTCCCACGCACGTACAGCCATCTTGCCGTTTGTGGTGGTAGAGAGCGTCAGAATTGCTTCAGCAACGTTGCGATCTGTACTCAGATCTGGACATCCTTGTCCAATACCATCTTTTCGGTTAACACCAAGAATGCCTTTCAACTTCTCATACTCCTCGGTTGCAGACCATGAGATACCCTTCGTACCAATCGGTTTATCCTTCACATTAGGTCCGAGACTGATCATTTTGTTGTAAACCGCAGCATAGTCACGTTCTACGACCTGAATATGCGGCATCGTTTTGCCCGGAATAGCTTCACATTCTCCAGCACTCCAGTCTTTGATCTCACCATACGGCTGCGCGAGTTCATCCGGTGAATCATGCAGCAGTGGTGTAGTCAAAATTTCCTTCTGCGGTCCGTCGAACTGCTGTGCAGCCATGTCGGAGAACACACGTGCAATCTCCTTGAACGTATCCCAGTCGGAACGGGATTCCCACTGTGTGGCTACTGCCGGGTTGAACGGATGCACGAACGGGTGCATATCCGTACTGCTCAGGTCGCTTTTTTCATACCATGTGGCAGCTGGCAGTACGATATCGGAATACATTGCTGTACCCGCCATACGGAAGTCCATATTGACCATAAGATCCAGCTTGCCTTCCGGAGCATGTTCCACCCACTCCACATGCTCTGGACGAAG
>Ga0105244_10002314_pt1 | contig 14478 bp, 11 predicted proteins | sample KBSM44metaG_FD_80423 | JGI IMG/M metagenome (GOLD analysis project Ga0105244, IMG submission 80423) | Miscanthus rhizosphere microbial communities from Kellogg Biological Station, Michigan, USA - KBS M4-4 metaG | ecosystem: Host-associated > Plants > Roots > Rhizosphere > Soil | place...
ACGCCGTTCACCACGGACTTCTGGATCGTCGAGTTTCCGACGGTGCAGCTGATCTCGGCCTTCGCCGCCGGCGTTCTCGGCCTGTCCTTGCATCAAGCGGCCTACTCCGCGGAGATCATCCGCGGAGGTCTCCTCTCGGTCGACCAGGGCCAGCTCGAGGCCGCCGCATCACTCGGCATCCCCCCGCGCCGCCGACTCACCCGCATCGTCCTCCCGCAGGCGATGCGATCGATCGTCCCCAACGCGACCAACGAGGTGATCGGACTCGTCAAGGGCACGTCGGTCCTGTTCGTGATCGCGATCCCGGAGCTGTTCTACGCGGTCCAGGTCATCTACAACCGCAACAGCCGAGTGATACCCCTGCTTCTCGTCGCCGTCGTCTGGTACACGCTGGTCACCACCATCCTGAGCATCGCCCAGTACTACATCGAGCGCCACTACGCCCGGGGCAGCGTTCGCGTGCTGCCGCCGACGCCCGTCCAGCGCGCACGAGCCTGGATCTCGCGCCAGTGGGCCCGCCTCGGCGATGCCCCTTCCCCTGTCCCCGCTGCCGGTTCCGGAGGTGTCGCATGAGCACGACAGGACTCGTGGAGATCCACAACGTTCACAAGAGCTACGGCGGCGTCGAGGTCCTGGGCGGCATCGATCTCACGATCGCACCGGGCGAGGTCGTGGCGATCCTCGGCGCGAGCGGCTCCGGCAAATCGACGCTCCTGCGCACCATCAACCACCTCGAGACGGTGGATGCCGGATCGGTGACGGTCGACGGTGAGTTCATCGGCTACGAGCAGCGCGGCGGCAAGCTGCACGAGCTGCACGAGCGCGAGGTCCTCGCCCGGCGGACACAGATCGGCATCGTCTTCCAGAACTTCAACCTGTTCCCCCACCTGACCGCGCTCGAGAACGTCACCGAGGCACCGGTGGCGCTCGGCAGGCTCTCGAAAGAGGATGCCCGCGAACTCGCGTTGGGCCTCCTCGAGCGCGTCGGCCTCGCCGACAAGGTGCAGCACTATCCACGGCAGCTCTCCGGGGGTCAGCAGCAACGGGTCGCCATCGCACGCGCGCTGGCACTCAAGCCGAAAGTCATCCTCTTCGATGAGCCGACCAGCGCCCTGGACCCCGAGCTCGTCGGCGAGGTGCTCGACGTCATCCGCGATCTCGCCCAGCTCGGCACGACCCTCGTGATCGTCACACACGAAATCGGCTTCGCTCGCGAAGTCGCCGACCGCGTCGTCTTCCTCGACGGCGGCCGAGTGATCGAACAAGGGCCGGCCGCCGATGTCTTGGAACGCCCGCAGCATCCCCGCGTGCAGGAGTTCCTCGCCAAGGTCCTCTCCTGAACCACCTTCCTTCCGCACCCGACACAGAAAGCACCACACAGCACATGGCCATCAGCAAGAAGCAGGGCATCGCCCTCGGAATCGGTGTCGTCGCCGTCGCCGCGATCGTCGGCGGTATCGTCACCGCCGCGAACCTCAACAACTCGGCGACCGCCGCCGAGCCCTCCCCCGGCGCGACCAGCGCGAACGTCGCGACGGGCGACATCAAGACGATCCACCTCGACGCTCCGGTGCAGGAGGCCGTGGATGCGCTCAAGAAGAGCGGGTTCACTCCCATCGAACCGGGCAAGCTCACGGTCGCCGTCGGCGCTTTCACGCCGCCGCTGAGCTACCAGCCGGACGGGACGTCCGCGGCGACGGACGTCGCCGGCAGCGAACCCAACATCGCCTCGCTCATCGCGGAGGCTCTGGGCCTTCAGTACAACCCCGTGGTCGTCGCGTGGGCGGACTGGCCTCTCGGCATCCAGTCGGGGAAGTACGACCTGATCGCGTCCAACGTGACCGTCACCGAGGAGCGCAAAGAGCTCTACGACTTCGCGAGCTACCGGATCGACCAGCTCGGCTTCTACGTCAAAGCCGACAGCAAGATCACGAACATCGCGGGCTCCGACGACATCTCGGGCCTGAGGATCATCGTGGGCTCCGGGACGAATCAGGAGAAGATCCTGCTCGCCTGGAACGCCGAGCTGGAGGCGAAGGGCAAGGCGCCCGCCGAGCTGGTCTACTACGACGACAACGCCGCGGCGACCCTGGCGATCCAGTCCGGTCGCGCCGACGCCACCTTCGGGCCCAACGCGACCTCCGCATGGGCGGCGCGGGAGACCGGTGACACGAAGCTCGTCGGTCTGGTCTCGGGCGGCTGGCCGCTCACGGCGAACATCGCCGCCGGAACGAAGAAGGGCAACGGTCTGATCGAGCCGGTGCAGATCGCCCTGAACGCGATCATCGCGGGCGGCCAGTACGACGAGCTGCTCAAGACGTGGGGCCTGGAGGGCGAGCGCGTCAACAAGAGCGAGGTCAACCCGCAGGGACTTCCGAAGTCCTGAACCCGCAGTCGATACCGGTCGGCCCCCGTGACGGGGCCGACCGGTATCGTCGTCGTCTGGAGAACCCCATGACATTCACGATCCGCCTCGTTCGCACCGAGGAGTACGACCGCGCCGGCGAGGTGACGGCAGAGGCCTATCTCGCGAGTTACGGCGCCCTGTCCGACGGCTACGTGGCGTCACTGCGCAACGTCTCGGACCGCGTACGCCACGGCGACGTATGGGTCGCCGTCGACGACACCGGCGACATCGTCGGCACCGTCTGGGTGTCTCGGCCGAACCGCGCGCTCAACCCCGACATCGGCAGGCCCGGCGAGACCGACTTCCGTCAACTCGCCGTCGCCCCGGCGGCCCGCGGACGCGGGGTCGGCGCCGCGCTGACTCGACACGTCATCGCACTCGCTCGCGAGCGTGGATCGCATCGCGTGGTCATGAACTCGGGGCCGGAGATGATCGGAGCGCATGCGCTGTACGAGAAGCTCGGTTTCCACCGGCTCCCCGACCGAGAGCAGCCGCGAGAGCTGGAACCCGGCCGGACCGTCACGCTGCTCGCGTTCGGCTACGACGTCGCCCCGGAGCCCGATCCCGCCCCCGGCAACGAGACGGTCGACGGATGGAAGATCGCCGACGTCTCGTGGGACGACGCACGCGCCGTCGCCCTTCGAGAGCTCATGGATGCCGAGATCGGCCCCCGCTACGCGGACCGCTTCCTCGAGGGCGATCCCTCGATTGCGGAACGCGCGTTCTCCATCGATGCCGCCAGCATCGTCACCACCCTCATCGCGTTCGACGACGACGGCACTCCGGTCGGACATGCCGCGCTCCGGGACCTCGCCCACGACGGCGTCCGGGACCTCGAGGTAAAGCGCTTCTTCGTCCATCCGCGCGCCCGGGGTCGGGGTGCGAGTCGGGCGCTGCTCGGCGCACTGGAGCGGGTCGCACGGGAGTGGGGCGCACGGCGCCTCATCCTGCAGACGGGCGACCGGCAGCAGGACGCGGTCGCACTCTACGAGAAGGCCGGATACACGCCCATCCCTCTCTACGAGCCCTACACGCCGTTCGCGTTCTCACACTGCTTCGCGAAAGAGGTCTCCGCGTCGCCGACGATCGGCTGATCACGCCGGCACGGGCGCCGTCTCGCCGTGCACGCGCGACAGCGGCGTCTTCTCGCCCGCCTCGATGCTGAGAGGGAGGCGGTTCTCGCGCGGCGGCAGCGGGCACGTTGCGAAGTCCGTATAGGCGCAGGGCAGGTTGGTGGCGCGATTGAAGTCGATCGTCGTCCACCCGTGGGAGTCCGCAGCATCCACGGAGATCGATCGATTCGCGGCGTACGTGGTCACCCCGCTCGTCGCGTCGGTGAACAGAACGAGGAGTCCGCCACCGTGCCCGGGGAACGCGGTCAGCGCGAACGTCTCGTCCCCCCAGGTGAACTCCAGGCGCCCCGGCGCGTCGTAGACATGCGTCAGTCCGTCGACGGCCGATCCGACCTCCGTGGGGCGCGGACTGTCGAACGGCACGTACCGGGCAGTGACCCGCCAGCGTGGGTTCGGCAGGTAGGTCGGTGTCCCGGGGTAGGCGGCCAGAAACGGATGGTCGGAGCGGCGCGGACGCACGATCGTGTGACCGCCCCGCGTGGCGAGCTCGATCGCTCCCGCGACGTCACCATCGACGAATCCGAGCAGCACGGATGCCCGCTCCGCGAGCACGCCGAACACATGGCGGCCGGTGATCGTGCTGCCGTCCAGATCGAGTGCCTCGTGCTCGCCCAGCTCCACGACGGCGCCCTCCGGTCCCACGCTCCACGCCCCCGGCGCACCGTCCAGGCGCACCGGGTCGACTCCGAGCCAGAAGAGACCGGTGATCGCATGGAAGCCGAGGGGTGCGTTGCGCCGTTCCTCGTGCCGGAGATGCCACGCCTCCCACTCGTGGGCGAACTGCTCTCGGTCGGTCTTCTGGTTGATCGCGTGGGTCATGGTCTCTCCTCGGGTCAGGATATGCGGCTCAGACAGAGGTGCCGACGGCGGCCGGCACCGGGTCGACGAGCAGGGGCAGCACCGCGTGACGGACGTCGTGGAGGATCTGCCGGTACTCGTCGAGCGCGAAAGCGTACGGCAGCGCCACACGCAGCTGGGTGCGCCCGTCGAAGGCGGGGTCGGATGCGAGGCGTTCCGCGATCTCGTCGGCGGTCCCGTGCAGGTCGCGCTGGAACACGATGCGGCGTGAGCCGACGGTGACCGGCTGCAGCGTGCGCTCGGCACGGGCGGAGGCATAGGAGGCGTAGTGCGCGCGCTGCGCGGCGGTGGCCGAATCCGTCGGCAGGATCACCCGCTCGACGGCGACCTCGGGCGCGTCGCCACGGAACAGGCTGTGGTACTCGGCGAGGTGGATCGCCTGCGCCTCCTCGAACGTGTCGGCGATCGCGGCGTCGCCGAGGTTGCCGAGCAGCAGCTTGAGTCCGCTCTCAGCGGCCCAGCGAACGGACCGGAGAGAACCGCCCCCGAGCCATACGCGCTCACGCAGATCCGGAACGTGCGGCTGGATGCGGGGTACCTGCGGTCCGTACGGCGTCGAGAGGGGCTCCGCGGCGAGATCGTGACCCTCGAGCGCTTCCAGAAAGCGTTCGATCAGAGCGAAGGCGTCGGAGCTCGCATCGGCATCCGGCCGACCGAGCGCCCTCAGGAAGTCGCCGTGCGGTGCCGAGGTGGAGATTCCGACGTTCAGTCGGCCGCCGGACAGGGCGTCGACCGTCGCGACGTCCTCGGCGAGGCGAAACGGGGTCTCGTATCCCAGGGGGACCACGTCCGTCTCGAGTCGGATGCGGCTCGTGCGCTGCGTCGCCGCCGCCAGGAACGTCACCGCCGACGAGATGCCGCGCTCCAGATGACGTTGACGCACTCCGGCCACCTGGAAACCGAGCTCCTCGGCGTAGGCGACGAGCGCGAGTGCCTCTTCGAGGCCTGCGCGCGGGTCGTGCTCGGGATAGTTGCCCGCCAGGATGATGCCCGCGGCGGGGATCGTTCCGGGGATGGGGTACGTGATGGTCATGCCGTCGCCTGCTTTCGATGAGGGGAACGATGGGCGTGCGCGCCGCCGTGGGGATCGTGGAAGGTGCGCACGACGTGATCGAGGGCGGTCACGGTGAGTTCGACCGATGCCAGGTCGATGCGTTCGTCGTTGCCGTGGAACAGCCGCCGGAACGTGCCGTAGTCCCACCGATCGCTGAGCACCCCGAAGCCATAAGCGGGGACCCCTCTTCGTCGGTAGAACCGTCCGTCGGTACCTCCCACGCCCAGCATCGGGACCAGCGTCGAACCGGGGTGGACACGTCGCACGGCGGATCCGAGCGCCTCGAAAAGCGGGGTGTCCGTCGGGGACAGTGTCGCCTCGCCGAACCAGTCCCCTTCGATCTCGATGTGCTCGATCAGATCTCCGAGCGCGTCACGCAGCAGCCCCTCGACATCCTCGCGCGTCACTCCCGGGAGAATGCGGATGTCGAGCTGGACCGTCGCCTCGCCGGGAATGACGTTGCCCTTCTCGCCCGCGCGGACGATGTTGGGCGACACGGTGGTGTGCGTCGAGGCGTGGGCGAACCCGGCCAGCGTGCCCAGACGCGGCAGCGCGTCGTCGATCCGATCGGGGTCGAGGAGGGCCGCTGCGCTGAGCTCATCGAGATCGAGAGCGCGGACGTAATCCTGCCACTGCGTGGTGATGACCGCGGCGGCGCGGTGGCGAGCCAGCCGGGTGACGGCCTCCGCGGCGATGACCGCGGCGTTGCGTACGCCCCAGGGAGCGGAGCCGTGGCCCGGCGTGCCCGTCACCCGCAGCCGCCGCCCGGCACCGCCCTTCTCTCCGACCATCACGGTGATGCCGGGCGAGCGCCCCGCGTGCGCGCCGCCGGACTCCGTCAGGACGTAGTCGGCGTCGATGAGATCGAGGCGATTCTCGGTGAGCCAGTCGACACCGAATCGGCTGCCGTTCTCCTCGTCGGCGACGGCGGCGAAGATGAGATCGCCGCGGGGCCGGAAGCCCTCCACGGCCAGGCTTCGGGTCACGACGGCATATGCCGCCGTGAGGTTGAGCATGTCGATCGCGCCCCGGCCCCAGAGGACTCCGTCGACGATCTCGCCCGCGAAAGGATCCCTCGACCAGCCGGAGGCTTCGACGGGGACGACGTCGGTGTGTCCGACGAGCGCCAGCGACGGTGCCGACGCATCGGATCCCTCGACGCGGATGATCAGCGAGGTGCGCCCCGGGTGCGGCTCGACCGTGATCCCGTCGAGACCCGATCCTTCGAAGAACCTCAGCAGGGTCGCGACCTGTCGATGCTCCCCGCCGCCGTCGGGCGTCCCATCGTTGACGGCCGCCCCGCGGATCAGCTGCTGCAGCAATTCCACCGTCTGTCGACCCAGGGCGCTCATGCGGCGTTCTCCTGCCATACTCGGCGCCCCGGAATCGCATCGAGCAGCCGCCGGGTGTAGTCGTGGTGCGGCGTCGTGAGCACGCGCGACGTCGGCCCGTGCTCCACCACGCGACCTTCGCGCATGACGACCACGCGGTCGGAGATCTCGCGCACGACGGACAGGTCGTGGCTGATGAAGAGATACGCGACGGCGGACTCGGCCTGGATCTCAGTCAGAAGGGCGAGGATCTGCGCCTGCACCGAGACGTCGAGCGCCGAGACAGCCTCATCGAGCACGATCAGGTCGGGCCGCAGCGCCAGCGCTCGAGCGATCGCCACCCGCTGGCGTTGACCGCCAGAGAGCTCGGCCGGCCGCCGCCGGGCGAAGGACGCGGGAAGCGCGACCTGATCGATGAGGGCCGCGACGCGCGACGCGCGCGTGGAACTCGCGACACCGGAGGCACGCAGCGGTTCATCGATGATCTCGGCGACGCTGAATCGCGGATCCAGCGACGCGTACGGGCTCTGGTGCACGAGTTGGAAACGCCGGCGTACGACACGGAGTTCCTCCCGCCCGGCTTCCGCCAGATCGACGCCGTCGAACAGGATCTCTCCCGCACTCGGACGCTCGAGCCTCAGCGCGAGACGCGCCGTCGTTGTCTTCCCCGATCCCGACTCACCGACCACGGCGACTGTCTCGGCACGGCCGACCGACAGCGACACATCGTCGACCGCGATGAGAGGCTGACGCCCGGGGAGAGCGAACTCCTTCCGCAGCCCGGAGAGAGAAAGGAGCGGAAGACCGGCCGGCGCGATGCGCGGTGCCCGCTCGCGAAGAGTCACCGTCGTCCGTGCGGACACCGAGAGTCCGGGTGCGGCTGCGATGAGCGCCCGCGTGTACGGGTGCTGCGGAGCGGTCAGCACCTCGCGGGCACTGCCCCGTTCGACGACGCGCCCGTTCTGCATGACGAGGATGCGATCGGCGCGGTCCGCCGCGACACCGAGGTCATGGGTGATCAGCAGAACAGCGGTACCGAGCTCGTGGGCGAGCAGATCGAGATGGTCGAGGATCTGCTTCTGCACCGTCACGTCCAGTGCGCTCGTCGGCTCGTCCGCGATCACGAGCTGGGGGTCGGCGGCGAGCGCTGCCGCGATCAGCGCGCGCTGCTTCATTCCTCCCGAGAGCTGGTGCGGAAACTGCCGGGCGCGCGCCTCCGGCTCGGGGATGCCGGCGAGTCGCAGCAGCTCGACGGCGCGGGCATCCGCGCCCCGCGTGCTCGCCAGACCGTGGATCACCAGCGGCTCCCCCACTTGGCGTCCCACGCGCTTGACGGGGTTGAGGCTCGTCGTGGGGTCTTGGGGAATGAGCGCGATCCTCCGACCGCGCACCTCCCGCCACGCGCGCGGCGAGAGGTCGGACAGCTCTTCGCCGTCGAGGCGGATGGCCCCGGCATCGACGGCCGCGTTGGATGCCAGAAGGCGGATGATCGCGTGCGCCGTCGTGCTCTTGCCCGACCCCGACTCACCGACGATGGCGACGATCTCTCCGCGATCGATGGAGAAGCTCACACCGTCGACCGCGGTGCGTGAGCCTCCCTCGACGGAGTACGACACCGTGAGGTCCTCGACCTCGAGCAGCGCGCTCATCGGCGTCCCCCGTCCCGCTCGAGGGCGCGCGCGATGCGGTTCGCGGACAGCACGACCGCGACGATCACAAGTCCGGGGAGCGTCGTGAGCCACCACGCCACCGCAAGGTAGTCGCGCCCGCCCGCAACGAGCGAGCCCCACTCCGGCGCCGGCGGCGGAGCCCCGAAGCCGAGGAAGGAAAGGGAGGAGATGGCGAGCACCATCACGCCGAACTCGAGAGCCGCGAGCGCGACGACCGGCCCCGCCGCGTTCGGCAGCACGTGGCGGCGGAGGATCGTGTACCACCGCACGCCCGCCACTCGCGCGGCCTCGACGTAGACGGCGGTCGAGATGGACAGGACCTCGGCGCGCATCACGCGCGAGAAGGAGGCGATGCTGGCGAGGCCGACGGCGACGGCGACATTGAGAGTGCCGAAACCGAGCGCCGTGATCAGCGCGAGGGACAGCAGCAGGCTGGGAATCGCCAACAGCACGTCCATGAATCGCATCACCGCGTCGTCCACGACGCCGCGAAGGAATCCCGCGAGCAATCCGAACAGCGATCCGACGGTCAGCCCCACCACGACCGCGACGCTCGTCGCGGCGAGTGAGGTGGCGGAGCCGTACACGACCCTCGAGAACAGGTCACGGCCGAGATTGTCCGTGCCGAACCAGTGCGCCGCGGTCGGAGGCTGGAGGCGGTCGGCGGGGACACCGTCGATCGGATCCCATGCCGTGAACCAGGAGGGAAAGACCGCCCATGCGGTCACCAGGATCAGGACGAGGACAGACAGTGTCAGCGACGGGCGCGCCAGGAGCGCGCGCACTCGCGATCTCCGCGGCGCACCGGCGGCGGCCACTGCCTCGGTGTCGGACACGTCCGGCACGCGGAGGTCTTCGGAGGCGGAGAGAACGGATTCCAGGGTCATGCTGCTCCTTTCGTTGCGGCGGATCGGAGTCGTCAGGCAACGGCGAAAGCGCTGCGGGCCAGCGTGATGCGGCGATCGATGAGCGGATAGACGAGGTCGACGAGCAGATTGGCGAGCACGAAGATGAGCGCGGCGAAGAGGACCACGATCTGCACGACGGGAACGTCGCGGTTGTTGACCGCCGTGACGACGAGGCGCCCGATGCCGAGGCGTGAGTAGACGGTCTCCGTGACCACGGCCCCCGAGAGGAGGCCGCCGATCAGCACCCCGGACATCGTCAGCGTCGGGATCACGGCATTGCGAAACGCGTGACCGAGCTGCACCCGCGCTTCGCTCGCACCCTTGGCGCGCACGACCTCGACATACGGCTGCACGAGCGTCGCCCGTAGGCTCCGCGCCAGCAGCTGCGCGACGAACGCCCCCGAGGGGATCGCGATCGTGAGCGCCGGCAGAACAAGGCTCACGAAGCCGGAATCGCCCACGGACGGAAAGAGCCTCAGGCGGAACGAGAAGGCCTGCAACAACAACAGGCCGATCCAGAAGACAGGGACGGACACCCCGATCGGGGGCAGCGAGAACAGGACGTTCCTCAGCCAGCGCACTCGGGTCAGCGACGCGGTCAGCGCGAGGCCGACACCCAGCACGATCGACAGGACGAACGCGAAGGCCGTCAGCGCCAGCGTGGGCGGAAGCGCCTCGGCGAGGAGCGCCGAGGCCGGCCGGCCGGTCTGGGTGGACAGGCCGAAATCGCCGGTCAGCGCCCGCCCGAGCGCGGTGACGTACTGCTCCCAGAGAGGACGATCAAGTCCCCACTCGCTGCGGAGCTTCGCGACCAGGGCCGGGTCGACGGCATCCTGATCCGAGCCGCCGGCCGCCAACGCGGCCGCGTCGCCGGGAAGCAGATAGAGGATGAGGAACGAGACCGTGTACGCCGCCCACAGCACGATCAGGCCTTGCGCTGTTCTGCGGCCCACGTAACGCAGCCACACGATCTCGCTCCTCATCGTCGTCATCCCTCCGCTCGTCGCCCGCGGCTCACGGCGTGACCCACGCGTCGTAGAAGTCGAGCCGGCTGGACGCCTCGAACACGAGGTCGTGCACGCGCTTGGACGCCGTGATGGTGGTCGACAACTGGTAGATCGGGATGGAGTACGCGTCGGTGATGAGCAGTGCGGCCGCCTGGTCCACGATCTTCTGCCGCTCGGTGCGGTCGGTTGTCGCCGCCTGCTTCGCCAGCAGTTCGTCGACCGGATCGACGGCCGTGCGCTTGGTGGCGTTGTTGGTGCCCTGAGAGGAGAACACGGTGCGCAGCACGTCCGGATCTGCGCGCGTGAGGTTGCCGTAGCTGAAGTCGTACTCGCCCTTCGCCTGGGCGGCCTGCACATCCGCGATCGAGGCGAACTTCAGTTGGAGGTCGACGCCGATCTGCCGAAGCTGCTGCTGGACGAGCTCGAGGACTTCCTTCGGCGACTGCCAGTAGGTCACGAGGAAGCTCAGCTTCTCGCCGTCCCTCTCGCGAATGCCGTCGGCTCCCACGGTCCACCCGTCGGCGTCGAGCAGCTTCTTCGCGGCATCCGGGTCATAGACCAGTTCGGCGCTCAGGTCGGTGAAGTACGGGGTCGACGAGGAGAGCGCCGATACCGCCGGCTTGTCGTCGGGGCCCAGCAGCGACGACGTGATCTGCTCTCGATCGATGCCCTTCTGGATCGCCTGCCGTACGGATGTGTCCGCCAGTTTCGGGGTGGACTGGTTCGCGTACAGGTTGTAGACGACGCCCGGGTTCGCGCGATTGGTCGACCAGAAGTCCGGGCTCTGGAAGAGCGCGGCATCGGTCGTGGCGATCCCCGAGGTGGCATCGATCTGACCGGACTGGAGGCTTCCCGTGCGGTTTCCCGACTCGGGGATCACGACGTAGGTGATGGTGTCGAGGTAGGCGTCGCCGGTGTGCGCCGCCGTCGGCGGAGCCCAGGTGTAACCCGTCCTGCGCTCGAGCACGGCGCCCTGGTTGGGCGTGTAGCTCTGCACCGAGAACGGTCCCGAGCCGACGATCTTGCCCAGGCAGCGGTCGGCCTGGCTGACCGACGCGGTGGCGGGAGACAGCAGTCCGAGGGTGAACGTCGAGGTCGCCTGCAGGAACTGCGCGCTCGGAGCCGAGAAGTCCACCGTCACCGTGCGCGGGTCCGCCACTTCGATGCTCTTCAGCCCGGCGAGGTAGGAGGACCCGAGCGTCGCCTTCGCGCCGAGCGCCTGAATCGCCTCGAAGTTCGTCTTGACGGATGCCGCGTCGATCGGAGCGCCGTCGGCGTACGTCGCGCCCTCGCGCAGAGTGAACGTGAAGCTCGTCGCATCGTCGTTGACGGTCCACGACTCGGCGAGCCAGGGAAGGATGTCGCCCGTCTGCGGATCCTGGGTCGTGAGCGAGGCGACGGTCTGACGCGCGATCGCGATCGCGTCGTTGTTGCCCACCTGCTGCGGATCGATGCACTGGCTGTCGACCGAGATCGCGAAGGTGAGGTTGCCGCCGGGTGCAGCACTCGCCGAGGACGTGTCTGGACCGGCGGCGGGGGTGCCGGCCGCGCAGGCGGTGAGCACGACGGCGAGCGCGGCACCCGCGACGCCCAGCGACGCGGCGCGGGTTCTGGTGAGGGACATTCGTGAACTCCAAGCTGTGGATGGACGGGAGTCGTACTCCCGGAATCGAGCTTCGCGAGTGGGACCCGCGGGCGCTGGACGCGGCGTCATCCCGGTAAATCTGTCGTCACCGATCTCAACGCGACGACTTCTGGCGTCATGTTCCGCAGAACGTGCGATGCGGCGGCAGCTCCGCCGGCGCCGACGCGGCGTAGCGGCGATAGGCCGGCGCCTCGCGCGGTGTGTACGGGGAACGCACCAGGGCGAGGAGCGTTTCGAACGGGGCGAGGTCACCGCCGACCGCGGCCTCGAGCGCCTCCTCCACGATGTGGTTGCGTGGAATGTAGATCGGGTTCGCCGCACGGATCCGCTCCGGTGCCGGCCCACGCGCCTTCCACCGCCCCAACCATTCGTCGAGCTCGCGGACACGGCCGAGAAAGCGCGACCGCACCGCGCGCTCATCCCCCGCCGCCGCGGTGGCCAGGTCGTGCCAGAACCCGGTGAAGTCAACGTCGTGGGTGTGCAGGAGGGTGAGGATATCGCGCGTCGCGGCGTCGACCTCCTCGGTGGAGGCCCCCTCGTCCCATCCGAGCTTGTCCCGGAAGAGGTCAGCGCGGTGCGCCCGGTAGCGCGCGTCGAATGCGGCGACGATCTCGTGGGCGGCATTCTCGCCGGAGGTTCGTCCGTCGGCGCACAGCGACGACAGCGCCTCCGCCAGGCGCTGCAGATTCCACGCCATGATCTCCGGCTGACGTGCGTAGGCGTATCTTCCGTGCGTGTCCAGACTGCTGAAGAACGCCTCCGGGTCGTACCCGTCGACGAACGCGCAGGGGCCGTAGTCGATGGTTTCGGCCGAGACGAGAACGTTGTCGGTGCTGAGGACGCCGTGCACGAAGCCCAGCCGCATCCAGTGCGCGGTGGTTCGGGCCACCGCCTCGACGATGGCGGCCAGCAACGCACGGTACGGCTGCGGCGCTGCAGCGGCGGCGGGATAGTGCCGCTGGATGACGTGGTCGGCGAGGCGGCGCACCAGGCCCGGGTCGTGGTGTCGAGCCGCGTACTCGAAGGTGCCGATGCGCACATGGGTGGATGCTGTTCGCGCGAGGATCGCGCGCGGGCTCCGCTCGCCGTCACGGACGCGGGTGGCGCCCGTCGACACGACGGCCAGAGCACGAGTCGTGGGGACGCCCAGTGCGTGCATCGCCTCCCCCAGCAGGAACTCCCGCAACATGGGTCCCAGCGTCGCGAATCCGTCGACGCGAGACATGGGGGTGGGGCCGATGCCCTTCAGGTGAAGGTCTCGCATCCGCCCGCTCGTGTCGCGCAGTTCGCCCAGCAGCGCGGCGCGACCGTCGCCGAGGATCGGACGATACTGACCCCACTGGTGGCCCGCGTACACCTGCGCCACCGCTCGGCCGGTGCCGACGCCCGCGAGCATCCGCACCCCGTCGGGCGAGCGCAGCCACGCGACATCCATCCCGAGCGCCCCGGCGACATCCTCGTTGAGCGCCACCATGTCGGGCGCCGGCGGCGTGACCGCGCGAACCGGAATCGACAGTTCGGGCAGCTCGCGCTCCCACACGTTCTCGAACGCGATCCCCGCCCCGATCCGCTCGGTCACGGCCCGCTCCTCACGAACGGCTGAGCGCCGGGATCTCCGGCTCGGCCGCCGTCGACCGTCCTCCGCGAAAGCCGATCACCCGTTCCAGGATCGCTCCCGCGACGCGATCGGTCTGCCGGAAGGCCAGGGCGTCGCTGCGCGGGCGGGTGAAGGCGCCGCCTTCGGGGTGCGAGGTGAACGGGCCGATGGCGAACAGCGCATCGTGCGCCTGACGGTCGGCGCGGAGCACTCGACCGTCGGCGTCGACGACGACCCGTCCGATCGTCAGGGGTTGCTCTCCGTCGACGACGCGCAGCACGGTGCCGTGAACGCTCACGAGTTCACGCAGCGCCGCGCTGTCGCTCGTCACCGCGTCGCTCGGCGGGAGCCAGGCATCGATGAGCGTCGCCGCCTTCGTCGCACCCGGTCGCGACGGGCTCGATGCCACGAAGGACGTTCCGGAGGAGTCCGTGGCGATCGCGACCTCGAGGTCGGGACCGAGGAAGCGAACGATGCCGGCGTCGGCCAGCGCGAGCAGCTCCTCGAGCCGATGGGCGGGAGGACCGCTCGCGACGTAGCTGAAGAAGGTGTGCCAGCGCACAGGCAACGAATGCGCGCGCGAGCGCGCATTCCACCGTTCGGCGGGGATCTCGCTGAGCGCGAGGAAGGACAACAGGATCGCGATGAAGAGCCCCTGTGCGGGACTGCGCTCGGCCGTGGTCCGCAGGTGCAGATCCGTGCGGATATGGGCTACGACCGCGGCGTGCGCATCGTCTTCATCGGCGAAGAGCGCGCCCGCGAAGGGACGATCGAGGCTGCCGATGTCGAGCCGGTCCAGGGGATCGACGACGAGCGCGCTCAGCGCCGCGTGCAACGCCGGGTCGTCCCACGCGTGGGCGGACAACAG
>Ga0105244_10002319_pt1 | contig 14472 bp, 12 predicted proteins | sample KBSM44metaG_FD_80423 | JGI IMG/M metagenome (GOLD analysis project Ga0105244, IMG submission 80423) | Miscanthus rhizosphere microbial communities from Kellogg Biological Station, Michigan, USA - KBS M4-4 metaG | ecosystem: Host-associated > Plants > Roots > Rhizosphere > Soil | place...
AATCGGCTACCGTTACGGCACCCGGTTCGCCGAGCCGTTCAACAACACCGACATCACCAAGAACATCGTCAACTTCAGCCACGTATCGGGCTACAAATACGGCAAGAACTTCTTCAACGTCGACTTCCTGATGTCTTCGCACGACGACCCCTCGTCGGCCGGAGCGGCCAGCGGTGCGCACGAAGCCTACGCGGTGTACCGCCACACGCTCGACCTGGGCAAGGTCACGGGAAGCAACTGGGCCTTCGGGCCGGTGCGCGGCGTCGGCGCCACCCTTGGCTTCGACTACAACAGCAAAACCGACGCCGGCTACAACTCCAAGAAACGCATGGTCGTCGCCGGCCCGACCCTGATGATGGACGTGCCGGGCTTCCTCGATATCAGTCTGCTCGCGCTATGGGAGAGCAACGCGCCGTTCAACACCTACACCAACGTCGCCACGCCGCGCTACCGCTACGACACGCACGCCATGCTCACCGCCGCGTGGGGCATCCCGTTCAACATCGGCATTCCGCTGTCGTTCGAAGGCTACGCCAACTTCATCGACAAGAAAGGCAAGGACGAATTCGGCGGCGACACCGCGCGCGAAACCAACATCGACATGCAGATCATGTACGACGCCAGCGCCGTCGTCAGCGCGCCGAAGAACACCTTCAAGATCGGCGTCGAATACCAGTACTGGAAAAACAAATTCGGCAACTCCGACAAGAACAACCCCGGCGCCACGGCCAGAACGCCGATGGTCCGCGCGGAATACCACTTCTAATCCACCCACTTCACCGCTAAAGGAAACCGCATGATGAATCGTCGCACACTGATCGCGCTGGCCACGCTGGCCGCCACCCTCGGCGCCGCCGCCCTCCCCGCGCTGGCGGCCGAACCGCTGAAGATCGGCTTCGTCTACGTCGGCCCAGTCGGCGACGCCGGCTGGACCTACGCCCACGACCAGGGCCGCCTGGCGATGGAAAAAGCGCTGGCCGGCAAAATCAAATCCACCTACGTGGAAAACGTGCCGGAAGGCGCCGACGCCGAGCGCGTGATCCGCAAGCTGGTCGCGGAGGGGAACAAGCTGATTTTCACCACCTCGTTCGGCTACATGAACCCGACCGAGAAAGTGGCCAAGTCGGCCCCCGGCGTGGTGTTCCTGCACGCCACCGGCTTCAAGACCGGCAAGAACCTGGGCACCTACGAATCGCGCCTGTACGAGGGCGCGTACCTGAACGGCATCCTGGCCGGCAAAATGACCAAGTCCAAGACGCTGGGCTTCATCGCCTCGTTCCCGGTGCCTGAAGTCATCCGCAACATCAACGCCTTCACCCTGGGCGCGCAAAGCGTCAATCCCGGCATCAAGACCAAGGTGATCTGGGTGAACTCGTGGTACGACCCGGCCAAGGAACGCCAGGCGGCGGAAACCCTGGTGGCGCAGGGCGCCGACGTCATGGCGCAAAACACCGACTCGCCGGCCACCTTGCAGGTCGCGCAGGAAAAAGGCGTGTACGCCTTCGGCTGGGACTCGGACATGTCGCGCTTCGCGCCGAAGGCCCACCTGACCGCCGCCACCAACGACTGGTCGGGCTACTACATCGACACTGCCAAGGCGGTCCTCGCCGGCACCTGGAAAACCGGCGACTACCGCGGCGGCATGAAGGAAGGCATGGTCAAGATGTCGAAGCTGAACGCGGTCGTACCGGCCGACGCGGCCAAGATCTTCGAGGAGAAGAAGGCCGCGCTGACGGCGGGCACCTTCAACCCGTTCACAGGTCCGATCAAGGACCAGTCGGGCGCGGTCAAATACGCGGCCGGCGTCGCCGTGCCGCTGAAGGACCTGCTGTCGATGAACTTCTACGTGCAGGGCGTGGACGGCGCGATTCCAAAATAGGGCACAGGCCAAGGCGGAGCCCATCACGGCTCCGTCCAGCGGAACAACCATGATGATCGATCCCGTTCTATTTAACGACTGGCATCCGGTTGCGCTGTCCGCGCGGATCGTGGCCGGCGCCATCACCGCCACCGACCTGCTGGACACGCGCCTCGCCTTGTGGCGCGACAGCGGCGGCACCGTGCACGCATGGGAAGACCGCTGCCCGCATCGCGGCACGCGCCTGTCGCTGGGCGGGATAGCCAACGACACGCTGCGCTGCGCCTATCACGGCTGGCGCTTCGACGGCGAAGGCCGCTGCCGGCACATCCCCGCGCTGCCGGATCTGGAACCCGACAAGCTGAAAGCGCGGGTCGGCACCTTCCACACGCAGGAAAAATACGGGATGGTATGGGTTTGCATCGGTACGCCTTCCATATCCGGGCCGCCGCGCTTTCCCGAATTCGCGGACGAGCGCCTGCGCAAGGTCTGGTGCGGCCCGTATGACGTGCAAAGCAGCGGGCCGCGCATCGTCGAGAACTTCCTCGACATGGCGCACTTCGCCTTTGTGCACGAAGGCATACTGGGCGTGCCGGAACAAGCGGCGATTCCCGACTACACGGTCGAGACCTTCGACGACGCAACCCACGGCAGCGGCGTGTGGGCCAAACAGTGCCGCGCATGGCAGCCGCAAGCGAGCAAGGCCGCCACCGGCGGCAGCGACATCGAATACACCTACCGCGTGGTGCGGCCGCTGACGGCGATACTGACCAAGCATCCGCCGGGCGCCATCGCCGAGGCGATCGCGCTGCTGCCGCAGCCGCTGACCGAGGCCACCACCCGCGTGTGGATCATCATGGCGCTGGACGATTTCACCTCCGACGACGACGCCCTGCGCGCCTTCCAGGACACCATCTTCCTGCAGGACCTGCCGATTCTGGAAAGCCAGAGCCCCGCGCGGCTGCCGCTGATCCCCGGCGCGGAAGTGTCGGTGGCATGCGACCGCATGTCGCTGGCCTATCGCAATTACCTGAAGCGGCAGAACGTGCGCTACGGCGTGCTGCGCGACGATTAACAAAGGAACGACATGACGACACCGACCGCGCAAGACCATGAATTTCTCACCCGCGTGCTGGCGCTGGCGCAGCGCTCGCGCGACGAAGGCCATCATCCGTTCGCCGCCATGGTGGTCGCCGCCGACGGCAGCGTCATCGCCGAGGCGATGAACGCCTCCAGCAGCGACCGCACCGCGCACGCCGAGATGAACGCGCTGCGCATGGCGTCGCAGCGTTACAGCCCCGCGCAGTTGGCCGGCGCCACCCTGTACGCCAACGCCGAACCTTGCGCGATGTGCGCCGGCGGCACCTACTGGAGTGGCGTCGGGCGCGTCGTCTACGCGATGTCGGAAGCGAGCCTGCTGCAACTGACCGGTGACGATCCCGAAAATCCGACCTTGTCGCTACCGTGCCGCGACGTCTTCGCGCGGGGCCAACGTCCGACCGAGGTCATCGGTCCGCTGCGCGAGGAGGAGGCGCGTGTCGCCCACGCCGGTTTCTGGCGCAAATAGCGGGGAACAAAACGAGATGTGAGGGCAAGTTTCTCAGCGGGTCCTGCCTATTTTTAAGGTAGTGACTTCGTTGATGCACCTTAAAGCTGAGCGTGCGCGACGGTCTAGTCTTGAAGCCATGCAGGCCGGTCCGGTCTGCCCTTTCAAGGAGTCGCCATGTTCTCACTTAACCTTCCCAAACTCTTAGCGTCGCGCGTCATGCGCCCCCTGGCCCTGCTGGCCATCGCCGCGCTGGCCGCACCTGGCGCCGCGCTGGCCAACAGCAACTGGACGTCGGTCGGCTCGACCGGTATCGTCGATGAATCGTGCTACTTCGCCGTACAGATGGAAAACTTCGAGGCGAGGTTGATGCCCGGCCTGCTGGTCCCCTGCAAGGTACGCTACCAGGTCACCGATACCTATGGCACCCCCGGGGGCCTGGTGCCGGCGCGCGCCCTGTTCGCGCACATCCGTGACACCAACATCAGTCCGGGGCGGGTCACGGCGCGCCTGCTCGCCTATCCCATCGCGGGCGGCGCGCCGGTCTCGGTGGCATTCATCGACAGCGACGCGCCCGGCCCCATCCCCGCCCCTCTGCCGAACGGGTTCAGGGAGTACCGCAACCCCACCACCTGCATCGGCGCTTTCAACCTCAATTTCTCGTTGAACAGCTATTGGATCGAGGTCGATCTGATTCCCGCGGTGCTCCCCGCCTTACCGGGTCCGCTGGCGATCGGCATGCTCCAGATACGCAATTGCTAATCCAGTAGGTCGCCACCGAAGGCGGCGCCGCAATGGCGCCGCCCCTCCCCCGTTCAACATCGCCAATTAATGCCTTCTGGCATACATTGCACACTTACCGATTAAACAAAATTTCCCTTCAAAACAAAGACTTACGTCCTCGAAATGATGTTTCCTGGCGACAAAATCGCACCGCACAATAGAAGGTGTTTGATTAATCCGCGCATTCGGATCAAAGTGTCAATCTGAGCCGTGCATCGATCGATGGCGGGGAGACAACCATGAACCTTTTGCATCCAATCCTACTGACAGCCCTGCTGGCCACGGCCAGCGCCGGCGCCCAAACCCCGCAAGCGGAAACGCCGGCGCCCGCCGTCCGGGCGGCGTCCGCCGCAGGCATGTCCACGCCCTATTCGGATTCGTACGTGCCGCGCTCGATGCGCCAGCCGCAGCGCGACATCGCGCCGGGGCCGGTGCTGCTGCGCTACACCGCGGTGCAAAAGCTGAAGAAACGTTTTGAGGACGCCGACACCGACCACAGCGGCACGTTGAGCCGCGAAGAGGCGCGCCAGGCGGGCCTGGGCGTGGTCGACAAGAACTTCGACAGCATCGACACCGCGCAGCGCGGCAACGTCAGCTTCGACGACCTGAACGCCTATCTGATCCAGCGCCGCGAGGAATCCGGCTCGCGCTGAACCACCACCGCGCCGCCGCCAACGATCTTTTACGCCGGCGGCGCGTCCCTGCGCGGCAACGTCAGGCTGAACACCGCGCCCTCGCCCGGCACGCTGGCCACCGTCAGCGTGCCCTCGTGCACCTCGGCCAGCTCGCGCGAGATATACAAGCCCAGCCCCAAGCCCGACGGCACCTCGTTGCCGACGCCGCGCTCATACGGCTCAAAGATTTTCTGCTGCTGATCGGGCGCGATGCCCGGCCCCTGGTCGCGCACCTCGACCCGCACCGCATCCTGCCCGACCACCAGCGACACCGCCACCGGCTGCTGCGCGCCGTAGCGCAGCGCGTTGGTCAGCAGGTTGACGACGATCTGCTCGATGCGGAACTCGTCCCACCAGCCGCTGACCGGCGTGTCGGCGTCCAGGCTGATGGTGCAGCCGGCCGTGGTGGCCTGCGGCGTCAGGTCGTGCACCACCCGCCGCAGCAGGCCCGACAACTCCACCCAGCCCGGCCGCAGCGACAGCTTGCCGCTGCGGATGCGCGACACGTCGAGCATGTCGTCGATCAGGCGGATGATGCTCTGGATCTGGCGGTCGTCGCGCGCCACCATGCGCTGCAGCTGCTCGGCGCCGAAGGCGGCCATGTTGCCGCGCTCGAGCTGCATCTTGCGCAGCTGGGTCTCCAGGTACAAGGTGTTGAGCGGCGTGCGCATCTCGTGCGACACCATCGACATGAACTCGTCGCGCATCGACAGCGCCCGCTGCAGCTGCGTCTGCGCCGCGTTCAGTTCGGCCAGCGTGGCCTCCTGCTTCTGCCGCGCCAGCTCCAGCGCCTGCACCTGGCGCCGCGTGGCCTCGCGTTGCTCGTACAGCGCGACGAAGACCTCGACCTTGCTGCGCACGGCGCGCGAGTCGAGCGGCTTGTACAGCACGTCGACGGCGCCGGCCTCGTAACCCTTGAACGAGTAATTGAGTTCCTTGCCGGCGGCGGTGACGAAGACGATGGGGATTTGCCGGGTGCGCTCGGTGCCGCGCATCAGCTCGGCCAGTTCGAAGCCGTCCATGCCGGGCATCTGCACGTCGAGGAAGGCCATCGCGAAGTCGTGCTGCAGCAGCAAGGCCAGCGCCTCCTCGCCGGAGCCGGCCTGGAAGATCTCGCGCCCGGCGCCGCGGATGACGGCGTTGAGCGCCTGCAGGTTTTCCGGCAGATCGTCGACGATCAGCAGTTTGGTCGGGTGCTCGGCTTGCATTAATTATTCTCCAGCATCAACAGCATTGTGTGTATCGCGTCCAGGGGCAGGATCAGGTCCGGCGCCCGCAGACGGATTGCTTCTTTCGGCATCGTGGCCACCTCGGCCTCGTCCGGGTCCTGCACCACGGTCAGGCCGCCGGCGCGGCCGATGGCGGCCAGGCCGGCGGCGCCGTCCTGATTGGCGCCGGTCAATAAAATGCCCAGCAAAGCCGGGCCGTAGGCGTCCGCCGCCGATTCCATGAGGAAATCAATCGCGGGGCGCGCGAAGTGCAGCGGCGCCTCGCAGCTGAGCGAAAAGCTGCGGTCCGACTCAACCGACAAATGGTAGCCGGAACCGCCGAAATACAGCGTCCCGGATGACAGCGGCTCCTTGTCGCCGGCCTCGCATACGCGCAGCGCCATGCGCTGGCGGAACACTTCGGCCAGCTGGCTTTGGCGGTTCTCCGGCAGGTGCAGCAGCGCCACCAGCGGACGGCCGTAACCGGCGGGCAGGCCGGGCAGCAGCTTGAGCAGCGCGCCCACGCCGCCGGCCGAAGCGCCGATCACCACCGCCTCGATCTTGCGGCCGGCCAGCGTGGCGGCGATCGCCCGCGTGGCCGGCGAACTCTGTGGCGCATTCATCTCTAACGCTTCCTGAACAGCCGCTCACGCTTTTGCACCGGTTCGAAACTGGGCGCGTAGGCGGAAAAATCGATGCTTTCCTTGCTGCCGAGGCCGAGAAAACCGCGATGGCACAACGATTCGTGGAACAGCCCGAAGGCGCGCTCCTGCAGCCTCTTCTTAAAGTAGATCATCACGTTGCGGCAGCTGATCAAGTGGGTTTCGGCGAACACGGCGTCGGTCGCCAGGCTGTGGTCGGCGTAGGTGACGTTCTCGCACAGCGAACTGTCGAACAAAGCCGCATTATAGGCCGCCGTGTAGTAGTCGGAAAAGCTGCGCGTGCCGCCGGCGGCCTGGTAGTTGGCCGTGTATTCGCGCATGGCGTCGAGCGGAAAGACGCCCTTGCGCGCCTTCTCCAGCGACTGCGGATTGATGTCGGTCGCGTAGATCATGCTGCGCTCGAGCAAGCCCTCCTCCTTGAGCAGGATCGCCATCGACACCACCTCCTCGCCGGTGCTGCAACCGGCGATCCAGATCTTCAGCGACGGATAGGTGCTCAGCACCGGCATGACCTGCTCGCGCAGCGCCTTGAAATAGCCGGGGTCGCGGAACATCGACGTCACCGGGATCGTCAGGTATTGCAGCAGCTGGCTGAACGCGGCCGGCTCGTGCATGATGCGCGCCTGCAGCGCCGAGATGCTGGCGCAATCCATTTCCTTGAGCGCATGCAGCACGCGGCGCTTCTGCGAGGCGCCGGTGTAGTCGCGGAAATCGTAGCTGTACTTCATGTAGATGGCTTCCATCAACACTTTGAGCTCGATGTCGGTGTCGCTATGTTGCATGCGCTCTCCTTCCCATCATGCGCCGCGCTCGCCGTTGGGCATCCACACCCGCAGCAGGGAATACAGGCGCGACAGGTCGATCGGCTTGGCCAGGTAATCGCTGGCGCCGGCGGCCAGGCACTGCTCCTGGTCGTCCTTCATCGCCTTGGCGGTGATGGCGATGATCGGCAGGCGGGCGAAGCGGGCGTCGGCGCGGATGTGGCGCGTCGCCTCCAGGCCGTCCATGCCCGGCATCATCACATCCATCAGCACCAGGTCGATGTCGGGATTCTGGTCGAGTTTTTCGATCGCCTCGAAGCCGTTGCGGCCCACCTCGACCAGCACGCCCTTCTGCTCCAGCGCGCTGGTCAGCGCGAAGATGTTGCGCACGTCGTCGTCGACCAGCAGGATGCGGCGGCCTTCGAACACGCGGTCGCGCGAGCGCACGGTGCGCAGCATGGTCTGGCGCTCGGACGACAGGTCGGCTTCGACCTTGTGCAGGAACAAGGTCACCTCGTCGAGCAGGCGCTCCGGCGAGCGGGCGCCCTTGATGATGATCGAGCGCGAGTACTTGTGCAGGTCGGCCTCCTCGGCGCGCGACAGGTTGCGGCCGGTGTAGACGATCACCGGCGGGAACGCCGCCAGCTGCTCGCCGGCCATGCGCTGCAACAGCTCGTTGCCCTGCATGTCGGGCAGCTTCAGGTCGATGATCATGCAATCGAACACGGTGGTGCGCAGCAGCGCCAGCGCCTCCTCGCCGCTGCCGACGTCGACGATGTCGACGTCGTCGTCGGAGATCAGCCGCACCACGCTGTCGCGCTGGCGGTCGTCGTCCTCGACCAGCAGCACGCGCTTGATCTTTTGCGTCAGCTTGGTTTCGATGCGGCGGAACACTTCCATCAACTGCTCGCGCGTGGTCGGCTTGAGCGCGAAACCGATCGCGCCCAGGTGCAGCGCGGCCTCGCCGGCGTCCGTGCCGGACACCACGTGCACCGGGATGTGACGGGTCTGGGCGTCGTCCTTGAGCAGCTGCAGCACCGACAGGCCGGAGCGGTCGGGCAGGCGGATGTCGAGCAGCACCGCGTTGGGGCGGTGCAGACGGGCCAGTTCCAGGCCCTCGTCGGCGTCGAACGCGACCAGGCAGCGGTATTGTTTTTCGTGGGCGAGATCGTAGAGGATGCGGGCGAAGGCGGGATCGTCCTCGATCACCAGCACCGAGCGGGCGTTGTCCACGCCCGGCGGCAACTGGTCGCGGTCATCGTCGAAGGCGCGCACGCGCGGCGGCGCTTCTTCCTCGTCGGCGCCATGGCCTGGGGACGCGGGCGGCGACGTCGCGGCGATGGCCAGGCCGAGCGACGTGGCCGCGTAGGCGCCGACGCCGCCATTGTCATCCATGCTGGCCGGCGCGCTGGCGCTGCCGACGCGCGGCCCCGGCTCCGGCGCGGTCCAGCGCAGCGGCATGGTCAGGGTGAAGCAGCTGCCCTTGCCCGGTTCGCTGACCAGGCTGATGGCCCCGCCCAGCAGATGCGCCAGGTCGCGCGAGATCGACAGGCCCAGGCCGGTACCGCCGTACTTGCGGCTGGTGGTGCCGTCCGCCTGCTGGAAGGCGTTGAAAATGCCTTGCTGGTCTTCCTGGCGGATGCCGATGCCGGTGTCCTGCACCGAGAAGCCGACCGCGCCGTCGCCGGCGCCGTGCACGGCCAGCGTGATCTGGCCGCTGCTGGTGAACTTGAGCGCGTTCGACAGCAGGTTCTTGAGGATCTGTTCCAGGCGCTGGCGGTCGGTAACCATGTGCGTGGCGAGGTCGTCGGCCACCTGTACGTGGAAGGCCAGTTTCTTTTGCTGGGCCAGCGGTTCGAACACCATCGCCATGCCTTCGACCACGTGGCGCAGCGACAACTGCTCCGGCACCAGCTCCAGCTTGCCCGCCTCGACCTTGGAGATGTCGAGGATGTCGTTGATCAGGTTCAGCAGGTCGTTGCCGGCCGAGTAAATCGTGTTGGCGAAGCGCACCTGCTCGTCGTTGAGGTTGCCGGCGGCGTTCTCCGACAGCAGCTTGGCCAGGATCAGCGAGCTGTTCAAAGGCGTGCGCAGCTCGTGCGACATGTTCGCCAGGAACTGCGACTTGTACTGGCTGGCGCGCTCCAGTTCTCGGGCACGCTCCTCCAGGTCCAGCTGCGCCTTGACCAGCGCGGCGTTTTTCTGGTCCAGCGCGGTGCCCTGCTCGGCCAGTTGCTCGTTGGTCTGTTCCAGCTCGGCCTTCTGGTTCTCCAGGCTGGCCTGCGATTCCTCCAGCACGCGCGACTGTTCCTCCAGCTCCTCGTTGGCGGTGCGCAGTTCCTCCTGCTGCACCTGCAATTCCTCGTTGAGCTGCTGGGTTTCCTCCAGCACTTCCTGCAGGCGCTGGCGCGACTGGCTAGCCTCGATGGCGTTGCCGATGTTGCCCTTGACCAAGGTCAGGAAATCCATGTCGCGCACGGTGATCGGACGCAGCAGGCCGATTTCGATCACGCCGTTGATCTGGCCATCGTTGTCCAGCGGCGCCAGCAGCACGCTGGCCGGCGTCCCGGCGCCCAGGCCGGAGCTGACCTGGATGTAATCGGCCGGCACCTTGTCGAGGCGGATCAGGCGGCGTTCCAGCGCGGCCTGCGCCACCAGGCTCTCGCCGGATTTGAGCTGCTGGTCGCGCTGTTCCCATTCGGCGCTGAAGCCGTACGACGCCACGCGGCGGAAACTGCCGTCCGGCCCGCGCAAATACAGCGCGCCGACCACCGCGTTCATATAGCGCGCCAGGAACTGCAGCAAGGTCGACGACAACTGCGGCAAGGCCAGCTGGCCGATGCCCTGCTGCGCCAGCTCGCTCTGGCCGGTGCGCAGCCAGGCTTGCTGCTGCAACAGATCGGCGTGCTCGGTGTGCTGGCGCAGCACATCGTTATAGGTCTTCGACAGGCCGAGCAGCTCGCGCCGCCCGAACCAGGCCAACGCGCCGCCCACGCCCAGGGTCAGCACCAGATACACCACCGCCACCAGCGAGGTCACGCTGCGCGCCGAGGCGTTGCGATCCTGGCGCATGCGCATCTCGACCTCGAGGAAGGCGTCGAGCTGGCGGCGGACCTCGTCGAACTGGTTCTTGCCGCGTCCGGTCTTGACCGGTCCGGTCACGTCGCCATTGGCGGCGCGCAGCCGTATCATTTCCTGCGCGTATAAATCCCATTGCTTGTGCTGGGCCTCGATCAGGCGCAGGCGGTCGATCTGGGCGGGGTTGTCCTCCACCAGCTTCGCCAGGCTGGCCAGGCTGGAGACCACCTTTGGCTTGGCCAGCACGTACGGTTGCAGGAAGGATTCCTCGCCGGCCAGCATGTAGCCGCGCAGGCCGGTCTCCATATCGACCATTTCCTTGCTGATCTCGCTGGCGTTGCCGATCACGCGCTCGCTGTGCTCGACCCAGTTCATGGTCGTGACCAGATACACCAGCAGCACAACGAACACGCCGGCGCTGACGACGCCGGCCGCCAGCGGCAAGGTGATGTTTCGGGCGAGAATGCGACGAAAAGCGACGTCGTCGAGCGTTTTAGTAGGCATGACGCGGACCAAGATAACCGGGGAAGCAAGAGTTTATCTCAAATACAAGCTTAACCGGAGCGCCACTCCAACCGTGCGTGGGGGAAATAACATAGTCCCCCACGCACATGTTGCTATGCCGCCGGGACCGCCGCCGCCATCGGCGCAGGCGCCGGTGTGGGATCGTGCCAGATCACGCCGTCGGCGCGCACCGTGGTGCGGTTGAGGATGCGGCGCGATTGCGGACCGATCGGCGTCGCCTTGTGCGCCACGTGCAGGTTGTCGGCCACCACCACGTCGCCCGGCAGCCAATGGTGGCGGTAGGTGGCGCCGTCGCGGGAATAGTGGCGGTCGACCGCCTGCATCAGCGCCTGCGAACGGTCCGGACCATATCCCAGCACGCCGCCCGTCAGTCCCACATTCAGGTACAGCGCGGGAATGCCGGTTTTCGGATGCTTGAGCACCAAAGGATGGACCACGCCGTTGCGATGCGCGGTGTCGAGGCCGTCGAACTCTTGCTTGATCTCGTCCTGCAATTCGGCGTACGCGCGCTGCAGGTCCGTGAACAGCGTATCGCCGCCCTCGCTGGCCTGCGCCACCGAGTACCAGAAGCTGATCGGCGTCGGGTCGGCGCGGAACGAGCCGTCCGAGTGCCAGTAGCGGCCCACCTCGACATGGCCGTCCTCGGGCCGGCTGGCGACGCGGAAAATTTCCTCGAAGCCGTTCAGCTGGCCGCGCATGGTCGGAAAGGTCTCCAGGGTGCCGAACAAGCTGGTCGCGGCGATTTGTTCCTGCGGCGTCAAGGTCTGGTCGCGGATGACCAGCAGGCCGTGCTCGAGCAACGCCGAGCGCAGCAGCCGGGCCGTGCCGGGACCGACGTCGCGTAAATCCAAACCTTCGATGGTGGCGCCAAAGCCGACCGGGAGCGGGGTGATATTCATATGGCCTCCTAAGCCTGAGATGTATGAAATCAATATATAGGCGCCACCTGCTGATGATAATATGACCGAATTCGCATACACCTTTGCGCAGGACGCAACGACGCCATGGACAGATTCGCCGAACTGAAAGCTTTTTGCCTGGTCGCCAGCAATGGCGGCTTTTCGGCCGCCGCGCGCCAGCTAGGCGTGGCCACCTCGTCGGTGACACGGCTGGTGGACGCGCTGGAGCGGCGCCTGGGCGCGCCGCTGCTGAACCGCTCGACCCGCAGCATTAGCTTGACCGACAGCGGCCGCGCCTACGTCGAACACGCCACGCAAATTTTGGCCGCGCTGGACGAGGCCGACGACGCCGCCGCCGGTCGCGACGCCGAGCCCAGCGGCGTGCTGCGCGTCGCCGCGCCGGTCACCTTGGCGGTGCGCTATATCGCCCCGCTGCTGCCCGAGTTCGCGCGCCGCCATCCCAGGGTCGCGCTGGATGTGCGGCTCAGCGACAACTTCATCAACCTGGCCGAGGAGGCGGTCGACGTCGCCATCCGCATCGGCAGTCCGCAGCAGCAACCGAACCTGATCGCGCGCGAACTGGCGACGCACAAGCGGCATATTTGCGCCAGTCCCGCCTATCTGGACACGCACGGCGCGCCGCGAACGCCGGCCGAGCTGGCGCAACACAATTGCCTGCAATTCTCCTACGGCGCCAACCGCCACAGCTGGCGCTTGCGGCGCGACGGCCGGCAGGTGGACATCGACGTGCACGGCAGCCTGAACGTGAACAACTCGGAAATGCTGCGCCAGGCGGCGCTGGGAAGCATGGGCCTGGTACTGCTGGCCGACTGGCTGATCCGCGGCGACCTGGCCGCGGGCACCTTGGTGCCGGTGCTGCCGGAGTACGACGCCAACCCCGGCGACATGGATGTGGTGATCCACGCGGTGTATCCGGCCAGCCGGCGCGGCTCGGCCAAGATCCGCATCTTCACCGACATGCTGGCGGCGGCCCTGGAAGGCGCGGATTAACGCTTGGGCGGCGTAACGATCGGCTTGATCGTGCAAATCGGATTCTTCGGATCGGCGCAGCAGGTCAACAGCTGGTTCAACGATTCCAGATTGGCCTGCTCCCAGAACTTCTTGCTTTGATCGTTGTTGACCGGCATCCAGTGGCTCAACGGATAACTATTGGCCAGCGCGTTGCCGTCCTTGGCCGGTATCCTGCCGGCCGCCATCGGCACGAACTGCGAGCAACTGGCCTGGTCGCCGATGCGGTGGCAACCGACACAGGTGTTGTCGCGCGTGCTGATGCTGTTCGAATGCCACTGCGCGAACTCCTTGCCGATGTTGCTGTAGCGGCCCAGCGGATCGGCCGGCAACAGATACTTGAGCTGGCCGATCCACGGGCTGTACATGAAGGGATCGGCGTCATGGCAGCTGAGGCAGTTCTTCGACGCGGTGGCCGCCGGCGCCCACCAGAACTGGCCGGCGGAGATGCGCTGCGGCGGCGGTGCTTTTTCGTTGGGCGGCGGCACGCGCGAGGCGTCGAAGCCGGTCTTCTGGCCCGGCTTGCCCTCGGCATGGAACCAGCAGGTATCGCCGGTGTCGACATTGTGGGCGACGATGTCGACCTCGTCGAAGAACTTGCTGTTCGGATCGCGCAACTGCTCGCGCCGGCACATGGCCGAGATCTGCGTCTTGCCGTAGGACAGATTCAGCAACCGGGAATACGGCGTGCACTGGCCGAACGAATCGCCGCCATACGGCAGCAGCGCCGGGCGGTCGCACGTCATGCCAGGCTTGTACTCCGCCGGAGTCTTGCCGTCGACGGTGATCGGCACGATGGTGCCGTCCAAACAGTTGAAGGCCGGAATCTGGCCGATCATGTCGGCGCAGACCTGGCCGTACTCGACGGCGCTTTGCTTGCTGTATTTGCTGACGGCGGCCTTGGGCGCGGCCTGCGCCATGCCCACCGTGGCGGCCAGCAACAGCGCCGGAATCAGCGACACCATTGTGGACAGGCTCATGATTTCACCCCGCCACCCTGCGTGTAGGGCAGGGCTACCTTGCGGATCGCCTCCATGTAGCGCACATAGCCGGTGCAACGGCACAGATTGCCACCGACCCAGGTCTCGATCACCTCGTCGAGCTGCGACGCCGGCACCGGCGCGCGCTTCAGGTGCGACAGCATGGCCGTGGCCGCCATCAGGAATCCGGGCGCACAGTAGCCGCACTGGAACGAGAAGTTCTCCAGGAAGGCTTGCTGCAACGGCGCCAGCGCCTGTTCCGAACCCAGGCTTTCAACCGTGTAGATCGACATGTTCTCGACCGCGCTGACGGGCGTGGAGCAGGCCAGCGTTTTCTCCAACACCTCGTCGCCGCCCTCGCGGGTGGCGACGGTGCAGGCGCGGCAGACACCGATACCGCAACAGAATTTGGTGCCGGTCAGGTCCTGGCGCTCGTGCAGAAAATCGATCAGCGCCATGTCGGCGTCGC
>Ga0105244_10002320_pt1 | contig 14469 bp, 7 predicted proteins | sample KBSM44metaG_FD_80423 | JGI IMG/M metagenome (GOLD analysis project Ga0105244, IMG submission 80423) | Miscanthus rhizosphere microbial communities from Kellogg Biological Station, Michigan, USA - KBS M4-4 metaG | ecosystem: Host-associated > Plants > Roots > Rhizosphere > Soil | place: Michigan...
GCCGACATCACCATGACCATGCTTGCGTTCGTCAACCTGATCGCGCTGTTCCTGCTGTTCAAGGTCGGCATGCGCATCCTGCGTGACTACGATGACCAGCGCGCCGCTGGCATCACCACACCGGTATTCGATTCGAGCAAATTCCCGGATCTGGATCTGGACCTGAAAGCCTGGCCGGCGAACCCGCCAGCACCAGCCGCCAAGGCTGAAGCTGCCCCGGCAGGCGTGACCGCAGCGCAACGCTGAGCGGTAAAAACCGGGCGCATCCCCTGCGCCCGGCGTGACACAACTTGCAACCGGCGTCATGCTCGGACACAAGCCGTCATAGTTTTTTGGAGAACCGCCCATGAATGCCCCGACCTACCCTGCCGCCCAGCACGTCATGGTGCTCTACACCGGCGGCACCATCGGCATGCAGGCCAGCGCCAATGGCCTGGCCCCGGCATCCGGTTTCGAAGCGCGGATGCGCGAATACCTGAACAGCCAGCCTGAGCTGGTGGTGCCGCAGTGGCGCTTCCGCGAGATGTCGCCGCTGATCGACAGCGCCAACATGACCCCGACGTATTGGCAGCAACTGCGCGAAGCGGTGGTCGACGCGGTGGATGTTCAGGGCTGCGACAGCGTGCTGATCCTGCACGGCACCGACACCCTGGCCTACAGCGCGGCGGCCATGAGTTTTCAACTGTTGGGGCTGCATGCCCGCGTGTGTTTTACCGGTTCGATGCTGCCGGCCGGCGTGACCGACAGCGATGCCTGGGAAAACCTTGGCGGTGCACTGGTTGCCCTGGGCCAAGGACTGGCACCGGGTGTGCATTTGTACTTCCACGGCGAACTGCTGGACCCCACCCGTTGCGCGAAGGTGCGCAGCTTCGGTCGGCATCCGTTCAAGCGCCTGGAGCGTCAGGGCGGTGGCGTGAAGGCGACTTCGACGCCAACGCAACTGAATTACAACCAACCTAGACAATTGGCGAATGTCGCGGTGCTGCCGCTGTTTCCAGGTATCAGTGCCGCAATCGTTGATGGCCTGCTCGACAGCGGCATTCAGGGTCTGGTGCTGGAGTGTTATGGCAGTGGCACCGGCCCGAGCGATAACCCCGATTTTCTCGCCAGCCTTGGCCGTGCGCGGGACAAGGGTGTGGTGGTGGTGGCAGTCACGCAATGCCATGAAGGCGGGGTTGAACTGGACGTTTACGAAGCCGGCAGTCGCTTGCGCAGTGTGGGCGTGTTGTCCGGAGGCGGCATGACCCGCGAGGCGGCGTTCGGCAAGTTGCATGGGTTGCTGGGTGCGGGGCTTGAAACCTCCGAGGTTCGACGTCTGATCGAGCTCGACCTGTGTGGCGAATTGAGCTGACAACACACACCCCCTGTAGGAGCGGGCTTGCCCGCGAATACGTCTGCACATCCGACATTGATGTGAATGACACACCGCTATCGCGGGCAAGCCCGCTCCTACAGGTCCCTCGTCCGGCATATAACTTGCTGCATTCCAGCTATCCCAAGGCTGGAAGTCCTCATGCTCCACTCCCACCTCACCACGCTCAACGCTGTTTCTCTGGTGCTCAACGCCTTCAAGGCCGACGGCTTGTCCAGCGAAGCACTGCTGGCCGGCAGCGGCATCAGTGCGGCGGATCTGAACCGCGCCGACACGCGCATCACCACCAATCAAGAGATGCAGGTCTGCGCCAACGCCGTCGCGCTCAAGCGCGATATCGGCCTGGAGCTGGGCCGGCGGATGCACGTTTCCTGCTACGGCATGCTCGGTTACGCCCTGCTCACCAGTGCCACCTTCGGTGACGCTTTGCGGCTGGCGATGCGTTATCCGGCGCTGCTGGGAACACTTTTCGAGCTGAGCCTGGAGGACGATGGCGAGCGGGTCTGGTTCGCCGCCGCCGATTACCGCGAGAGCCCGTCCATGGCGGTGTTCAATGCCGAATTCTGCCTGGTGTCGCTGAAAGTCACCTGTGACGATCTGCTCGGCCATCCCCTGCCCTTGCTCGGCGCTCGCTTCGAGCATGCCGCGCCCGACTACGAAGCGAGCTACGCGCAACACTTCGACTGCCCGCTGCACTTCGGCGCACCGAACAATGCCTTCGCCTTCGACAGGCGCTGGCTCGATCAACCGTTGCCGCTCGCTGATGCGATTACCCATCAAGCCATGGCCGAGCGTTGCCGCAAGCAGAACCTTGAGTTCACCGGGCGCCAGGCCTGGCTGGGGCGAATCCGGCAGTTGCTCAGCGCGCAATTGAATGCCGCGCCTGGGCTGGAGGGCCTGGCCGAGCAGATGAATTGTTCGGCGCGGACCTTGCGCCGGCATCTCAAGGACATGGGCTGCAGCTACCAGGAGCTGCTCGACGAACTGCGCTTCGAGCAGGCCAAGCAAATGCTCTGCGAAGATCAACTGCCGATCTATCAGATTGCCGAGGCGTTGGGTTTCAGTGAAACAGCAAGTTTTCGGCATGCGTTTGTGCGCTGGAGTGGAGTGGCGCCCAGCCAATTCCGGCCTCACGGATAACCTTGTGGGAGCTGGCTTGCCAGCGATGAGGCCGGTACATCCGATGCACCTGTTTCGGTCGAAATACCGCTTTCGCCAGCAAGCCGGCTCCTACAAAGGGCTGTTCAGCGTTAACAAGGGGCGAATTTCGGTCAGATGTTTTGGCCATATCGATCCCCTTTTGGCCTTTCCTGCCGTTCTCCGATTCGCCGTGCACCGCAACACTGGAGGCAACCGAATCAGCCCTGCGGAGAACAACAAATGCTGACGATCTACTCTGACGATCACCACCTGCACCACGGCCGTTGCGAATTGATAGACGGGCAACTCAAGCCCTGCTTCGAAATGCCTTCGCGTGCCGACCACGTGCTTTCACGGGTGCAAAAACAGAACCTGGGCCCCGTCGAAGCGCCGAAGGATTTCGGTCTCGGGCCGATCGAGCGCATTCACAGCCGCGACTATCTCGACTTCTTCAAAGGCGCCTGGGCCCGCTGGACCGAGTTCAACACCGACGGTGACCTGCTGCCTTACACCTGGCCGGCCCGCACCCTGCGCCGCATCAAACCCACCAGCCTGCATGGCCAACTCGGCTATTACAGTTTCGACGGCGGCGCGCCGATCACCGCCGGCACCTGGCAGGCGGCGTACAGCGCAGCACAAGTTGCGTTGACCGCCCAAGCTGAAATCCAGCGCGGCGCTCGCAGTGCCTTCGCCCTGTGCCGGCCACCGGGACACCACGCCGCCGGCGACTTGATGGGCGGTTATTGCTACCTCAACAACGCCGCCATCGCAGCCCAGGCCTTCCTCGATCAGGGCCACAGGAAGGTCGCGATCCTCGACGTCGACTACCACCACGGCAACGGCACCCAATCGATTTTCTACGAGCGCAGCGACGTGCTGTTCACCTCGATCCACGGTCATCCGGAAGCCGAGTTCCCGTTCTTCCTCGGCTACGACGATGAGCTGGGCGAAGGCGCCGGTGAAGGCTTCAACTTCAACTATCCGTTGGCCGCAGGTTCTGGCTGGGAGACTTGGAGTGCAGCGCTGGAACAGGCCTGCAAAGAGATCGAAAGCTACGGCGCCGACATCGTCGTCGTGTCCCTGGGCGTCGACACCTTCAAGGACGATCCGATCTCGCAATTCAAACTCGACAGCCCGGATTACCTGGCCATGGGCAAGCGCATCGCGGGTCTCGGCGTACCGACGCTGTTCGTCATGGAAGGCGGCTATGCTGTCGAAGAAATCGGCATCAACGCCGTGAACGTTCTCGAAGGTTTCGAAAGCGCTTGATGAGGAAGTAGACACATGAAAAGTCTTAAGCGTTTTATCGTGCCTGCGCTGTGCGCCTCGGTGCTCAGCGTTGCCGCCCACGCCGAAGAACGAACGTTGCGCGTTTACAACTGGTTCGACTACATCACCCCAAAGGCCCTGGAAGACTTCAAGGCGCAGAACACCCAGACCAAACTGGTCTACGACATCTTCGACACCAACGAAGCGCTGGAGGCCAAGTTGTTGACCGGCAACTCCGGCTACGACGTCGTGGTGCCATCCAACGTGTTCCTCGCCAAGCAGATCGAAGCTGGCGTATTCCAGCCCCTGGACCGCAGCAAGTTGCCGAACTGGAACCACCTCGATCCCAAGCTGATGAAGCTGATCGAGGCCAACGACCCGGGCAACAAATTCGCCGTGCCCTACATGTACGGCACCATCCTGATCGGCTTCAACCCGGACAAGGTCAAGGCCGCCCTCGGTGCCGATGCGCCGGTAGACAGCTGGGATTTGATCTTCAAGGAAGAGAACATCAGCAAGCTCAAGCAGTGCGGCGTCGCCCTGCTCGACTCGCCCTCGGAAATCCTGCCGCTGGCCTTGCAACATCTCGGCCTGGACCCCAACAGCAAGAAGCCTGCGGACTACGACAAGGCTGAAGCGTTGTTGATGAAGATCCGCCCGTACGTGACCTATTTCCATTCGTCGAAGTACATGGCCGACATCGCCAACGGTGACATCTGCGTCGCGGTCGGTTATTCCGGCAGCTTCTCGCAAGCCGCCAACCGCGCCAAGGAAGCCAGGAACGGTGTGGTTGTCGACATGCGTTTACCGAAGGAAGGTGCGCCGATCTGGTTCGACATGCTGGCGATTCCGAAGGGGGCGAAAAACACCGAAGACGCCTACACCTTCATCAACTACCTGCTGCAACCGCAGGTGATTGCACCGGTCAGTGACTTCGTCGGTTACCCGAACCCGAACAAGGACGCCACGGAACTGGTCGACCCGGCGATCCGCAACAACCCGAACCTGTACCCGACCGACACGGCGATGAGCACGCTCTACACCCTGCAACCGCTGCCGCGCGATGCCGAACGTGCACGGACACGGGCCTGGACCAAGATCAAGTCCGGTACCTGACACCCGTCCCGTTCCCGCCGTCACCAGGACCTGCGTTTACGCAGGTCTTTTTTTGCCCGCAATATTTATTTACCGCCAACGTCGTCCTGCCCGTCACTACCTTGCAACGAATCGCGTACCGAATCTTCAACGGTGCCGCCTCACAAAGGACGTGACCATGACCGAAGTATCCAGCCCCCCCGAATTGCCCGAACTCCCCGCCGATCAAGACGCCCTGCTTACCCAATTGGTGGCCGGCCCCTCGATCAGGGAGGTCGCCACCCATGCGCTGCAACCGGCGCTGAAAACGCTATATCCGCAGCTGTCTATCGACCCCCGCCTGGCGATGGTGGTCACACCGATCTGGACACTACGCGAGCAGCGCGTCGTCGCCGGACCACGACACTTTGAATCACTGACCGATGCCTTGGTACGTCACGGCATTGCGCAAACACCGATGATTTACCTGGAGGGCGAGCATTACCTCACCCTGCAACCACTGGAGCCGACACCGGCGCAGTTGCCCGTCAGCATCGAAGCCATCGGGCGTTTGCTCAATGAGTTGGCGCCGCTGTTGTTCGATGCATTTCAAGAGCAGCAGGTCGACTACTGGAACCGGCTCACCACCCCCTCGACCCCACGCTGGAAGGCGTTGTCCCACTCGCTGCGTGAACTGTGGGACATCGAAACCAACCCGAACTGGGAGAACGAGCAATGCGAGATGGCCCGCAACCTGTTCACCTACCCGGACAAAAGCAAACGCAAGACGCACGACCGCTTTCGGTCCCGCGCTTGCCTGATCGACCTGGACTACAAGAATGAGGGGGTCTCGGCCCACCTCAACACCCTGGACATGGCCGTCCTGATCGGGACCCTGGGCAGCCGCACGTTGATCGTCAGCCACACCATTACCCATGGCTTCCAGACCTACGAGTCGTTGCAGGAATTGGGCGAATCCTTGCAGGCGTATACCAATGGCCAAATACCCGGGAACACCTTGCAATGGCGCCTGATTGAGCCCGAGGACAATTTTTTCGACCATCTGGCGTGCACCCTGATCGCCCTGCAAGCGGACTCGATTGCCGCGCTGGCAAACATTCGCGAAGAGACAAATCCCGACCTCGCCCCACACATCAGTCGCACCACGAACGAGCTCGATCCATCGGACAATCAGGCGCCATCGCGCTTCAACCTGGTCGAGCAGGCACTGCCAGACTGGATGGCCAGCGCTTCATCAGGCGATCTCAGCGCCTACAGTCGTCATCTGATGGATCTGGCGGGCGTACAGAACCAAAACACCGGGCAGTCATTCCAGGACGGTATCAAACCGATCCGCGAATTCGCTCTGGAGCAACTGCGCAAGGACATGCTCTCCGAGCATCCCGAAGCCAAAGATTTACAGTTCGCGGACATCGAGATCGTGATCGACAGCGTCGTAGTCTGGGGCAGCTTTGCGCCACCCGTGGGGCCGGAGCGCACCACCTTGAGCCTGGTCGATCTGGCGCTGCAAAACCTGATCGCCCTGCCGCAGGGCAATAAATCCGTACGCAGCACCAGCGCTACAGCGCTGCCGGCATGGTTGACGGTCAGCTACCTGGAAGCGTTGATCGTCAGGGTCAATATCGGCCAAACCTATCCGAAGCTGATCAAAAGCAAACTGCTGGACGATCCCCTTGAAAGCCTGCGCCGTCAGAACCTGTTCACCAGCCGCTTACGCGTCGAGCTGCCACTGCTGGCCTTGCAGCAAAAAATCCGGACTCAGGGCGCAATTGACGAATTGGGCTATCGCTATGTCGCTGCCGTGGTGCAGATCCTCGACGCCAAACGCTGGGTCGACGGACAGGAAATCGTCATTCGCCCGCTGGCATTCACTCCCGCCTGGCGTACGGGAGCCTCCACGGATGAAGTGAGCAACATGTTCGTGATCGGGCCCCGGCAAATGGACAAAGGACCGTGCCTGCTCTATCGGCCACTGCTCGACCAGCCCTTGAGCCAATACCCGACGCCGGCCAACCTGATCTATGCCATTCGGCATTCTCCAAGGCTGCGCGAATCCGTGCTCGCCTGGCTGCCCGACGGGGTTCGCGCCAATTACGCCAACTACGTATTCACCGGGGACCTGCCTTCGGTCTGGAGTGTTTCGCAACTGCTGGCCGACCCACTGACCTCCCTGCAAATGAGCGGTCCGCTGACCTTGGGCACTCGGGTCCTCGCTACGGATTACCTCGCCAACCTGTTCAAGGCCAACGTCAATGCGCTGGTCGAATTGGCGCAACGGCAATCGGTGTCCAACGCGGAAAATCGCTGGGCGACTTTCAAGCAGGCTGCCTGGAAGATCCTCAGTGCGGCATTGCCCTTTCTGGGCCGAACTGTCGGGACGGCAGCCTGGATCTGGCAGGTACTTGATGATCTGCAGCAGACCCTCGACGCGAGCGAGGAAGGCAACTCCGAACAACGCAAAACCGCCATGACCGATCTGTTGCTGACCCTGGCCATGGTGCTCGCCCATCGCGCCAGCACACGCCGTCCGACGTCCCGTGCAATCCGGGAGCAGAGCCCGACAACGCCAACGGTAGAGGTTGCGAAAAAGCCGGTCGCGACACCGTTGACCCTGGTTCAACTGCCTGACATCGTCGGCGAGCCCTCGACCACACAACACCACATTTCAGTCGCAACCGATACCGTCCTGAACCTGAGCAAAACCCTGGATCGCTTCGCGATCACCAAACCCGAAAGTCTCACATCTCCCGAAAGCGCAGCCGGCATCCACCAACACCTCTATCGGTACGAAAAAAGCTACTACGCGCCAGTCGGCGAGCGCTGGTTCGAAGTAACCGTCGAAGAAACCGGTGAAGTGTCGATCATCGATTCAAGACCCGAGTCCAAAGGTCATGGCCCTGCACTGATCCGCAATCAGCGCGGTGGATGGTTCGTCGACACCCGCTTGCGCTTGCGTGGCGGTGGCTTGTCGGCCCGGCGCAAAGCGCTGAAGCAGCAAAACCGTCAGCGCATCACCGAACTCAAGAAGCAACTGAAGGACTTCAACGACCAAAGCGAAAGCGCAGGCAAAGAGCTGAAGGACGCCTACAACCAGTTGAAAACTGCCTCCGACCAAACGTTGCCCGGGTTGCAGCAGGTGTTTCTGGAAAAACTCGACCAGCGCACCAGCGACTATGCCGCCCCAATCGAGCAACTGAACTCGTTGAACCTGCTCGACACGGTTTCCAGTTACCGCAGTGACATGGCCGACATGCTGGGCAACCAGCTGTACTACAACCAGACATGGCTCGATCAAAAAAATCCGGCTTTCAGACAAACCATGCAGGAGACCTTGACCCTGCTTGAGGCGGAAGAAACGGCTGGTGCAGCCGGTGACCGTGCGACCTATCAAAAAATGGTCGACCTGGCCGAGGGTGTGATCGGCAAAATCGAATTTGCGCAATCACGTTTCCAGTTGCTGAGTCGACTGGGTAGAGGTGCTGCCGAAATAGCCAGCACCTACAAGGCAAAACTGCCGGCATTTACCCCTAACGACCTCAAAGCACTGCAGGTCATGCTGGCTCGCGACGTATGTCTCAAAGAAGGTGATAGCGTCCCGCTGACCGAAGCCGGAAACGAACTGACACGCCTGCTCGACACGACCGACCTGGTAATCCAGACCTCCCAGGAGCTGATGCTGGAAGGCAGCACGTGGATCGCAAAGGAACGTATCGAGGCGCTCAATGGCATTCTCGAACAATTTGCCACGATCGATCAGTCCTTCGAAGACTTCACGGTCAGCCACAACGACGCGGTGCTGGAGCAACCGTTCAAGCATCTGCGCTCGCGAGTCGGCGAGTTCCAGCAAGATACCGAGGCCTACCTTGCTCAGTTGCTGCGCGAGCAACTGCCCCAAGAGCCTCGCCCCGGGCCTTCGAGGCCAGCGCCAGCGTCGCGCAAACGGGTAGTCAAGACGCGATTCAATGGCACGGTCGTTGGCGAAGTTCGTCCTTCGGCGCCAGGCGAGCCGGTACTGCTGGAGGTGCGCGCGCCCATGACCGGCAAGGTCATCGCCACCTTTCACGAAAAAACACCCGGCGTGTGGCTTGAACGGGTACCGGCCAGACGTCGCCGACCGCAAGCTCCACCACCGGCACTCACCGAGCAAATCGCCCACGGCCGGACGATGCTCGATGACCTGGAAAACTTCATCCGGCAAACCGAAGCAAACGCGAAAAAGCCAGGCCGTATCCCGGTGGAAATCGAAGAGTTGTTCCAGCACAAAGCCGATCAACTTAGCCAAGCGGCCCGCTCCCTGGAACAAGCCGTATTGCGCTCGAACGCAACCGACGGCCCGTCGGGTACCGCGTCAACCTTGACCAAGGAACTGAACGAGGCACGCGAGCGACTGTACGCCGAAGGTAACCGGATACGCATCGAAATGACCAAAGCCCAACCACCAACTGCGGCCCGCGTCCAATGGCTGTTGAGCAAGGACGAAATCGACATTGTGAACAATGCCAAGCGACGGCGCCTGAAGGGCCCGCGCAAGGACTACCTGCAAGAGTATGAAATTCGCGAGCGCCGTACCCAGAAAACACTGTGGTACGCCCACTTCCATTACACCAGCCTGGATGCGCCCGCCGACGCATTCACCGCCGCCCATTTGAAACTGCATGAACAACGGCTGTTGGCAGGTGCATTCGACCCGCGCGCGGCCACGACCAACTCGCAAGTGATCGCTATTTATCGCAGCGAAATCAGCCCGCAACTGGCGCGCGAGTTGTTCTTCACTCAAGCCTGAACCGTCAAAAAGGAAAATGACGATGATTGAACACCCCGAGACTACCGAGCCACCGGTACTGCTGAAAAAAAGCCTGGTCATCCATCAGACAAGTCAGGGACCGACTGTCGATGAAGTCGCCACGCAGATGCTGCGCCAGGGCCTCAAGGCGCTGTATCCCGAGCGCGATATCGACCCAGAACACACGATGCTCGCCACACCTCGATGGCAATGGCTCGACGGCTCGCTCGTGGCAATGCCTACGCGGTTCGAATCACTGACCCAGGTGCTGGTGCGTCAGTTCTTCACCGCTGCCAACGCCAACTACCTGGAGGGTGAACACTTCCTGACGTTGCACCCGCAGGCCACGCCGGTTGTGCATCTGGACCTCGACATCGAGGCCATCGCCAGGTTGCTCAACGACTACACCCCCTTGCTTTTCGTTGCCTTCAGGGAACGTCAACTCGCCTTCTGGAACGGAAGCGGACACCAGGCACCGCGCTGGCAAGAACTGTCGCAAGCCTTGCGCAAAGCCCTCGATGTTCACCACGTCGACGGCTGGGATGACGATCAGTGCCATGTGGCCCGGGCGGTCTCACTTCACCCGGACAAACCGGAGCGGCAAAAACATGCACCGACGATGGCGGATATCCAGGCCAGCCTGATTGATATCGACACCGTCGACGAAAAAGGAAAAAAACAACACCTGGTCCTCGGTGGTGCCGCCGTACTCACAGGGCGCTACAAACAACGCGATCTGGTGATGATGTACACCGTGGAAAGTGGCTATGAATCGTTCAATTCGATGGAGTCATTGGGTAAGTCGTTGCCGGAGCGCATCCAGCAGCAACTGGCCGGGCGAGAACTGCAGTGGCAGTTGTTCGAGCCCGAGGGTGATTTTTTCGACCATATGGCCTGGGCCCTGATTACCACCCAACTGGACGCTATCGCAGCGATCACCCGCGAAAACCTCGCTGCTGATGCGGATGACAGTACCGGGCTGTCCGCTCTCCCTGAACACACCACCGTTCAAGAGAAAAACACCCGCAATGATCTGGAGAACTCAATACCCGCCTGGCTGCTCGACGCGTCGGCCGCTGATCTGGATCAGTACAGTCGATCCGTCAACGCATTGGGCAAACTGTACAAGCAGGCCAACAAAGACCTTTTCCAGATCCCTTCGATTGATGCCTTCGCCCAGCAGCGCATGCGCAAAGCGATATTTGCCGACAAGACATCTGCCGCCGGGCTGCCCCTCGATAACCTTGAGATCACGATCACCAACAGTTTTGAATCCGGTGGCTTGACGCTGCCCAACCCCCTCGACATCCACACCGAAACCCTGGGCGAGTACGCCCTGCAAAACGCCGCGCCGTATCAGGCAACCATTCGCTTCAATCCGCCGCAACCTGTGCCCGAATGGCTGAACGTGACGTATCTGACGAAGATCGCGAGCGAGGTCGATATTGGCCAGAAGTATCCCAGACTGATCAAGGACAAGCTGATCGATGATCCGGTGCAGGCTAGCCTGCAAGAGCACTTTTACATCAGCCAGTTGCGCGCGCTGCTGCCGCTGATTGCCCTGGAATCCAAGGTCCGCCACATCGGCGGCGTGGATGAGCTGGGTTGCCGCTATGTAAACGAATGGCTCAACCCGACACCCGGCCACCCGCAACCGATCGTCATCCGCCCCTTGTGCTTCGTCCACGCCGCCAACACTGACGGCGACACCGTCGACAACATGTTCATCATCGCTCCGCGCCACCCGGACGCCGGGCCTTGCCTGCTCTACCGTCCGCTGCTCGAACAGCCGTTGCTGCAAATCCCCTCAGCGCAAAACCTGCTGTATGCCCTGCATCAACCGGGCGAGTTGAGGGACTCGGTGCTGGCGTGGCTGCCTGACTCCAATACCAGCTTCAAATACGCCCAGTACACGTTCCCCGTCGGCCTTCCGAGCCCATGGCTGGGGGCACAGTTACTCTCCGAACCCTGGACAGACGTGGCCTGGGCCGGGCCGGTCGAATTGTCATCAACCGAACTGACCGGCGATGTATTCGCCACCCTGTTCCAGACCCATGCCAGGACCATGGCCGAGCTCGCCGATCGCCAATCCCAGTCCAATGCAGAACGACGCTGGGCATTGCTGCGCGACAGCGGTTGGGCACTCTTCAACGTCGCCGCGAATTTTCTCAGTGGGCCGGCCGGCGCCGCGGTCTGGGTCTGGCAAAGCATCAATGAAATCGAGCAAGCCGTGGATGCCCACCAGCACGGCGACAAGCTCACTGAGTGGAACGCGGTCGGGGATTTGCTGCTGACCCTGGGCATCCTCCTCGCCCACCACGCTGCCGTACGCCGCAAGACTGGCCGGCGTCAGGCTGCACCAATAAACGACAGCGTGCCGACTCTACCAGGCGGCGCTCCGGTCAAACCGGTAACGCCCACTGTGACACTGCTGCCCACACCATTGACCGGCGAATTGCCGTCCAGTCATTACTCCTCGCTCGAGGCCAACGGCTCCGTACCCCATCGATCAGGCACTGCGCTGGCCGAGTATCTGCAGAACCTGACAGTACCGGCACTCGATCTGAAGGCCCCAACCCTGGAGACCCTCCTGCGCGATGCCGCGCCTCTTTATCGCCTGGAAGACAAGACCTACGCCCGCGTCGGCGAACGCTGGTTCCGGGTGTTGGAAAACGACGATCAACAGGTCCAGATCGTTTACCCGGATACACCCGCGAAAACCGGCCCGCTGCTGGTCCACAACAAACAAGGCCAATGGTTTGTGGACACGCGATTGCGCTTGCGTGGCGGCGCGGGTGGCCAGAGCCTGCAAAGCCAACTCAAGGCGCAGCGCAAGGAAAAGAAGCAGCAGCAAAAACAGCTGGCCACGGTTCTTCAAAACTTCAAACGTCAGGAAGCGGCCGGTGCAGCCAAGCTGAAGGAGGCCCATGAAGCCATGAAGGGCGCCACCGGGCCGGCAATCGAACAAGCGACTCAGCGTTACCTCACCCAGGTGGAAACGCTGATCGCTGAGTACGACCAGGCGTTGAACAATCTGCAGCAATGGCGTCTCAAGGGCGGAAGCGCAGGCTATTTCGATGATCTGCGGGCAATGACCACGCAGATGCTGAGAAATCTCGTTCTATGGTTCTTGGTCAAGCGCAACACCTACGCAAAGCTCACTCGGCAACTCGGCGGTAATACCGTCATTGAATCAAACGCCGCACTGCAGACGCACATACAGGGTGTCAGAGAGGTATTGGCGTTGAGCCAGGACATGGTCGCTCGCCTGGAACTGTCCCAGACATCCCTCAAACGGCTTGAGGCCCTTGGAAGCGCCGGCATGACCAGCGCAGAAATCCTGCGTCAAAAGCTTCCCCCCTTCACCGAGTGGGACTTGAAATCCAACGAGATAGGCATGTCCCATGAAATGTGCCTGCGTGGCACCGACACCGCACGCGCCAATGCCGCGCGTGACACAGTGGGTACGTTGATCATCGAGGCTGCGACCGCCACCCAACGTCAAGCCGCCATGATCAGAACCCCGAACAGCAATGAAGCTGTCGCACTGCGCATCGAAAACCTGAGCAGGCTGATCGATGTCTATGCCGACACCGATCAGCGCCTCGAAGATCTTCCCGGCGAATATCCAGGCGACGTAGAGCCAGCAGAACTCCAGCGGGTGCGCAACTTGATCGGTGAGTTCCGGCAATTGGCTCAGGAACAACTGAGTCTGCTGTTGCCCGAGAACGCGAGCATCGCCCTGCCTGAGACGCCAAAACCCGCGGTTGCCGGCCCTTCACGCCCAACAGGTAAAGTCACCAAGAGTCGCCCTCGAGATCCGGTGCCTGCCAAGGCGTCGACCTCCGAGGAGCCGGCTCTCGACCAAATGCGCCCTGCCGCGCCGCACACCGCCCCCGTGCAAACGCTGGACGACATCGACACGATTGCCAATGCCTTGACATTGAATGAAGACGTCGAAGGCTTCATTACGCGTACGCGCAAAGACGCCTTCAAACCCAATCGCATCCCTGCTGACATGCAAGATTTGTTCGATCTACAAGCCCGTCGGCTCGAACAAGTAGCGATCAATGTCGATCAGGCCACGGCGCGCAGTGGGACGCGGCTTCCAGTGGCTACCCTGAGTTTGGAACTCAACGAGGCCGCCACCCGGTTACGCGCCCAAGGTGTCACGACCAGAGCCAGTCTGCTCAAGGAGCGCCAGCCCCGACAAGCCTATTTGCAATGGTTACTGGACAACGGCCAGGTCCGGATCGACAGGAACGAACAAGGTCGGATCAGGACCAAACAGCGCCGGGATTATTTTCAGGAGTACCGGATTCTCGACATTGGCAACAAAGATCAGCCGCTGTGGCTGGCGCACTTTCACTACGATTCGCTGGACGCCGCGCCGGAGCGGTTCACCGCTGCGCACCTGAAAATCGCTGACTCTCATCTGCAGACTTTCACTGCCGAACGTCGCCAGGCACTGACTACCCTGGCGCCGATCGACTATGTGCTGCGGCGCATCAACGATTCGGCTCTGTTTCTGAATCTCGAACCGAAGCGCTAATACCTGTGCGGGCGGACTGACAACCCGCCCGCTTCAGCGGCCCCGCCACACCGCACGCAACCGTTGCAGCGCTGCCTCGATGGCTTGTTCGGGCACCGCTGCAAACCCCAGCACCAACCCCGATCGTTGATCCATCGGCGTCGTGGAATCGGGCAGCCAATAGCTGCTCAAGCCGTTGATCTCGACGTCGACACTGCTCGCCAGGTCGATCAGCTCGCGTTCACGCGCCACGCTGTCGACCGGCACGGTCATGTGCAA
>Ga0105244_10002325_pt1 | contig 14455 bp, 14 predicted proteins | sample KBSM44metaG_FD_80423 | JGI IMG/M metagenome (GOLD analysis project Ga0105244, IMG submission 80423) | Miscanthus rhizosphere microbial communities from Kellogg Biological Station, Michigan, USA - KBS M4-4 metaG | ecosystem: Host-associated > Plants > Roots > Rhizosphere > Soil | place...
ATCGCCGCTTGCGCTACGGTGCTCAACGACCGCACCAACCTGCATTTCCTTCGCCTGGCCGAGCACCTGAACATCCAGAACGAATCCATGAATGTCTGGCTTGACCAGCTTTCGGGTAACGCTCAGTTGCTTGGGCAAAACAGCCTGGATGCGAGCCAGTTTGCACTGCATCAACTGTGGGCGCTGACATGGCGTGAGGCGCAGACGCTGACCTATGCCGACGCGTTCCTGATGATCATGGCGTGCTTTGTTGTCGCGGTGTTGCTGGTGCCGTTGATGCACAAGGTGCAGCCACCGAAGCAGCCGTCCGCGAATGCCCATTGAGTTTAAACGACAGGAGCCGCCACGCATCAGGCGCTCAGTAACGTTGCATCGTCCGGCCAGCGAGAACGCTGCGGCCCAAGTGGAGAAATATCAGTGAATCTAGTCAATGAAGTTGCACCCGGCCTATCCGGACTTGAAACCCTCCAGGCTTTGATTTCAGCCGGGGGACGACCGCCGATTGGCGATTCGCTCGACTTCACGTTTGTCGAGGCAGGTGACGGGTGGGCGGTCTTTACAGGCACGCCCGGCCTGCATGCTTACAACCCGATCGGCACGGTCCACGGCGGGTATGCTGCAACGCTGCTCGACTCGGCATGCGGGTGCGCCGTTCACTCAACGCTTTCAGCCACCCAGGCCTACACAACCCTTGAACTGAAAGTTTCATACTTGCGCCCCATTACCACTGAGACAGGCCCGCTGCGCGCAGAGGGCCGTGTTATCTCGGTCGGCCGGCGGGCGGCGTTTGCCGAGGCTACCTTGAAGGGCCCCGACGAACGCATCTACGCAAGCGCTACCTCCACGTTGCTGGTGATGGAGCACCCACAAAAAGCATGATGATCGGGCGCTGGTCGCGGTGGCGAATGCTGAACTTCATGATCGCAACCCTGATCGACATCCGGCTCCGCAAAGACGCTCCCGAAAAATCATGCGCTGGCCAGGACGTCCGTCGAAGCAGCGAGATCCTTCTGAGCCGCGACCGCCGCTAACCGATCAGTCAACGCCTTGAAGAGGATGCCCCAAGAGTCGGAGCCTAGAACAATCCGTTTCGGTGCAGGTTCGTGATCGACACTGTCGAGGATTATTTCCGCCATCTTCGTCGGGTCTCCGACAGGCTGGCGCGAGGTATCTTTGATCATCACATGCACCATCCCAGCCGGAGTGTCCTGGTAAGCAGCTAGAGGCTTACCGAGCTGTGCCCCCCCGAAACGGAAATTGGTGCGTGCGCTGCCGGGCTCAATAATCGTGACGCCGATCTTGAAAGGTGCAAGCTCAATGGACAAAGAATCCAGAAAACCCTCCAGACCCCATTTGCTCGCGTGATAAAGAGAGCCACCGGGCAGCACTGCCTGCCCACCAAACGTCGACAGGCCGATGATTCGGCCACCCCCTTGTGCACGCAAGTGAGGCAAGGCCGCGCGAATCAACATGATTGGACCAATCAGGTTTGTCGCCAGTTGATGGTTGACCTGTTCGTCACTCAGCTCTTCCGCTGCGCCAAATAAGCCATAGCCTGCATTGCTGACAATGACATCGATCTTGCCAAGCGCACCGAAAGCGTTGCTCACCACTTGTTGGATGCCGACGGTGTCCGTCATATCCAAGTGGGCGAGCCACAGTTGATCGCCATACTTGTCCTTGAGATCGCTCAGTGCTTCCATCTTGCGCGTGGTACCTGCCACCCGATCACCGCGGGCGAGCAATTGCTCTGTCATGACGCGGCCGAAACCGCTGTTGACGCCAGTAATAAACCAAGTGCGCTGTGTCATGGGTGCCCTTTTAGACGAGTAGTCGTTCAATGAGTAGGCCCACCGCAATCATCGCGAAGGGCGTGCTGTCCGGTGGCTCTCCCCCGGTACACCTGCAAGATAACGCTCTAACTCCAGATTATTAATGCTTGATCCTCTGCATTACTTGCGTCATCGTCTGAGCATGCACAGCGATCCCCTTTCAGAGTTCCTGCATTTCGTGAACGCACGATCCGTCATGTCCGGCGGACTGGTGGCAGGCGGTGCCTGGGCGATAGCCATCCCAGCGCCGGACACGATCAAGTTCTGGGGGGTGGCTCGCGGCAGCTGCTGGCTCTCGTTCGATGACGAAGCGACGCCCATCCTGCTGGAGGAAGGTGATGTGTTTCTCTCTTCGAGGCCTCGCTCGCTCACCCTCGCCAGCGACCTTGGCGCACCGCGAGTGGACCTCGGCGATGTGATCAAGAATCGAGTAGGCGCAACGGTCCAGCTTGGCAGTGGTGATGACTGCTATGTGATCGTTGCAGGTGTGGAACTTAGCTCTGACTACGATCGGCTGTTTCTGGACGCCATCCCGGCAACCATTCACGTGCGGGGCACGTCGCGTCAGGCACTAAAACTTTCCTGGTTGATGGATGAACTTATCCAGGAGCGCGAAGACAATTCACCGGGCTCTGGCGTTGCCTCTGCACAGCTTGCCCACCTGATGTTCATCCAGACCCTGCGCGCTCATTTTGCTACCGAAGCCCCCCTGAGCCCGGGGTGGCTGAGGGCCGTGACCGACAAGCGTATTGCGCCGGCGCTTCGATTGATGCACGGCGATCCCGGCTATCCCTGGCAACTCGAAGCATTGGCGAAGGCAGCCGCCATGTCGCGAGCGACGTTCGCATTGCACTTCAAAACGGTCGCCGGCGTCGCGCCAATGAGCTACCTGACCCACTGGCGCATGCGACTCGCAGAGCGTGCACTGCGCGAGACGCGTGCCTCCATCGGGGAAATCGGACGGTCTTTCGGTTATACATCCGAAAGTGCCTTCAGCAGCGCCTTCAAGCGCGTCACCGGCCGGTACCCTCTACATTTTCGACGACTAATGACGCAACAACAGGCTTGATCTTGAGTTCTGGGCCAAAGCGCCCTCGAGCCCTAGCAGGTGAGTGATGAGAGCCAGGTCAATCACCTGGCCCTCAGACAGGCACGCGTCGCAAAACCTTAAACCAACCCCCTCTTACCCGCGTACGCGACCACCACTTGATTCAACGCAGCACTCAGCGTGCGTTCATCCGCACTGCCTAGCGCCACTTCAAGGCTGTCCATGTAGCCCAGCAGTTGGGACTTCACCTGATGGGCGAACTCCGGACTCACCTCCTGATCCTCATAAAACAGCACGTAGGCACGACAAAATTCGCCGATCACAAAACACATCGCCGCCTGCTCGGGAACATTACGGATGATCTGCTCGCACTGCACGCGCACGCGCTTGAAGGCGTCGGTGCCTGGCAGTGCCTGGCGGAACTCTTGGACCGCGGTTGAGAAATTCATTGGGACACTCCTTGAGCGTGATTAGCGATCGAATGACAGACGTTGACCAAGACTTTGCGGCGCGATTTCACGGCCATCCCAGACCCGCTGCCCGTTGACGAACGTGCCGACGATACTCGATGAGAAGGTACTGCCTTCGAACGGACTCCAGCCACATTTGGACAACACCTCAGCGCGCTGCACCGTATGCGGCTGGCGGGGATCGACTAAGACCAAGTCCGCGGCAAACCCTTCACGCAGGAATCCGCGAGCGGCTACGTCGAACAGTTGCGCCGGGGCATGACAGACCGCCTCGACTACGCGTTCCAGCGTCAATTCACCCGCGAATACCCGCTCCAACGCCACTTGCAGGGCGAACTGCACCAGCGGCACGCCGGAGGGTGCTTTCTGGTAAAGGTTGTTTTTCTCTTCCAGTAAATGCGGTGCGTGGTCGGTGGCCAACACGTCGATGCGTCCTTCGGACAGTGCCTGGACAATCGCCCGTCGATCGCGCTCGGATTTAATTGCCGGGTTGCATTTGAGCCGCATCCCCAGGCGCAGATAGTCGCTGTCGTTGAAGTGCAAAAAATGCACGCAGGTTTCAGCCGTAATGCGCTTATTCGCCAGTGGACCGGGTTCGAACAGGTCCAGTTCTTCAGCGGTGGAAATGTGCAGCACATGCAGGCGTGCGTTGTGCTTGCGGGCCAGGGCAATGGCCAGACGGGTTGACTTGATGCACGCCTCGCGGGAGCGAATCAACGGATGCAGGCCTGCGGGGATATCCTCCCCGTAAGTGCCCAGGGCTTTTTGCAAGTTGTCTTCGATCATCGGCGAGTCTTCGCAGTGCGTGATGATCATCACAGGCGAGTCACGGAAGATGCCGTTCAACACCTCAGGATCGTCTACCAGCATGTTGCCAGTGGACGCGCCCATGAACACTTTGACGCCCGGCGTGCTCTTGGGGTCGATGGCACGGATGGCCTCCAGGTTATCGTTGCTTGCGCCCATGTAGAACGCATAGTTGACCACCGACGATTGCGCCGCGATCGCATATTTGGCTTCCAGGGAATCGCGATCCAGCGCCGGCGGCCGGGTATTCGGCATTTCCATGAAGCTGGTGATGCCGCCCGCCGCGCAAGCCCGGGATTCGCTGGCGATATCGGCCTTGTGGGTCATGCCCGGTTCGCGAAAGTGTACCTGATCGTCGATCATGCCCGGCAGCAGCCACAGCCCGGTGGCGTCGATCACTTCGTCCTCTGCGCGCGGCTCGATCGTCGGCGCAATCTGCGCGATCAAACCGTTCTCGATGCGCAGGTCGCTGCAAAAGCGCTGGCCTTCGTTGACCAGCGTGGCATGACGAATCAGCCAGGATTGAGATGAACGGGTCATAGCGTCAGCTCCTGCAGGGTGTGGTAAAGCACTTCGCTGGCCTCGATGAAATCGTCCAGCTCCATCGCCTCAAAAGGGTTGTGCGAACCGTGCTGATTACGGATGAAGAGCATGGCGCTGGGGATTCCGGCGTTGGCGAAAACCGCAGCGTCATGCCCCGCACCACTGGGTGTCAGGACCCCTTCCCATCCGTGCTCGCGGGTCATGCGCGCCAAGGCGTCGACCCACGGTTTATGCATGGCCGCCGGCTGCGTATCGATACGTTTGTCGAATTCGAAGCGCACCTGGCGTTGGCCCTCTATCTGGCGAATTTCGGCCAGGATCAAGGCGTGGAAGGCTTCCAGCGTAGGTTGATGCAGGCTGCGGATTTCCAGGCTGAAGCTGACTTCGCCAGGGATCCGCGAGACCGCGTGATGGGCAGCGTTGGTGCCCAGGGTGCCGACCGTGACCACCAGATCGCGGCCGTTCTCCAGCCATTCGCCCCACAATCGATCAATGCGCGCGACCAGTTCGCTGACCGCAAACACCGAGTCGTGACGGTCCTCCCGGGACACCGCACCCGAGTGGCCGTCCTCGCCCAGACACCGCACCAGGTTGTGCCGCAGGTTGCCGCGAATACCGGGCACGACGCCGATGGCCTGGCCCATTTTCTCCAGGGACTCGGCCTGCTCGATGTGCACTTCCAGGTAGCCGGCGAACTGTTCGCGCTCGATCAGCCATTGCTGGGAGCGAATCGCGTCGAGATCGGCGCCCACCGCCTGCATCGCCTCGCCGAGGGTCCTTTTACTGAAGCGATTGGTCAGCGCCAGATCGGTCGCTGTCAGCCCGCCCATCAATGCTCGCGAGCCCATATAGGATTTGCCGAACCAGGCGCTCTCCTCACCGCGCAGGCCCAGCACCCGGATGGGTCGTGGGGTTTGTACTTGCAACTGATCCAGGCGGCACAGGCACAACAGTCCGGCAACAACCCCGGCCAGGCCATCGTAGTTGCCGCCCTGTGGCACCGAATCCAAGTGCGAACCGATCCAGATCGCCGGTTGGCCATCGTCATCGGCACGCTGGTAAATCACGTTGCCGGCGCGGTCTGCGTGGACGTGTAAACCATTGTCGAGGGCGAATTGCGACAGGTAGGCAATCGCGGCGTTTTCCCCGGCGCCATAGCTTTCGCGAGTGATGCCGATTTCCGGGTCACGGGAAATTTCGGCAATTTCACTGAAGACCCGCTGCGCCTGGTGTTTCCAGAGGGTGCTCATGGCAGTGCTCCAAACGCGGCGGCCGGGGAATCATCGAGGCTGCCGATCAGTGAGCTCAAGCGGTTGATGCCTTTGCGCCGACAGAACACTTCCAGCTCATTGACCATCAGGTTCATGGTCTTGGGGTGGATGAACGTCGCGGTGCCGACCTGCACCGCCGTGGCGCCGGCGTAAATGAATTCCAACGCGTCATCGGCGGTGGCGATGCCGCCGCAACCAATTACCGGAATCTGCAAGGCCTTGGCGCATTGGTAGGTCAAACGCACCATCAATGGCTTGATCATCGCGCCGGAGATCCCGCCCATGAAATTGCCCAGGCGTGCCCTGCCCTTTTCGATGTCGATCGACAGCCCAAGCAAGGTGTTGCCGACGACCACCGCATCCGCGCCTTCGTCCTGGGCCCCAAGCGCAATATCGACGATCTCACCGCTGTTGGGGGTTAGCTTGACCCACAGCGGCAGCGAGGTGTTGGCGCGCATCAGCTTAACCACTTGCCGCGTGCTGTCGGCGTGCATGCCGAACGACTCACCGTGGGCTTCTAGGTTGGGGCAGGAAATATTCGCTTCAATGCCGGCAATGCCCGGTACATCGCTCAGGCGCGCGGCCAGCTCGGCAAAACCCTGGGCGGTTGGCGCGGAAATACTGACGATCAGCGGCGAATCGAAATCCCGATAAAACGGCACTACCTTATCGATGAACAGGTCCGCGCCTTTGCTCGGAATACCGATGGCATTCATCATGCCGTCCGCCAGTTCACAGACCCGGGGCATCGGGTTGCCCGTGCGTTTTTCGCTGGTGATAGTCTTAGTCACCAAGGCGCCCAGACCGTTGAAATCCAGCAGATGGGTCAACTCCTCGGCGAAGGTGCCCGAGGCCGGCATCACCGGGTTCTTCAGGCGCAGACCGCCAATGTTTACGCTTAGATCGATCATTCCAGCACCTCCTCCAGGTCGAACACCGGGCCTTCCAGACACACACGCTTGCCGATTTTCAAACCATCGACTTCAAACACATCGACGCAGCACTGGCACATGCCCAGGCCACAGACCATTTGCTGTTCCAGGGCGACTTGCCCGGCCAGCCCCAATTCGCCCGACAAGCGCTTGAGCAAACGGGTCAGGCGTTTGGAGCCACAGGTGAACAATGCGTTGCTGCCTTCGCGGGCAATCACCTCGCGCAACACGGATTCAATGTTTTCCAGGGAGCTGCTGCCATCCTCATCCAGGACGGCGATGACGTCAGCGCCCAGTGAGGCGAAACGCTCCCGGGACAGCAGGCTCTTTTCACTGCGGGCGCTGAGCACGGCGGTCAACTTGATGCCCAATGCGTGAGCCGCTTCGGCGAGTGGCGCCAAGGTCGCGAGGCCGACACCACGGGCCACGATGGTCATGTGCCGCCACTGCGGGTCGAGGTCGAAGCCCTTGCCCAACGGGCCGAGGATTTCCAGGGTTTGTCGTTCGGTCAGCGTTTCCAGGCCGAAGGTGCCCTTGCCCGTGACCTTGTACAGAAACTCGACCTGGCCACTCACCGGGCTGGCTTTATAGGTGCTCATGGGGCGGCGGAAAAAGGGTTTGTGCTCACCTTCGCTGGGGCACAACAGGTTGAAAAATTGCCCTGGCTGCGAATGGCACGCCGCGCCATCGGCCTGCAGGACCAGGCGTTTGTATTCGTCGTTAACCCATTCGTTGGACAGCACCACCGCCAAGGTATCGTTCGGCGGGGTGACGGCGATGACCTTGCAGCAGCTGGAAATCCCGATCATTTTGAAAGCCCTCAATGTTTCTGTCTAATTTTTGATACAGTCGAGTCAAAAGAGAAGCGACGCCGCCCGTGTATCCGGCAGCGTCGTGGTTTTCTACTTCATTTAGACCTTGACTCTACGACATCAAAAAACACATGTCTAATTATTGATACAACATATGCACTACTTTTTTGGCATTACCACGCCGACTGACGCCTTACTTGGGTTGTGCTTCGAGGGGACTCGCCAACGGTACTTCACCGCTGTCGCCCTGGCTGCGCGGCAACAGGAACAGCGTGGCGGCCATGGCCAGCAGGTAAATCGACGCCAACAACATGATCGCCGCCGAGAATGAATACGCCAGAGCAATGGCGCCCACCACCAGCGGCCCGAAACCACCGACACCGCGTCCGACGTTAAACAGAACGTTCTGGGCCGTGGCCCGAACCTGGGACGGATAGAGATCGGAGATCAACGCACCGTAACCGCCAATCATGCCATTGACGAAGATGCCCATCACCACGCCGGCAAACAGCATGCTGATCGGGTCCGTCAGGTTGGCGTAGATCAGCACCATGACCGCGGCGCTCGCCTGGTACAGCAAAAAGATCCGCCAGCGACCGAAGCGGTCGGCCAGTTGGCCGAACAACCAAATGCCGAAGGCCATCCCCACCACCGTCGCCGCGGTCCACGTGCCGGACGCGGTCAGCGTGAAACCGAACTGACGCGACAGGTAACTGGGCATCCAGATCATGATTCCGTAGTAACCGAAGTTCTGCACTGAAGTCAGCACCATCACGCCGATGCTTGCCTTGGCAGTCGGCACATCCTTGAACAGTTGGCCGAAGCGCCGCGTAAAAGAAATCGGATTAACCGAAGCCTTGATGAACTCTTCTGGCTCACCCATGGTGTGGCGAATCACGAAGGACAGCAGCGCCGGTACCAGCCCGACCAGGAACATCCCGCGCCAACCGATATGCGGTAACAACAATGGCGTCAACAGTGCAGCCGCCAATACCCCAGCCTGCCAGCCCATGCCGACGTAGGAAGAAGCGCGATTGCGTTTGTTGGCGGGCCAGGTCTCGGCGATCAGCGCCATGCCAATGCCGAACTCACCGCCCAGGCCAAACCCGGCGAGGGTGCGGTAGGTCAGCAAATCCCAGTACCCCTGGGCCAACGCACATAAACCGGTAAACACGGAAAACACCAGGATGCACACGCTGAGCATCTTGACCCGGCCGTAGCAGTCGCTGAGCTGGCCGAACACCAGGCCACCGGCCACGGCGCCGAGCAAGGTCCAGGTCACCAGCGAACCGGCTTCGGAGGTGGTCAGCCCCAGGCCGAGGGTGATGGCTGGCAACATGAAACCGAGGATCAACAGGTCGAACCCGTCCATGGCATAACCGGTCACGCTGGCGATCAACGCCTTGCGCGGTGATGCGTCCGCCTTGGCGGTGCTTGAGTCGTTGTGAGTCTTCACACTCTTTACCTCTTATTGTTATCACGGGTTGAGGTGATGGCCGTGATCCGGCTTCACCACCTGACTCATCCCTGGAAGGAAACAGCGCCGTCCTTATCGCCTGGGCGATGGGCTGAGTCTACGAGCAAATGAGACAGCCTGTCTAATTATTGATACAGCACAGGCGAAAAATAACGATCTCCGGTCTACAGATGCCACTCCAGATTGATGGATAACGCATCGACGTCCGTGCCTGGCCCCTTCTCGTTGCCGAATTTGTTGCGCCAGTACTCGTAACCCGGACCAACCCAAAACACGTTTTTCTCGCCCCAGACCATCTGGCCGACATCCAGCATCAACGAAGTGCGCACCAGTTGCTCGGCGCCGGTGGGCTTGTTTTGGTAGTCGTCGCCCTTCTTGCTGCTGAAGGTGTAGTAACCCTGGAACTTGAGCGGCAGCGGGCCCGCCGTGAATGGCACGCCCCAGGTGAGATTGAACTGGAAGAACGGGTCGAACAGCAGGTCAGTGTGGTTGCCCGGTTTGCTGCACACGTCCAGGCCACAGTGGTTCCACTCCCGGGCGTAGAGCACGCTGGCATCGAGGAAACCGGCGGGCAAAGCAAACTTGAGCGTCGGGCCGAGCACCAACAAGCGCTTTTCCGAGGCGAACTCGTTGTTCTTGGTGTTGTAGTCGAGCCCGGCAGTCAGCGCGACGTCCTTGACCGGGCCGAATGCCAGCGGCTTGTCGAAGAACTTGCCGTACTGCAGCTGGTTGCGATACGTCAGGTAAAACTCAGTGGCGCCGGTGCCGCCGCCCTTGGCCGGATCGTTGCGATCGGACTTGAACACGTCCAGATTGATGAAGTTCTGACCCAGCCGGTAGCTGCTGACATGAGTGATTTGCAGGATGTTCTTGGCCACATCCTTGGTTTTGCCCGGGTCGGTGTAGTGATCGCTGTAGCGATAGCCGATCAAGGTGTCGCTGAACCCCGGCGCAGCCAGTGCGCAAGGTGCCAGGACGGCCAGTGACAGCGCCACCAGCGCAGTTGCAACAGGTGAATGTCCCATCGTGTGTTCCTTATTTTTATAGATTTCAGGGCATAAGAGATCGCGCCGCCCTGGTCGGGCGCGACCGGATACAACAGCGTTTGATCAATATCGGAGGACGTGATTGTTGCCCGTCATCCCGTAGACAAGCTCGGCACGGGGATTCGGAGTGGTATATACATGGACATAGCCGCACCATTTTTGTATTTTTTAGACGACAGAATATCTTTCGTCTAAATATTGATACAGCGAAGTCACAACGAGGTCAACCATTTCCTCGATCGAGTCGCCTCAACGGTGTGCGTTCTCGACTCTGGAAAGAATGGAGCAACACTCTTCACCCCACAGACACAGTGTTTCGGAGTTGCAGTGAACCAAATCGACTACCAGGCCATCGGTGAACGCCTTCGGGCCTACCGCATCGGTCGCCAATTGAACGCCGATCAGGTGGCCGAAAAACTCGATATCTCCCGGGCGGCGGTGTATCGCCTGGAGCTGGGCAAGATCGTCAAGCTCGAGACCCTGGAGCGCCTCGCGCAGTTGCTCAAGGTTTCATTGACCAGTCTGCTGGGCTCCGACACCGAATATTTCGATAATGCCCTGGGTTACTTCGAACGCATGCGCCAACTGGAAGCGCGTTCAATCAGCATCCAGTCGTACTTCGATCCCTTCTCCTACCTCCTGACGTCGCCCGCCTACACCGAGCTGTTCAAGACCATGCTCGACGAAGCCCGGCCGAAGGACTTCACCGCCAGCCAAGAGGCGATGCAAACGCAGATTCTGGAGATTCTCAACGAACGGAAAGCGATATTTTCCAAGCAGAAATTCGAAGTGCAATCGATCATCAGCCTGCGCCAGATCGAACGCTACCTGCACATCGGCCTAGTCGGGCGCCTCGACTTGCCACCGAGCGTAAGAATGGAACGGTCGCTCCTGGCCCGACGCGAAATCGAAAACCTGATCGACAAAATCGGCAGCGAAGGCTCGCGGTTCACCATCTACCTGATCGACGAAACCCTGCCCAGCGCGACATTCCAGATCTTCGAGCAAGCCCACACCAGCTACGTCGCGGTCAGCCCCTATCGCCTCGGCGAACTGCCGAACATCCATACCGGCATCGCCACGGTGACTTCCTCCCCCGAAGCAGTGGCCATGTACAAATCCATGACCCGTGGGTTGCTTGAACGTGCGCATTCGGGTGAGGCGGCGAGAGATGAACTGAGCAAGTTGCTGGCGAAACTCTGAGCTGGCTCTCTATTTTCCAATTTTGACCAAGCAGGCTCGGCGCCTGGGTGTGTGAGATGGCAGCACCAAACTGTTGACGGAAGCAGTCGGTAAACGCCTCAGGGGATGGTCGTTGGCCTTTCCAGCGTTTGATTTTTGCTGCCTGCTACTACCGTCAGCCTGGGGTCGTTAACGGGGGGTTACGAGCGGCAGCTCTCGGCCAAAAGCGGACGTCGAGCCATTCCCCAGACCGTGTGCAAATCGCTCCTTAGAATGATCGACAACGCCTTAACGGCTAAGTAACGTTGCCTCAAGGCGGGCAATGGATGAGATCGGCGGCGTAGATGGAGGGTCAGCATGCAAGGCAAGCTAATTTATGAATTAACTGAGGAAGACTTCCGAGAGCACGGTGTCTGGTATTTCCCGATGGACGATGATGACTGGGAAATTGTTCGCCCCTGCCTGGAAGAGTGCGATACGACTGTGCTGGTGAGAACAGTTTTTCGCGGCGCTGATGGAGCCAGTTACGCTGGGTATGTGTACTGTAGTCTTACCGACGACATCGGTCATATCCAACCTAACCTGTTTTTACCCGATGGGTCCTCCATGACCTTTTGGGGAGGAGTTATCAAAGCTGTATGGGAGGACTGGATTCAGGGTGAAGCCACACGCTTGGTTTTTCCGATCACGTTTGAATCCGAGCCTTTGCTTGGAATGGCACAGATGACGGGGCAAATCGACGGACTCTATTATCTTGATGATGACAAGCGCACGCAGTGCTTAACTCCGCCGGTTTAAATTCATTAGCGGACGTTTAGAGCCTATCCGCGAGCGATTTGGATGATTTAGCTAGCGCTATTGAACGATCCGTCCCTGTTTCATTTTAACCGTGCCCAAAGCAGTCTAACTGCAGGAGCTTCTAGGTCCGCTAATGGCCGATAGAAGCCCATTCAGGCAGTGCCGTTATCACTGTTCTCTAATCCAGTTTACTGGTGCTGTGATAGAAATGCGTAAGGCTCGAAACCGCTGCCCTCCCCCCAAAAAGTTGGGTGAACAGCCAAACATGCTGTCAGGCAAAGGCAAGTCGCTTCGAGATAACCCAGTAGGCATCCCAGGGCGCATCCACTGCCATGAGAACCCTCTGCGTTTGCACTAACCAAGGCGCGTCGAGCTGCCAATCCGGTAGCCGCAATCCTCGATTCCCCAAACTAATAGCCAATAACCGCCCTTCCTTGATGTCCCGACTCACCTGCTCCCGAGACTTACCCGCCAATCGCGCAAACTCTGGCACTGTCAAATTGGTAGGTGCTTCATATGCTGCCAGCATTGCAAGACGTTGCCGTTGTATCTCCGAAACAGGCGCCGCCATCACATTCCTCTCTGGCATCACTGCAACCGCATCGACACCTTCAACCACGTGAGCAGCCCTTTTCGGCTTAGACTCCACCTCATATATCAACGAGGCGGCATCTGCTGCCACTGCTCCAGCGACTGACACCGCCCCCTCCAACCGAATCGTCAGCGGCGAACTCGCCGCGTCATGCTTTCCCTGAGCCCAAAGGTCTAACCGATTGGCCCAGTCCTGCATCATGGTCCGCCGCTGTTCCACATATCGGGCATGGTTATAGGTCGCACTCACCTGATCCGGATCAGCATGAGAAAGCTGCGCGTCAATCCAATTCTTGGGGTACCCGATCTCGTGCAGCGCAGTAGAAATTGTGGCGCGCATACCATGGCCCGTTAACTGATCAGCCAAACCCATTCGATGCAGGGCATTGTTCAATGTGTTTTCGCTGATGCGTAGCTGCAGGTTGCTGCGATGTGAGAAAAGAAAACGCTGTGCAGGTAAGACCTGATCGAGCATATAGCGCACGATTTCCAGCGCCTGCACCGAAAGCGGAACGATGTACGGCGGCACCTGACCACCAGCCCTACCCGGCTTGCGCATCTGCGCCTGGAGCTGTTTGACGACCTCCGGTGGAATCACCCACAGCTGCTTTTCCAGGTCGAACTGATCAGGCGTGGCATAACGTAACTCGCCTGTTCGCACGCCGGTCAACAGCAGTAAACGCAGCCCTAATTTTGTCTGTAGCTGGCCACCGTAATTGCGAATCCTCGACAGCAGTTCCGGCAGTTGCTCCATCCGCAAAAATGGGTTGTTCATCACCGGTGGTTTGGGTAGCGCCACTACATCCAGGTCCGAAGCCGGGTTCACTTCGAGCCCTTCGACCTTCACCAAAGTATAACGAAACAGCTGGTTGAACCAGGTGCGACATTTCTCGGCCATTGTGAGGGCGTTGCGCTGTTCGATGGCACTGAGGGCACCCATCAGGTCGTGACGGGTAATGCCCTTGATGGGGCGCTCGCCCAAGATGTCTTTTTTAAAGACCCTGAGGATTTGCGAGAGTGTGCTTTGCCGCCCTTTTTTCAGGCTCAACCGCCAGAAGCTGACCCACTCGTTGTACACCGCTTCAAAGGTTTGCTTTTCAGCAACTTCAGCCGCATGCCGCTGCTGCTTGCGGTGTTCACAGGGGTTGATGTTGTCCGCCAGTAACCGCCGTGCGTCATCGCGCCGAGAGCGTGCTTGCTTGAGGCTGACCTCAGGGTAGGCACCAAAGGACATGCGCTGCTGACGCCCCTCCCAGTAATAGCGAAACAGCCACAGCTTACTGCCCGCCTTGGTGACCCAAAGGGATAGGCCGTCAAAGTCGCCGAGGGTATAGTTTTTACCGGTGATTCGGGCATGCCGAATGGTGAATTCCGAGAGTGGCATGGTGAGCTCCTGTGAGAGAGTCAGCACCTGATGCTCGTCTGGAGACCCGAGGGGAGCCAGTCAAAATACGAACTCGAACGAGCCCGTAATGTTGTACTTAATCCTGTACTTGTTCGTACTGGACTACCCTGAGTCTCAATGGTTTTTGCAGAAACAAAAAAAGACGCCGACGCGTCTATTCCATAAATCGCAGGCAAAAAAAAGCCACTCGTTAGAGTGGCTTTTTTCGTAATGCTTGGAGCGGGAAACGAGACTCGAACTC
>Ga0105244_10002326_pt1 | contig 14445 bp, 9 predicted proteins | sample KBSM44metaG_FD_80423 | JGI IMG/M metagenome (GOLD analysis project Ga0105244, IMG submission 80423) | Miscanthus rhizosphere microbial communities from Kellogg Biological Station, Michigan, USA - KBS M4-4 metaG | ecosystem: Host-associated > Plants > Roots > Rhizosphere > Soil | place: Michigan...
CCAGGCTTTGCCCACGGCGGGTGTCGAGCGTCGACGAGATGTCCCAGATGTGCGGCTGATCGGCGTTAACGTCCATCACCGCCGCACCATAAATGTTCTTCGGCAACTGCGCATTAACGTCGACTTTGGTTCCCGGTGTGCGGGTCATTAACTGACTGTAGCGATCGAACAGCGCCTGCGAAAGGGGCTTTTCGGCCATGATTTTTTCCGCCAGTCGTTTGAGGCGTGCGGCAATACTGGCGTTGTTACTGTTGATTTCGCTGTGTGCAACGTAGCCTTCCACGAGAATAATTTTTATCGTCCCGTCATGAAAATTATCGTCCGGTAGCCAGGCGTAAGAGAGCGGATAACCGTCTGCCCGGTAACGTGCGGTGATGTCGTTCGCCAGCGCGATAATGGTTTTCAATGGCACGGTCTTTCCGGCATAGGGGCGAAAGGGCTGAAGCAGGGACTTCAGCGGATACACCGTGCCGCCGACGAACTGAATGTGCCTGACCTGCACCGGCGTATTCGGGGTGAGTTTGCTCTCTGGCTTTGTCACCGAGACTTTGGGTGCGGAAGTGGGGCGCGTATCAGATTCCTGAGTAGTGCGTGAAGATTTGGCCGGGTTTGCGGAATCGACAATCGCTGGAAGCGTATCTGCATGAGCCAGTGACAGTATGCCGGTGCAGAGCAGCACGGAGCAGAGTGGCAGTTTCATCGCTCAGTCCCTTTTATGTTCTTGTCACCCTTTTAAAGCACGGGTAAACGCACGTGCTGTGAAGAAGTGCCCCCGTGAGGGGGCACAAAAGGCCTTACTGACTTTTTGGTTTCAGAATGCCGCCAACTAAACCGTTCACTAATCCCGGCTGGCTGGTTGTGGTCCCACTGGTGTTGGATACGTTATTAGTGACGGAAGCGTTAACATCCGCCGTTAAGGTATTGACCGTCGCCCCGACGTTGGCGAGTAGCCCGTTCTTGCTGGCGTCCACGTCCGCGGTTGCTGAAATGCCACCCGTACTGGCGGTGGAGGTGCCGTTGCCTGTCGACGCTGACGCGGGTTTCACCAGACCGCCGACGTCAGTCACCGTCTGACCAACGGTCTGTACAACCTGACCAACGCCTGCAAGGTTCGGATTAGAGGCAGTGACGTTGCTGCCTACGCCGCTGACGCCGTTACCGACCGTGGTCAACAGATTGTTCACCGGCGTGCCCAGCCCGGTGGTGGTGCCGACGCCCTGCGTCAATTTACCGACGCCGCTGGTGGTGTTATTCACCAGTGTTGTTGTACCGGTGGTCAGTTTGGTGACGCCATCGCTGGCCACCACATTCGTCAATGAATTACCGGTGGTACTGACCACCTGACCGGTTTTGTCGACAACCGTGCCTGCAAGTCTCGTGACCGGTGCGAGGCCCGTATTCGCTGTTGTGCTGGCAAGGTTGGTGCCGACGCCGGAGACGGTGGTGCCAAGCGACGTCACCGTTGAGGTGACCCCCTGTACCGTGGTGCCGACGCCATTCGGGTTGTTTGAATTGCCAATCCCGGTGGTCACCCCGGTACCGGTGGTATTCAACGCGCCGCCCAGACCCGTGACCGTCGTGGCAACCGTTGAGGTGACCGGATTGTCGCTCGGGAGCTGGCTGCCCAGGCTATCCAGTGTGCCGCCGACGTTGGAAACCGCCGTCCCTGCATCGCTGACAACGGTATTTAAGGGCGCATTAGAGGCGGTGGATCCGCCGCCGTTATTCCCACCGGTTCCCCCATCGCTGCCGCCACTGTTGCCACCCGTGCCTCCGCCGCTGCCACTCCCGTTATTGGCACCCGTGCCGCCGGTGCCGCCGTCAGTGCCGCTACCCGTACCCCCATCGGTGCTGCCGCTTCCGCCGCTGCCATCTGAGCCATTACCTGCGGTCTGGCCGTCTGTACCCGAGGTTTGATTATCTTTCAGTTTGGAATATGACCCGCCGCTGCTCCCACTGCAGGCCGATAAGGAGAATGCAAGAATGACCGCCACCGCGATTGCGCTCAGGTGGCTAATTTTATCTGTTGCCATGATAAGACCCTCTGAAATAAAACGCCGCTTGGCGTATTAATCAGTGTAAATGGGGTTTTCGGTCTCGGTGGAAATTGTTAGAAATATTTTGTGAGTAAGTTAAAAAATATGATTATTCTTAATCTTGATTTATTTTGGCAATATTAAATATCATTAAAAACAATGTTTTAAATAATTTATTTAACAGTTTAGCGTGGCTTAACAGGTCTTTTGTTGTGTAGTCTTGTTTAACTTAGAAATATATTTTTCATTTGCCTTGAAATTATATAGAGATCTGCATTGACGATATATTGATGGGAAAACAAGGCAATAATAATTAACCATTAAATAAGAATGGTTATTGGCGAGGTTATAACTGCCCCTCAAGGAGAGGGGCTAATTTATTTAACTGTTCTCGCGCCAGGCGTTTTCAATCTCTTCAGCAAGAATTTTCACCCCCGCTTCGATCTTATCCGGGTCCGGGACATAGTTCATACGCATGCACTGGTGGGTGTGTGGCCAGGGTTTATCGAGGCCAGGGAAGAAATAGTCACCCGGTACCATCAGCACGCCGCGTTTTTTCAGTCGTTGATAGAGAAGCTCGGTGGTTATCGGTAAATCCTTAAACCACAGCCACAGGAAAATAGCCCCCTCCGGTTTATGGATCAGACAGCGATCTTCCGGCAAATAACGGCGGATAGTGGCAATGGTCTCCTGCACACGCTGGTAGTAGAAGGGTTTGATGATGGTGTCCGACAGACGCAGCAGATCGTTACGCTTAATCATTTCACACATCATCGCTGGCCCAATGCCGCCCGGGGCAAGGCTGATAATGCCGTTCATGTTGCGGATGGCGGAAATCACTTTATCATTCGCAATAATGATGCCGCAGCGGCTACCCGGCAGACCCAGTTTTGACAGGCTCATGCAGAGAATAATGTTCGGATTCCAGAGAGGACGTGCTTCGCTAAAAATAATGCCCGGGAAGGGAACGCCGTAAGCATTATCAATAACCAGTGGAATGCCATGCTGGTTGGCCAGGGCATCGAGCTTGATCAGCTCTTCATCGGTTATCACGTTGCCGGTCGGGTTGGTCGGGCGCGACACGCAAATCATCCCCGTTTCTTCGCCGATATGCAGATGCTCAAAGTCGACGTGGTACTTAAACTGGCCTTCCGGCAGCAATTCAATATTGGGGCGGGCGGAGACAAAAAGGTCCTCTTCGAGGCCAGAATCTGCGTAGCCAATGTACTCGGGTGCCAGCGGGAACAGCACCTTTCTGGTACTTCCATCGGAACGTCGGCCTGCGAACAGGTTGAACAAGTAGAAAAATGCGCTTTGGCTGCCGTTTGTCAGCGCGATATTCTGCGGTTCAATATCCCAGCCAAGCTCTTTACGCAGCATAGCCGCCAGTAACGTCAGCAGCTCAGACTTGCCCTGTGGGCCATCGTAATTACAAAGCGCATCAGTGGCTTTGCCATTTTCCAGCATCTCTGCGAGCAGGTTATGGAAGTAATCGGTCATGGCCGGGATTTGTGCGGGGTTTCCGCCGCCCAGCATGATGGCACCGGGGGTGCGCAGACCGTCGTTAAGGTCCTCCATGAGGCGCGTAATGCCTGCATGGCGGGTGAATTTGTCGCCGAAAAGGGAAAATGTCATAGCAGTTATTCTGTCGGTCTGATTTTAAAAATGGCTCACCATAGCGCTACATACCCTGCTGTGCAAATCGGATGAGAGCGGGTTGCGTGACGCTTTATTCCAAATATTTACCGTTAGATGGGGTTTTATTTTGTTTGAGTGAGGCAGCTCCCTCACGGTAGAGGGAGCCTGGTGAGTCTTAGTGATTACCGGCCCAGACGACCATAACCCTGTCATCGCCCTGTTCACGGGTGAAACCGTAACCCTGCTTCAGGCTTAGCGTGGTCTGTTTTCCGCCACCCAGCGCCGGATGACGCGCACGGAACTGCCCCAGCGTTTGCCAGTGATGCAACGTTTGCGCCTCCTTACCGTTAGCGTCCTGCCAGTTCATGTCCGAGCGCGTGCCTTGTAACGGGTCTGAGCCCGTAGGGCCGAACGGCCGGTTGGTCTCATCGCCGTAGTAAATTTGTACCGCGCCCGGTGCCAGCATCAGCAGTTCAGCCGCCTCCTGCCCGCCGTCGCGGAACAAGCGCGTGTCATGAGAGGAGAGATAGCTCAGAACGTTGAAGCCTTGCAGTTTTTCCGCCATCTGCTGCCAGACCAGATCCATGTCGGCAAGGCAATTAACCGCGCTGGCGGCCTGCTCCTGATAGTCAAAATTGATCATCGCATCGAAACCGTGGTTGTAGTAATCGCTGCGCATCACGCCGTGCCCCCAGGACTCGCCGGTCATCCAGAACGGGGCATCGTCGAGTTTTTTCTGCGGATTCGCTTTTTTCCATTCGACCAGCGCTTCACTGGCCTGCGTCTTCAACTGCTGCCAGGCCGCGAGCTCTACATGTTTGGCCGTGTCGACGCGAAAACCGTCGATGCCGTAGTCGCGTACCCACTGGCTCAGCCAGTGGGTCAGGTAATCACGTGGGGTATAGCCCGGTATCTCGCGGGCTGCGGTATCGGGTTTGTGCTGATAGAAAATCGGCAGGCCAGACGGCGTGGTCGACTCGGTTTTCAAATCCGGAAGGAACGCCAGCGACATTGTTAAGTCGTCGAAGCCGGGATTGTCATAGTTGCCGATGTCGGTGCGGATCCAGTTCTTGCCCCACCAGTTTTGCCAGGCGGTTTTATCGCTGAAGTTAATGAAGTCGTTAAAGCTATGCCAGCTTTGCCCTGGACCCGGTCGCCAGTCAGTCCAGCGCTCGCCGAGGATTTTTTTACGTTCTTCACCCTGCACGTACAGCGCGCCGAACTGGTATTCCTGCATATCCGCGAGCGTGGCGTAGCCGGTGTGGTTCATGACCACATCAAACAGAATACGGATGCCGCGCTTGTGGGCCTCATCGACCAGCTGGCGTAAATCGGCCTCGGTTCCCATGTTGGCATCAAGCTTCGTCCAGTCCTGAATGTAATAGCCGTGATAGGCATAATGAGGGAAATCCCCTTTGGTTCCACCGCCCACCCAGCCGTGAATCTGTTCCAGTGGTGAACTGATCCACAGCGCATTAACGCCGAGCTGTTGCAGGTAATCGAGCCTGCTGGTCAGCCCTCTCAGGTCACCACCGTGGAAGGTGCCAATCTCTTCCTTGCCATCTTTGTGTCGGCCATAGCTGTTGTCGTTAGACGGATCGCCGTTGACGAAACGATCGGTCAATACAAAGTAGACGGTGGCGTTCTGCCAGCTAAAGGGAGCGGCAACATGGGTTTCGGCACGTTCAAGTAGCAATAGCCCACCACTGTTCGCTGCCGGTTGCAGCGTAATCCTGCCGTTTTCCACGGTGGCTGTTTTCTGACTGTAGAAATCCCGTACCACACTCCCTTCCGGAAACGTTTTACTGACATCCAGGGTAAGGGGCTGCCCGTCCCACACCGGGCACTGGCGCATGACATTCACCACTTTCGTCGCCGCCTCGCTTTTCACCGACAGCACCAATGTGGGTGTGCCTGAGCGGGTATCGACCTGAATGCGATAATCGCCTTCACGGAACACGCGCCACTGGGGGGCGTCACCTTCGCAGGGTTTTAACGACAGCATTTGGTTGAGTTTAACGTCGGCGGACGGTTGCCAGCACTGGTTATCGGCTTGCAACTTCAGCGGATACGCCCCTTTTTTGAGGGGAGTCTCACTGCGCCAGACGCCGGTGCCATCGTTTTTAAAGTCAGCAAGGCCGGGTGCGGACCAGTTGGCGCTGGCCACCGCCGGTAAAAGCAGGAGTAAAAGGGCGCTGTATCTCATCTGAAACCTTCTCATGACGTCAGTTTCCGCCATCTTGCCATTAGCAGGGCGCACGAGACTCATCCCCTACGCGGTATCGCCAGGGATGAGGGCGAAGGGTGAGTGATCGCGCGCAAATTTTGCCCAGAATTTGCGAGAAACGCCGCAAAACTGGCGCAATTTTTTCGCTTTGTCGCAGGTGGGTGATGACAGGCTTTCGGATTTGGCTTATTTGTGTACGTGCCCTGAGGCGTTATTTTTGGTATGATTTGAGATTCCGCTCTCAAAATTGTGAAAAAAATAAGGTGTTGGAATGCATATATCCGACCAGGAGACTTAATGATATCGATTCCCTTGCGACGACTTGGGGCTACGATACTCATGGTTCTCACCATAGCATTTTCAGGTGAGGCGCTTGCGCAAACGCACAGCAAAACAGTGAGTCAGAAGGCCCAAATCTCAAAGACGACCGGTAAAAAACAGGTAAGCAGTAAACAAGAGTATTCTCGCAATAGTGTAAATGGCAGTTCACTTCCTGATTTGCGAAAATACCCTTCCGGAGCACCAAGAAAGAAAGCGTTTCTCCGGACCGTAATGCCCTATATTACTCGTCAAAATGCGGCAATCACCGCCGATCGTAACTGGCTAATGGAACGTCAATACAGCCAGCAATGGTCGACGACGGATCGTGCGCGCCTGAAGGATATTGCCAAACGCTATAAAATTAGCTGGTCTGGCAATACCCGCCGTATCCCCTGGAATGCCTTAATGGAACGCGTGGACATCATTCCGGACAGCATGGTGGCGACCATGGCAGCAGCTGAAAGCGGCTGGGGCACCTCCAAACTGGCGCGCAATAACAACAACCTGTTCGGCATGAAATGCGGGAAAGGGCGTTGCACCAACGGTCCAGGCAAAGTGAAGGGTTACTCGCACTTCGACTCTGTTGAACAGTCAGTCGGCGCGTATGTGGTGAATCTCAACACCCATCCGGCTTACTCCTCTTTCCGTAAATCCCGTGCGCAGTTGCGTAAAGCGGATCAGGAAGTGACGGCGAGCAACATGATTCATAAGTTGAAAGGGTATTCAACGAAGGGCGCAAGCTATAACAATTATCTGTTTGCCATGTATCAGGACAATCAGCAGCTCATCGCCGCGCATATGTAATTGCGCTTCTGAATGCAAAAAGGCCTTCCAACTGGAAGGCCTTTTACTTTCTACGCTCTGATTTACCCTAAGGCAGCAACACTTCCCCGTAGCGTTCGCGGTACTCCTTCGGCGTGCTGTCATACGCTTTGCGAAACACCGAATAGAAATATTGTAGCGACGGATAACCACACATCTGGGAAATCTCATTGATCGAAAGGGACGTGGAGATCAGAAGACTACGGGCTTTTTCCAGCTTTTCCGCATGAATCACCGCGTGAATGGTTTCTCCCACTTCCTCCTTAAAACGTTTCTCGAGGTTCGAACGCGAAATCCCTACGGCATCCAACACCTGGTCCACTTTGATTCCCTTGCAGGCATGGTTGCGAATGTAGTGCATGGCCTGGATAACCGCCGGATCGTTAAGCGAGCGATAATCCGTCGAGCGTCGGGCAACCACGCGGACGGGGGGCACCAGCAGGCGTTGTAACGGCATGGATTCGTTATCCAGAAGGCGATGCAGCAGCTTTGCGGCCTGGTAACCCATCTGACGTGTCCCTTGCGCCACGGACGAAAGCGCCACGCGGGAGAGATAGCGTGTCAGCTCTTCGTTATCGATACCAATCACGCAGAGCTTTTCCGGGACAGGAATATGAAGATGGTCGCAGACCTGTAAAACATGACGCGCGCGGGCATCGGTAACGGCAATAATACCGGTTTGCGGCGGCAGCGTTTGCAGCCAATCCGCCAGTCGGTTTTGCGCGTGCTGCCAGTTTTCCGGGGCCGTGGTCAGCCCTTGATAAACCACGCCACGGTACTTCTCCTGGGCAACGAGCTGGCAAAATGCATGCTCCCGCTCGGTGGCCCAACCCTTGCCGCTGGAGGACGGCAGGCCGTAGAAGGCAAAACGGTGTACGCCTTTCTCTTTGAGATGCAAAAAAGCCTGCTCAACCAGCGCGTAGTTGTCAGTGGCGATGTAGTGCACCGGTGGGTAGTGCTCCGCGCTGTGGTAGGACCCTCCTACGCCGACAATAGGTACGTCCACATCGGCCAGCAGTCGTTCGATTTCAGGGTCGTCATAGTCCGCAATGACGCCATCACCGAGCCACTCCTTAATGTTTTCGATACGGGTGCGGAAATCTTCTTCGATAAAAATGTCCCATTCAGATTGTGACGCCTGCAAATATTCACCAACGCCTTCAACGACCTGGCGGTCATAGGCTTTGTTGGCATTGAATAACAACGTAATGCGGTGGCGCTTCTCAAACATGTCGGTTCCGTCGCGAGTGAATCATCAACCTTGCTTATCATATTCATCACACTGCCGGAGGAAAATTTTCCGGCAGTGTGACCATTATTGCGATCATGCCCGACGTTTGGTGGCGGAATCCATCCACACTGCCAGCAGCAAAATCGCCCCTTTGACGATGTACTGCCAGAACGTCGGCACGTCCATCATACTCATGCCGTTATCCAGCGAGGCCATAATGAAGGCCCCCATCACGGCTCCCGCCACGCTGCCGATACCGCCTGCGAGGCTGGTGCCGCCAATCACACAGGCGGCGATGGCGTCCAGTTCAGCAATATTACCCGCCGAAGGAGAACCTGCACCGAGGCGTGAACTGAGGATCAAACCGGCAATCGCCACCATCAGGCCGTTAATGGCAAAGACCGCCAGCTTGGTACGTTCCACGTTGATCCCGGAAAGACGGGCGGCTTCGAGGTTGCCACCAATAGCGTAAATGCGGCGACCGAACGCGGTGCGTGTGGCCATGAACATGCCTGCCATCAACAGGAAAACGAGCAACAGCACCGGTGTCGGAACGCCACGATAGTCATTTAAGAGCCAGATAGCGCCGAGTGCCAGCACGGCGATCAGCGCCTGGCGACCAACGACTGACGTGGAGGCCGGTGTGGCCAGCCCCAGTGACTGACGGCGTAAACGGCCACGCCACTGCCACAAAACAAACGCCACTAACGCCAGCGCCCCGACACCAAAGCCGACGCTGTCAGGCAAATAACTTTGACCGATTTGTGACATAGCGCTGCTGGTGGGCGATACGGTGGTGCCGTTGGTGATGCCAATCAGTACACCGCGAAAGGCGAGCATACCCGCCAGGGTAACAATGAACGATGGCACTTTACGATAAGCGACCCACCAGCCGTTCCAGGCACCTAACAGCAGACCCAGCACCAGCGTCACCAGAATGGTTAACGGCAACGGCCAGCCCAACCAGACGTCAAAAATAGCCGCCGCGCCGCCTAATAACCCCATCATTGAGCCTACGGAAAGATCAATTTCCGCGGAAATAATGACAAAGACCATGCCTACCGCCAGGATGCCGGTAATGGCGGTCTGGCGCAGCAGGTTGGAGACGTTGCGTGCGCTTAAGTAGGCGCCGTCGGTCATCCAGGTGAAAAAGAGCATGATCACGGCGATGGCGGCGATCATGACAAATACCTGGAAGTTCAGGGATTTTAGCCCGGAAAATGCCCCAGGCAGCGGGGCGGATAACTTCACTTCAGACGGGTTGCTTTTCGACATGATGTTCGCTCCTCAGCGCCGCTTCCATAACCTGCTCCTGGGTCAGTTGATGATTAATAAGGTCGGCTTTTAGCTTGCCTTCGTGCATCACCAGCACCCGGTCGCTCAGCCCTAACACCTCAGGCAGTTCGGACGAGATGACGATAACGGCAATCCCTTGCTGGACCAGTTGGTTGATAAGTTTGTAGATTTCGTATTTCGCGCCGATATCAATGCCACGCGTCGGCTCATCAAGGATCAGAATGCGCGGGTTGAGCAGCAGGCAGCGTGCCAGAATAGCTTTCTGTTGGTTCCCACCGCTCAGGCGACCAATCGCCAGATCGGGAGAGGAGGTTTTGACTTTGAGACGTTGCAGTGACTGCAAAATGCAGTGCTGCTCGGCAGCGTCGTCCAGGCTGCTGAGCTTGCCGGTAAACTGGTTCAAGGCGGCCAGGGTGATGTTCTTGCCCACGGCCATCACCGGTACAATGCCATCCTTTTTGCGATCTTCCGGCACCATGGCGATGCCGTGCGCAATGGCCTGCTGGCAATTGTTAATGTGCACCTGTTTGCCGTCCAGATAGATTTGGCCCTCCCACCGCCCCGGCCAGACCCCAAACAGGCACTGAACGGCCTCGGTGCGCCCGGCGCCGACCAGCCCGGCAATCCCCAGAATCTCACCGCGCTTAAGGGAAAACGAAACGTCATTGACCCGCTTGATATGCCGGTTTACCGGATGCCAGGCGGTCAGGTGCTCAACACGCAAGATTTCATCGCCCGTGGTGTGCGGTTCGTTCGGATAGAGCGCTGTTAATTCTCGCCCGACCATCATGGTGATGATGTCATCTTCGCTCATGCCTTCAGCATCACGGGTCCCGATGTGCTGACCGTCGCGGATAACACAAATGACGTTCGATATCGCTTTGACTTCGTTGAGCTTGTGCGAAATATAAATACACGCAATACCGTGGTTTTGCAGGTCACGGATAATGTCGAGCAGGACGGCGGTTTCCTGCTCGGTAAGGGAAGCGGTCGGTTCGTCGAGAATCAACAAACGGACCTGTTTATTCAGCGCTTTGGCTATTTCCACCAGCTGTTGCTGCCCCAGACCGAGATCGCCCACTCGGGTGTCCGGCGAAATATTCAGGCTCACCTGGGCGAGCAGTTTTTCGCACCTGAGCGTCATGGTGTCGTAATCCATCACGCCATGCCGTGTGATTTCGGTGCCCAGGAAGATGTTTTCCAGCACCGTCAGGTGCTTCACCAGTGCCAGTTCCTGGTGAATGATCGCAATTCCTTTGCGTTCGGTATCGCGGATGTGGCCCGCCTGAAGCGTTTCTCCGGAAAAAACAATGTCACCGTCATAACTCCCCCACGGATAGATACCGCAGAGCACTTTCATCAACGTGGATTTGCCGGAGCCATTCTCACCACACAGGGACATCACTTCCCCCGCATTCAGCTGTAAGCTCACATTATCCACGGCTTTGACGGCGCCAAAGGCCTTGGTGATGTTCTTCATTTCAAGTAAATAAGGCATAACTGCTCCACGTAATTCGAGGTATTCACAGCGCCTGAAGAGACAACCCGGCATGCCTCCGAGCGGGAGACATGCCGTGAGGCTTAAAGCTGATCTTTCTGATGGAAGCCGTCTTTAATGACCGTGGCGTCGATATTGTCTTTGGTGACTTCAATCGGTGTAAGCAGACGGGAAGGCACGTCTTTCAGACCGTTGTTGAGGGTGGCATCGGCTTTTGGCGTCTTGCCATTGCCCAACTCAACGGCAATTTCTGCGGCGGTATTGGCCAGTTGAGTGATCGGTTTATAGACCGTCATTGTCTGGCTGCCATTGATCAGGCGTTTAATGCCAGCAAGGTCTGCATCCTGGCCGGAAATGACGACCTTCCCGGCGAGACCCTGGGCGCTCAGAGCCTGAATCGCACCGCCTGCGGTGGCATCGTTAGAGGCCACAACCGCATCAATTTTGTTGTTGTTAGCGGTCAGCGCATTTTCCATAATTTTGAGCGCGTTTTCTGGTAACCAGCCGTCAACCCACTGATCGCCGACAATTTTTATTTTTCCACTGTCCACGTAAGGTTTTAATACTTTCATCTGCCCTGCACGGAACAGCTTGGCATTATTATCAACCGGCGAACCGCCCATTAAGAAGTAATTCCCTTGTGGCACTTTGCTGACCAGGCTTTGTGCTTGTAATTCACCCACTTTTTCATTGTCGAAGGAGATATAAAAATCAATATCGGCGTTATTGATCATGCGATCGTAAGCCAACACTTTAATCCCTTCCTGTTTGGCTTCTTTTACCACATTACTTAAAACCTGACCGTTGTAAGGAATAATCACTAACACATCAACGCCGCGATTTATCATATTTTCGATTTGCGAAATTTGTGTTTCTTCATTGCCGTTGGCTGATTGCACAAACACCGTTGCGCCCAGCGATTCGGCCTTTTTCACGAAAATATCACGGTCTTTTTGCCAACGTTCGAGACGTAAGTCATCGATCGCCATACCAATTTTCACTTCTTTCGCATGACCCGCCATGCTGGCAAGCAGCAATGAAGCACAGAGAGTAAGGCAAAGGTTCTTTATCTTCATAATAGTAATACCTTTTGTAGGGTGACAAAGCTGAGATAAAAGAAACATGCACTGCGTTGAACGTTGCAAATTTTTAACAGGTCGGCGAGTGCTGGCAATTGCTGGTTTTTATCCAGGCGTTATGATTTTTGGTTTATTTGTGGAATTTTGACCGTGATCTGATTTTAAAATAAGCGGAATCGGTTTTGCGAAAAAAACAGGAAGGCACGCCGCAAAATTAATAACCGTGATTTTGCGATGCAGCGCACATTTGCGTATTCTCTTAATGGCAGTGTGAAATAACGTAATTGAGCCAGGCAAAGAGAAAATTCAGTATTAGTTCGTGAACGAAACTTTGCCGCACACCTGATTATGGAGCTCAATATGCAAGCTTATTTCGACCAGCTCGAACGCGTTCGTTTTGAAGGCCCGAATACGACCAACCCTTTAGCGTTTCGCCATTACAACCCGGATGAGTTGGTGCTGGGTAAGCGAATGGAAGATCACCTGCGGTTTGCTGCCTGCTACTGGCACACGTTCTGCTGGAATGGGGCCGATATGTTTGGTGTGGGTTCCTTCGACCGCCCCTGGCAACAGCCGGGTGAAGCGCTGGAGCTGGCAAAGCGTAAAGCTGACGTTGCGTTTGAATTCTTCCACAAGCTGAACGTGCCGTACTACTGCTTCCACGATGTTGATGTCTCCCCCGAAGGCGCATCACTGAAAGAGTACCTGAACAACTTCGCACACATGGTTGATGTGCTGGCAGAAAAACAGCAGCAAAGTGGCGTCAAACTGCTGTGGGGCACGGCGAACTGCTTCACAAACCCACGTTACGGTGCGGGTGCGGCGACGAATCCGGATCCCGAAGTGTTCAGCTGGGCTGCGACGCAGGTGGTCACCGCCATGAACGCTACCCATAAATTAGGCGGCGAAAACTACGTCCTGTGGGGCGGTCGTGAAGGGTACGAAACGCTGCTCAATACCGATTTGCGTCAGGAGCGTGAGCAGATTGGCCGCTTTATGCAGATGGTGGTCGAGCATAAACATAAAATTGGTTTCCGTGGCACGCTGCTGATCGAGCCGAAGCCGCAGGAACCGACCAAGCATCAGTACGATTATGACGTGGCGACCGTCTATGGTTTCCTGAAACAGTTTGGTCTGGAAAAAGAGATCAAAGTGAATATCGAAGCCAACCATGCCACCCTGGCAGGTCATTCATTCCATCATGAAATCGCCTCTGCCATTGCGCTGGGGATCTTTGGTTCAGTGGATGCGAACCGTGGCGATCCGCAGTTGGGCTGGGATACCGACCAGTTCCCAATCAGCGTCGAAGAGAATGCGCTGGTGATGTATGAAATCATCAAAGCGGGCGGTTTCACCACCGGCGGCCTTAACTTTGATGCCAAAGTCCGTCGTCAGAGTACCGATAAATATGACCTGTTCTATGGCCATATTGGTGCGATGGATACCATGGCGCTGGCGCTCAAAGTGGCAGCAAAAATGACGCAAGCGGGTGAGCTGGACAAACGCGTCGCCAAACGTTACGCAGGCTGGAATGGTGAACTGGGCCAGCAAATTCTGCAGGGTCAGCTAACGCTTGCTGAACTGGCGAAGTACGCTGAACAGCAGAACCTCGCGCCGTCCCACCAGAGCGGGCATCAGGAACTGCTGGAAAATCTGGTTAATCACTATTTGTTCGATAAATAAGCGTTTAGTCGCAGCGTGTGAGCCCGGTTTGCACTGTGCAACCGGGCCTTTCTTTTAAAGGAGTTACCGCTATGTATATCGGGATCGATCTTGGTACATCCGGGGTAAAGGCGATTTTGCTCAATGAGCAGGGCACCGTTCTGGCCTCGCAAACGGAAAAGCTCACGGTGTCGCGCCCGCGTCCCCTGTGGTCTGAACAGGATCCCGGTCACTGGTGGCAGGCGACGGATCGCGCTATTCGCGCATTAGGCGAACAACATTCATTACAGCAGGTGAAGGCCATTGGCCTTGCCGGGCAGATGCACGGCGCTACGCTGCTGGATAAAGAAGACCAGGTGCTGCGTCCGGCTATTTTGTGGAACGACGGCCGCTGTGCTGAGGAGTGTGCGTTACTGGAAGCCCAGGTCAAACCTTCCCGTGCCATCACCGGGAACCTGATGATGCCGGGCTTTACCGCGCCAAAGCTACTCTGGGTGAAACGCCATGAGCCTGATGTGTTTGCACGGGTGGCGAAAGTGCTTCTGCCGAAAGACTACCTGCGGTTGCAGATGACCGGCACGTACGCCAGCGATATGTCAGATGCCGCCGGAACGATGTGGCTGGATGTCGCAAAA
>Ga0105244_10002335_pt1 | contig 14431 bp, 15 predicted proteins | sample KBSM44metaG_FD_80423 | JGI IMG/M metagenome (GOLD analysis project Ga0105244, IMG submission 80423) | Miscanthus rhizosphere microbial communities from Kellogg Biological Station, Michigan, USA - KBS M4-4 metaG | ecosystem: Host-associated > Plants > Roots > Rhizosphere > Soil | place...
CGCATCCAGAGTATGGTCGGCGGAAATAAAGGGGTCGGTCATGGTCATCTCGCTTGATAAAAATCGGCCATAGTTTACGCCGCCTGTTTTGTGACGCAAGCAAGGTTAACGGTTGCGTTAAAAATAACCATTGCATCAACGTGCCGTTGCAGTATCATGCGGCGGCTTTGCACGACGCTTACACGTTCAACCACGCGTAATTGTCGCAGCCCGTTTGATGGAAGCCAGCGCGCAGGCACCGCAGCGTACTCCGTGTACGTGAGGGTGACGGGCACTATCTGATATCAAAATGGCAAGTAAAATAGCGTGTTACATGTTTATTGGGTTCCCTCACCCCAAACACTAAAAAGGTCAAAATATGACGCAGTTTTCACAAACGCAGCGCATGAAAGCGCTGTTCTGGCTATCCCTTTTTCACCTGCTGGTGATCACCTCCAGCAACTATCTGGTGCAGTTGCCGGTCAGTATTTTCGGTCTTCACACCACCTGGGGCGCCTTCAGCTTTCCCTTTATCTTCCTCGCGACCGATCTGACCGTGCGTATTTTTGGCGCGCCGCTGGCTCGTCGGATTATCTTTGCGGTGATGATCCCGGCGCTGGTTATCTCCTACGCTATCTCTTCTCTGTTTTACATGGGAAGCTGGCAGGGATTTGAGGCGCTGACCCACTTTAATCTGTTCGTCGCCCGTATCGCGACCGCCAGTTTTATGGCTTACGCGCTGGGGCAGATCCTCGACGTCCACGTCTTCAACCGTCTGCGTCAGAACCGACGTTGGTGGATGGCCCCTGCGGCCTCCACGGTCTTCGGTAACGCCAGCGACACCCTCGCCTTCTTCTTCATCGCCTTCTGGCACAGTCCGGACCCGTTTATGGCCGAGCACTGGATGGAAATCGCGCTGGTGGATTACGCCTTTAAGGTCTTTATCAGCATCGCGTTCTTTTTACCGATGTATGGCGTATTGCTCAATATGTTGCTGAAAAGACTGGCAGACAAATCTGAAATCTCAGCGTTACAGACCAGTTAAAGGTACGCGTTGCCAGTTGTGGTAAGATGGACGAATGAGCCGTTATGGCTGTTTATCGAAAGGAAGAAGTCAATGCGCAATCTGGTTAAATATGTCGGTATTGGCCTGCTGGTAGTCGGCCTGGCGGCCTGCGACAACAGCGACAGCAAAAAAACGCCCGCGCAGGGTGCCTCGGCGGAAAGCAACGCCACCGGGCAGCCAGTATCGCTGCTGGACGGTAAACTCAGCTTCTCGCTGCCCGCAGACATGACCGATCAAAGCGGCAAGCTGGGTACGCAAGCCAACAATATGCACGTTTACTCGGATGCCACCGGGCAGAAAGCCGTGATCGTGATTGTAGGTGACGACACCCAGGAAGGGCTGGACACGCTGGCAAAACGTCTTGAAGACCAGCAGCGCAACCGTGACCCGCAGTTGCAGGTCGTCACGAACAAGCCGATTGAGATGAAAGGCCAGAAGATGCAGCAGCTCGACAGCATCATCTCCGCTAAAGGCCAGACGGCCTGGTCTACCGTGATATTGGGTAAAGTGGACAACAAATTGCTGACCCTGCAGGTCACGCTGCCGGCAGATAACCAGCAGCAGGCACAGACCGCAGCGGAAAATATTGTGAATACCCTGGTCATCAAGTAATCAGGAAACGGCCTCCAGCGGAGGCCGTTTTTTTAGCCACCACGTCAGCAACAACGCCCCCGCTACCAGCACCGCTGTCAGCAGATAGACCATCGATACACCGGCCCACGCCATCAACAACCCCGCCAGCGGCCCTGTTATCCCAAGCGACATATCCATGAAGACCGTATAGGTGCCTAACGCCGCACCCTGGTTATGCTGCGGCACGGCTTTGACCGCCACCACGCCCAGCGCCGGGAAGACCAGCGAGAAGCCCGCACCGGTCAGGAATACCCCTATTTTCGCCATCAACGGCGCATCGGCAATGCCGACCAGAATCAACCCGATGACTTCGACAGCCAGGCTTATCATCGCGACGTTCAGTCCGCCGAGACGGTTGATGCTGTTCGGAAACACCAGCCGTGAGCCGACAAACGCGAGGCTGAACAGGGTCAGGGCGAAGGCCGCGCCGTCCCAGCCTTTGGCATCATAAAAGAAGGTGATAAAGGTCGCGATAACGCCAAATCCGGCCGTGCCCAGCGCCAGGCCCATCCCATAAATCCAGACAAACCCCAGCACCGCACGGAACGGCAGCGGCTTACCTTTGCTGGCTTTTACCGCCGCCCGCGGCAGCGCGCAGGCAATCGCCACGAACACCACCGCCATAATGAACCCGCCCAGACCGCTCAGTCCGGCGTAGCGGTAGCAAATCACGCCAAGCGGCGCGCCAAGCGCCATGGCGCCATAGGTAGCGATACCATTCCAGGAAATAACGCGGGCGATATGCAGTGAACCGACCACCCCCACGCCCCAAAGCATCGACCCGGTACCGGCAAAGCTTTGCCCTACGCCCAGAATCACGCGCCCGAGGCAGAGCAGCGCCAGACTCACCAGCGGCGAGGCACTTTGCAGATCCGCCAGCCAGTAGCAAAGACCACAGATAAATGCCCCGCAGAGGCCAAACACCACCACTTTTTTCGGGCCAAGCGTATCGGCAAAACGTCCGGCATGCGGGCGGCTGATGAGGGTCGCGAAGTATTGCAGGCTAATCACCAGTCCCGCCCAGAAGGCGCTATAGCCCAGTGTTTCATGAACATAGCCGGGCAGCACCGCCAGCGGCAGACCTATGGTGAGGTAACTTGCGAAGTTGAAGATAACAACAGAGAGAATCCGCAGATTAAGACGTAATCCGCTTAGCGCCGGTTCAGCGGCTTGTTCGGGCATAGGGGGTCACCAGATTTTCACAACGATGTTTCACTATTACCACGTCATGGCCTGAAAATCAGCACGCAGAATAAGATTATCTGCCTCAGGCGAAGCGTCTGGCAGTAGCTACACTTATCGGGCGGTATATAAAAAGGAATTACCCATGACACAGCCCCAGCCCGATCGTGCGGGTTTACACATTCTGCTTAAACTGGCCTCACTGGTCATTATTCTGGCCGGTATTCATGCCGCTGCCGACATCATTGTTCAACTCTTACTGGCGCTGTTTTTCGCCATTGTTTTAAACCCGTTAGTCACCTGGTTTCTTCGCCGGGGGATCAAGCGCCCCGTTGCCATCGCCATTGTCGTTCTGGTGGTGATGATTTTCATGACCGCGCTGGTGGGCGTATTAGCCGCTTCAACGAATGAATTCATGACGATGCTGCCGAAATACAGTCGCGAGTTCACACGTAAGTTCCTCCAGTTACAGGATGCACTCCCTTTCCTGCACCTGCATGTTTCACCGGAACGCATGCTCCAGCGCATGGATTCCGACAAACTGATGACCTTTGCCACCGCGCTGATGACGCAGCTTTCGAACGCGATGGCGAGCATTGTTCTGCTGGTGATGACCATGGTCTTCATGCTGTTTGAAGTGCGCCATGTGCCTTACAAACTGCGTTTTGCACTTAACAATCCGCAAATCCACATTGCGGGCCTGCACCGGGCACTAAAAGGCGTCTCCCACTATCTGGCGCTGAAAACACTGCTCAGCGTCTGGACCGGGGTGATTGTCTGGGCGGGACTGGCGATTATGGACATCCAGTTTGCCCTGATGTGGGGGGTATTGGCTTTCCTGCTCAACTATGTACCCAATATCGGCTCGTTCATTTCCGCTATCCCGCCGATGATTCAGGCGCTGCTGTTTAACGGCGTCTACGAAGCTGCGCTGGTGGGCGGCCTGTTCCTTGTGGTGCATATGGTGATTGGCAATATCATGGAGCCACGCATGATGGGACACCGTCTCGGCATGTCGACGCTGGTGGTGTTCCTCTCATTACTGGTCTGGGGATGGCTGTTGGGTCCGGTGGGCATGCTGCTCTCCGTACCGCTCACCAGCGTATGTAAAATCTGGATGGAAACCACCAAAGGCGGCAGCAAGCTGGCCATTCTGCTGGGGCCAGGCAGGCCGAAAAGCCGCCTGCCTGGTTAGCAAAACTTAACGCAGATTATTAGGGAAATCTGCCGGAAGTTCACTGGCGGCGCAGGCGATGACGTTGTCATTATCTGCGCCGCAGTCGTGCACATAGGTGATGGTGGCGAACTCATCGATAACTTCGGTCGGATACGCCGGACCTGCCGCACGGTATGACTCCATCAACGGAATGTGGTCGTTCTGGAAACAGACGGTTTTTTCCGGATTATTGATAACCCAACGCGGGAAGAAGATGGTGCCGTGGAACAGACGATCGCCGAGGTTCACAATCAAGCTGACGTCAGTGCCGGTCGGTTCCGTCCAGGAAATTTTATAAATGCTCTCGCCGACGCGCACAATGTACGCCTGCTGATTTTTCACCCACCGATTTGCCACAATGCCGCTATGAATGCGGTAATCAAGCGTGGTGCCATTTTTGACATAAATCTCGTAGTTCCAGCCATTATCGTAGGTATAAACCACATGTTTGCCGATAAAGCCGCTTAAGTCGTGTTTATCAAAGTTGCTCATGATGTCTCTCCTCATTTCGATGAGAGGATCTTACCCCTTCAAAAAATGAATGAATAACGCTATGTTTGAATCAAATTCATTCATTTTTTAGATGTATTATGCATAAAACCACCCTGGAACAATGGTCGCTGCTGCAAAAAGTGGTCGAGCTCGGGAGCTTTGCCAAAGCCGCTGAAGAGACGCACCGCAGTCAGTCTTCCGTTAGCTACAATCTCGCCCTGTTACAGGAGCGGCTGGGGGTAGCATTGCTGGTACAGGAGGGCCGCCGCGCGGTGCTTACGCCGTCAGGCGAACTGTTGCTCAATCAGGTAAAGCCCCTGTTAAAAGCGTTCGATTATGTTGAAACCCGGGCGGTTACGCTGCGCGACGGTCAACGCACCCGGCTAGACCTGGTCGTGGACAGCATCTTTCCACGTGCACGACTGTTTGCCATTTTGCGCCAGTTCCAGCAGCGTTACCCGCAGACGCAGGTGCATTTAACAGAAGTATTAGAGAACGCCCCGACGGAGCGCACTGCCCATGCGGAGGCAGATGTGATGGTGCTGACCCGTCGACAGGACATGACCGGGCGCGGTGAGTGGCTGATGAATATTGATTTTGTCGCCGTTGCCCATCGCGATCACCCCCTCAGTAAAGCATCAACGGTCAGCGACGAAACTCTCGCCGCCTGGCCGCTGATTCGCATTGCCGACCGCGATAACCGCCAGCAGCCGAATGAAAGCGGAGAATCCTGGACCTTCTCGACCATCGATGCGGCCATAGAGGCAGTGCAGTACCAGGTCGGCTATGGCTGGCTGCCGGAAGAGCGCATTGCGCCGCTGCTTTCCAGCGGGGTGCTAAAAATTCTGCCGCTCAGCCACGGTTCGCGTCGCGCCACACCGCTTCATGTGATTGTTAAAAAGGATTTGATGCCGCTGGATGAACAGGTGGAAACCTTGTTGCAGTTGTTGAAGGGGCGGTAGCACCAGGCGAAGAGATTATTGAGACGCTGTTTGCCGGCGGGAGGATCCCGTCTGGTAAGCAAAAATATTGTACCGGCAAAATAACCCGCCCAATTTATAGGGTTTTTGATCCTGCGCACCGTATTCGTATGATGAATGCATAGAATCGTCATACTTCTTTGGTGGCAGTTTCTATTTCAGGGACAGTTATGTCGCTCTCTCGCTCTGTCAGCGTGCTGCTGTTGGCCTGCGCGGCATTCGTGGCGCAGGCCTCAACATCATTTGAACTGACGACCGCCTGGCCGGTCAACGTGGGGCCGCTCAATCCCCATCTTTACACCCCCAACCAGATGTTCGCCCAGAGCATGGTGTATGAGCCGCTGGTGAAGTACCAGGCTGACGGCAGCGTGACGCCCTGGCTGGCAAAAAGCTGGACCACATCAGCCGATGGCAAAACCTGGGTTTTCACCCTGCGCACCGATGTGACCTTCTCTAATGGTGAACCGTTCAATGCTCAGGCAGCGGTCGAGAACTTCCGCGCCGTGCTGGATAACCGCCAGCGCCACGCCTGGCTTGAGCTGACCAATCAGATTACCGACGTAAAAGCGCTCAGCGAGAGCGAACTGCAAATCACCCTGAAAAGCGCCTACTACCCGTTTTTGCAGGAACTGGCGCTTCCGCGACCGTTCCGCTTTATCGCCCCCTCACAGTTCAAAAACCACGAAACCCAGGACGGCATTCTTGCGCCGATCGGCACCGGGCCGTGGGTGTTAAAAGAGACGCGTCTGAACCAGTACGATGTACTGGTGCGTAACGATCATTACTGGGGTGAGAAGCCGCAAATCAGCAAAATAACGGTGAAAGTCATCCCCGACCCTACCAGCCGGGCCGTAGCGTTTGAAACGGGGGATATTGACCTGCTCTACGGCAACGAAGGGCTGCTGCCGCTCGACACCTTTGCCCGTTTCAGCCAGAACCCGCAATGGCACACTCAGCTTTCCGCCCCGGTAGAAACCATCATGCTGGCGCTGAATACCGCAACCTCGCCGACCCGCGATCTGGCGGTGCGTGAAGCGCTCAACTATGCGGTGGATAAAAAAACCCTGATCGACAGCGCCCTCTATGGCACGCAACAGGTTGCCGATACCCTGTTTGCCCCGAGCGTACCGTATGCCAACCTTGGCCTGAAACCGCGCCAGTACGACCCTGAACATGCCCGCGCATTGCTCGATGAAGCGGGCTGGACGCTGCCTGCCGGGAAGACGGTGCGTGAAAAATCAGGCCAGCCATTGCACCTCGAACTGGCCTTTGTTGGCACCGATGCCCTGAGCAAATCCATTGCTGAAATCATTCAGGCGAATCTGCGGGATATCGGGGTGGATGTCGCCCTGGTGGGGGAAGAGGAGAGCAGCATCGATGCGCGTCAGCGCGACGGGCGCTTTAGCATGATCTTCAACCGCACCTGGGGCCCCCCCTACGATCCCCATGCGTTTATGAGTTCCATGCGCGTACCGTCCCACGCAGACTACCAGGCGCAACGGGGTTTAGCGGATAAGCCGCTTATCGACAAGGAGATCGGCGAAGTACTGACCACGCAGGATCAAGCCCGGCGCCAGGCCCTGTACCGCGACATTCTCACCCGCCTGCATAACGAAGCGGTTTATCTGCCGATTGGCTACGTCTCAATGATGGTGGTGGCTAAGCCGACGTTAGGCACGATCCCCTTCGCCCCCATCACCTCTGAGATCCCTTTTGATAAAATTAAGGTTATGGCCCCCTGATGCTGCGCTACGTGTTTCGCCGTCTGCTGATGTTGATCCCGATGATCCTCGGGGCCTCGGTGGTGATTTTCCTGCTACTGCGTCTGGGCACCGGCGATCCGGCGATGGATTATCTGCGCCTGTCGAATCTTCCGCCCACCCAGGAGATGATTGCCTCAACCCGCGTGATGCTTGGGCTGGATAAACCGCTGCCGGAACAGTATCTGCACTGGCTGTGGCAGGCGCTGCATCTCGATTTTGGCCTCTCTTACGCCACCCAGCGCCCGGTACTGGACGATGTGCTGCACTTTCTGCCTGCGACGCTGCAACTGGCGGGCGTGGCGCTGGTGCTGATCCTGCTGACCTCGGTGCCGCTCGGCATCTGGGCGGCGCGGCACCGCAACCGCCTGCCGGATTACGTGGTGCGGCTGATCGCCTTTTTTGGCGTTTCGATGCCCAACTTCTGGCTCGCCTTCCTGCTGGTGATGTGTTTCTCGGTCTGGCTTAAATGGCTCCCGGCGATGGGCTATGGCGGCGGGCAGCACATCATCCTGCCTGCCGTATCGATTGCCTTTATGTCACTGGCGATCAATGCCCGTTTACTGCGCGCCAGCATGCTGGAAGCTGCCGGGCAGCGCCATGTCACCTGGGCGCGGCTACGCGGACTGAGTGAGAAACAGACCGAACGCCAGCATATTATTCGCAACGCCGCCCTGCCGGTGGTGACAGCGCTGGGCATGCACGTGGGCGAGCTGATTGGCGGCACGATGATCATCGAGAGCATCTTTGCCTGGCCTGGTATTGGGCGCTACGCGGTGTCGGCCATCTTCAACCGCGACTACCCGGTCATTCAGTGCTTCACCCTGGTCATGGTCATCGCTTTTGCCCTGTGCAACCTGCTGGTGGACGTCCTGAGCGCGGCGTTGGACCCACGTCTGCGCCGCCATGAAGGAGCACACGCATGACCTTCCTCCATCGTGCCCGCCCGTCGGTGCGTCTGGCGCTATTGATTTTGCTGTTACTGCTGGCCATTGCGCTGACCTGCCAGTGGTGGCTGCCGTTCGACCCGCAGGCGATTAACTTGCCCGCTCGCCTGCTGCCACCGGGCAGCGAGCACTGGCTGGGCACTGACCACCTTGGGCGCGATATCTTTTCACGGCTGCTGGCCGCCACCCGCGTGTCGCTAGGTTCAGTGATGCTCTGCCTGCTGCTGGTGCTCTGTTTAGGCCTTACCCTTGGCGGCTGCGCCGGGTTGTTGGGCGGACGCGTAGACCAATGCATCATGCGCGTCGCCGACGTGTTTATGACCTTTCCGACCTCCATTCTCTCGTTTTTTATGGTCGGCGTGCTGGGGACCGGACTCACCAACGTAGTCATCGCCATCGCGCTCTCCCACTGGGCGTGGTACGCCCGCATGGTACGTAGCCTGGTGATTTCCCTGCGCAGTCGCGAATACATTCTCGCTTCACGTCTGAGCGGCGCGAGTTATGCCCGGGTGTTTATCGACCATCTGGCCGGGGCGGTTATTCCTTCACTGCTGGTGCTGGCGACGCTGGATATCGGCCATATGATGCTGCACGTGGCGGGGATGTCGTTTCTTGGCCTTGGCGTGACCGCGCCCACGGCGGAGTGGGGCGTGATGATCAACGACGCCCGCCCGTACATCTGGACGCAGCCGCTGCAAATGGTGTGGCCGGGGCTGGCGCTGTTTATCACCGTGATGGCCTTCAACCTGGTGGGAGACGCCCTGCGCGACGACCTCGATCCCTATATGGACACGGAGCACGCTCACTGATGCCCTCGCAATTAGCCCTGCGTAATATCACTCTTGAGGCGGACAGATGTCTGACCGAGAACGTCTCGCTGACCCTTCATCGGGGACGGGTGCTGGCCTTAGTCGGCGGCAGCGGCAGCGGGAAATCCCTGACCTGCGCCGCGGCGCTGGGTGTACTTCCGGCGGGCGTTCATCAGACAAACGGCAGCCTGCAGGCCGACGGTCAGCCCGTTTCACCGCAGGCATTACGCGGCCTGAACGTGGCGACTATCATGCAAAACCCGCGCAGCGCCTTTAACCCCCTGCACACCATGGCGACCCATATGCGCGAAACCTGTCTGGCGCTCGGTAAACCCGCCGATGACGCTGCGCTGATCGCCGCACTCACTGCCGTCGGGCTGGAATCCCCGGAACGGGTGCTCGGACTTTATTCGTTTGAGATGAGCGGCGGCATGCTGCAGCGCGTGATGATCGCGCTGGCCCTGCTCAGCGAGGCCGCTTTTATTGTGGCCGACGAACCCACCACCGATCTCGATGCCGTCGCCCAGGCGCGCATTCTCGATCTGCTGGAAAATATCATGCTTACGCGTGCGCCGGGCATGCTGCTGGTCACCCATGATATGGGCGTGGTCGCCCGTCTTGCCGATGACGTGGCAGTCATGGAAAACGGGAAAATTGTTGAACAGGGGAGCGTTGGGTCACTCTTTGCCGCGCCGCAGCATCCGGTCACCCGGCAGCTGATTTCTGCGCATCTGGCGCTGTACGGGATGGAGCTAACCCCATGAACCTGCTGACGGTTTCCGGTGTATCACACCACTATCAGCATCATGGCGTGCTGGAGAATATCTCACTGGCCATCAACAGTGGAGAAAGCCTGGCGCTGCTGGGCCGCAGCGGCTGTGGGAAAAGCACGCTCGCACGGTTGTTGGTCGGGCTGGAGTCACCTGCAGACGGCGAAATTTACTGGCAGGGTAAGACGTTAAAAAAGATGCCCCGTTTGATGAAAAAAGCGTTCCGCCGGGATATTCAGTTGGTGTTTCAGGATGCCATCAGCGCCGCGAACCCCCGTAAAACGGTGCGGGACATTCTGGCCGAGCCGCTGCGCCACCTGCTGAATCTGTCTAAACAGGAACAGCAGGTACGCATTAAGCAGCTTATGACGGATGTAGAACTCGACCTCTCGCTGCTTGAGCATCGGCCGCCGCAGTTGAGCGGAGGGCAGTTGCAGCGCGTCTGTCTGGCCCGCGCGCTGGCAACTCGCCCCACGTTGCTGATTCTCGATGAAGCCCTGTCCAGTCTGGATCGGGTGCTGCAGGCGGGCGTGATACGGCTACTGACAAAACTGCAACAACAGTCGGGCATCGCCTGCCTGTTTATCACCCACGATTTGCGTCTGGTAGAACGCTTCTGCCAGCGCGTGGTGGTGATGGACAATGGCCATATCGCGGAAGATATTGCCGTGACTCATCCGTTACGCTTCACCTCTCTGGCCGGACAGGTACTGCAAGAGGCCGTCCTGCCCGCCCTTCCCCGCCCACGCCCCGAAAGGACGATGCCATGCAACGTGTAACCATTACCCTTGACGACGATCTGCTCGCTACCCTCGACAACTTAAGCCAGCGCCGGGGCTACAACAATCGCTCGGAAGCACTGCGGGATATTCTGCGCGATGCGCTCAGCGAGGAAGCCACCGTCAATCCCCAGACCCACGGCTACGCGGTGCTCTCCTATGTTTACGAACATGAGAAGCGCGATCTGGCGAGTCGCCTTGTCGCCACACAGCATCACCATCACGACCTCTCCGTCGCCACGTTACATGTCCATATCAACCATGACGACTGCCTGGAGATTGCAGTGCTGAAGGGCAATATGGGCGAAGTTCAGCATTTTGCCGATGATGTCATCGCCCAACGCGGCGTACGCCACGGCCATTTACAGCGCATTGCCGGGGTTACGCCGTCAGGTCACGGGCATACGCACGGTTTGAAACGTATTGTTCTGTAAGCCGTAAGGCCTGTTCAATGCGCGAGGGTTCGAGCGAGAAGGGTAAATACGCCAGCGCATCACGCGGGAACGGAATGCTCCGTGCTACGGCCTGAATGACCGCCAGACGGATCTCTTTGAGCGGCGCCAGCGTCAATGGCATATCGTACTGACGCAGCAGCGCCAATAGCACCGGATCGGGCTGACTGTTTTCATTTTCCAGAATGGATTGCACCAACAGGCTGAACCCCACGCGCTCACCGTGCAGCCAATGGCGTAAAGCCGGCTCATGGGTCAGACGATTGTGAATGGCGTGTGCTACGCCTGGGGTGGGGATTTCTCCCCGCACGCTGTTAGCCATACCGGCAACCGCGATGTTGGCATCAATCACATTAATCAATGCATCAGACACCACCTGCGCTTTATTATCGCGAATAGCCTGCTCACCGTGCTTTTCAAAAATCTCTACCGCCAGTCGCGCGTTCTGGACTTTTAATTGCAGCGCGAGGTTATCGGGATTCTTTTGCAGGTAAGGGCGGAACTCATACCATTTCGCCAGTGCATCGACGATACCGGCTTTTAAATAACGCACGTCGCTGCGGGCAATAATTTCACTGTCCACCAGCACCAGTCGCGGCATCGTGCGCAATGCCTGGCTGCTGATTTGTGCCCCTTCAGCGGTGTAGAAGACCGCCAGCGGGGACCAGGCCGCACAGGTTGCTGCGGTGGTCGGAATGGTCACCGACTCGCCTCCCTCCAGCAGATCGGCCACCGCTTTGGCGGTATCCAGCACCTTGCCACCGCCTACACCCACGATAAAGCTGATGCCCAGCGCTTTCGCCCGTTGGACGTAGCGGGCCACGCCTTCCTCCGTACAGTATCCGGTCATAATTTCGGTCTGCCAGCGAATACCACTGGCACGCAGACTCTCTTCAAACGCCGGATTCACCTGCGCCCACGCCTTTACGCTGGTAATAATTAAAATATGTTGAGTGAGTGGCGCAATATATTTCCCTGCGTCATGACGAATACCAGACTGGTGAAACCAGGTCTGCGGAGTTTTTATCGCAAGCATTGGCATGTCCATGTGTGCGCGAATTATTTCGCGTTATGCCACCATGCTACAAAATTAAAAATTAAAAACAACATTCTCTATTTCTTCTATTTTCATATCGATAGCTAAATCCTGAATAAGCGTAATTCAATGTTTTTGAAAAAAAACAATAACCAAGGAAAACAGCAATAGCCTGGCAGGATCACCGCGGGTGACACCTGAAAAATTCCCCTGCGTAAACTGCTACGCTTAATGGTTTCCGATCGCTAAAAGGAGCAGAGGATGAACATTGATCTGAACGGGAAGGTTGCACTGGTCACCGCGTCGACCGGTGGTATTGGTTTTGCTATTGCCACGGGGCTGGCAGAAAGCGGCGCAGAGGTGATTCTCAACGGGCGCAGCGAAGGGTCAGTAAGCAAGGCGCTGAAGGCGCTGAATGAACGCGTGCCGGGGGCGAAAGTGCGTACCGCCATCGCCGATTTAGGTACCGCAGAGGGGGTAGAAACACTGTTGAGTGCGGCGACGGACGCCGACATTCTGGTTAACAACGCCGGGATTTACGGGCCGCAGGATTTTTATGAAACCGACGACGCCACCTGGGAAAACTATTGGCAAACCAACGTGATGTCTGGCGTGCGCCTTTCCCGTGCGCTGCTGCCTGCGATGGTGAAAAAAGGCTGGGGTCGCGTGGTCTTTATCTCCTCCGAATCTGCACGCAATATCCCTGCCGATATGATTCATTACGGCGTGACCAAAACGGCCCAGCTCTCGCTGGCGCGCGGGCTGGCCAAGTTTGTCGCCGGAAGTGGCGTCACGGTCAACAGCGTTCTGCCTGGCCCAACCCTTTCCGATGGTTTTGCCGCCATGATGCAGGACGAAATAGAAAGAACCGGTAAATCGCTGGATACGCTGGCTAAAGAGTTTGTGATGGCGAACCGCCCCAGCTCCGTTATTCAGCGTGCGGCAACGGTGGAAGAAGTGGCGAATATGGTGGTTTACGTTTGCTCGACTCAGGCATCGGCGACCTCAGGCGCGGCGCTGCGCGTTGACGGCGGCGTGGTGGATGACATTCTGTAACTCGTTCTGGCAGGGCGCGCGGCGTGCCCTGCCGGGAAAATCACGGCCATGCCGGATAGTAGCGGCTCATCATGATCATCAGCATCGGCGTGGTCAGGGTTGAAAGAAGAGTTGAAATCAGCATGCTGGTAGCCGTCGCCCCTTGCAGCACATTGAATTTCTGCGCCATCAGATAGACGTTAATCCCTACCGCCATCGAACCCAGTAACACCACCACCTGACTCTCCTGCTGCGGCAGATGCAGAGCATAAGCCAGCAGCCAAATCAGCGCTGGCATTAGCACCAGTTTGATCAGGCAAATGGCGGCGCTTTCCCGTAGCCCCTGGCTTATCTTGTAATGCGAAAGACTCATGCCCAGCGTCACCAGGGTCAGGGGCGCGGCGACTTGCCCGAGCATACTCACCGGGCCATCAATAAACTGCGGCAAGGGATGGTGCGTTGCGCTCCAGGCAAAGCCAGAAAAGATCCCGATAATCAGCGGATTGCGCAGCACATTCACCAGCGTTTTGCCGATCCCTTTCAGGGAAAAACTGCCACTCTGCGCCCACTCCACGGAGACGGTCACCAGCGTCCACAGAATCAGGCTGTTAAACACCAGCACCAGTGCGACCGAGGCGAGGCTGCCCTGACCGAGAAGAATCACCGCCACCGGAATGCCGAGCATCACATTATTGGAGAAGATGCCACCGAGGCCAAATACCGATCCTGAGATAGCATCCAGGCCAAACACGCTTTTTGCGACAATGCGCCCAACGATATAGACCAGCAGACAGCTCCCGAAGTAGGCAATCAGCAATCGCATATCGACCGGGGGGCTTTGGTAGAATTTACTCATCACCTTAAATAACATGCACGGCAAGGCAACGGAAAAACAGAAGCGGTTAAATACCGCGCTGGCCGATTCTGGCCAGCCGGCAAAACGCCCGAGACAATACCCCAACGCAATTAATGAAAACAGCGGTGCAGACAATATCATTTGCTGCGTAAGCTGCCCGAGGAAATTCGCGCTTTCCATCCTTTACCCTGCCTGTTCTATCCAAAGTGAATAAATTTAATGTTTTTTGGCAGTATAAGGATTTCAACGCGAAGCGTCAGGGAAGCGGTGCGGGTTTGTAAAATTGCACGGGATATATTTGGCAGCTGACCAGGGGGGTGATGTGGATTGTTGACCCTCACCCTAACAGGGCTGAGGGATCCCCATAAAATAATACGAGCACGGACAGTTCCCTCGCCCCACCGGGGAGAGGGCCAGGGTGAGGGGGAAAATGTGGCTC
>Ga0105244_10002337_pt1 | contig 14430 bp, 11 predicted proteins | sample KBSM44metaG_FD_80423 | JGI IMG/M metagenome (GOLD analysis project Ga0105244, IMG submission 80423) | Miscanthus rhizosphere microbial communities from Kellogg Biological Station, Michigan, USA - KBS M4-4 metaG | ecosystem: Host-associated > Plants > Roots > Rhizosphere > Soil | place...
GTAATAATGCTGGTCCTAAAAATGTATAAGCTACTACATTTTCTTTCCATTTAACTCTATTTTTGGTCTCTTTTTCTGTTCCTGGGAATGTGTAAACAATCTTATTTCCTTTTAATCCAGTTTTAATCATAATGCCTCCTTCTAGCTGCTTTTATCGATTAGCCTTATCGATAGCTGCTTGCATTTCTGTAGCACGTGTATCTAAGACTTTTTTAATGTTTTTGTTTTGATCATAGAAACTGATATCATCAATTGTTTGTTGGAAAGCACGTGTTACTTGTGGATACGCTGGTGTTACTGGTCGTGCGTGTCCTGATTTCTTTAATTGCTTCATAAACACATTCATTTGATCAGAAAATTCTTTTGTAAGTACTTTTTCAGAAGAGTAACGAACCGGTAGTGCTGCAATTGTACGACTTAATTCTAAATTCGAATCTTTATTTGTCATCCAATCTACTAGTTTAGCAGACCATTCTTTATTTTCAGATTTCTGTGTCATTGCAAACTGCCAACTTCCTGAAGGTGAAACTAGTTTCTTTGTCTTTGGTGATACCGGATAAGGCATAACACCATAATCAACTTTTTGGAAGTTTGTTTTCATATCTGTTACTGTCCATACACCACTAAACTTCATTGGGTACTTTTCCGTTTCGAAAGCCTGCTTAACTGGAGTACGCGTTGTATAGCCTTCTTTTAACATCGTTTGAATAAAAGTCATGGCCTCAACACTAGGCTTTTTATTAAACACACCTTCAGCTTTAGTACCATCTTTTGAGATAATTTCTCCACCTGCAGACCATACAAATGGTGTTAATGCGTACGTTAACATTTCATCTTTTGATTGTAATTGCATATCAATAGCTGGTTTATTATATTTTTCTTTCAACGTTTTACATAAGGCCATGAACTGATCCCATGTCCAAGGATTATCAACTGTCGGTAACGTATTTAAATCAACGCCTGCCTCTTTTAGCATTTTTTTATTGTAGTAAATTCCCACGGACGATTCACTCGCACCAATCGCATACAATTTGTCTTTGTATGTTCCTTGTTGCTTGATACTTGGTAGTAAATCATCTTGATCTTTCACGTAATCATCTAGTGGAGCAATGATGCCAGATTTTGCATAAGCAGCTGTATTTGGACCATCCAACGTAATAACATCTGGTAATGTATCAGTTGTCAACGCTGCGTTCACTTTATCCTCATACCCACCGCCGTTCCCACTTCGTGGAATAAATTCAATTTTAGCTTTAACATTTTTAGATGCATACTTCTTGTTAAAAGCATCTACTCGTTTTTTATACACCTTACCTTCTTCACTATCGTCTGATACATGTACCCACATTGTAACCATTTGTTTACCGTCACTACTTACGCTTTTGTCCTTACCACAACCTGCTGCAGCAAAAATTAGTAATACAGATATACCTACTAAAAACCATTTCTTCATACGTTCCAGTCCCCCTTGTTTCTCCTTATTCACAACAAATATATAAAAGCGCTTTCAAGAAGTATTTTATGTCAACCGTTTACATATGTCAATCGGTTGACATTTTTTTTGAAATATCAAACTTCTCTCCCCTAACCTTAAAACGGAGGTATAATATATTAGAATATATGTATTATTAATATCTCATTCATAATAAAAGTTAATGTTTGTTCGATGTAAGCTAATAATAATTAATCCCTAATTCTTGCACATATTAGAGATATTTTCTACAATAATTCCGTAACCAATAAACTTTAATTAATTAAAACATTCCTCACAATAAAGTATTTCAAAATACAGAACTTTTATTAATCAGGAAATTATAAAGCTGTCAAAGGAGGAATTAATTTTAATTGTTATAAAGTATTATCTAATGTTTAGCTATTTCCCTAACCTAATTAAAAAATTATTATTTGACTAAAAAATATAAAAGCTTGTTTAAATAATAAAGAAAAAATCCTAATATAATATTAACAAATGATATTTAGTGGGATAGGAGGAAAGATAATGAAACCTAATATCCATGACGTAGCAAAGGTTGCAGGAGTTTCATCAACAACAGTTTCACGTGTTTTAAATAATCGAGGTTACATAAGTGAAAAAACAAAGAATAAAGTTTATAAAGCGATGGAGGAAATTAATTATTTTCCAAACGATTTAGCACGTTCCTTATTTCATAAAAAAACAAATTTAATAGGGTTAATTATACCTAATTCAAGTAACCCGTTTTTCGGTGAGCTAGCCTTTCATATTGAAAGTATTTGTACTTCACTAGGCTATAAATTGTTACTTTGTAACAGTTTAAACCGTATGGATAAAGAGGAAAAATACTTAGAAATGCTTATACGAAATCAGGTAGATGGGGTCATTGTGGTAACATACAACCGAGGAGTTCTAGATTATCATAAACAAAATTTACCTATCGTAGCAATTGATCATTATTTGTCTGAAAAGATTCCTGTTGTAGGATCTGATAATTATGATGGAGGGAAAAAAGCTACAGAATTGTTAATAAATAAACAGTGTGAAAATATTATTCATATTAATGGCCCACTTGATCTGGAAACACCAGCAAACTTCAGAAGAAAAGCGTATGAGGATGTTATGAAGGAATACGGAAAATTACCAATTACATATGAAGTCTCTCCTCAAAAGAGCCGAGAGGAGGTAATCGCTAAGCTTTTTGATGAACATCCAGAAGTAGACGGTATTTTTGCAAGTGATGATTTAATTGCGGCTGCTGTTATAACAGAATCTAGAAAAAGAGGAAAAGATATACCTGATCAATTGAAAGTGATTGGTTACGATGGAACAGAAACAGTAAAAGCTATATTACCCGAATTAACGACCATACAACAACCTATTGATTCTATTGCAAAGGTAGCAATTGACATTTTATCTAAACAGATTGAGGGCGAATTCACCAATATAGAACTTGAAACATATCTGCCTGTTAAGCTTTTAGAAGATGGAACTACTTAAATAAATTCATAAAATTTACATAGGAAAAAGTTTTCTCTTTAAAGACCTGGAAGCCATTTATCCTTAATTTAGAGTGATTAAAATAACTACTTTTCCCCAGGGGTTTTGAGCTTGGTTATCTCAGAAAGGTTGAAAAATCAAGGGTGTATAAAAAGTTTCATACACCAGCAAAAGAACTCTTGTTAAAGGCCTTCAGTATGGCTTCTTTTGTCTACTTCTTTTAAGAGACATTATATAAATACAAAAATAAGTCACATCTTATAAAAAAGCGTGACTTATTTTTACTCAGAATTTAAATTCTCTTATTAATTTTTGAATCTATTTCTGGTAGGTAATCAACCTGTATTAGCTAACAGCTTGTATTAGCTAACAGCTTGTTTATTTTTAAATGCTATCTCTAATTCAATTTCTTCTAGCGTTCGACCTTTTGTCTCGGGAACATATTTCATGACAAAAAGGAAAGCGAAGACGCCAATAACTGCATATGTTAAGAATAGGACTCCTACCCCAACAGCCTCTACAAGGACTGGGAATGACATCGAGATGACGATGTTTGAAAGCCATAAAGCTGTACTTGCTACCCCCATTGCTACACCACGCACATTCATAGGGAAGATTTCACCAAGAATGACCCATACGACCATACCCCAACTTGCTGAATACGCAACAATAAACAAAGAAAGGCAGGTTAGTAATAGCCACACCGGCACTTCAACCCATGTCATACCAACTCCCAGTGTACCAAGCGCAATTGTCATACCGATGTTTCCAATTAACAATAGCTTCTTGCGGCCAATTTTATCAATAAGGAGCATTCCAAGAATCGTAAACAAAATGTTAAAAACTCCAATACCTATTGTTCCAGCAATCGCTGCTGTGGAACCAAATCCAGCTGTACTTAGAATCGTTGGTGTATAGTAAATAATTGTATTGGTTCCAATGATCTGTTGAAATACAGCAATACCGATTCCAATAAATAAAATAGAACGTAAGCCAGGTGCAAAAAGTAGTTTTAAATTGACCTTTTTTTCAGTCTTTATCTGCATTATACTTCTTATTTCTTCTTCTACTTGATGTGAATACCTTGTCAGAGATAATACTCTGCGTGCTTCATTTTCACTTACATTCTGCCAAAGCCACCTTGGACTTTCAGGCATAAAGAACATCCCTAACATTAGTAAAACAGAAGGAATCACAGCTAATCCGAGCATCCAATGCCAATTTTCCGAAGCTGCAAACATGTAATTTACAAGATAGGCCATAAAAATACCAAGAGCATTCATAATCGTGTTTAATGAAGAGACCTTACCACGAATATTTGCTGGAGCCATTTCAGCTAAATAGAGAGGGACAATACCTGAAGCTCCTCCAACTGCTATGCCCAGTTCAATACGAAACGCAATTAAAGTATGTACATTAGAAGAAATAGCTGTGCCAATTGCGCCAATTGTAAATAGTGCACCTAACATAATAATGGTTTTCTTTCTTCCATATTTATCGGCTACAGGCCCACTAAATGCTGCGCCGATAAGGGCACCAATTAAAACTCCACTTACAACTAACCCTTCAAGAAAAGGTGTTAGCCCCATGTCTTTTTTTATAAACAGAAGAGCTCCTGAAATAACCCCTGTATCATAACCAAATAAAAGCCCACCTAAAGCACCAAAACAATAAATTACCCACCTATACACTTTTTGTTTATTCATGGTCCACCCATCCGCCCCTTTAGTTGAATCTTTTTTAGCAAAGAAATACTATTTAGAGTTGTTTCACAGGCTTAAAGTTATTTTGTAAAAACGATAAACTTTCTTCCGCAAACGTATAAATCATATTCATATTTTCTCCCTTATTCGCTTGAAAAGGGTTTGGCCCAGGGGCTGTTGCTTCTACTACAACATATCCATCGAAGTTTATCTTCTGTATTCCAGAGATAAATGGTTTAAAGTCGATATGTCCACGCCCCATACCTCTTCGATTACTATCAGCTACATGAAGAATATGCAGGTTGTCCTGTGCATCAAAAAAGGGAAATTCAAGATCACGCTCTTCAATATTCATATGATAGGAATCTAGCAACATTTTCACTTTAGGATGATTAACTTCTTTAACAAACTTTGTAGCATCAGCTCCTGTGTTAACAATGCAACTCTCATATCTGTTCAAAGGTTCTATTACAAGAGTAATATTTAATTCCTCTGCTTTTTTCGTTAGTCTCTGTACAGAGTCAATCGCCCATTTCCAGTCCTCTCCCCCGTCACCCATTGGAGCTGTTTTTCCAACCGCTGAAGGACAAACAACTAAATATTCTGCCCCTACCTCTTTAACAGCTTCAATTTGCCTTTCAAAGTATGCGACTGCTTTTTTTCGATTATCTTCGCTTCGATTAGCTAAATCTTGTTCTTCGTTTGGCCAACCAGTATCGCCTGTCAAGCCGCTTATTTCTAGATCTAAATTTTTCGCTAATTGTTTAACATCGCGCCAGTTATAGTCATTTACTGCAGCTCTAATTTCTATTGCATCATACCCGGTTTTTGCAACAAATTCCATTGTCTTCTCTAAAGGTATATCTCCAAAAGTCCAACTGCAAATTGAAAATTTCATTTCCATTCTCCTTTTACACATTTAATTTGTTTTAGAAGTGCTGCATTTCAGGAGTCTAAGCCTAAAAAGAAGAATTAACCCCTAATGACACCGCTTTCTTTTTAGGTTAGATAAAATAATAATTTTGTAATTGAGATAGTTTAATTAAATCAACTGTACACTTTCCTTAATTTTCACGGGTGCATTTGTCTTAACAGATTCAATACAAGCAAGTGCAATTGACAGAGCTCTGCGAGCATCGTTACCTGTTACATATGGAGTACTCTGATTACGCACACATTCTACAAAAGAAGTGAGTTCTGCGATGTAAGCATCATGTAATAATTCAGTGTCTCTTCGATATGTATCCCTACTTATTCCTTCTGCCGTGTAGCGAATCATATTTGTTTGTTGAACACCCCCAGCTGTCACCATTCCAGCTGAACCAAATACTTCACCGCGAACATCATATCCATAAACTGCTTGGAAATTTGCTTCAGCTGTCGCAATTGCTCCGTTATCAAAACGGATGTTAACAACCGCAGTGTCAAGGAGACCTTTATCTTTAAAATCTGGACGTACAAGTGCATCAGCTACTGCGTAAACTTCAACTGGTTCTGCACCTGGATTTAAATAGAGTAATGTATCAAAATCATGGATTAGCGTTTCTAAAAAAATAGTCCATTCTGGAATTGGGGTTGGATCCCCTAATCCAGGATCACGCGTCAAAGATCTCAATAACTGTGGAGTTCCGATTCTACCTTCCGCAATATCGTTATGAGCAGCTCTAAAATCTGAAGCAAAACGACGGTTAAATCCAACTTGTAAGGGAACGTTTGCGTTCTGAGCTGCCAATATGGCTTTATCTGCTTCTTCTAGGGTAATAGCCATTGGCTTTTCACAGAACACTGCTTTCCCCGCATGAGCAGCAGCAACAACAAGATCTGCATGTGAACGGGCAGGAGCTGCAATAACTACTGCGTCAATATGTGGATCTTGGAACATTTCCTTTGGATCTGTATATGCCTTTGACACTCCGAGTTCTTTCGCAAGTCTTTCAGCAGCTCCTGAAACTGGATCAGCAATCGCGTTAAGCTTTGCCCCATAGATTTTACGAGCCACTGTTCTTCCATGAAAACTTCCCATGCGTCCTGCACCAACCAGACCAATTCTAACTTCTTTCATTTTTCTTCCCCCTTAAGATTAAATAAAGTTACCATATTCTTGTTATTTCTTTTTTGTAGCGCTTTCATATTTTGGGTTCAACCAACCCTTTTATGCTCTGTAAGCTAACAGTTAAGGAAAGCTCTTTCCTTAATATTTAGTTTATCCCCTAGTTTTTTTATTGTCAATAATTTTTTAAAAATTTAAACAACGACATAAAATTATGCCTTATAACGCAATTTTAGACCAAATATTCTTCCTAAAAGTATTAGAAACAGTAAAACCGTTCTGTATTTTTTATAATTACTAGTAAACTAAATTCATACATTTTTTAAATTAAGGAAAGTTCTTTCCTTATAAAATTTCCTTAAAAGCAATAAGTAGTTACCACGATAAATTAATAAAGTTAATAGGAAAGCGCTAAATGGATTGCCTATAAATAGCTATATCTTTTTGCAAAGTGGATTTTATTATATAGAATAAACAGCAATATTCTACCTATGTCAAATGAAGATCATAGAGAAGAGTAAAGACCTATAGTGTGTAGTTTAGTATATCTCTAGCTGAGACAACAAAACATAAAAATATCTAGAATCAGATAGAGCTACTATAAATATCGTATAAGATATATGAATGTTCTTACGAGTTAAGAATTATTGTTTTTCTTCTTTTAAAAGAAGATAGCAAAAAAAGGCTACATAGCTTCCTTTGAAGCTATGTAACCTTTTTTACTTCCGAAAATTGATTATACACCAAAATATCTAACTTTAAACTTTAATAAGGGTATTAGTTACTATAAGGTTTAATTATTTTATTTACATTCATGTATTCGTTTTATTGTGAGAAGTAGATGCACGAACCACTAATTTTGGAGATAAAACAATTCGTTGCTTCGTCTCCTTTGAATCTTCAATCTCCTCTATCAATAGTTCAACAACCTTCTTACTCATTTCACGAATAGGCTGAGCTATCGTAGTTAAAGGAGGATCACAAATTGTCGAAAGAACCGTGTCGTCAAATCCAATAATCGATAGATCATGCGGAACTTTTATTTTAAGTTCACGCGCACCTTGTATTGCCCCAATCGCAAGAAATTCGGTTGAGGCAAAGATAGCTGTCGGGGGAACAGGCAAATGTAGAAGTTCACGTGTAGACTGTCTCCCCTCATCAAGTGAAGTATTATTGAGAGACACTAAACTTTCATCATATGACAATCCTGCTTTCTCAAGGGCTTGTTTATATCCCTCAAATCTTGCTCTTATCGTCGGAAACTTAATGTCTTCAGTAATCATTGCGATTCTTTTATGCCCTAAGCTTATCAGGTATTCTGTAGCCTCATACCCTCCTAAAAAATCATCTACTAATACTGCATCCACTGCAAGAGAAGATACGTCTCTAGAAAGTAACGCAACCGGAATCTCGGCCTTAAGCAGCTCCTTAATAGCCTTATCCTCTTTTAATCCTGTAGCAATTATAATACCATCTATGTATTTTTGCTTTAATATAGAAATATACTCGATTTCATTTTTTAAATCATTGTCCGTACTACAAATCATCAAACTAAAACCAAATTTCTTAACATGGTTTTCAATACCCCTTGCTATTTCTGCCATAAAAGGGTTCGCAATATTGGGTATCAGAAGCCCAATAGTTTGAATACGCTTTTTGACAGATGCTACGACACTAGGTTGATAGTTTAACTCATGCATGGTATCTCTAACCTTTTTTCTGGTTTTCTCTGCAATACTCCCCGTATTATTTAATACTTTAGAAACGGTTGAAATGGATACTCCAGCTTCCTTTGCTACATCATATATTGTTGGTTTCATTCCCTTTCCCTCTTTTCTCTTAACACCTCATACATTTATTCTAACCTATTTTAGTTATAGGTAAAATGGTTGTAAAACAAAGACTAAGATACTGATTGCTCACACCATACTTCTTGTGGGATTATTATTTGTTAACTTTAATCTACAGGAGACATCAGTAACAAAGTTTGTTAGCTTATTGGAGTAAAGAACAGGACTATCTTTTGAAGACCTCCTTGTTTACCCTTGATTTCGCTCATGTTAGTGCTCGTCACAAGCTTCTTGATACACTTGAAACATCTTCACGTACAGGAATGGTTAAGAAATTAGGCTAAATCCCTTTAACTAAGTTTTTTGAACTCAAAATGACAAACTTCATATGACTTGAAAATTTCTTATCAATATAAATAAAAATTTCAAAAAGCCTATCCATCTTTATGGGTGGTCTTTTTGATTTCTTGTTATTTCTATTTACCATAATGTTTATTTGCCCTTTTATTTTGATGTAGGTTTCATCGACTCTTCATGAGTTATTGGTTGATTTAAGATGATGCCGTACTCTTTTCTCTAATTGAGGTCCATATTGATGAACCAAGCGCATAATAGTAGTGTGAGCGATTGATAACCATTGCTCTTCCAGCATTTCCACTAAATCACGAAAACTCAGGTTGTACTGTAGGTACTACCTTACGGTTACTAAAATAACATCACGCCGATAATGTTTCTATTTGAACAAGTTTTTCTCTCCCATACTGATCACACACCTTTTTTAAAATAATAGTATCAGTGTGTCCAAGATTGAGAGCTTACTTGTAAGTGCATTGAAATTTCCGCACCAGAATCCTTATTCTTCTATAGACCTGATTTGATGAAAATGTTGGATAATATACTGTTTGAAGTTTTCAACAACAGGAGATAGATATTTTCCTTCAACCCACGAAACCCCAATCGTACGTTGAAAACTCGATGAAGAAATGCGTATTTTTGCGAGGTTAGTTTGATCCAACCCTTTAAGATCAGGGAGTATAGATACTCCTAAACCAGCTGCGACGAACCCTGCAATAGTAGCAGCTTCTTCACCTTCAAATACAATAGTAGGATTGATATTTGCCTGTTCAAAAATATCGTCGATTGTTACCCGAAGAGCATATCCTTCTCTCATTAAAATAAAGGACTCCTCAGCAATCTCCTCTACCGTAACATGTTCTCGTGTAGATAACCTATGTCCCTTAGGCACAAACAAAAACAGCTCTTCATCCCATAAAGCAATCCATTTCACAGGAGATTCTACAGGAAAAGAGGCCAGTAAACACAGATCTAATTCACCAGATGTCAGCTTCTCCTGCAGCCAGTTAGAATGGTTTTGGTGTAACTGAAAATGAACGTTAGGGTATTGTTTCTTGAACCCTGCAATTAAACTAGGGACTATTGTGACTCCTAAAGTATGTAAGAATCCAAGTGAAATTTCACCTTGGTCTGGTTTTAAAAGTGAATTAATCTCTTCCTTTCCTTCTTCATAGTCTTTCATAATAGAATCCACTTTCTTGAGAAAAATTTCTCCGTATTTATTTAACTTAATAGAGCGCTTTTGCCTATCGAAAAGAGGGACTCCCAAATGGCCTTCTAGTCGCACAATAGATCGTGAAAGAGCAGGTTGACTAATCGATAAAATTTCAGCAGCTTTCGTTACGTGTTGAACGCGCGCAAGAGTTTGAAAATACTCAAGTTGTTCCCATTCCATTAAAATTTCATCTCCTTCAGTATAATCATTACATGTAAACATTAAAAATATACTTATTATGCATTATACATTATAAAACATCAATGCTAGTATTACTTTGTCAGTAAAAATTTAAACTATTTTTTTGTTTTTATAAAAATCGAACAAAATTTAATGTGTTTAAAAGGAGAAGTTGAGATGGAATATAGATTAGAAAAAGATACTCTGGGTGAAATTAAGGTTCCTGCAGATAAGTTTTGGGGAGCGCAGACCCAACGTAGTAAAGAAAACTTTAAGATAGGCACTGAAAAGATACCAGAACGTATGATAAAGGCCTTTGCCATACTCAAACGTAGTGCAGCCAAGGCAAATCATCGCCTGGGAAATTTAGAAAGTGAAAAAGCTGAAGCGATTGTAATGATTTGTGACGAGTTAATTAAAGGTGCATACAGCGATAATTTTCCACTTGTTGTGTGGCAAACAGGAAGTGGAACGCAAAGTAACATGAATATGAATGAAGTTATAGCGAATTTGGCCACAGCCTTATTGAAAGAGATGGGAGCAAAAGCTACAATTCATCCAAACGACGATGTTAATCGTAGTCAAAGCTCGAATGATACATTTCCTACGGCTATGCATGTAGCGAGTGTTTTAGCTGTTTATGAACAATTGCTTCCCCCACTTAATCAACTTAGAAACACATTAGAGAAAAAAGCCAAGCAATACCAAGACATTATAAAAATTGGGCGCACTCATCTTCAAGATGCAACACCACTAACCCTTGGTCAAGAAATGAGTGGTTGGGTTCATATGCTTGATCGCTCAAAAGAAATGATTATAGAAGCAACAGAAAAGATGCGCGATTTAGCAATCGGGGGTACTGCTGTAGGAACTGGGATTAACGCTCATCCTCAATTTGGAGAGGTTGTGTCAGAAGAAATAACGAATTTTACAGGACAACTGTTTAAAAGTTCATTAAATAAATTCCATGCCTTAACGAGCCACGATGAGATGGTTTATACACATGGAGCTTTAAAGGCCCTTGCAGCAGATTTAATGAAAATTGCTAATGACGTTCGATGGTTATCCAGTGGTCCTCGTTGTGGGATTGGAGAAATTACTATTCCAGCAAATGAACCTGGAAGCTCTATTATGCCAGGTAAAGTGAATCCTACCCAAAGTGAAGCGATGACGATGGTAGCAGCACAAGTAATGGGAAATGATGCAACAATTGGTTTCGCAGCGAGTCAAGGAAACTTTGAACTTAACGTATTTAAGCCTGTCATTATTTACAACTTTCTTCAATCAGTAAGACTTCTTGCCGATTCAATGCAAGCGTTCCATGATAAATGTGCTGTAGGAATTGAACCAAACATCGAAAAGATTCAACAAAATGTAGAAAACTCTCTCATGCTTGTAACAGCTCTAAATCCTCATATTGGTTATGAGAATGCAGCTAAAATAGCAAAATATGCCCATCAAGAAGAATTAACATTAAAAGAATCAGCACTCAAGCTGAACTTGTTAACAGAAGAACAGTTTGATAACATCGTAAGGCCCGAAAACATGATTAATCCTTCTATATAATGTTGATTATGGATGTCTGCATGTTATGAATGAATTTATGCGTGAAGTCTTTACGAAGAACTAAAGGATTAATTACTGACCTTTTACATTATGTCTATCTAACGAACCAAGTACAATGTCCATAAAAGTATACTTCTTTAGAAACACGAAAGTCGCAGTAAAAGAAGGAACTGTTAAATAATAATTCATATTCTGTGATTTAGAAGTGTAATATTTGGTGGGAAAATTGCTTATTTATCGTTAGTAAGTGTAGACAGTAAAATAATGATGTTTACGAAATATTTTATTATTTAATTAACGTAATGAATGTTTTCAGAATATAAAAAAGGTGTCCTAACTTACTGAAGGACACCTTTTTATTGTTGCATTAACTAATTCTTCTTCACGAAACAAATTAAGTTTCACATTTTGACAAGATTTAATGGACACACACGTAAATTAGAACCATTAGAAATTACTGATTTTATTGAGCGTAAAACGCTTTTAAAATACAAAATAAAAACCTAACATGTCTTGTTTAAAAGAGCGTGTGAGATTTTTGTTGAAAAGGGCATACTAACGTTATCTCAAAGAAAGAGGTGTCGCTATGGAATCTCCTTTTGAAATGATAACAGATCTGGACAAAGTCGAAAATGCTTATTATGTAGAAGTAAAGCCTGGTGAGTACAATGCAAAGTATTGGAATAAAGAATCGGTCTATTTTGCCGATGAAGCTTTTTCTTATTTCTACACCACGATTTGCAAGTATGTGCCACAGTATCAACCTACCGAAGTGACAGAAATCAAAGCAGAAACATGGCTGCGCATCAGTAATCAGCTACAAGAACTAGCGCATTTTTTGAGTAGCAATCCTCCTATGATTAAACTAAAGAAATGGATTGATTTTAGCAAAGTGGAGGAAACGTACAAACAGTTTGATCGTCACAAAAACAAGTACATTCGTGAGTTAATTAACATGATCGACCAATTTACAGCGTGGTTAACAAAGGTGTGTCAAACACAATCGTACATCACCATTTTGGGCACTTAATACTGCAGTAGGTAAGATGTAAATGGCCTTGGAACATGCGCTTTTTTATAGGCTGGGGGTGACTTGTCTCTTTTTAGAACAAGAGAAGGAAAGGTGTCTCAACTTCCACAATTCTAAAAAAGTTTAATCAAAACCATATATAAATGTTGACATAGTCATTGACTAAATATTTTTTTTACTAATTGGCCTACTTGTTTTGCTACTGTTTCAGTATCTCCTGTTAATTCTCCTAATACATAAGATTCCATTATACCCACAATAGCCATACCTAAAAATTTCAATATAATATCTTCATCAATTTGTTTATCTTTAGCTGAAGAAGCGTCTAGCTTTTTTTCTAAGTCATTAATAATAAAAGCTAAAAGTTTTTTTCTAAAAGAGAAGGTACTTGTACTTTTAAAAAGCGTCGCAAAAAAAATTTTATGTGTTTCGAAATATTCAAACCATATGACACAACCTTTAAATAGATCGACATTTTGCTTATATTCAAATATCTTTTCTAATTCTTTTATATGATTATCTACAATTTGATCCAATAAATCCGCATGATGAAATACTAGAAGTGATTCATAGTTTTGGAGAAACAACAAGAAGAGCCATTGAAGCTGGTTTTGATGGAGTTGAAATTCATGGTGCACATGGGTTTTTACTTCAAAACTTCTTCTCTCCTTTCTTCAATAGACGTGAGGATGAATGGGGAGGTTCACTAGAAAATCGCTTGCGTTTCCCACTTGCGGTCGTTCAGGAAGTTAAAAATGTTATTAAAAAGCATGCAACGAAACCGTTTATTTTAGGATACAGAATATCACCTGATGAACATCAACCAGGTGGTTTAAGAATGCAGGATACTTATGAATTAATTAATCGACTCATTGAAGCGAATGTTGATTATGTACACGCTTCGTTGGCTAACGCCCTCTCTTCAAAACCGGTTGATAGTCAAGATGATAAAACGTATCTTGAATTAATTGGTGAGCATGTAAAAGACAGAGTTCCTGTCATAGCTGCTGGATCTATGATCACTGCAGATGATGTTAAAATGGCATTAGATAAAGGACTCTCTCTAGCAGCAATTGGTCATACGTTAATTATGAATCCAGACTGAGTAAAAAAGGTTCAAAACGGAAAAGAAGCCGAAATTGAAACAGCACTTAAGGCTACTAAAATCAATGAGATTGAGCTTCCAGAAAAACTTTGGAATGTCATTCGAGCTTCAGGACCATGGTTTAAGATAGAAGAATAATTTTACACACAATTTGGCTGTCTACTCATAGAAATAAAGTTAAGGGTTTTCTTTGAGCTAATGAAATTATTTTAATGCTTTGTTATACTCCTTGAATTATAATAGAGTATTTAAATCGCTCATCTTTCTTTTAACTTGCTAAGGAAGTAATACTACACTAATATTGACAGGTACAACAATTGATTTTTAAATAAGAGGTGTATCAATGAAGCTAGATGAGTTTACAATTGGACAAGTATTTGAAACTAAGTCCCTTAAATTAACAAAAGAAGATATTATGAGATTTGCAAAGGAATTTGACCCTCAATATATGCATTTAGATGA
>Ga0105244_10002339_pt1 | contig 14402 bp, 17 predicted proteins | sample KBSM44metaG_FD_80423 | JGI IMG/M metagenome (GOLD analysis project Ga0105244, IMG submission 80423) | Miscanthus rhizosphere microbial communities from Kellogg Biological Station, Michigan, USA - KBS M4-4 metaG | ecosystem: Host-associated > Plants > Roots > Rhizosphere > Soil | place...
GGACAAGCTGGCGGGCGTGCCGCAAACTATTTTCTGAACGCTGTCACAAACGGCGCGGGTAGCCCGTCTTATGAGGTATGGAGGGCGCAATGGTGTGCTCTCCCCTGACACTGAGAGGCATATCATGACTCAAGCACGCATCCCCTTCTTCCAACTTGCGCCGGCCAACCTGCAGGCCATGATCGCGCTGTCCGGCTCCGTCAAGAAAAGCTCGCTGGGCCCGCGCCTGGTGGAACTGATTAACCTGCGCGTCTCCCAGATCAACGGCTGCGGCGTGTGCGTGGACATGCACTGGCGCGACTTGATCAAGCAAGAGGCTGACCCGCGCCACCTGAACGCCATCGCCGGCTGGCGCGAAGCCCCGGCATCGTTCTTCAGCGAGCGCGAACGCGCGGCGCTGAACTGGGCCGAAGCGGTCAACGCCCTGCCGCACAAGCAGCCCAGCGACGACGACTTCAACCTGCTGAAAACCCACTTCAGCAACACCGAAATCGCCGAAATCAGTTACGCCATCGCCACCATTCGCGGCTGGAACGTCATCAACGCCAGTCTGCACAACCAAATCCCGGAAGTGCCGCCGCCAGGCTTCTAATCGAGTTTTGAAAACAGCTCGGCCACCCAGTCGATAAATACGCGCAGGCGGTGGCTGACGTAGCGGTTGGAGGGGAACACCACGTAAAAGGGATATGGCGCCGGTTGCCACTTCTGCAGGATAGGCACCAGCGCGCCGCTGGCAAGGTGCGGCGCGGCGGCGTATTTGAAGGTCTGCATCACACCCAGCCCGGCGAGGCCGGCGGCGACCTGGGCGTTACTTTCGTTGACGCCCACGCTGCGCGTGCCCAGGATGGACAACTTTTCGCCGTTGCGCTCAAAATTCAGCGGCATGCCGCGGCCGGTGCGGGTCGATAAATAATGCGTGACGAGATGGCCCTCTTCCAGTTCCGATGGATGCTTGGGCGTGCCGTGCGCGCGCAGGTAGTCCGGCGTGGCGCATGTGACCCACGACGCGCTGCCGATCTGGCGGCCGACCAGCGACAAATCGGTCAACTCGCCGCCACGGATCACGCAATCGACGTTGTCGCCGATCAGGTTGACGTGTTTGTCGGAGACGCCCAGATCCACCCGAATGTCCGGATAGCGCGCAAGGAAGGCCGGCAGCGCCGGCAGCAGCACCATCGTGGCGGTCGAACTTCCCATGTCGATGCGCAGATGGCCGCGCGGGCGTGACTGCGACGCGCTGAAGCTGGCGTCCACGTCCTCCAGCTCCTTCAGCAGGCGCTGGGTTTGCTCGTAATACTGGGCGCCCTCGGGCGTGACCGACACGCGGCGCGTGGTCCGTAGCAGTAGCTTGACGCGCAAATGTGCTTCCAATTGCTGGATGGCCTTGGTCAGGCTGGCATTGGGCATGCCCAGCGTATCTGCCGCCTTGGTGAAACTGCCCGCTTCCACCACACGGGCAAATGCGCGGATCGACTGCAACTGGTCCATTATTCACCTTTGGAAATAATCTATTCGATTTCACCTACTTTATTCAATAGTTTGCGGGGCGTAAAGTGGATTCCGTTGTCACCCACATTTCAAAAGGAGTCACACCATGAGCAACGCACAAAAACTCGCAGGCAAAGTAGCACTGGTTACCGGCGGCACCACCGGCATTGGTTTCGCTTCGGCGCAGGAATTCGCAGCGCAAGGCGCGGTGGTGTACATCACCGGCCGTCGTCAGGCCGAACTGGAAACGGCAGTCGCCAAACTGCGCGAAGGCGGCGCTACCGCCTACGGTATCCGCGGCGACGTCGCCAAGCTGGAAGACCTGGACCGCGTCTACGCTGAAATCGAACAACGCTCGGGCCATCTGGACGTGCTGTTCGCCAACGCCGGCGGCGGCGACATGATGGCGCTGCAGGATGTGACCGAAGTACACTTCGACGGCATCTTCAACAGCAACGTGAAAGGCACCCTGTTCACCGTGCAGAAGGCGCTGCGCCTGCTGAAAGACGGCAGCTCGGTGATCCTGACCGCCTCGACCACCTCAGTGCAAGGCACGGAAAACTTCAGCGTCTACAGCGCCAGCAAAGCGGCCGTGCGCAACTTCGCCCGCAACTGGTTGCTGGACCTGAAACCACGCAACATCCGCGTCAATGCGGTGAGCCCTGGTCCGGTGCATACGCCTGGTCTGGCCGGCCTGGTGCCGGAAGAACATCAGAGCGGCCTGCTCAGCCACCTGGCTTCGCTGGTGCCGATCGGCCGCCTGGGCCAGCCATCGGAAGTGGCCAAAGCCGTGACTTTCCTGGCCTCGGACGACAGCAGCTTCATCAACGGGATTGAGCTGTTCGTCGACGGCGGCATCGCTCAGATCTAAAAATAAAAAGGCCTCAGCACTTTCGCGCTGAGGCCTTTTTTTGTTCGGTGGTGGAGACGGCGGGAATCTGCAATCTCCACCGTCGGCACACGTAAGCTGTTGATTATGTTTGGTTCCCTGCGGCGGTTTGACTCACCGACGCACCCCACTTGGGGTGCGTACGTGGGGTATTTTATCATCGACAAGAAACGACACAGTTCATTAGTTCCAGCTAGGGAATTGCACCCCAAGCCCAGCACTCCGAACTGGACGATGATCGCACGGGTTTACGGATGCTAGATACCCGATGCCGACAGCCGACAGCCGAGTCGAACAATTGCCCCCTCAGCACTAGGATAAAATCTTACCGGCGCTGCATAACAAAAAGCCCGCTGCGCGGGCTTTCATCAGTTCATTTTAAATAATCGGGGTGGGGGAGATAAAAGCTACCATCGCTACGATAGTGCGAATAGAGATCTAGCAGATCTATGTGATTCCCACGGCCCTTCCATTGGAAATGAAGCACCCAGTCAGATGTACTGTATTTCGGATTTGCTGCGATGTAAGCTGGCAATCCAATATGGTAGTGCCACAGGTCATTGCTTAGCGCGAATTGATAGTCTGCGGGATTAGCATTACCTGCCCATGACGGAGTAATCTTACCGACATACTTAGTGAAATCACCAAGGCCGTGAAGGCTAAACGTCTCAGCGAAATCCAACACCTTATCCTGTTGCGACTTTGGAAAATTTGCAAATTCGATTGCGAATTGTTTTTTAAAGCCGTAGGAAAAGGTCATTGATGATTATTTCGCAGCGTGGGCAAGAATGTATGCACGCATCTCTTCCCGCGACAACCCCGCAGGCATTTGAATTGTTTCGCTGTTCAATGCCGCGCTCATCCGACGTGCATTGACCTTAGTGTGGGACGTCCCACCAATCGGGAAGGCATCGCTTGATCGATACGTCTCACCCGAACCATCGAAACGGTAAACGATCTTTTCCATGATTTCCTCGCCAAGTTTGTTGTTGGGCATTGATCGCCCTACTTTCTTCTTATGGCTTAACTATAGCAAATAAAAATAACTCTAGCGGTTAACTAGGTAACAAAGTGCGTCCGAAGCTGTGATAACGCAACAAGGCTGACCACTTTGGCATTGTCAGCAAAAAAACAAGCTATCATCTTGACATTGCTCCGGAGCCACATGGCACCCCATTGGGCGCGCAGTAGCGGTATTTTAGCATTAATTGCTGGCCCAGTCGCAGTCATACGCCTTCAGGCGAAGGGAGCATCCAGCCACTTGATTTTCAAAACGCCATCCAAGTTAGTGACTGCACCACCTTCGCCGAAGGTCACTTTTTCTAGGACTTCGTCTATGCCAATAACGTGCCAAGAAACGGTCACGGCAGTTCTACAACGACGTCATCATCTTCGATCATATACGCGTAGCCACCGGCTTGGTTTTCGTTCACACCACCCTCATTAGGAGGCAGATCATCGTCCTGCTTTCGAAGTTCTGCGATTTCATCACCAGTCAACTCCGCAACGACCAATTCCGGCAGCTCATCCATGTCGTCACTCACATCCTTCATACGAAGGCTTCGGCGAATGACGTCCGACGTGTTCTTCATCGTGGTGGAATATGCCGCCGCCGCACGCATTACCAGGGCAGCTTCTCCTAAGTTAGTTGCCTTCATCTGCTGCGATGCAGCCAGGATGATCTCTCGCAAATGGAAGGAGTGGGCCAAGTCATCGGCTACCAAGCGAGCCGCTTCAGCCTTAATGACCTCATCTGACGTAATCCGGGCCATCAGCTCGTCTTTTGCACGTTGCAGCACTTCGTCCCTAGCTGCCCCTTTGCACGCCCCAGAGGCCGCAAAATGCCGCTGTAGCGTTCGAACACTCATGCCCGTGCGCTGGCTGATGGCGAGGGCGGTGAAACCGGCCTCGCGCATCGCGAAAGCATTCGCAATGTCTTCAGGGGTTGCGTGGGTCTTTGACATGATGCTGCAAGTCTTTCAAGAAGGAGGATAACTAAAAGCGTTTAAGGGTTATATATGCCTTGGGGTAGGTGAGGTGCAATACTCCCCCAACCCAGCGACGTATCGTCGGGTTGGTTGGTCGCCTCACCTGCCCCACCTTGGGTATAGGTTCCGTCATCCCTAATCGTAGCCACAGCTTGTGTTGCAGAGTTAACTAGATCAGGGTCCGGCGCTGGTCAACTCTACTCACTGGCACGGCCTGCGGCGACTCTTTCGAGCCAACTCCCGCCGTTGGAGATTTGCCAGTCCTTCTATCTCCTTGCTTTCCTGCTGCGCCCGAACGTTTGGAGCCGATAAAGCGCAGCAGCTTACTTCTTTACTGCCCGTTGATCTCCGGCATGGGTGGCAGTTCCGGCATAAAGTGGGTGTGAACGAAAGCATCAATCTGCGCATCCGTCGCGCCGTTTTCCTTCATTCGCTCACAGCGGCGCATCACGCCAACGTAACGATCCAACGCAGGCTCAAGCAGCATGCGCAGAGCAGTACTGGCAGATACATTGATGTGTTCAGCCATTTGTTCAACGTAGGCCAGGTGCATTCCCTGCACCTGTAGTTGAAACTCTTTGACGCCGGTTGCCTGTTGACGCTCACGGCTGCGGCGCTTCCGCTCGGCAGCAGACATAGCTGCATCACCGAGAGGCTTGCGACCGCGCTTAGCTGGCTGGGTATTGATTTCCGTAGTCATGCGCGAACAATAACACAATTTACGTGACATGTCACACTTATACATTTAAGACTGGTATACTTTGTGTCATAGGTAAACGGTCATATACGAATGACACAAGACAGGGGAAATATGAAAAAAGCAATCATCTACCGCCGGGTCAGCACTTCCGAGCAAGGAAAGAGCGGCTTAGGCCTCGACGGTCAATTGGCGACATTACAGCGATTCTGCGCCACGGAGGGGTTTCAAGTCGTGGATGGGTTCGTTGACGTCGCCAGCGGCAAGCTGGCCATTGAGGAGCGAGCCGGACTGGCCGCTGCGCTCAATGCGGCATGCCGCCTGGATTGTCCGGTCATTGTGGCTAAGCTGGATCGCCTCAGCCGTGACGTGGCTTTTATCTCCGGCCTCATGGCTCGGCGGGTGCCGTTCGTAGTGGCAGAGCTTGGCGCTGACGTTGATCCATTCGTGCTGCACCTGTACGCATCCCTGGCAGAAAAAGAGCGCCGCCTGGTCTCTGAGCGCACTAAGGCGGCATTGGCCGTGAAGAAGGCATCCGGCGTAGTTTTGGGCAACCGGACGAATCTATCTGATGCGCAAGCTAAAGGCCGCGAGGCCCGAGAACTGGCTACCGTCGAGTTCTCCAAAAAATGATGGTCCACTTGGCGAACCTGCGTGAGGGTATGAGCCTGAACGCTATTGCCGCCCATTTGAATCAGACGGGAGTGCCTACGATCAGAGGTGGAAAATGGACCGCTAAGGCAGTAAGCAGGATTCAGGAGTGGGCAGCGTGATATGGTCCGGATTTCCGCACTACTGCAGCATTCCCTTTATTGATTAGATTCTATATTATCATTTTTTGCCGGTTCGACTAATTTCACCCATTCATCTTTCCAATCACTCGCAGCATAATTTCTCAAACCTCCATCGTCTTTAAAGAAATTTACTTTAAATTCTAACCATCCATACTTTTCATGACACCATTCTTCAACGCTGTCTTTAGCATATAGCTCCTTTTCCCCTGAAGACCAATTGCGCGCTTTAAGCCAAACAATCATTTCATCTTTTGTCGAAAAATATATTCGATATGGCGTTTTTGTCAATTTCGCAATCCGAGCAAAGATAGGATGATTAGCCAGCAATATTTCCCTTAATGCGTTATCCTTATCACTATTTGATTCAGATAAAAAATCAACCATTTCTCGCAAAGTCGCTGCAACGCCGCGCATATCTGCAACAAGCTCAACTTCCGATTCTCGGTTCTGCTGGCATAAAAACCGCTGAAATAATCCAGCCCACTGCTCGAGAAGATAGTCATTAATTTCTTTTACAGTAGAAAATCCAGTTATTGGATTGTTATTAGGAAGAGAATAAAGGTAATCTATAAATGAATGAATTCTAACATCATCAACAAAGTGGTATTTCACGGAGTCATTATCTTTGTTTATACGCCACATCTTATATTCAGCAAGGGTATTTCTTTCGATGAAAATATAAACCTGAATTCCCTTCTCAAGTGCCCGAGCGATCTCATTTTGAGTGACAGAAAAACCAGAAAATTCTTTCGATTCCGAACCAAATTTACCACCAATTATCGTTACAAAGATATCGCAAGTCTCGACCTCACGATACGCCGACGTCTCTAAACGATCATTCTTAGCATAAGGAATCCCACCAGCCTCATGGCGAACACAGTCATAACCAAGAGACCTGATAAATCTATCTACATCTTCTCGGGACTGATGTAGATCATAAAAAGTTGAACTCAAAAATACACGAGGTTTAGCCATAATATTTCACAAAGCGTGTTGATTAAAATCAGTTAACAGACCATCAAAATCTATCTTACTTCAAAGCGATATTCTCAACATATCACCATCGCTTAAAGTTGCCTCCAAGCAGACATTTATGAACAAGCGTGGCTATTAGCCTAAGCATGAAGACTGTGTCCGAGATAATCTCTTACCTGAAACAAGTTGAGCGAAAATTGCGAGGCATCTTCTGGACGTACAACAATGATTAATTTGTTCGAAAAAGCACGTTCGCTACAAGCATCCGTAAAAGATTGAGCAATGCGTTCTATCATTTTTTTTCGAGGGTAAGCAATTCGCCCCCTACCAGTCCCCATAAGCGGCATCACAATATCACCCACTTCAGCTTTAGAAGCCAAGTTCATCCAAAGCGTTTCCAGAGCTTGATCGACTATCTTAAGGTCGGAGTGAGCATTCCGATTTTCGTCCATGTGAGACATAGCCACGAGGTAAAAATTTTTACTATGAGAACTCACGCGTGCCACGGTGCCTATTGGATACTCTTTTTTCTTCCCTGGTCGTCTTTGATTTAGGATGAAATTTTCATTTTCTAGTGAAAGGTCGATCTGTCGGTCTATCTCTGTAGTTTGGCCGTTGAAGTAATTTGTTGCTAGCTGACCTTGCAAGCTACCAACAGAAATTAACCCTGATGCCATATCAGTATCAAAAGTTGAACTGGTACTAATTATTACCTCACCCGAAATTTTAAAAAGATCACCAATTACTACTTCAATTGCAAAGTCCTTGTTTGGTATTTTGTATACGACGCGTGACAAAGGTCTACGTGTGGAAAAAACATAGGCTAAGGCCAGCAAGACAAGAATGATTAAACCATAATAACTATACCGATCTTTCTTATAGATGTTGAAAGCATCGGCTAAATCGACACAAAGATAAAGAATACCTATCACTCCAAAAAACTTACCGATAGCCTCACTGGAAAAAAATGCATAGCGCCAGTATGCGCGCGTTCTTATCGATTCAAAGAAATACTTCACAGTCCAAGCCTCGTGTAGACATTGTCGTTGTAATAAAAATCGCCCTTCCTTCCTTCATTTTGAAGACGGGAGAAATCTGAAGGCCACTCATTTAATGCATATTCAATAATTTTATGCTTAAAAGGTAAGTAAATAACTAGTTCATTCTTGATAGTTGGCGGGCATCGCTCATCAACTGTTCGGCTTCCGTTAAGATTTACGCCGATTATAGGCAGCCCTAATTTCAGGGCCACCTCTAGTTCCCACTTTACAAATTTTGTTAAATATCTTGTATTCTCACCGATCAATATTATTAGTAATTTTGAATTGGAGAAACGTTCGCGAAGTTGTCGCTTAATACTCTCTTCTTGGCTAGAATCTCTCGCTGTATTTAAATCATGGGCGTTATGAAAGTTTAGAGAAAAACCGTCGTTGGCCTTCCAAGCCGTCATCAGACGATAGTAGTGCATGTCGTTATCGCCATCGAACGCGATATACGTCTTGTTGCGATAACTCATAGTAAGCTCCTATCGTTGGTCATTTCTATAAGAATTAGAGTGTAATCCGCCGCCCCCACCATGAACGCCCCGGTTAAACGCCCTCACCTCACGTCCTCGATGCGGACCGATAGCAATGAAGGTCCGATAGCGGCTGACACAGTTCTTTTCAAGCTTACCATGTTGCCTCCGTGGAAAATACGCTAATTATCACCGCTGATACGGTGCCGACATCTCGGATGCCGTGTGAGCGGCTCGCCAGGTTGATTAGCTTGGAACACCAGCACAGGATGGCGCTGACGATACCTTATCAATGCGGCTTAGAAATCCTGATCCAGTAATCAGCGTCAACGTCTCAGCCGCCCTTCGCAACAATTACGTCTTCAAATTTAGGCACCAACCGCCAAACCTCCAGCGGCGGCTGAAACTTTTCAACGGTCGGCTTTCGCTTCGCGGGATCTTTTTTGTTCCAATAGACCTGTGAGGTAACTAGCTTTCCCTCATGACCAACAATTGGCGCGATGGCGGTTTCCGGCACATCATCGTCCAGCAGGGACGATATGAACGTGTGCCGGAACGAGTGGAAAACCTTTGTTTGTTTTTCCAGGATGCCGCACCGTTCCTTGAATTTACTGAACCACTTTGATGGAATTGCGCCGTAGCCGCCTTTTTCGTGACAGGTCAACGTTGGGAACAGTCGCTCCTCTCCTTCTGCACGCAACCGATCAACATAACGAATCAGCCCAGCCTCGATCAGCTTATCGTGAACAGGAACGATGCGCTTCGCGCTCTTGTTCTTCACACGCTGCCCCTCTTCCTCGTCCTGGATGCTAATGCAGTGAACACCGTCAACGATTTCAAAGTCGGACAGATAAAGCTGACAAAGCTCGTTTAAGCGTGCGCCAGTCAACATGCCCATCAACGGAAGCCAGTAGCTATAAGCCGTCTTGTATTTTCCGTTGGCGTGCTCCTCGGCACTGAACAGTTGCACCAGTTCGCCGAAAGTAAATGGCTCGCGGTGCTGGCCGTCGCTTTCGTCCAGGCTTTGACCACTGAAAGGGTTGTAGCTCAGTTCGTACTTTGGCTTAGAGGTGGCGAACTTGAACAAGCTACTAATGCGCTCAATGCTTTTATTGATTGTGCGTGTTGCTCGTGGCGGCGGGTTGAGCGCAATAATCTCCTCAATGGACTTTCCTTTGTACGCGGGGATCTTATTCATGTTGGCGGGCAGTTTTTTCAGAGTTTCAACGTATGTCAGCGCCACGTCGTCGTCAATCGCGTTAAGCGGAAGATCGCCAACGATCTCAATAAGCAGCTGGTAGATTGGCATGTACTCCTTTTCGCTGGATGCGAGCCAACGGCCTTTCGCGAGCCGGTCCCGCCTGTAGTCTTGCACCAGCTCTGAGAATAGCAAGGAGGCCTTTTTGGGCGCTTGAGAAGGTGTTAGTGGCCCACCAGCGCCAGCTACGCCCACGGACTGAAAAAACTCCACCTGTGCGTTTATGCGGTCTTCCGGCGTGTCACCCAGCTCTGAGATCAAGCGCAATTTGGGGCGCATGAACTCGTCCAAATGTATCTCCGTAATCAGGTCGAGCCTGGACGCGAGCCTGCCCCCATCCTGATGTGAATCAACGCCGCCGAGACTCTTTTCATCCTGAGGCGAATCAGTGCCGCCAAAGCTGCCCCAATCCTCTCCATAAGGCCCTGAGGCCGTTTTCTTATGTTCTGACATATCTGACTTGCGCAGCTGCTGAAATGCACGCTTGGCGGCCTGTGATAGCACTTGCGCGGCGGGCACTGCCTCCCGAACGCTGGCGGTTCGCAGGCTGCGATAAATTTCACGAGAGGCGAAATGATGGCGGAGGTCGGGCGGTATTGCAATGCGGAAATGCAAAGTTCCTGACCGGCTGCGGTGTAGGTGCGAGGGTAGTTTGATTGCCATTTCTGGTCCGACTTGGGGTGCTCACTTGGGGTTCTGAGCCAAACCGGACAGGCAAAAAAGAAAAGCCGTTGACGAATCAACGGCTTATCGGATTTGTGGTGGAGACGGCGGGAATCGAACCCGCGTCCGCAAGCACTCCACAGACAGTTCTACATACTTAGTACTATCTTTTAATTTAGCCTATACAGCACGGATGTACACGTTCTGGATAAGCGATTCACCTAAGATTTAACGCTGCTTCAAGTGACCCGTTACAGCGCGATTCCCTGTAAATGACTCCATGACTTTTAACGGTCCGCCCCAGGGAAGAAGCGTTTAGGAGCTAACAGCCCTTAGGCTGCCAGTGCGTACGAGTTATCGTTTGCAGTTATTGATTTCTGGGTGTATTTACGAGGTAACCAGGCCTCGGTATGCCCTGCTCTGCTTTGCAACCCACGTCGAAACCAGGTCGTCCCCACAGGCTTCCTATTTTACAGCACTTTGCCCCGCCCCGCCATGCACGTCAAACGCCCGTCATATTCGGCCGTTATGATGCCCTCAGTTCTCACATGGAACGACTAATTAGCCCCCTCGAGGCGGCTACTACCGGCGCCGGCGGTCGGGAAATATACCGGCACCACTTTCCCCTGCTTCACAGTCCTGAGACTTTGAAAAACAAGCCTGCTATGCCCAGCAAGCTCGCGACCATCAAGCCAACCAGCCAGCGAAATTGGACTTCGCGGCCGTCAATACGGCTTGTGGTTTCGCGATTCAACGCTTCTATTCTGGCCGAAGTCTCGCTGCGCAGCGCATCTATTCTTGCCGTGGTTTCGGCGCGCAAGGTGTCGATCTTGCTCGATATTTCGCTGCGCAAAGCATCTATTCTGGCCGTTGTATCCCGGCTCAGCGCGTCGATGCGCGCAGAAGTTTCCTTGTGCGATTCGGTAATTTTGGCATCGACAAGTTGAATTTCCCTGTGCACGCCCGCGATTTTGGCGTCAGTTTCCCGCCGCGATTGCTCAATGGCGGCATGGACCAGCTTGAACTGCTCCAGCGTCTCGCTGCGCAAACTGTCGATGCGGGCATCCGTTTCCCGGCGTGACTGGTCGATTCGCGCATTGACCTCACGGAAGCCCTCGATGATCTCGTTCCTGAGCATGTCGATTGTCGTCTCCATTGGTCCATCCTCCGCAGCACGATAGCTATTGTCAAGCTGAGCCAGCGCGTTCATGGTCGCCTCCTGTGTCGTACCGCCGAGCTTAGGCCGGCAATCCAGCCAAGACATGATGTGCCTCAAAGGTGCGCCATGGGGCGATTGTTGTTGCGCCGCAGCACACGATCGTGGGTTTTGTGATTTCATGCCAACCCTGCATTAAAATATCCCTGTTATCCCACCAGCTACCGACACCGCCATGCCCGATGCCGCCGTCCTCGCTGTCCCTGGCCCGAAAAAACGCGGGCGCCCCCAGAAAGGGGAAGGGGGCGGCTTGCGCGCCGAGTTGATCGAGAAATCGGCCCAGCTGTTCCGCACCAAGGGCTATGAGAACACCACGGTGCGCGATATCGCCGCTGCCGCCGGCATCCAGGCCGGCAGCTGGTTTTACCATTTCAAGACCAAGCAGGATATTCTGGCCGCCATCATGGAACAGGGCCTGCAGCGCTCGCTGGCCGAAATCGAGGCCATCGCCCGCCAGCCGCTCTCGCCCAGCGCCCTGCTGCAGCGCCTGGTCGAGGCCCACTTGCACACCCTGCTCGCGCCCGACCACCATTTCATTGCCGTGCTGCTGTACGAATGGCGCTCGCTCGACCAGGCCTCGCGCGACCGCATTGTCGCCCTCAAGGACCGCTACGAGGCGATCTGGGACGAGGCGATTGCGGCATTGCACCATTCCGGCGACTGGAGCATGCCCTCGCAATTCGACCGCCTGCTGCTGTTCGGCGCGCTCAACTGGACGGTGCAGTGGTACAAGCCTGGCCAGGGCGCCGACGTGCCGCAGCTGGCGCAACAGGCAATGCGCTTCCTCCTGCGCACGCCGGCCGCAGTTGAGGCACAATAGCGTATCCCCCTATATCCAGAGAATCAGGAATTGCCATGATTTACGAGATCGCCGAGCTGTACATCAAGCCCACCGACCATGACGCCTTCCAGACCGCCGTCGCCCAGGCCGTGCCGATTTTCAAGGCCGCCAAGGGTTGCCTGTCGATGCGGCTGGACCGCGATATCGAGGTGCCCGACACCTATCACCTGGTGATCGGCTGGCAGACGCTGGAAAACCACACGGTTGATTTCCGCGGCAGCGCCGGTTTCCAGGACTGGCGCGGGCTGGTCGGCAGCCACTTTGCGCAGCCGCCCAGGGTAGAGCATTTCACCACCGTGGTGGCCGGTTTCTGACCGCCGCCACGCCCATGTGTCTCAGCAGGAGGCCATCATGACCCGCACCATCCATCGCAACTTCGAACAGCTGACCGACGCCGAAAGCGCCCGCAGCGCCCTGCTCTCCAGCGGTTTTCCGCAGGCGAGCGTGAAGCTGACCAAGCACACCACGCTGCCGCCCAGCGTGGCGACCAGCACGGTCGGCAATCTGCTGGACTCGCTCACGCCGGGGGGGCCGGCCGCAGCGGCGGCGGCCCGGCAGCGCACCGGCGCCATGCTGACGGTCGATATCTACGATGACGATGACCGCGACAAGGCAGACTCGATCATGGGCGGCTACGGCGCCCGCGAGGCCTGACGCTTAAGCCTCAAACGGAGCAGACCTCGGCGCCGCACTGGCGCTGCAGCCAGTCACCGGCGTCGGCCACGGACAGCGGCCGCGCATAGAAATATCCCTGCAAGGCGTGACAGCCAGCGTCACGCGCGGCGATCGCTTGCTCCAGCGTTTCGATGCCTTCGGCCACCACTTGCAACTCCAGCGCGGAGGCCAGCTGGCAGATCGCCCGCACCACTGCCACCGCATCGGGCGCCGGCAGTGGCGCGATCAGGCCGCGGTCGATTTTCAGGGTGTTCAGCGGCAGCTCGCGCAGCATGCTGAGCGAGGAGAAGCCGGTGCCGAAATCGTCCATCGCCACGGCGATGCCGAGCTCGCGCAGCTGACGCAACTGGGACTGGGTCGATTCGAGATTTTCCACCGCCGCGCTTTCGGTGATTTCCAGGTTCAGGCAAGCAGGCGGAATGCCGGTCTCGCGCAGCAGGCGCTGCACCAGCTGCGGGAAGCCCTGGTCCAGCAGCTGCATCGGCGAGACGTTGACCGCCACCGGCACGCACCGCCCAATCTCGGCGCGCCACACCGCGATCTGGCAGCACGCGCGTTCCAGCAGCGTCGCACCCAGTTCGGAAATCAGCCCGGTGCGCTCGGCAATCGCGATGAACTCGACCGGACTGACCAGCCCGATGCCGGGCCGCTGCCAGCGCGCCAGCGCCTCAAAGCCCAGCAGCTTGCCGCTGGCGGCGTCGACCTTGGGCTGGTAATCGAGATACAGCTCGTGATTGCGGATGCCCTTGCGCAGCGCCTGCTCGTTTTCCAGCGCCATGCCCGTCAGTTGCGCGTAGCGCCGTTCGGCCAGCGCCAGCGCGGTGCCGGGGATGCGCTTGGCCTGGTACATGGCGGCATTGGCCGCGCGCAGCAGTGCTTCGGCGTCGACCGCGTGGTCGGGGAAGATGGCCACGCCCATCGAGGCGTCCACCACGTATTCGGCGCCGTCAAGACGCACTGGCCGCGCGCACGCGGCCCGCAAGCGGGCGCCGATCTCGCGCGCGCTGGTGCCGCCGGGATCGATGACGGCGAATTCATCGCCGCCCAGGCGCATCAGCTCGGCGCGCTCGCCCAGCGCTTCGCGCAGCAGCCCGGCAAAGGCCACCAGCAGCTGGTCGCCCGCCAGCAAGCCCTGGCTCTGGTTGAACAGCTTGAAACGGTCGATGTTCAGCACCACCAGCGTGCACTGCAGCGCGCCGTCGGTCAGGTAGCAATAATCCTTGAGGCGCTGCATCAGCACCGTGCGGTTGGGCAGGCCGGTCAGCTTGTCGTGGGTGGACTGGTGCAGCAATTCGCGGGCGCTGGCATTGCGCTCGGTGTCGTCGGTGATCAGCACCTGCGTGGCCGGCTGGCCGTCCCACTCCACGCGCCAGGCTTCGAAGCGCAGTTCCAGCGCGCGCCC
>Ga0105244_10002341_pt1 | contig 14395 bp, 15 predicted proteins | sample KBSM44metaG_FD_80423 | JGI IMG/M metagenome (GOLD analysis project Ga0105244, IMG submission 80423) | Miscanthus rhizosphere microbial communities from Kellogg Biological Station, Michigan, USA - KBS M4-4 metaG | ecosystem: Host-associated > Plants > Roots > Rhizosphere > Soil | place...
AGCGTTGAACCATTTTACCAGACCAGTCATTTTGTTAGACATGTGTATTACCTTTTGATTTAAGTGTGCCTTACGGCGATTTGGTATGCTTTACAGATTTTATGAAGCGGTAGAGGAGCACACGACAAAGGGTATCCAGGGATGACTCTTGAAGGACTGCTTTACTAAGTTGCTTTAAAGGTCTGTACGTCAAACCGATGGGTGTATTAACTCATGCTTAGGCGATGAATGACAAGGATTATTTTAGCCGTCCACAGGTCTGGAGCTAAAGCCCCCCTCTTTTAGCGCTTCGCTTAGGGGGTGTAAATCATACTCAATTACACCCGCTTCGCTTTGCTCTAATCGATTGTTAATCATCTATTTTTGCCACTTTTCGCAGCGCTTCTGGCGTCACTTCTGGCAGGCCAAAAAACTCCATATAAGCCGGAATCATCTCAAATAACATATCTGTTCCAGGTTGTATCTGGCAGTCTCTTTCGAGGGCTGCGCGCAAAAATGGCGTGATTTCGCTTTTCATCACCACTTCGCCGACAAAACTTCCCGGCGTTATCGCGCTCATCTCCATCGGCAATTCGTCGCCTGCGTTCATCCCCAACGGCGTTGCGTTCACGACAATGGAAAAACCCTTCGGGTTGCGCAAATGAGTTTGCACCGTGAGCAACGGATAGTGGCGACGCAGACGTGTTGCCAGCTCTTCACAGATTGCGGGGCGATTATCATATAACGCCAAAGTTTCCACTCCCGCCGCCGCAAGGGAGGCGGCAATAGCAGAACCCACTCCGCCGCATCCCACCACCAATGCCCGCGCCCCTTTCACCTCAATCCCTTTGCGCAACACGCCGCGCACGAAACCGTCGCCATCAAACATATCGCCGCGCAATCTGCCATCCGCTTCACGACGAATGGCATTACAGGCTCCGGCAATTTGCGCGGTTGGGCTTAAACTGTGCACCAATTCGCATGTCGAGACTTTATGCGGCATGGTCACCAGCGCCCCCACAATATTGGTCAGGCGAAATAAAGAAGGGATCAGCTGCGCATAATCTTCCGCTTTTACCCCCATCGGTACCACTTTGATATCAATGCCCTGCGCTTCAAACCACGGGTTGTAAATCATCGGCGCTTTGAAGGTGGTGGTTGGATAGCCCAGATGAGCGATTAAACGGGTGTTGCCACTGATTTCCATCATTCATCGTCCAGTTCAATACGTTTGATATCGCCAAGAATAAAGACATACGACAATACGCCCAGCAGTGCTGCCCCGCCGATGTACACCAGCGCATAAAAGAAGTTGCCCGTCGCCGCGACGATGAAACCGATAATCAGCGGCGTGATAATAGAGGCAAGATTCGAGCAGAAATTAAATAAGCCACCCGTCAGCCCGGCCAGATTCTTCGGCGCCATATCAGAAATCAGCGTCCAGCCCAGTCCCACCATCCCCTGACCAAAGAAGGCCACGGACATCACGGTAATCACCAGCGCGTCGGTCGGCATCCAGTTAGCCGAGATAATCAGGCTCGCCATTAACAGGCCCGCGATAATCGGCAATTTACGGGCGATATTCACCGAACCGGTGCGTTTCAGAATTTGATCCGATACCCAACCGCCAAACATCACGCCAACCGCGGCGGCGAGGAACGGCAGAATGGCGAAGAAGCCCACTTTCAGCCACGGCATATGGCGCTCGGTGGCGAGATAGGTGGGGAACCAGGTCAGGAAGAAGACTAACGTGGTATTACCGGCAAACTGGCCAATCCCCGCGCCGAGGATCTGGCGGCATTTCACAAGCCGTGCGACATTCGCCCAACTGAAGTTCATCTTCGGCTCAGGTTCAGCCTCTTTCTGGTCATGCCCGATATATTCCAGCTCAAGCTGGTTAGCCGTTTTCGATTCATGTGGCTCGTGATAAAAACGCCACCACACCAGCACAAATAAGATCCCCGCAATGCCGACGGTGATAAACAGCGCTCGCCAGCCGAAGGTTTCCATAATAAAGAACAACAATGGCGCAAAGGCCGCCAGGCCGACGTATTCCCCCACGGTATACACCGCGGTCGCACGGGCGCGTTCGTGTTGCGGAAACCACTTGCCCACAACCCGGCTATTCACCGGGAAACACGGTGCTTCACTGATCCCTAATCCTAAGCGGCATAGCAGTAAGGTTTTCAGCCCCACCGTCAAACCGTGGAACAAGGTAAATGCAGACCAGAAAAACAGCGCCAGTGCATAAGTGATTTTGTTGCCGAAGCGGTCGAGGAAGATGCCGCCGGGGATTTGCATCGCCGCGTATGTCCAGGCAAAGGCAGAAAACACAATCCCCATTGTTGCCGCACCAATACCAAGGTCGGCACTCAATTGCGGCGCGGCGATACCTAAAACCGTACGGTCGAGGTAGTTAATCATGGTTCCAATAGCCAGAAGGGTCAGGATAACCAGTCGGGTACGGGAGCGCTTCTCTACACCAGTTTTCGGGGCGGCGATGTCGCCCTGGCCATAACTCGCCATTGTTTTATCCTCTGTCTGTTTGTAGGTCACAGGTGTTTTATTGAACCTTAAGGTTCATTTATTCAGATTGCTGACAAAGAGTGATAAACGGGTTTGGTAGGGAGGATAAGCGTTAGCGTCATCCACCATTTGCGCCAGTGGCGTCGGATGACGCTGCGCTTATCCGACCTACGAAGAGGTTTGTCATCAGTCTGATTTATTATTTTTTCAATCAAATTATCGCGTTTGCATGGCCGCCAGCCGAACTGCCGCGTTAGTCGCGCCATATTGTTGATAATCGCCCCGCCGCTCCACCAGTTCAAAGAAGAAGCGGTCCGGGCGGAACGGTGGGGTATACACATGTAAAAATTCTTGCTGGCGAGCATCACGCTCATAAAGGATGTTCAGACGCGCAAGCCCTTGCAATAAAGAATTATCTGCCCCGTAACGCGCCAGCAAATCGTCATAATAGTTCGCCGGGATCGGCAGCAATTTCAACCCTTTAACTTGCAGGCGTTCAACGGTTGCCGGTAAATCATCACAGGCGAAGGCCGCGTGTTGCAACCCGGTGCCCTGATAACTCGCCACCGAACGCGCGATTTGTGTATCCAGGCTGTGCGACATATTCAGCGGCAGACGAATCGAATGACACGGGCTGTGCATCACCTGGCTTCTGACCAAACCGTACGGGTCCGGCACGCTGAGTTCGTTATCCAGCTCAAAGCCAAACACCGCGCGGAAAAACATAATCCAGTTATCGCGACTGCCTTCGACTAAGCCTAACGCCAGATGATCAATACCGCGCAACGCGCCCTCACTCGCGGTTTCAGTGAGTGAAAAGTCTGTCTGGTAAATATCATTTTCGCCCGCATCCGGCGCTTCAATTAGATAAATTAAGCTGCCATCAGGAGCACAAATGGCCGCCAGCGCTCGCTCGTCCGGGCCATGTTCTTCATGCCAGATTGGATAGCCATAATCTTGTGCCCGTTGCAAAACGTTCGCCGCACCTTTGACTCGCCAGGCCATGGCACAAAGCGAAACGCCGTGGCGACGATGGAACTCATCCGCCCAACTATGTGCCTGGTGGTTGATAATCACATTCACACCGCCGTTGCGCCACAGCGAAACATCCTTGGAGCGATGCTCACCGGCGTGGGCAAAACCCAGTGGTTGCAAGGCTTCGCCAAGGGCGACGGCATCCTGAGCATCTGTAGCAAACTCTAAAAATTCGATGCCCTGATAACTGGCCTGCGGCGCACTATGGAACAGGGGCGCATCAATGTGCGGATTGTTATGCCAGGTCTGTTCTTCCAGCCACAACAGCGAACGATAGCCATCTTTGGCGGTTGGCGCGTTCGGCGTGGCACGGAAGCTATCGTTGAAAATCTCCAGCGACCACGGGCCACGATAACCTTTCTCCGTCAGCAGGCGGGCAAACTCTACGACCGGCAGTTCCCCTTGACCTGGGAAGCAGCGGAAATGACGGCTCCATTCCAGCACATCCATTTTCATCAATGGCGCATCGGCCAGTTGCAGGAAGGTGATTTTATCCAGTGGAATATCGTCGAGATTGATCAGTTGATCGCCGAGCGACAGCACATGGAAACTGTCCAGCACCAGCCCCAGCGCCGGGCTGTTCACTTGTTTCACCCGCTCCCAGGCCTGGCGATAACGGTTCACATGCTTGCCCCACGCCAGCGCTTCATAGCCGACTGTAATTTCATTTTGTTGTGCTAATTCAGCTAAATACGCCAGATCGCTTACCTGCAAATCGATATTGGATGAGCAGTCCGGTGCCACATTGCTGCACAACAACATGGTGTCGCAGCCAAGCTCATGCATCAGGGCAAACTTACGCCGAGCACGTTCCAGATTGCTGGCAAATTGCGGGCGCGAGGCCCCTTCAAAGTCGCGGAATGGCTGAAACAGCGTGATGGTCAGCCCAAGATCTGCCGCCATCTTGCGCACATCGGCGGGCGTGCCTGGGTAGTAGAGCAAATCATTTTCGAAGATTTCGACACCGTCAAAACCTGCAGCCGAGATTGCGGCCAGTTTTTCCGGCAACGTGCCAGAGATAGATACGGTTGCAATTGAACGCTGCATGTTGGCTCCTGGGGGATCGGGATAAGTCGGTTAATGTTGTATCATTTGGTTCATATTGCAAATTTATAGTTAATTAATTGTTACCCCAGATCACACCGCCGGAAGTTAAAAAAAATAGCGGGCGATTACCGAACAAAACAAAGACGGGTTACACTTTTCAGTCACTCTCCTGGCAACCATAAGGAAGACACAACATGTCAGATAATAACTATCAGCCCCCAAAAGTATGGACGTGGAAAAAAGGCGAAGGCGGTACCTTTTCTAACATCAACCGCCCGATTGCTGGCCCGACTCATGAGCGCACGCTGCCTATCGGCAAACATCCGTTGCAGCTCTATTCTCTTGGCACACCGAACGGGCAGAAGGTCACTATTCTGCTTGAGGAGTTGCTGGCAGCAGGCGTGAGCGAGGCGGAATACGATGCGCACCTGATTCGTATCGGCGAGGGGGATCAGTTCTCCAGTGGCTTTGTCGATGTGAACCCGAACTCGAAAATCCCGGCATTAATGGACCATTCAGTCACACCACCGATTCGCGTCTTTGAGTCGGGGGCAATCCTGCTGTATCTGGCGGAGAAGTTCGGGCATTTCTTGCCAAAACAGCTGGCGGCACGCACCGAAACCCTGAACTGGCTGTTCTGGCTGCAAGGTTCTGCCCCTTACCTCGGCGGCGGGTTTGGCCACTTCTATAATTACGCGCCGATGAAAATTGAGTACGCGATTAACCGCTTTGCTATGGAAACCAAGCGCCAACTCGACGTGCTCGACCGCCAACTGGCAAACCACCGCTTTATTGCGGGCGAGGAATACACCATTGCTGATATCGCTATCTGGCCGTGGTACGGCAGCCTGGCAAAAGGTGGGTTGTATGACGCGGCTGAGTTCCTCGATATTGCATCGTATAAAAACTTCGTCCGCTGGGCCGATGAAATCGCAGAACGCCCAGCCGTGAAGCGTGGGCGTATTGTGAATCGCACCTTCGGTGAGCCGTCGCAGCAATTACATGAACGCCACGACGCATCAGATTTTGATTTACGTACCGAAGATAAACTGGCGAAATAACATTCTGATGGCAGGTTGCAACGGTAGCCTGCCATTTTTATTGTTTAAAATTAAACAAACTTAATATAGTTTCAGGATAACCGTGCAGGTAAGTTGCCGTCTGAGTTAATCAGTAAGCAAACTGCAAGGAAATATCGTGTTAAAGAAATCCATTCTTATATTCGCCTTCATTCTCGCCGGGTGCGCCCAACAAGGCGATGAAAAGGTTGAAGCATTAAATACTATCGAATTCCACGCCACCCCATCATCGACTGCGCCAGCGAACAGTAATCCTGTGGAATTAGAAAGCCTGCACAAAACCAATAAGCAAGCTATTGCCAGTCTGACGGCTGAAATTAAAGCGGAACATGTGAATGGCCTGAAAAGTGACGATGTATTTGACAACCGCTATGGAATCGATAACGTATTTCAAGCGCTGACACGCCTTGAAGAGTTTGGTGAGCTGAACAATATCTATTTGAAAGATCAGAATAAAAATGGACTAGTGCAAATTGGCAAGGCGTTGACGCCTCTCACCGAGAAAACCTCCTGATCCTAAAGTAAAAGGATGTCCTGACGACATCCTTTTATTATTCCTGCAAAAACAATCAGTAAAGTTGTTTCTCAATCAGCAGCTGCTGCAAATGTTGCTTCTGTTCAGGCGTGAGCACACGACTGACATTAAACACGTATTTTGCTCTCTGGTAGCGCACCTGGCTCTGAATATCTCCAAGGGCAGAAAGCTGTTTCTTCGCCGCACCATCATCCCACACACCGGTCTGGAACATATTCACAATGGCATCCTGAGCTAAAGCATCAGTATTAATGTTACTGATCTCTTTTTGTGCATCCTCACGCAGTGTCTTCACCGTCTTAATTTGGTCTGGTGTCAGTTTTAATTGCTGTGCCAGGCTATCTTGCGGCAGCGTTTCTGTAGAGGTGGATGCAGAAGCCATACCTGAAAAAGCCAGAACCGTGGCCACCATGGCAACTTTAAACATTTTCTTCATTCTATACCCTTACAAATAATAAGTAATAATTCCATTAGCACCGTTATATTAATAACGCAGCGAGAATGACATTGATAATCCTTAGTCGTTTATTTTTAAACAAATCAATTAACTCTCCATTAACAATGTTAATTATAATATTTAAGGTAGATGATCTGGAGATTACCATGCTCGAAATGGAGTTTATTACCCTGTATATTTTCATATTCTTACAGTGGATTATTATTAAAAGAACCGGACTCAAACCGTGGATTTCTCTTTTAATGCTGGTACCGTTAGTCAATCTGTTCGCATACTTATATATAGCAACCGCTCGTTGGCCCAATGCAAAACCAAAAAAATAATGTCATTGAATCGACTATAACCAGGCAAAGAGGTGAGCGGTTCATTCGTCAAGGATGGCTGGCGGGAGTATTAACGCTATTTTATACCGTGTTCTGCGTGGCGTTTAACGAATACAGTACCACGGTTGATTTTATATATCTGCAAACGCCGGGGGAGTTTTTAATTATCGCCCTGCTCACCTGGCTCATCTTTAATAAGAGTCGAACCGGTGCAGTGCTGATGGTGATTTATTTTATCTTCCACAAACTTACATTACTGGTCTCTGGTTTTTATAACACGGTAGCGAGCATAATTATCGATCTGGCGCTGCTGTATTGCTATGTTACCGCTGCACGCGGTACTTACCTTCTTAATAAATCCATTCAGTTCAATAAGTAACATAATTCTACATAGTAAAAAGCCACACTATGTTGCCATAGTGTGGCTTCGTACTGCTTACTATTTGATGGTTGCTTACATAGCTCACTTCCTTATGAACCAGAAGCAGCATAAAGTTAAAATGCCTGCCATTCAAAAGCATTTTCATTTAAAAATAAATTTTAATCTTTAGCTAAAAAAAACCCGCCGGACAGGCGGGATTATTGTATTGGCACTGCAAGATGCACAAACAATATAAAAGGATCGAATCACTCGAATTGATGATATCAATGAGGCTTGATGTCTCAACGTGATAATTGTAGTGCGTGACAATTTCTGCAGCAAACCTATTCGTGTATAAAAATAAACTTCTCAGAAATTGAAATTAACCCCGGCGTAAGCGCCATCCGCTAAGATATTATCGCTGCGACCATCTTTCCCTTCCATGCCAACGTAACGGTATCCGCCATCAACAGAAAACGTTTTATTCACATTCCAGCGAAGACCAGCGTTGGCTTCGCCATATTGCGCGACGCCACTGGAGAGCGAATCAGGCGAGAAATAAGCATCACCGAACAGAGTAAAATGTTCACCCAGCGGTAGCTGCGCACCGCCACCTACCGCAACGGCATAACCTTCGTCGTTGTCATCTGGATTCAGATATAGCGTTTTGCCGCCAAGAGTAATTAACACCGAACCTAACGGAATATTCCAGCCCATTCCCAGGCTCGCCACATCACCGTCATTATCGTTATGCGCCCAATTACCACTGAAGGTAAAACCGGGTTCATTGGCGCCAAAACTCATCCCGAGGTTAGTCCATTTAGAACCCGCCTCTCCGTGAAATGAAACTGCATTGGCTGAACCTGCGGCAAGTGTAGCAACAACCAAATAAGCCACTTTTAAATATTTCATCGTTTTCCTCTTTTCTAGATAGGGTTTTCAGATCAAAAAAAAGCCCGATAGGCACAAGTGCATCGGGCAAAACGGACGGTACTACTATTTTTTTAATTGCATCTGGGTGCTTACGGCTGTACGGCTACACCGGCGATTTCAACAACAACGCGGCGGTCAGGTGCCAGGCAGTTGATCAGTTCTTGACGCTCAGTCACTGCATCACAAGTTGTGCCAGTTACCGGCTCGCTTGAACCACGGCCTTCTGCCTGCACATTTTGAGCTGGCATACCTAAACGAACCAGTTCGTTAGCAACAGCTTGTGCACGTTGAGTTGAGAGATCCAGGTTGTAGTTCTGGGAACCCAGACGGTCTGTAAAGCCAATCACCATAGTAGTTTTCTCTTTAGACGCCTGAATTTCTGGGCGGTTGAAGAGATCACGCACTGCGGCTTCACCTTCTGGTGACAGCACGGCAGAGTTGAAGGCAAACATCACGTCTGATTTCAGATTGAAGCGCTGTGGCTCAACCGGTGCTGGGACTGGCGCTGGAGCTTCAGCAACCACTGGTGCTGCAGCATTTTGACCGAAGCGGTAAACCACGCCTGCCGTCACGGTGCTGACATCAGAAGTTATGCCGATTTGGTTGGAGTTACCGACATTGCTAACCCACTGGTATTCCAGACGGCCTGCCCAGTTGTCGTTAAACTCATATTCAGTACCCACTGCGGCCAATGGACGCACGCCGGTTTCAAAATTGGTGTTGCCATCTTGCTGAGTTTCAGCACGGTATGCCATTGCACCGGCACGGCCGTAGATGTCCCAGTTTTCATTGAATGAATAGCTGGCTTTCATAGACAGTTGCAGACCCTGGGAGCCCATTTTGGCACCGGCTACACCGTTATTGCCTTCAACTTGCATGTTGCCAAGGTAGTCGTAGCCACCTTCAACAGCCAACCATGGGTTAATCTGATAACCACCAAATACGCCGCCGCCAACATTATCGCTGCTGGCATCGAAGTCGGTCGCGTTGCTCAGATTATCATTGAAATCATTGTTACCATTGCCATCGAAATAATGTGACCAACCTAATTTCGCACCGCCATACCAGGTATTGGTATCGGCTGCGGCATTAGCGTTCGTTACTGCGAAGGCGTTGAGTGCGATTAACGCAATAAGAGTCTTTTTCATCATATTCCTTGAAGTCGCTGCTGGGGGATTGCTCAATGGTATTAATATTTAAGCGACGAATATTATTGATATTCCCCAGCAAAAGGAATTTGAAGTTTGTTTAAATTTAAATGAAAAAGAGGCAGATGAATTTATTGCATCAACGCACGGGTAAAACTAACATCACTATAATAGTTAGCCTGCTTTAGAATTTCTCAGGCAAATTGATGACCTTTAATAAATAGCCGCCGCGTCGAATGTCAATATAGCCGCCATTTTTTAGAGCAAACATAACATTCAAAATACTGCTACGCGATAAGTGCGTTCTTTCCTGGATATAATCAAGAATAGACGTTCTTAAACGAGATTCTTCCGGCAGGCGCCCCATCTCAATAAGATGACCGCGAATGATAGAATAGGTGCGCTGTTGCACCACAACGGAGTCACGGTAGCAAAGGTAGGAGGTGTAATAAGAGAGAATAATAGCGACGTCTTTCCATAGCCCCTCTTGAGTGATTATTTCATGCGCTACGCTGGCATCAAGACGAAGCATGGTGCACTCGGTTTCTGCACGCAGAATATGGCTGCGTAAAGGCTGGATGCTCTCTGCAATACCGAACAAGTTCTGACCGGAGAGTGTTGCGATAACCAGGCCATCCGTTGCACGAAGCACGGAAATCTCACCCTTTTTGAACACGTAGAACTGCGGGACATCTTTATATTCCCAGTTAATACGCTTACGGGGAATGATTTCCATCGGGGTTCCATGGGGTTCGAGGACGGTTAGCAGGCGCTCGATGGCATCTTCTGGCCGGGTTGGAGTAGGTATAATCATTTGTTTTCCTGAAATTACTCACAAAACATGCAGGTTCCTTGAAGTATATACCACGCCAAAGATCTAGCTGGGAGCCCTACCTTAGCGGGCTTTGCCACTTACATACAACTGTGTATTGTAAAACTAATACATTATTCGCCAAAAGTTTTACAACTGTGTCGATGATGAAAAGAAGTGTAATTTCTGACTTTTCCTCTTGCACATTATTGGGAATATGTGCAATTAAAAAATGGCTAATTATTTATTTTTAAACAAAATAATTGTGGTGCCATCCCCCCCTTCTCATTAGTGTCTCCGAACATTTTCTTACGGGGGCACCCATCTATGATTCTGGACTATCTTGCCTTAGGCGCTCTTATATTTGTGGGACTTACGCTGTTTTACGGCGTTATTGTTGTGCATGACATCCCCTATGAAATTGCGGTGCATCGTAACCATCCACACCAGGATGCGATTCATGCTGCGGGCTGGGTGAGCTTATTCACATTGCACGCATTATGGCCGTTCCTGTGGATCTGGGCGATGTTATATCGCGAAGATCGTGGTTGGGGTTTTACGACTAAAAATCATGAACTGGAAGCGCTTCACGAACGTTTAGCGCAACTGGAAGCTCAGCACAAAAATAATACAACAAACCATCAATAACTGAATTATTGAGCAGGATTCATTGTGGATTTACTACTTATTCTTACCTATACCGCCATATGTGTGGGTATATTTAAATTCTTTAAAATTCCATTAAATAAATGGAGCGTCCCTACCGCAGTATTGGGTGGGATTATTCTAATTGGCTCTCTGCTTTTATTAATGAACTACAACCATCCTTATACCGAAAGGGCTCAGATGGTTACCGTCACGGTACCTATTATCCCTGAAGTCTCGGGTACGGTGGTCGAAGTGACGTCTAACGCCAATAAGATGCTGAAAAAAGGCGACTTCCTGTTCCGTATTGACCCAACGGCTTACCAGGCCAAAGTTGAGTCGATAAAAGGTGAGATTGAAAGCGCGCAGCAAAACGTTGAGATGCTTAAAGCGCGTCTGGCATCCGAAAATGCCGATATCGCCCAGGCGAAAGCGCAACGTGATTTAGCCATGAAAGATGCTGACCGTTACCGCAATGGCAGCCATGACAAAATGAAAAGCCCGTTCACCGACCAGGAAGAGGTCCGTGCGCAGCAAACATATCTGGCAGCGCAAGCTCAATGGCGCTCTTCCCTGTCGAAGAGAGACCAAACAGCGGCTGAACTTAGCGCCCTGGTTAACGGCGAAAACGCCGTGGTGTACCGCCTGAAGTCCAATCTCAAAGAAGCCGAGTATTTCCTTGAGAAAACTGTGATTCGCGCCCCGAGCGATGGTTACGCGACACAACTGTTATTAAAACCAGGCATGTTCGTCCGTCCGATTCCGTTGCGCCCGGTGATGGTGTTCGTACCGGATCAGAAAACCAGTGTTTATGCGGTATTCCGTCAGAACTCAGCGCTGCGCTTAATCGCAGGTGATGAAGCCGAAGTGGTGTTCAACGGTCTGCCAGGTAGCGTCGTAAAAGGAAAAGTGAAACAGATCCTGCCCGCCATTGCTAACAGTAGCTACCAGGCGCAGGGCCATCTGCAAGGCTTGAGTCTTGACCCGAGACTCGACGGCATCTACGCGGAAATTGAGCTGAGCAACATAGCCGATGTTGAGCGATTGCCCGCCGGTACCATGGGACAAGTGGCGGTCTATTCCGATCATTTCGAGCACGTTTCCATTATCCGCAAAATCCTGCTGCGTATGACCAGCTGGATGCACTACCTGTATATCGATCATTAATCCGAGGTCATAAAGGAGCCACCCCATGCAGAAAGCAAAAATGTTCACTCTTTTCGCCATCGTTATTCTGACGTGGGGGAGCACCTGGCTTGCCATGAAGTTCGCGTTGGTCAGCTTGCCACCGATCTTTGCCACCGGCCTGCGCTTTCTAAGCGCAGCGCCGCTGCTACTGTGGCTGTTGAGCATCACCCGCTCTTCGTTGTTGTTCCCACCAGGCCACCGCTTTTTCCAGTTCTGCGTGTTCCTGTTCTGTTATTGCCTGCCGTTCACGCTAGTGCTTTACGGTGAGCAATACGTCGACCCAAGCACTGCGGCAATCATCTTTGCCATGATGCCCGTCGCCGTGATGCTGATTTCCATGGTATTGCTGAATGCCCCGACCAGTTTATTGCAGCTGATGGGTTCCGTGCTGGCAATGGTCGCGCTGTTCTGCATCCTGCAAGAAGAAGCCAGAGCCAGCCTGAGCAACAACTGGAAAGGGGCATTAGCCGTGGTTCTCGCCGTGTTCATGCATGCTTTTATGTATGTTCAATGCAAAAAGCGCAGTTGCCCGGTTTCGCTATTCACCTTCAATACCCTGCCCTGCCTCGCGGCTGGATTAATCCTGACGATGATTGGCGCGATAGTAGAGAAACCGATGTTGGAAAATATTACCTGGCTGTCGTTTGCCTCGATTATTTACCTTGGCATCGTGGCGGGCGTGTTCGGGATTTTATGTTATTTCTCGCTGCAAAAACGCATTTCGACGTTCAGGTCTTCGCTGGTGTTTATCTGTTTTCCGGTGATCACCGTCATCCTCGAATGCGTGGTCATGGACAGCGTATTTTCCCAGACATCATGGCTTCTGCTCGCGGTGATGATGGGTGGTGTTTTTCTCTCTATTATCCCCGTTGAGAAGAGAAAAAGAGTGTCGACATCCCAACAGCAGTGGAACTAGTACGATATTTTCTTCGCCATATTTACAACTTAGTAATACATGTTAAGAATGGATATCATTTGAACATAAATATGGTCAATGTCAGAAGAGAACCTCAGGCAGCAGATCCAGAACCTCAAAAAGCACAATGCCCGACTCAAAAGAATTGCCCATGACTCACGCAACAAGCTGAGTGCGGCGCTCGACGGGACAGGTTTGTGCTTGTGGCAACTCGATGTCAGCAGCGGCAAATTGGTTATTTTCAACCGCCGCTGGGGAGCCATGTTAGGTTTTCGCCCCAAAGAACTTAGCGCTCATTTTGATGTGTGGCGTGAGCACCTGCATCCTGAAGACAGAGATATGGTGCTCGCCGCGTTTTATAACCATCTCGAAGGGAAAGCGCCCTATTACGAAGCACTGCACCGCATGCAGGCCAGGAACGGCACCATCACCTGGGTGCTTGATCGCGGACGTGTGACCGAATGGAGCGATGACGGCAAACCGCTGAAAGTCACCGGCACCCACATCGACATGACTAAAGAAAAGCAGTACGAGGAGCAACTGGCGAAGCTCGCAAATCACGACCCGCTCACCGGTCTTGCCAACCGCCATGCGCTTAAGGCGCAGTTCGATCTGCTTAAAAAACTCGGCTCGCTGTCCGTGGCATTCATCGATCTGGATGATTTCAAAAACGTTAACGATACCCTCGGGCATCGCAGCGGCGACGAAGTTTTGTTGCAACTCAGCCAGCGTTTATCCGAAGCCTGCCCTGCAGAAGTGACCATTGGCCGCATTGGTGGCGATGAATTTGTCCTGCTAATGCCGTGGACGCTGGATAATAACCAAATCCAGACCATCGCCCGCCGCTGCCTCGATGCCGCCATCACTCCGTTTGAATTGAGTAATGGCGCGGCGAAAGTCGGCGCATCCATTGGTGTCAACGAATCCTGGGCCAGCGACAACTTTGCCGACGCCGTTATTCGTGCCGATGAATCCATGTATCTGATTAAACGCACCGGCAAGAATGGCATCGCACTGGGTGCCAGCATTCTGATCCACAATTAAGCCAGATATTTGCGGAACCAGTCGAGGGTTCGCGACCAGCTCAGCTCAGCCGCCGCCTTGTCATAACGCGGTGTCGAATCGTTATGAAAACCATGATTCACACCCGGATAGATATAGCCTTCGTAGATTTTATTATTGGCTTTCAGCGCCGCTTCGTACGCAGGCCATCCCTCGTTAATCCGCGAATCCAGCTCACCGTAATGCAGCAACAATGGCGCTTTAATACGCGGCACATCTTCCACTTTTGGCTGGCGACCATAGAACGGTACGGCGGCGGCTAATTCCGGATAGGCAACCGCTGCGGCATTCGCCACTCCGCCACCGTAACAAAATCCGGTAATGCCGACTTTTCCCGTTACCGCCTCGTG
>Ga0105244_10002348_pt1 | contig 14369 bp, 9 predicted proteins | sample KBSM44metaG_FD_80423 | JGI IMG/M metagenome (GOLD analysis project Ga0105244, IMG submission 80423) | Miscanthus rhizosphere microbial communities from Kellogg Biological Station, Michigan, USA - KBS M4-4 metaG | ecosystem: Host-associated > Plants > Roots > Rhizosphere > Soil | place: Michigan...
ACAGTGACTTTGTCACCCGTCAGGATGCGGATATAGTTTTTGCGCATTTTACCGGAGATATGAGCGGTAACCACGTGCCCGTTTTCAAGCTCTACGCGGAACATGGTGTTAGGTAACGTATCCAGTACGGTACCCTGCATTTCAATATTGTCTTCTTTGGCCATCGAATCCTCTGGGTGAACTACCAAACTGTTGAACCGGCAAGATAATGCCGAATTCCATGATTTATGTAAAGAAACGTTGGCTGTTTTTGCCAACGCTTCGCCGTGCGTCGCGCTATAGCGCGTGCAGTACGGATAAATTCGGGTGTTGTTGACGTCTGCGGGGGATTAGCGGGCTAAGAATCTGCAGCAACCGGCCCGGCAGGCACGGATGAAACAGTTTCAGGAACAGGTGAGATTCCCAGCCTGGCAATTCCGGCTCGCCACAGCGAAGCGCGGACGACATACCAAACTCGCTTATTGTATCACTTTTATGTAGATTTGTGTGCAAAACATCTGCGGGCAGGGCTAAAAAAGGGTCTGCGTTTGCCAGCATCCCTCAGTAACCGGCTGCCACGCCAGTTTTTTTAGCGCCTGCAGATAGTCAGCACGCGGGATTTCTGTTGCCCCAAGTGATGCGGTGTGGGGATTCAGCACCTGGCAATCAATGAGTTTTCCCTGATGGGCACGGAAGTGTTGTGAAAAGACCCATAACGCGGTTTTAGACGCGTTTTCCTGTCGGCTGAACATCGATTCTCCGCAAAACATCTGTCCGAGCGCCAGACCATACATGCCGCCAGCCAGGCTATTTTCATGCCACACTTCGATAGAGTGCGCATGGCCCAGCTCATATAGCCGCAGCCAGGCACGCTTGACTTCGAAGGTGATCCACGTTCCCTCCTGACGCCCGGTGGCGCAGCCTTCAAGCACCTGCGCAAACGCGTGATTCATGGTAACGCGATAGGGAGAGCGCCGGTGAAAACGCGCCATGCTCCGGCTGAGATGAAACGCATCTGGCATCAGCACGGCTCGCGGATCGGGCGACCACCAGAGGATCGGGTCGCCGGGCGAAAACCAGGGAAAAATACCGTGCTGGTACGCATTAATCAAACGCGCAGGCGAGAGATCTCCGCCCATAGCCAGCAAACCATTTGGTTCGCGCAGCGCCATTTCCGGCGGTGGAAAGTGCAGTGAATCACGTGAAAGTTGTACCAGTCTCATGGCATCAGCTACCCAAAAGCGTCATCTCCAGACTATAACGCAAAGCGCTGCCGGAAACGCCAGTAGCGACCCGCTTTTGAGATTAATTCGTCATGCGAACCCGATTCCACAATGGTGCCCTGATCCATCACGCAGATGCGGTCCATCCTTTCCAGGCCCTGCAGGCGATGGGTTACCACGATCAGCGTCTTACCTTCGCTGACCCGCAGCAGTAACTGCAGGATCTGCTGCTCAGTCGTGGCATCCAGTCCTTCGGTAGGCTCATCCAGCAGCCAGAGGTCGCCGTTATGCAGCAGGGCACGCGCGATGGCCAGGCGCCGCAGTTCGCCGCCGGACAGCGGCCTGCCGCCTTCACCCATCCAGCTATCCAGTCCGTCAGGCTGCTCGGCCAGAAAGCCGAGTCCAGCCTGAACCAGCGCGGCAGTCAGCTCGCTATCGCTGGCCGCCGGGCGCGCCAGTAACAGGTTATCGCGCAGCGTCTGGCTGAAAAGATGCACGCGCTGTGTTACCACGCTGATACGCTGCCGCAGGCTGCGCTCATCCCACTCTGAGAGCGGAATATCATTAAGACAGATATGACCCGCGGTGGCTTCCCGGCTGCGGGTGATAAGCGCCAGCAGGGTCGATTTGCCACAGCCGGTCGGGCCGAGCAGGGCAATACGTTCGCCCGGCTGCAGCCGCAGTGAAAAATGCTGTAATACCGGCTCCGGGCGTTGCGGATAGCTAAATGAGATGTCATCCAGTACCAGACGCATTTCCGGCCCTGCGTCCTGCATACGCGGCGGAAAATGGATGGCCGGCGGCTGGTCAATGATTTCCTGCACGCGCTGTGCCGCGCTGCTGACCTGCGCCAGCGGCAGAAACGCGCCGGCAACCGGAGCCAGCGCTTCAAACGCCGCCAAGCCACAGAACAGAAACAGCGCAATCGTTGCGCCCCCGACAGCGTCAGCTGAAACCCACAGCAGCAGCGTTACGGTCAGACCGGCTATCAGCAGCAGCAGGCTCTGTGCAAACGCCTGCAGGTGATGCTGCTGTTGCTGCGCGTGCTGCCACTGCCGCTCTTCACTGTCCAGCCGCTGACGCCAGGCCGTTGCCGCACCATAGATCTGCAGTTCAGCCTGTGCCATGAGCCAGCAGGCAAGCTGCAGGCGCCAGCTCGCCTGCGAACGGGCGATGCGCGCGCCGGCAGTCTGACCAAAATAGCAGAACGCGGCGGGCAGTATCAGCAGGGTCAGCAGCATGCTGCCCCCTAAAATCAGCGCCAGAGGCAGGTTGAGCAGGGACAGACCGCCGGTTACAACGATAATAACTACCGCTGCACCGGCCAGAGGCGAAATAACGCGCAGATAGAGATGGTCGAGCGTATCAACATCGCTGACAAAGCGGTTCAGCAGCTCGCCGTGGCGAAAGCGCGACAGCTGCTCAGGCGCCAGTGCCATCAGGCGCCTGAAAGTATATACACGCAGATGCTGCAGCACCCGAAAGGTGGCATCATGACTGACAAGACGCTCAAAATAACGCGCTGCGGTACGTATAATCGCGGCACCGCGCACGCCTGCTGCCGGCAGCATATAGTTGAAGGTGTAGAGCCCGGCCATACCTGCCAGCGAGGAGGCAGCAAGAAACCAGCCGGAGAGCGTAAGCAGGCTCACACTGGCCAGCAGGGTAAAGATAGCCAGCGCGATGCCTAATCCCAGGCGCCAGGGATGCTGCCGGAACAGACGCAAAAAAGGCATTAATGAACGCACAGTGAATCCTCCTGCTGACGTTGCCGTATCATCTCCTGCAGCAGCCCGGGCTGAGTGCTGAGCTGCTGCCAGCTTCCCTGCTGTACCAGTGCACCCTGCTGCATAACCCACACCGCATCCCACTGCGCCAGATCGTGCAGCTGATGCGTGATCATCAGCGTCGTCTGCTGCCGTGCCGCCTGGTTAAGCGCCTGCATAACATGGTATTCACTGGTACTATCCAGACCTGAACCGGGCTCATCCAGCAGCAGCAGTTTTGCCGGCTTCAGCAGCGCACGGGCAACCGCAATCCGCTGTGCCTGACCGACGGAAAGTCCGACCCCATCATCGCCGGTCGGCGTATCCAGCCCCAGCGGGAGGCCAGCCAGAAAGTCGCTCACGCCTGCCTGTGCCAATACAGCCTGCAGCCTGCTCTCATCAGCGGATTGCTCCGGCATCAGGTTATCGCGCAGCGTTCTTGCGGGCAGCTGTGGGTTTTGCCCCACCCAGGCAAGTTGTCGCTGCCAGCTTGCACGCTCGATATAGCGCAGATCCACGCCGTTAGCCCGTAGGGTTCCCTGCCAGGGCAGGAAACCAAGCAGCGCATTCATCAGCACGGTTTTACCTGCGCCGCTTTCACCAACCAGTGCAATCCGGCAGCCTGCGTGCAAAGTGAAATTAAGCGGCTGCGTCAGCGCATGGCCGCTGGCACTCATCACCACCAGATTTTCTGCGGTCAGCGTCAGAGGGGCGTTTTCACACCATGGACGAACCGCCTCCGGTTGCGGAACGTCCGGCGACGCATGCAGGAACGTTTCCAGCGCATCTGCCGCGCCTGTCGCCTGCGCTTTAGCGTGATAAAAGGTGCCCAGATCGCGCAGCGGCTGGAAAAACTCCGGTGCAAGGATCAGCGCAAGAAAGCCGGCAAACAGCGTTACGCCGGTGCCGTAATGGCCGAAATCAAATTCGCCAAGGTAAGAGAAGCCAAAGTAGACGGCAACAACGGCAATGGCCAGCGAGGCAAAAAACTCCAGTACCGCTGAAGAGAGAAACGCGAGACGCAGCACTTCCATCGTCCGCTGACGAAAACTAGCGGTGCTGGCAGCAATAGCCTGTTCTTCAGCCGCCGCACGGTGGAACAAACGCAGCGTTTCGCGTCCGCGCAGACGGTCGTAAAAATCACCGCTCAGCCGCGATAGCGCGAGAAAGTTACGCCGGCTGGCATCCGCTGCACCCATGCCAACCAGCGCCATAAACAGCGGGATCAGCGGTGCGGTAACCAGCAGAATCAACCCTGCAGCCCAGTTGACGGGAAATATGGCAATCAGAATTGCACAGGGAATAACCACTGCCAGCGTCATTTGTGGCAGATAGCGTGCATAGTAATCCTGCATTTGCTCAATCTGTTCAAGCAGCAGCGTTGACCAGCTGCCCGCAGGTTTGCCCTGTATCCAGGCAGGCCCAAGCGCATCAAGACGATCAAGCAGTTGCCGCCGCAGCGCCCGCCGGATAGCAAGACCGGCGCGGAATCCCGCCATCTCCCGTCCATAGTTAAAACCGGCGCGCAACAGAAAGCAGAGCAGCAATAGCAGAAACTGAGCAACCAGCGCCGAACGGGGCTGATGAGACACGATTAGCTGGTGCAGTAGCGTAGCCATCAGCCACGCCTGCGCAATAAGGATGATTGCGGAGGCAAAACCGCATAGTGCAGCCAGCCGCAGGGCATTTGCGCCAGAAGCTCGCTGCTGCCGTAACCAGCTCAGCACTGTCTGTTGCCGTGATCTATTCATACTGTCGTCTGCTCTTCTGAATCAGGGCGAAACCCGGATAAAGTATCAGGTTATTGCGATCGGCAGCACTTTAGCACGCTGTATATAAAAAAGGCGACCTGAACAGGTCGCCTTTATATAATTATGATCAGATTATTAACAACTTACCGATCGTTTTTACCCAGACCATCGAGATAGCGCTCTGCATCCAGCGCAGCCATACAGCCGGTGCCGGCTGATGTAATCGCCTGACGATAGGTATGATCCATGACATCACCTGCGGCAAAGACGCCCGGAATACTGGTTTGGGTCGCGTTACCGTGCAGGCCGGACTGTACTTTAATGTAGCCATTCTCCAGCGCCAGCTGGCCCTCGAAAATGGCGGTGTTTGGGCTATGACCAATCGCCACAAACAGGCCTGCTACCTCAAGTGATTCTGCAGGCTCACCGTTAGTTGCCAGTAGCTTCACGCCCGTCACACCCATCTGGTCACCGGTCACTTCTTCCAGCGTACGATGCGTATGCAGCACAATATTGCCACTGCGCACTTTTTCCATCAGCCGGTCGATCAGAATCTTCTCTGCGCGGAAGGTGTCACGGCGGTGGATCAGGTGCACCTCAGACGCGATGTTGGCAAGGTACAGCGCCTCTTCAACAGCAGTATTGCCTCCGCCGATTACCGCAACTTTCTGGTTGCGATAGAAAAATCCGTCGCAGGTTGCACAGGCAGAGACGCCCCGGCCCTTAAACGCCTCTTCAGAAGGCAGACCCAGATAGCGTGCCGATGCGCCCGTCGCAATAATCAGAGCGTCCGCCGTATATTCGCCGCTGTCACCGGTCAGGCGAAAAGGGCGCTGCTGCAGATCAACGGTATGAATATGATCGAACAGGATTTCGGTATTGAATTTTTCGGCATGCGCATGCATACGCTCCATCAGCGACGGCCCGGTCAGGTCGTGCGGGTCGCCTGGCCAGTTTTCAACTTCGGTGGTCGTCGTAAGCTGGCCGCCCTTTTCCAGACCGGTAACCAGCACCGGATTCAGGTTAGCGCGTGCCGCATAAACTGCAGCGGTATAACCGGCTGGGCCTGAGCCCAGGATAAGCAGTTTGCTGTGTTTGGCCGTACTCATGCATTCCTCAGTGTGTTTCTGACAACAGTGATTTTGATTGTAGGGAAATTAGGACAGCAAAAAAAGCTTTGCACCATTTTGTTAGCAATTGCTGCAAGCGGCGTAGACGATGAAACGTATCTTTGCTGCAGCGTTGCGCTAAAAGAGTGCATTCTGAGTAAATAAAGGACATCACTGCCCTGAAAATATCATTTAAAAACAGGGCTCCAGTACGGTATCTGGCATCTTGTACTGAATTTAGATGTTTTACTTTGACAATCGCCTGCGCATTTGCGAAAACATTGGAAGAAGCAGAGAGTCTCTGACGGTTCAGAATGGTAATTCATCACTGTTTTGCGCGGCGGCGTCAGAAAATCTCAGCCTGACATTGGTAATGACGCATGATGTGGACAGACAGCATGCGTCATACGGATGGTGCGTGACTGCACAGGCTTATGGTCTTCAATTCAGTAAGGCTCTGAAATACGCATTTTTCAGGGTGTGGCAGGCATAGGGAAGGAATTAAGAGAGACAATAATAATGGTAGACAATAAAAAGCGCCCCGGAAAAGATCTGGATCGTATCGACAGAAATATCCTGAATGAACTGCAAAAAGATGGCCGTATCTCCAATGTTGAGCTTTCCAAGCGCGTAGGCCTTTCGCCAACGCCATGCCTTGAGCGTGTTCGCCGTCTGGAGCGACAGGGCTTTATCCTGGGCTACACCGCGCAGCTCAACCCCCACTATCTTGATGCATCCCTACTGGTGTTTGTTGAGATTACTCTGAATCGCGGTGCCCCTGACGTGTTTGAGCAATTTAACGCCGCAGTGCAAAAACTTGAGGAAACTCAAGAGTGTCACCTCGTTTCCGGTGACTTTGACTATCTGCTGAAAACCCGCGTGCCTGATATGTCTGCCTATCGCAAACTGCTGGGAGAAACCTTGCTGCGCCTGCCAGGCGTAAACGACACCCGTACCTATGTCGTGATGGAAGAGGTTAAACAGAGTAACCGGCTGGTCATTAAAACCCGCTAACGCAGGGAAGGTGCAAAGCGTGCAGGATTTAGGTACACTCCTGTGAATTCATACAGGACCAGCGTCGGGCTCTTCCGGCGCTGTTGCCTTCTTATTTTGCAGGCACCTGGAGAGTTCTCTTGAGCCAGGAATACACAGAAGATAAAGATGTTTCGTTACAACCGCTGAGCAGTGGACGTCGTCTGCTCGAGGCGTTGCTCATCCTTGTAGCCCTGTTCGCCATCTATCTGATGGTGTCACTGGTGAGTTTTAACCCTTCCGATCCCAGCTGGTCTCAGACCGCATGGCATGAACCTATCCATAATATCGGGGGTAGCGTTGGCGCCTGGCTGGCAGATACTTTGCTGTTTATCTTTGGCGTGATGGCCTATGCCATTCCACCCGTTATCCTGGGCCTGTGCTGGATCACTTTTCGTCAGCGCGATCGGCAGGATTATATCGACTATTTTGCCGTTGGATTACGTCTGATAGGCGTGCTGGCGCTGGTGGTGACTACCTGCGGCCTGGCTGCGCTGAATGTGGATGATATCTGGTACTTCGCCTCGGGCGGTGTTATCGGCAGTCTGGTCAGCAATGCTATGGCGCCGTGGCTTCATGGAGCAACCGGCACGCTGACGCTGCTCTGTATCTGGGCTGCAGGTATCACACTCTATACTGGCTGGTCATGGCTCGCTATCGCTGAAAAAATCGGGAGCGTGGTAATGGGCGTGCTGACGTTCGCCAGTAACCGCTCTCGTCATGACGATCGCTGGGAAGAAGATGAGTATGATGAGGACGCGGATGTTCCAGCGCGTCCGGCTGTAGCGCTTCAGGCTGCTGACGAAGAGGACGTGCTGCTGGCTGCGCCGCGAACGCCCGCGCCTGCACCTGCTGCTGAGCTGGCCAGTGAACCCCTGCTGGCCAAAGCGTCCAGCGCAACCGCTGCGGCACTGTCTGCAGTGAGTGAAGCTGCCCGTCAGGCACCGCCCGCTTCGGCTCCTGTAGCAGAACCTGTACTGGCGGTTGAGCCAGCGGCTACACAGGCTGCGGTGCCGCAACCGGTCGCATCTCAACCGGTTGTTGCAGCTACGCCAGCATCGCAGACGCCACCCCTCTATCATTTTGAACTGCCGGAAGAGCCTGTCGCGTCACCTGCTGTACAGGATGAAGATGGCCCGCGCATGGGCGACTGGCAAAGTGCCGATCGCTTTTCTGCTGTTGCCCCTGCATTTACGGCCGCTGCGGCCACAGGTGCTGCCACTGCTGCCGTACAGCGTGCGGAAGAGTCGCTGTCGCCTGTTTTTGACATTGTGCCTGAGCGCGATCGTAACCCGCAGGTAAAGCAGGGTATTGGTCCGGAGCTGCCGCGACCCAACAAAGTTAAACTGCCGACCCGACGTGAACTTGCCTCTTATGGAATTAAACTGCCTTCACAGCGTATGGCAGAAGAGAAAGCGCGTGAAGAAGCAGAGCAGCAGCAGCCGGATGTGAGTGCCACGCTGCATCAGCCGCAGTATGAAGAAGACGCTGCGCTTCAGGAAGCGCAGTTGCGTGATGCATTTCAGTCACAGCAGCAGCAGCGCTATGGTGAAAGCTGGGAGTCGCATACTGAAGAGGATGATCAGGAGGCGCAGCATCAGGCGCAGCTGGCAAGCCAGTTTGCGGCACAGCAGCAGCAGCGCTACAGCGCGCCACAGGAAGAAAAAGCGCCGGTGTTCAATCTGGATACCTCGGCTGCTTTTGACTTCTCACCCATGAAAGATCTGGTTGATGATACGCCGAGCGAACCGCTGTTTACTATCGCGGCCACGCCGGAACCTGAAGCGCAGTGGCAGCAGCCAGCCGTACCGGCAGCAGAACCTGTGGCGCCGCGGCAGCAGCCAGCTGTACCGGCAGCGGAACCGGCGGTGCAGCAGCAGCCAGTTGCACCGGCAGCGGAACCAGCGGTTCAATGGCAGCAGCCCGCCGTGCCGGTAGCGGAACCGGCTGTGCCCGCACAACCCGTTCCACCGCCTTCATACAGTGAAGCGGGCAGCACAGGATTTGCAGCAGAGCCAGAGCCTGCAGTCGCACCGGCTACTCCGGCGCAGGATAGTCTGTTTCACCCTTTCCTGGTGCGTCATGAACGACCACTGGAGAAACCTTCGACGCCGCTTCCGGTACTTGAGCTGCTGACAGCTCCGCCGGAAGAAGAAGAGCCCGTGGATATGTTTGCGCTGGAACAGACGGCGCGCCTGGTAGAAGCACGCCTGGCGGACTATCGGGTAAAAGCTGAAGTGGTAGGGATCTCTCCGGGCCCGGTGATTACCCGTTTTGAACTCGACCTGGCTCCGGGCGTTAAAGCAGCAAGGATCTCTAACCTCTCCCGCGATCTGGCGCGTTCGCTGTCAGCCGTGGCGGTGCGCGTGGTGGAGGTCATCCCCGGTAAACCTTATGTCGGGCTTGAGCTGCCGAACAAACATCGCCAGACAGTCTATCTGCGTGAAGTGCTGGATTGCGACAAATTCCGCGATAACCCCTCTCCTCTGTCAGTGGTGCTGGGTAAAGATATTTCCGGACAGCCTGTTGTTGCCGATCTGGCAAAAATGCCACACCTGCTGGTAGCCGGTACCACCGGTTCCGGTAAGTCGGTTGGCGTTAACACCATGATCATCAGCATGCTCTATAAAGCGACACCGGAAGAAGTGCGCTTTATTATGATCGACCCGAAAATGCTTGAGCTGTCAGTTTATGAAGGGATCCCACATCTGCTTACCGAGGTGGTAACCGACATGAAAGACGCGGCTAACGCGCTCCGCTGGAGCGTGGTAGAGATGGAGCGTCGCTACAAACTGATGTCTGCACTGGGCGTACGTAACCTTGCCGGTTATAACGAAAAAATCGAGCAGGCTGCGGCGATGGGCCGTCCGATTCCGGATCCGTTCTGGAAGCCGGGAGACAGCATGGACATGACACCGCCCGTGCTGGAGAAACTGCCTTACATCGTGGTGCTGGTAGATGAATTTGCCGACCTGATGATGGCCGTGGGTAAAAAGGTAGAAGAGCTGATAGCGCGTTTGGCGCAAAAAGCGCGTGCTGCCGGTATTCACCTGGTGCTGGCAACTCAGCGTCCGTCGGTTGACGTTATTACCGGTCTGATTAAAGCCAACATTCCTACCCGTATCGCTTTTACGGTATCAAGTAAAATTGACTCGCGTACTATTCTCGATCAGGGCGGCGCAGAATCGCTGCTGGGAATGGGTGATATGCTCTACATGCCGCCTAACTCCTCGATGCCGGTACGCGTGCATGGCGCATTCGTGCGCGATCAGGAAGTTCATGCTGTTGTGCAGGACTGGAAAGCGCGCGGACGCCCGCAGTATATTGACAGCATCACAGCGGGTGAGGAGAGCGAAGGCGGCGCAGGGGGCATGGATGGTGATGAAGAGCTCGATCCGCTATTCGATCAGGCAGTCTCCTTTGTGGTTGAGAAACGTCGTGCCTCTATCTCTGGCGTGCAGCGTCAGTTCCGCATCGGCTACAACCGTGCGGCACGTATCATTGAGCAGATGGAAGCACAGGGTATTGTTTCTGAGCCGGGCCATAACGGTAACCGCGAGGTGCTTTCACCGCCACCACATGAAATGTAACGCCGGCTGACAGCACTATTTTCCTCATGGGCCAGTTATTAACTGGCCCATTGTTTATCTGTTGCGCAATCTCCATATCTTTGGGACCTTTCGGCTTTTTCTTCTGTCGAAGAGACAATACGGCAACTACGTTTAATAGCAGTGAGTATCAGGAACAGTGAATAAGGAATCGAATCAGATGAAATTACGCGTTATTGCCTGTGGCCTGCTGGCCGGTTTTGTTTCAGCATCTGCACTGGCAGATGCCTCTGGCGATCTGCAGCAGCGCCTGAACAAAGTAAACAGCTTCCATGCCAGTTTTAGCCAGAAAGTAACCGACGGCAGCGGCGCTAATGTTCAGGATGGTGAAGGGGAGTTATGGGTTAAGCGTCCCAGCCTGTTTAACTGGCATATGACGGCACCAGATGAGAGCGTTATTGTCTCTGACGGTAAAAACCTGTGGTTCTATAACCCGTTTGTCGAACAGGCCAGCGTCAGCCTGTTGCAGAATGCCACCAGCAATACGCCCTTTATGCTTATCGCGCGCAATCAGCCCAGCGACTGGCAGCAGTACAATATCAAACAGCAGGGGGACAGCTTTGAGCTGACGCCAAAAAACAGCGACGGCAATCTGAAGCAGTTCACCATCAACGTCTCATCATCGGGCACCATCAATCAGTTCAGCGCGATTGAGCAGGATGGCCAGCGCAGCAGCTACCAGCTGAAGAGCCAGAAAAATGGTGCCATCAGTCCCGATAAATTTACCTTTACGCCACCAAAAGGGGTAACGGTAGACGACCAGCGTCAGTGAGGTTGAGTTGAGTAATCTCTCTCTGGATTTTGCCCCTTCAAATGCGTTTAAACCGCTGGCCGCCAGAATGCGGCCCGCCACGCTTCAGCAGTATATCGGCCAGCAGCATCTGCTCGCCCTGGGTAAACCGCTGCCGCGGGCGATTGAAGCCGGACAGCTGCACTCAATGATCCTGTGGGGCCCGCCGGGCACCGGAAAAACCACGCTGGCGGAGATCATCGCGCACTACGGCAACGCTGATGTGGAACGCATTTCAGCGGTGACGTCAGGCGTAAAGGATATTCGTGAAGCGATTGAACGTGCCCGGCAAAACCGCCATGCCGGTCGGCGTACTATCCTGTTTGTGGATGAGGTCCATCGCTTTAACAAAAGCCAGCAGGATGCTTTTCTGCCGCACATTGAAGACGGCACCATTACGTTTATTGGCGCGACTACGGAAAATCCTTCGTTTGAACTCAATTCTGCGCTGCTGTCGCGCGCGCGCGTTTATCTGCTCAAATCACTGACCACAGAAGATATTGAGCAGGTGCTGACGCAGGCGATGGAGGATAACACCCGTGGTTATGGCGACAGCGACATTGTGCTGCCTGATGCCACTCGCCGGATGATCGCCGAATTGGTAAGCGGTGATGCACGCCGGGCGCTTAATACGCTGGAAATGATGGCGGATATGGCAGATGTTAACGCAGAGGGTAAACGGGAGCTGACGCCGCAGTTGCTCACTGAAGTCGCCGGCGAGCGCGCGGCGCGCTTTGATAATCAGGGCGATCGCTTTTACGATCTTATCTCGGCGCTGCACAAATCGGTGCGCGGCTCTGCGCCCGACGCGGCGCTCTACTGGTATGCCAGAATCATAACCGCAGGCGGAGATCCGCTCTACGTCGCACGGCGCCTGCTGGCTATCGCCTCGGAAGATGTCGGCAATGCCGATCCGCGTGCAATGCAGGTAGCCATCTCAGCCTGGGACTGCTTTACGCGCGTCGGGCCGGCAGAAGGCGAGCGCGCGATTGCGCAGGCGATTGTCTATCTGGCGTGTGCGCCGAAAAGCAACGCAGTGTACACGGCTTTCAAAGCGGCGCTGCGCGATGCGCGCGAGCATCCAGACTATGATGTGCCGGACCATCTGCGTAATGCGCCGACAAAACTGATGAAAGAGATGGGGCTGGGCAAAAGCTATCGCTATGCGCATGACGAGCCCAACGCTTATGCGGCCGGCGAAGTCTTTTTTCCGCCGGAAATGCGCGACGTCCGTTATTACCATCCTGTGCCGCGCGGACTGGAAGGGAAGATCGGTGAAAAACTCGCCTGGCTGGCTGAGCAGGATCAAAATAGCCCGATAAAACGCTACCGCTGATAAACGCGTTACGGTAAGGTGAGCAAGGAATTCATTGCATTCCAGTGGGATGCAACCCCTCTTTTTTTCAATTAACCTTTTATTACACAGGATAAGCATGCTCGATCCCAATCTGCTGCGTAACGAGCCAGACGCAGTCGCAGAAAAACTGGCACGCCGGGGATTTAAACTGGATGTGGATACGCTGCGCTCCTTAGAAGAGCGTCGTAAAGTACTGCAGGTAGAGACAGAAAATCTGCAGGCTGAGCGTAATGCCCGATCCAAATCCATCGGTCAGGCAAAAGCCCGTGGGGAAGATATCGAGCCGCTGCGTCAGGAAGTGAATACGCTGGGTGAACGTCTGGATGCGGCAAAAGCTGAACTGGATGTGCTGCAAAATGCGATCCGCGATTTTGCGCTGGCGCTGCCAAACCTCCCGGCTGATGACGTTCCTCTGGGTAAAGATGACAGTGAGAACCTGGAAATCAGTCGCTGGGGGGAGCCGCGCCAGTTTGACTTCCCGGTTAAAGATCACGTGGAGCTGGGTGAATCGGTCAGGGGGCTGGATTTTGCCGCCGCCGTTAAACTGACCGGTTCCCGCTTTATCGTAATGCAGGGGCAGATTGCCCGCCTGCATCGCGCCCTGAGTCAGTTTATGATCGATCTGCACACGCAGGAGCACGGCTACCTGGAAACCTATGTGCCGTATCTGGTTAACCACGATACGCTGTATGGCACCGGGCAGCTGCCAAAATTTGGCGAAGACCTGTTTCACACCAAACCGCTGGGTGAAGAGGCGGGCAGCAGTAACTATGCGCTGATCCCTACCGCTGAAGTGCCGCTGACTAATCTGGTGCGTGATGAAATCGTCGAAGAAGAGAGTCTGCCAATCAGACTGACGGCGCATACGCCATGTTTCCGCTCTGAGGCAGGTTCGTACGGGCGCGATACGCGCGGGCTGATCCGTATGCACCAGTTCGACAAAGTTGAGATGGTGCAGATCGTTGCGCCGGAAACCTCTATGGATGCACTTGAAGCGCTGACCGGACATGCGGAGAAAGTGCTGCAACTGCTTAATCTTCCCTACCGTAAAGTGCTGCTCTGCACCGGTGATATGGGCTTTGGCGCAGTGAAAACCTACGATCTCGAAGTCTGGCTGCCGGCGCAGGATACCTACCGTGAAATCTCCTCCTGCTCCAACATGTGGGATTTCCAGGCGCGTCGTATGCAGGCACGCTGCCGCAGCAAAAGTGATAAAAAGCCGCGCCTGCTGCATACGCTGAACGGATCGGGACTGGCGGTAGGTCGTACGCTGGTTGCAGTACTGGAAAACTATCAGCAGGCCGATGGCCGGATTGCCGTCCCGGACGTGCTGCGTCCTTATATGGGCGGTCTGGAGTATATTGGCTGATCGTACCCTGATTAAAGAACCCGGCGCTGGCCGGGTTTTTTTATGGGCAATATCGTTCGCAGCAATGCCTTTTCCCTGCAAAGTTATCACAAATAAACGTTATCGAAGAACGCCGGCAGTTAAGCGCTAAAAATCTGTAAATTCATAGTGATAGATTTTAATCCGGCTTTGTTTATTATGCTTCTAACCGCCTGAAGATAAAAAAAATAAATTGTTCAGCAGCAAATTGTGCGGTGCCTTTTTTCTCTTCGTTGACTTTCCGTTTTCCAGTGGCAAACTGCGCGCAATTCTCGCTTCTTTCCATTGGTTTTATCCTTATGCTTACCTGGTCGCGCCCCGTCCTGCTGCTGCTCTGCGGCTTAATGCTGATGACGGTTTCTATCGC
>Ga0105244_10002351_pt1 | contig 14360 bp, 15 predicted proteins | sample KBSM44metaG_FD_80423 | JGI IMG/M metagenome (GOLD analysis project Ga0105244, IMG submission 80423) | Miscanthus rhizosphere microbial communities from Kellogg Biological Station, Michigan, USA - KBS M4-4 metaG | ecosystem: Host-associated > Plants > Roots > Rhizosphere > Soil | place...
GTGTTATCCGCCGAAAACGAAGCGATGCGCGAACATTTTTATTCTGTCGCGAATCTCGCCGCATTTATTAAAAGTCAAAACCCTGCGCACAGCGCCTGATTGAAACCACGAGTACGTTATGAAGAAAGAAGATATTTATCAGGAAGTCACCGGGTTACTGGTTAAGTTATTTGAACTCTCTCCTGAACAAATCACTCCGCAATCTCGTTTATACGAAGATTTGGATCTCGATAGTATCGATGCTGTAGATATGGTGGTTCATCTACAAAAGCGCAGCGGTAAAAAAATTAAACCGGAAGATTTTAAATCGGTACGCACAGTACAGGATGTTGTAGACGCGGTTGAGCGTTTGCATAGCGAGCCGTAAAGCGTGCGGGCAAAACAAGCACTGACGATAGCGGGGGGGCTAGCCGTAATTGGTTGGCCCTTTGCCGTCTGGTTGGCGATCTCATACCCAAAATTACACATTTTGCTGCCGATCCTTGCGCTGTGTTTTGTGCTGCGTTTATGTGTGTTACGTGGAAAAACTGGTGCTTTAAGCCGGGCTTTTAAAGGTCTTGCGTGGGCTGGGGCGGTGTTATCACTCGCCAGTATCTGGATGCGAGAAGCGCAACTGCTACTGTGGTATCCGGTGGTCGTCAATGCGGTGATGCTGACCTTGTTTGGGTCATCATTGTTTACGACGATGTCGCTTATCGAGCGCCTGGCGCGATGGCGTGAAGGGGATCTGCCGCCTGCGGGCGTGCGTTACACCCGCCGTGTGACACAAGTCTGGTGCCTGTTCTTTATTTTTAACGGCAGTGTCGCCCTATGGACGTGCCTTGCGGGCAACATTCATTGGTGGACTCTATGGAATGGAATGGTGAGTTACCTGTTCATGGGCATGTTATTTGCTGCCGAATGGCTGGTCAGAGTGCGAGTGAAACGTCGCTATGAATAGCCCGTTAGCGCTGGCGCTCTGGCTTAATGGTAGCCGTCATCCGCAGCATGTGGTGGCGTTTGCCGGGCAGCAATGCTTCACGCAGAGCGATTTAATTAAAGATGTGCAGCGTATTTATGACTGGCTACAGCGCCAGCCCGGCCAGTGCTGGGCGCTCTGTTTTGATAACAGTTATGACTTTATCGCTGCACTATTAGCGACGCTGCACGCGGGTAAAACACCGGTTTTACCAGGGCATAATCGTGAAGCCCAACTGCGTGAGCAGCAAGAACATTTTTGCGGCGTGCTCAGTGATACTCCGCTAAATCTCAGTTGCCCGGTGCTGAACCCGCAAACACTGAATTACTCCGCGTTCCAGCCGTTTGAACCGGTCCCCGAAGAGGCTGGCGTGGTGTTCTTTACCTCAGGTTCGACGGGGGAACCGGCACAAATCTACAAAACGCTGCGTGCACTGGATGAGGAAATTGCCTGGCTGGCGGCGCTGTGGGGCGATAGCCTGCGTGATTGTCGCGTAGTGGGGTCGGTGTCGCATCAGCACCTTTATGGTTTCACTTTCCGCGTGATGTTGCCGATGGCGCTTGGCCTGGCGGGTGATGCTGCGATGATTCACTTCCCGGAACAATTAGCGGCGCGTGCCTCACATCCATTGCTGTTTATCAGTAGTCCGGCATTTTTAAAACGGCTGGATATTAACCTTGCCGCACCGCAGTTCAAACGAGTGATTTCCGCTGCCGGGAAACTCGATGATGTTACGGCGCAACAGGCACTGGCCTGGCTGAAAACGCCAGTATCAGAAATTTACGGCACCACTGAAACCGGTGTGCTGGCATGGCGTGAACATGTGCAGACTGCTCCGGAATGGCAAGCCTTTCCGGCGGTGCGGTTTACTCAACAAGACGATGTCTGGCACGTGGAATCACCCTTGATTCATCACCTTCACGGGCAACTCGACGATATTCTGGAATTTACCTCGCAAGGGCGGTTTCGTTTAATTGGCAGACGTGACCGCGTGGTTAAAATTGAAGAAAAACGTATCTCGCTGAGTGAAGTTGAGCGTCGATTATTGGCTTTGCCAGGTGTTGTAGACGCGGTTGTGGTCCCGGTCACTCGAGGGAGTCGCATCGCACTTGGTGCCGTAGTGGTGGCCCCCACGGCGCAAGGAGCCTGCAAGCAACAGTGGCGAGAAGCGCTCAGTGCCTGGCTTGAGCCAATCGCCATTCCGCGTTACTGGCGCATCGTCGAGCGCATCCCGCTCAATAGCCAGAGCAAGCGCGCGTGGGCGCAATTACAGGAGTTATTTGATGAAACCCGTTGAGTTACAGCGTGCGCAACCCGAAGCGGGCAAACTGTGTTTGCGGCTTGCGGTTCCGCCAACATTAGGCTGGTTTGCCGGGCATTTCCCCACACAACCGCTGTTACCTGGGGTCGCGCAACTCGATTGGGTGATGGCCTACGGTGCAGAACTTGCGCCGGATATGCGCTTTAGTGCGATTGATAACGTTAAATTCCAGCGCCCGATTGTTCCGCAAAGCGAACTGGAACTGAATCTGCAATGGGATGCTACGCGTAACGTGCTGAGTTTTTCCTACACCTTGTTGACTGAAGATGGCGGCATTCCGGCCAGCAGCGGGAAGATTAAATTATGCCCGTAACACCTGCGGCTTTTCGCCCCTGTGTGGTGATCCCGTGTTTTAACCACGGCGCGACGCTGTCGGCGGTGCTGGCACGCCTGCAACCGTTTGGCCTGCCTTGCATTATTGTCGATGACGGCAGTGAACAAGCCACCAAACAGCAACTGGCAGAATTAACCGGCGTTACGCTTATCAGTCTTCCCACTAATCAGGGGAAGGGAGAGGCGGTGATTACCGGCCTGGAAGCGGCGGCGCAGGCGGGTTTTACCCACGCAGTCCAGCTTGATGCCGACGGGCAACACTGCATAGAAGATGTGCCACGTTTTTTAGATGAAGCGCGAGCCCATCCCGAAAGCCTGATTTCCGGCACGCCGGAATACGACGAATCAGTACCAAAATCGCGCCTTTACGGGCGTTATGTCACGCATGTCTGGGTGTGGATTGAAACATTGTCGCTGTCATTAAAAGACAGTATGTGTGGATTTCGTGTCTATCCGCTGGCGGCCACGCTCGGGATTATTGAGAAACACCGTCCGGGTAAACGGATGGATTTCGATACCGAAATCATGGTGCGTTTGTATTGGGCGGGAACCGACAGTCGATTTTTGCGTACCAGGGTTATCTATCCAGCGGATGGTGTGTCGCACTTTGATGCGCTGCACGATAATTTGCGTATCTCCTGGATGCACACTCGGTTGTTTTTTGGCATGTTGCCGCGCATTCCGGCGTTGCTCACGCGCCGTCGCAAAGCTGCTCACTGGGCACAAATCCCCGAGCGTAAAGGGCTGGCGGGAATGCGTTTAATGCTCAACATTTACCAGCGTTTAGGGCGTCGGGCATTCAACGTCTTGCTTTATCCGGTGGTGGCGTGGATGTGGCTGAGCGGAAGCGCGCAGCGTAAAGCCTCACAGCAGTGGCTGGAACGCGTCAGGCAACAGGCAGAAAGCCAGCAAATAACCTTGCCACAAGGTTTAAATAGCTATCGGCATTTCTTACGTTTCGGGGATGCGATGCTCAATAAGATTGCGGCCTGGCGGGGTGATATTGTCTGGGGACGTGACATTGAATTTGCACCAGGCAGCCGTGAAGTTTTACAACCACAGGCCGGGCAGGGGAAGCTGATCCTTGCCGCTCATCTCGGTGACATCGAGGCCAGCCGCGCGCTGGCGCAAGTGGAGGCCGGGCTGATTATTAATGCGCTGGTATTTACTGACCATGCCCAACGTTTTCGTCAGATTATTGAAGAAATTGCCCCACAGGCGGCGGTGAACTTGCTCCCTGTCAGCCATATTGGGCCGCAGACAGCAATGTTATTACAAGACAAACTTGACGCTGGTGAATGGGTGGCGATTGTGGGTGACCGAATTGCGGTGAACTCGCAGCGCGGCGGGGAACGGCGCATCTGCTGGAGCCAGTTTATGGGCAGCCCCGCGCCATTTCCACAAGGCCCGTTTATCCTGGCTGCCGCATTACGATGCCCAGTCATTCTTATGATGGTATTGCGTGAGCAGGGCAAGTTGCGTATTCACGCTGAAAACTTTGCCGATCCGCTGTTGCTACCGCGAACCACACGCTCTCAGTCTCTACAAGACATCATTGATCGCTACGCGCAGCGCCTGGAATCTTACGCACTGCGTTCGCCACTAGACTGGTTTAATTTTTATGATTTCTGGCAGTTACCGCCAGAAAAGGAGTCCGGATGTTAAATGACCCACGTTTCTCTGTGGAGATCAGCATCAAAGTCCCATTCCATGATGTCGATGCAATGGGTGTGGTGTGGCACGGTAACTATTTCCGTTACTTTGAAGTGGCGCGTGAGGCGTTGCTTGGCCAATTTTCTTATGGCTATCGGGCGATGCAAGAGTCCGGTTACGTTTGGCCAGTGGTCGACACCCGCGTCAAATACCGTGATGTGGTGAAATTTGAACAACAGATTTTGGTCCGCGCTACGGTACTGGAATACGAAAACCGTCTGAAAATCGGCTATGAAATTGTCGATGCGCAAAGTGGCAAACGCACCACCACGGGTTACACCATTCAGGTTGCTGTTTCGGCAACCAGCGGAGAGCTGTGTTTTATTTCCCCTCCAGTACTTTTTGAACGTATGGGTTTGAGTCATGAATAAGATTTTTTTAATGGCCTTGCTGCTTATCAGCTTTACGGTGAGCGCCATCACACTTGATGATGTGCAGCGCAGTTTTGCCTCGCAGCCGGTGGTTCGGGCTAAATTCCAACAAGAACGGCAAATTAGCGGCATGGCGCAACCGCTCCATTCCAGCGGTGAAGTGTTGATCGCCAAAAGCAAAGGCTTGTGGTGGCAACAACAGCATCCTTTCCCGATGACGCTGGTGCTGGATGACAGCCATATGGCACAAAAAATGGGCACTCAGCCACCGCAAATCATCACCGCTGACAGCAACCCGCAAATGTTCCAGTTCAACCATTTGTTGCGTGCGCTATTCCAGGCTGATCGCAAAGTGCTCGATGAGAACTTTTCCAGCGTCTTTACCGACCAGGGCAAAGGCCAATGGCAGCTGGTATTAACGCCGACAACAACGCCGCTCGATAAGCTGTTTAGCACCATTACTTTGCAGGGCGATAAGTATCTGAAGCGCATTGCGTTGAACGATTTGCAGGGCGATTTCACTGAAATCATCTTTAGTAACCACCGACCAGAACCGCGAAAACTCACGAATGAAGAGCAGCAGCGCTTCGCTTTCTGACGTGTATCGTCGCCTGGCGTGGGGCTGGCTGGCGGTAGTCAGCTTGCTGGTGGTGTTGCTTGCACTCTTGCTCCCCAGGGCGCGGCTCGACAGCAGCGTATTGTCGCTGCTGCCTGCCAGCAGCCTTGGGAAAGTCCCGCCGCAAATTGAGAACGGTTTTCTGCAACGTCTGGACAAACAGATGATGTGGATGGTCAGCCCCGGTAACCAACCGGATGCCGCTGCTGCGCAGTGGTGGCAAACACAACTGCAACAGCAACCGTTCCTGCAAGATGTGCAGGGGCCGATGGAGGCTAAAAGCCAGCAGGAGTGGGGGAAATTCTACTTCGAAAACCGCAATGGCCTGCTGGATAACCAGACCCGCAGCCGTTTGCAAAATGGCGGTGAAGCGCAGGCGCAGTGGGTGTTATCGCAACTTTACTCGGCGTTTTCCGGCGTCAGCGGTAAAGAGCTGACTAACGATCCGCTGATGCTGGTGCGCGGTTCGCAACTGGCGCTGCAACAAACTGCCAGCCAAATGCGCCTGCAAAACGGCTGGCTGGTGGCGCGTGATAAACAAGGGCGCTACTGGTATTTGCTGCATGGCGAACTCAAGGGGTCCTCGTTTGATATGCAGCAAGGGCGTGTGGCAGTTGAACAACTGCGGGCTTTACAACAAAAGCTGAAATCACAATTCCCGGATGCACAGGTGATGTCGCGCGGCACCTTATTCTACAGTGATTACGCCAGCCAGCAGGCTAAGCATGATGTTTCAACGCTGGGTCTGGCAACGGTGATTGGCGTACTGCTGCTGGTGTTACTGGTGTTTCGTTCGCTGCGCCCATTACTGTTATGCGCCACGTCAGTTGCCATTGGTGCGCTGGCGGGTACGGCAATTACGCTGCTCTGCTTTGGCGAATTGCACCTGATGACGTTGGTGATGAGCATGAGCATCGTTGGTGTTTCGGCAGATTACACGCTCTATTACCTGACAGAACGTATGGTGCATGGCGCGCAAAATTCGCCGAGCGCCAGTTTACGCAAAGTGCTTCCCGCGCTATTGCTGGCGCTGGCGACGACGGTGATCGCTTATCTCATTATGATCCTCGCGCCATTCCCTGGCATTCGTCAGCTTGCAGTGTTCGCCGCCAGTGGGTTAATCGCCTCTTGTCTGACGGTGGTGTGCTGGTATCCGTTTGCGGTGCGCGGTTTGCCCGTCAGACCGGTGCCTTGTAGCAGGTTGCTTAACGGTTGGTTGAATGCGTGGCAAAACAATAAAGCGGTGCGTTTTGGCATACCACTGGCGTTGCTGTTTATTAGTCTCGCCGGAATAGTTTCATTAAAAATTAACGATGACATTGCCAGCTTCCAGGCGTTGCCGCAGGATCTGGTGCGTGAAGAACAGGCGATTACCGCGCTGACCGGGCAGGGCATGGATCAAAAATGGTTTGTGGTTTACGGCGAGACAGCCGAACAAACCTTGCAGCGCCTCGAAAAGCTGGCCCCAGTCCTGGCAAGCGCGCAAAAGAATAAACTTATCGACAGTTACCGACTGATCCCGCTCGCCTCGCTTGAACAGCAACAGGCGGATTTGCGATTGCTGCGCGAAGCCGCGCCGGTTTTACAAAAACGCCTCGCCGAAAGTGGGATTACCGTCAGTGCGCCCAATCTGCAACAAATGGCGGTGACGCCCGAACTCTGGCAAAAAAGTGTTATTAGCAGTGGCTGGCGCTTGTTGTGGCTCACATTGCCGGACGGTAAAAGTGGCGCGCTGGTGCCGGTCAGTGGGGTTCGTGATAGCGCGGCACTGGCGGGGTTGGCGGCAAAACTGCCGGGCGTCAGTTGGGTTGACAGAAAAGTGATGTTCAATGAATTGTTCAGCCATTTCCGCAGTTTATTAGCGGGGCTGTTGGCTGCCGCAGTGGCCGCGATTGCGTTGAGTTATGTGCTGCGTCTCGGCGTAAAACGTGGCCTGCTGAGTGTGCTGCCTTCGCTGTTATCACTCGGCGGTGGCCTTGCTGCTCTGGCGTTTAGCGGCCACGCACTGAATCTGTTTTCGTTGCTGGCGTTGGTGCTGGTTCTGGGCATCGGCATCAATTACACCCTGTTCTTTAGTAATCCGCGTGGGACTGCGCTTACGTCGTTGCTCGCCATCAGCGTGGCCTTGCTGACCACACTTTTCACCTTAGGAATGCTGGTCTTTAGCCAGACACAAGCCATCGCCAGTTTCGGTATTGTGTTGAGCTGCGGGATCTTCTGCGCATTTTTAACCGCACCATTAGCCTTACCCCCATCCACCCAGGGAAAGGGAAAGAGAGAATAATGAAAAAATTACCGATATTGGCCTTACTGTTGGGCTCATTTTTACTCAGCGCGTGCAGCACGCCAAAACCTGATAACTCCCGTCCGCAAGCCTGGTTAAAACCGGGCACCCTGGTGACGCTACCCGCGCCGGGGATTTCGCCGTCAATCACCGAACAACAGTTGCTGAGCGCCCAGGTCAAAGGTAAAACGCAGTCGCTGATGGTGCTGCTGAATGCCGACCAGCAAAAAGTGATGCTGGCAGGGTTGTCACCATTGGGGATCCGTTTATTCCGCCTGACCTACGATCAAACAGGGGTTAAAACCGAGCAGTCGATTACGTTGCCGGAATTACCGCCAGCCAGCCAGGTGCTTGCCGATATTATGTTGAGCTACTGGCCGATAAGCGCCTGGCAGCCGCAACTCCCTGCGGGGTGGACGCTAAAAGATATCGATTCACGACGTGAATTACGTGACGACCAGGGTGAAATCATCGAAACGATCGATTACCTGACCCGTGACGGAAACCGCCAGCCAGTCAGCGTGCGTCACCATCGTTTCGGTTATGTCATCAGCATTCAGCACCTGGAAAACTAATCATGATTACTTTAACGGCTGCCGGAATGGTCAATGCGTTAGGCAATAACCTTGCCGAAATCGCCGAAAATTTGCAGGCTAACACTGCACCTGGCATGGTGCCGGATACCGACGGTTGGTTGCAGCAAGGCGAATGTTGGGTCGGGCGCGTTACCGGCGAGTTACCGGAAATCCCGCCAGATATGGTGCAATACCGCAGCCGTAACAACCGCTTGTTGCTGGCGGCACTGGCGCAAATTCGCCCACAGGTAGATGAAGCGATTGTGCGTTACGGCAACGAACGTGTGGCGGTAGTGCTGGGGACCAGTACGTCCGGGCTGGATGAAGGTGACCGCATGGTGAGCGGCACTCATGCGGGCAAACCGCCTGCGTCTTATCGTTATGGTCAGCAAGAACTTGGCGATCCTTCGCGTTTTCTCAGTGATTATCTGCAACTGTTTGGCCCAGCGTTGACGGTTTCAACCGCCTGTTCTTCAAGCGCGCGTGCCATTATTACCGGCCAACGGCTGATTGAATCCGGCATGGTCGATGCGGCGATTGTCGGCGGGGCAGATACCCTCAGCCGCATGCCGGTTAACGGCTTTAACAGCCTGGAATCGTTGAGCAGCACGCGCTGTAAACCTTTTAGTGCTGCACGCAACGGCATCACTATCGGTGAGGCCGGAGCGCTGATTTTGCTGACCAAAGAACCGGGAAAAGTACAACTGCTGGGCGTGGGCGAATCGTCAGATGCCTGGCATATGTCGGCTCCACATCCGGAAGGCGTGGGCGCGATTCACGCCATAGAAATGGCGCTGCGTGAGGCTGAACTCACGGCACAAGACATTGGCTATATTAATATGCACGGCACCGCCACGCGTCTTAATGACGAAATCGAAGCCAAAGTGGTGAATCAACTGTTCGGCGAAAGCGTTCCTTGCAGCTCGACAAAACATCTGACCGGCCACACGTTAGGTGCGGCTGGAGCCTGTGAAGCGGTGCTCTGCTATTTACTGTTATCGCAAGGGCTGAGGCTGCCAGCACAGGACTTCACTGATGCGCATCAAGACCTCACCCTTGCGCCTTGTGGTTTACTCAGCGCACCCCAGCCATTTACCAAACCAATAATGTTGTCGAACTCATTTGCTTTTGGCGGTAACAATGCCAGCCTGATTTTTGGAGTATCTCATGACTGATTTTCTTGCCCCGCACCACTATTTGCCGCACGAAGCACCCATGTGCCTGCTGGAGTCGGTAGTGGCGGTGGAACAAGAAAGTGCCCATTGTCGGGTCACGGTCAGCCACCATGGGGTACTGGCACCGTTTCTTGATGCGCAGGGGAATTTACCTGGCTGGTTTGCCATCGAGCTTATCGCGCAGACGGTAGGGGTGTGGTCTGGCTGGCACGCCATGAATAACGGCGAAGAAGCCAGCCGTGTTGGGATGCTGCTGGGGGGGCGAGGGTTGCGCTGCCCAGCCGGGTATCTTGCGCAAGGTTTGCAGTTGGAATGTCATGTCACGTTACTAATGCGTGATGAAAAAATTGGTAGTTTTGAAGGACAAATTCTCGCGGACGGTAACGTACTGGCGAGCGGGCGGGTCAATACCTATCAGCCTGATAATAATGAATTAGAGAAGTTTTTTTAAAGGAGTTTTTTTGTAGGTCGGGCAAGCGCAGCGCACCCGACAACGCGGATGAAAATGGTGGATGACGCTGACGCTTATCCACCCTACGAAACTTATAATAATGAGTCATACCCAAAATAATTCGAGTTGCATCGCGGCGGCAAGAGAACAAGTCCCGATGAGCTTACATAAGTAAGTGATTCGGGCGAGTGAGCGCAGGCAACAAAGAGGCAGCTTGAAGTATGACGGGTATTTTAATGGGATAGCAGCAAGATGACACAGACGGTATTAGTAACCGGTGCCAGCAAGGGGATCGGCAAGGCGATTGCCTGTGGGCTGGCGGCCGACGGATTTGCCGTGGTGGTGCACTACCATCGCGACGAAGCGGGCGCACAACAAACGCTTGAGCAAATAACGGCTCAGGGTGGAACGGGGCGCGTCATGCAGTTCGATAGCGCAGACCGCGAGCAATGCCGTAGTGTGATTGAAGCGGACATCGAAGCCCACGGTGCTTACTGGGGCGTGGTTAACAATGCTGGTATCACGCGTGACGGCGCATTTCCCGCATTAACTGATGATGATTGGGACGGCGTAATCCGCACCAATCTCGATAGTTTTTACAACGTGATTCAGCCGTGTGTGATGCCGATGATTGGCCTGCGTGCGGGAGGGCGTATCATCACGCTTTCCTCGGTTTCGGGCCTGATGGGCAACCGTGGGCAAGTGAATTACAGTGCCGCAAAAGCGGGCATTATTGGTGCTACAAAAGCGCTGGCAATTGAACTGGCGAAACGCAAAATCACCGTGAATTGCATAGCACCTGGTCTGATTGATACCGGCATGATTGAAATGGAAGCGGCCGCGCTCAACGAAGCCATGCGCCTGATTCCACTCCAGCGCATGGGCCAGCCAGAAGAAGTGGCTGGGCTTGCACGTTATTTGATGTCGCCAGTGGCCGCTTACGTCACACGCCAGGTTATCTCCATCAACGGAGGCATGTTGTGATTCGCCGGGTGGTGGTTACCGGAATGGGCGGTGTGACGGCATTTGGCGATAACTGGCAGGATGTGGCTGCGGGGCTGAAGTCCGGCCAGAATGCAGTGCGCAACATGCCAGAATGGCAAATCTACGATGGGCTAAACACCATGCTCGGCGCGCCGATAGATAATTTCACGCTCCCCGAACACTACACGCGTAAGCGTATTCGGGCGATGGGACGCGTTTCTTTGCTCGCGACTCGAGCCACTGAACTGGCATTAACCCAGGCCGGTTTACTCGACGATCCGATTTTAACTTGCGGTGAAACGGGGATAGCTTACGGTTCATCCACCGGCAGTACGGGTCCAGTGAGCGAATTCGCCACCATGCTGACCGAAAAGCACACGCGTAATATTACCGGCACCACTTACGTCCAGATGATGCCGCATACCGCTGCGGTGAATACCGGATTGTTCTTCGGTTTACGTGGCCGAGTGATCCCGACCTCAAGTGCGTGTACATCAGGCAGCCAGGCAATTGGTTATGCCTGGGAAGCTATTCGTCACGGCTACCAGACGGTCATGGTCGCGGGAGGTGCTGAGGAGTTATGTCCTTCGGAAGCGGCGGTGTTTGACACGTTGTTTGCAACCAGCCAACGCAATGACCAGCCAAAGAGCACGCCATCACCGTTTGATAAGCAACGTGATGGTCTGGTGATTGGCGAAGGTGCGGGGACATTGATCCTCGAGGATCTGGATCATGCACTGGCGCGTGGTGCCACCATTTATGCCGAGATCGTCGGGTTCCATACCAATTGCGATGCGGCACATATCACCCAGCCACAGAAAGAAACCATGCAGATTTGTATTGAACGCGGTCTGTATTCGGCGGGGCTTGAGGCCCGCGACATTGGCTATGTCAATGCGCATGGCACGGCAACTGACCGTGGTGACATTGCGGAAAGCCAGGCGACGGCGGCAATTTTCGGCACTAATACGCCAATCTCTTCGCTGAAAAGCTATCTGGGTCATACGCTTGGCGCGTGTGGTGCGCTGGAAGCCTGGATGAGTATCGAAATGATGCGTGAAGGCTGGTTTGCCGAAACGCTGAATTTGACTCAGCCGGACGAGGCGTGTGGTGAACTGGATTACATCATGGGTGAAGCGCGCAAAATCGAGACTGAATTTGTGCAGAGCAATAATTTTGCCTTTGGTGGCATTAACACTTCACTGGTGATGCGACGTTGGCGGTAAACGATTATCAGCTGGCGTTCGGTGAGGTGGCGTGTGTATTGAATGACGCGTCCACCTCGCGTTGGCTGTCGCCTGAGCTGTTACAGGATGCGCCAGTGGGCCACCGTCGCGTAGACTGGATTGCTGCGAGGATCCTGCTGGCGATGCTGCTCAATGACGGTCCTTTGCCCAAACTAGCCCGCGCAGCACAAGGTAAACCTTATCATCCATCGCTCCCCGAATTTAACATCAGTAACCATGCGACCCGCGTTGCGGTGCTGGTGGGTAGTGGGGAAGTTGGTTGTGATGTTGAGCAAATCCGCCCACGGTCGCGTTTTATGGCGATTGCCCGTTACAGTTTTGCCGCGCATTTGTGTGACTGGCTGGAATCTCTGTCGGAAGTTGAGCAAATCGTGCAGTTCTGGCGTATCTGGACGGCACACGAAGCGGTGCTTAAACAGCGAGGCGGGACTGTCTGGCAAATGAGCCAGCTGGAGCTGCCATTACACACACTTTGCCCGCCAGGCCGCTTTTTGCAGCATGTCACCGTGGACGAGTCGCTGATCGCTTGTTGCGGTGAACAGCCATTTCCTGACGATTTCTCTCCTCAACTTCTTATTAGGAAGTGATGTACGCCTGATTTAGACTACTCTCAAAGACTAACTGGAGATTTCCTGATGAGCGAAAGAATGTCGGTGATACAAGGTGATATCACCCATGCTGAGGTTGATGTAATCGTCAATGCAGCGAATTCATCCTTGCTAGGTGGCGGTGGTGTTGATGGTGCCATTCATCGCGCGGCAGGGCCTGCACTATTGGCGGCCTGCAAAGTGATTCGCCAACAGCAAGGTGAATGCGCCCCCGGGCATGCCGTGATTACCGAAGCCGGAAACATCCCCGTTAAAGCTGTGATCCACGCCGTTGGCCCGGTGTGGCAGGGTGGTGAAAATCACGAAGCTGAATTGCTTGAACAAACCTATCGCAACTGTCTCGATTTGGCTGCTGCCAATGGTTACCGCACTATCGCGTTTCCAGCCATCAGCACCGGCGCGTACGCTTTCCCAAAAGAGCTAGCCGCAAAAATAGCCGTCGATACGGTTTATCGATACATCGGTCTGCGCCCGCTGCCTGAACAAGTGGTTTTCGTCTGTTTTGATGACGAAAACACCCGTATTTACCAGCAACTGCTTGCCCAACTCTAACGTGAAGAACCCTCACGCTACCCGCCTTGGGAAAGCGATTATCCCGGCGCTTGCTGAGCATCCTGGCGTGAGCGGTATTCATCCTCTTGCGGATAGCCTTGATGCGTTTGCAGCGCGTTATCTGTTGTGCGGCATGGCGGAAAATACCCTCGATGTGCAGTACTACATCTGGCAGGACGATATGTCCGGGCGGTTGTTGTTCAGTGCGTTACTGGCTGCGGCCGACCGTGGGGTGAGAGTCAGGCTGTTGCTGGATGATAATAACACCAACGGGCTGGATGATATTTTAGAGCTGCTTAATTCCCATCCTCAGATTGAAGTTCGCCTGTTTAATCCCTTTTCATTTCGCTTGTTTCGCGCCATCGGTTATCTGACTGATTTTGCTCGCCTGAACCGCCGCATGCACAACAAGTCCTTCACCGTTGATGGTGAAACGACGATTGTTGGTGGGCGTAATGTTGGCGATGCTTATTTTGGTGTCGGTAAACAGCCGTTGTTTTCAGATTTAGACGTGCTGGCGATTGGCCCGGTGGTTGCAGAAGTCAGTCAGGATTTTCAGCGCTATTGGGAAAGCCAGTGTGTTTCGACGCTGGCAAAGGTGCTGGATGTTGACGCCGGGGTGTTACAGCAACGGGTACAACTGCCAGACGACTGGCGCAACGACCCAAAAGCTCGGCGCTATCTGGATCGCCTGACCACCAGCCAGTTTGCGACGGATCTTGTGGCTCGCAGGTTAAATATGTACTGGGCTCAGACCCGTTTGCTGAGTGATGACCCGCGTAAGGGGCAGGGAAGGGCGCATCATCACACCTTGTTACCGCAACGTCTGATCAACGTGATTGGCCTGCCAAAGCAGGAAATAGACATAATTTCTGCCTATTTTGTCCCGACTCGCGCCGGCATCGCGCAAATTCTCGGGTTGGTGCGTAAAGGGGTGAAAATAGCCATTCTCACTAATTCGCTGGCGGCCAATGATGTGGCGGTAGTACATGCCGGATATGCCCGCTGGCGTAAGAAACTGTTACGCCACGGTGTCGCGCTGTATGAACTAAAGCCAGAAAACAATAGCCCCCGCAGGCCGCGAGACAGGGGGTTAACCGGTAATTCTGGCTCCAGCCTGCATGCCAAAACCTTCAGCGTCGATAAGCAGAAAGTGTTTATCGGTTCATTCA